>Ga0075433_10001851_pt1 | contig 15895 bp, 11 predicted proteins | sample RhiMethybrSRZTD2_FD_75299 | JGI IMG/M metagenome (GOLD analysis project Ga0075433, IMG submission 75299) | Populus rhizosphere microbial communities from Tennessee, USA - Rhizosphere MetaG P. TD hybrid SRZTD2 | ecosystem: Host-associated > Plants > Roots > Rhizosphere > Soil | place: USA... | reverse complement strand
ACGCTCCAACAGACAGACCACGGCTTCCCCGCTGGCGTTCATGAAGGTCTGGGGTTTCGCCAACATCACCTCCGAAGCGCCGACTCGACCGTGGGCAATGCGCGAGGCGCATTGCTCATCCGACCATTCCCATCCCGCCAGCCGGCAGTAGGCGTCCACGGCCCGATACCCGAGGTTGTGCCGGGTCAGCGAGTAGGCCTTCCCCGGGTTTCCCAGACCCACCACGATCTTCACGGGAGCGCCTGCCCGAGGGGTTTCTGCCCTACTTGGATTCCTTCTTCTCCGACTTGCCTTCCTTGGCAGGAGCCTCGTCCGCTCCTTCCGCATCTTCCGCCGCCGCCTTGCCCTTCTTGATGACTTCCGGCTCGGTAACCTCCGCTACCGGGGCCGCTCCGGCCTCCTCTTCCTTGGCCGGCGGCGTGACCACCGCGACCACCTGATTGGAGTCGGTGAGGATCTTGACCTTGGGAGGTGCCACGAGATCGGCCACGCGAATACTGTCGCCGATCTTCATGGATGAAATATCCACCGGGATGTGGTCCGGAATGTCTGCCGGCAGCGACTCGATGCGGATCTCCCTGAGCGGGATGTCTAGAATCCCCAGGTCCAGCTTTACCCCGGGCGCCTCCCCGACGGTCTGGACGGGCACGTTGACCTCGATGGCCTCGTCCATCTGAATCCGGATGAAATCGGTGTGCTGCAGTCGATTGCTCACCGGATCCGTCTGGATGTCCTTGATCATCGCGTACCGGCGCTGGTCTTTTCCCACCAGGTGCAGCATGAACACCGTATTGACTCCGCTCTCCTGGTGGAGGATTCGCTCGACTTGCTTGGGGTCCACCGAGATGGGCACCGGCGGCTTGCTGGAGCCGTAGACAATGCCGGGAATCATTCCCGATCGGCGCAGGCGGCGCGACGGGTTTTTCCCGAACTCGGTCCGGGGTGTGACGTCAATCACGATCTCATTCATGGCCTCTTCTCCTGCCTTCCCGCTTCCCTCAGGGGTGCGGGGTTCTTGAGAATGACTCCAAGGCGGCTCAAACGAACAGAGAGCTCACCGACGAGTTGGTGTGAATCCTGCGAATCGCCTCCCCCAGCAGCGGAGCGATGGACAGCACCTCCAGGCGCGCTTCGCTCTGCTTTTTGGGGTCGACCGGAATCGTATTGGTGACGACGACCCTTTCCAGCTCGGAGGCACGCAGTCGCTCCTGGGCCGGCCCTGACAGGACGGCGTGGGTGAAGCAGGCGTAGATTTTTCCCACCCCTTCCTGTTTCAGTGCTTGCACCGTCCCGGTCAAGGTTCCCGCGGTGTCGACGATATCGTCCACGATAAGTGCGTTCATCCCCTTCACTTCGCCGACCACGTGAAGCACCTCGGCCACGTTCTTATCCACCCGGCGCTTGTCGATAATCGCGAGGGTCGCGTGCAGCCGCTTCGCATAGGCACGGGCCCGCTCCACCCCGCCGGCGTCGGGGGAAATAATCACCAGGTCCGGAATCTTCATCCGGGCGACGTGATCGATGATCAGAGGGGCGGCAAAAAGATGATCCACCGGAATGTTGAAAAACCCCTGGATGGCGGGGGCATGCAGATCCATCGTGAGCACCCGGTCGGCCCCGGCAGAGCTGATCAGGTCCGCCACCAATTTGGCGGAAATCGGAACCCGCGGTTTGTCCTTGCGATCCTGCCTGGCGTAGCCGTAGTACGGAAGCACGGCGGTGACCCTCTGGGCGGAGGATCGCTTCAGCGCATCCATCACGATCAGCAATTCCATGAGGTTCTCGTTCACCGGAGGGCCCAGGGGCTGGACGACGAAGACGTCGGTCCCGCGGACGTTCTCCAGAATCTGGCAATAAATCTCCCCGTCGCTGAAGCGCGTCAGATTCATGGACCCGATGGGGATCCGGAGGAAATCGCAGATCTCCCTGGCGAGGGAAGGATGGGCATTTCCGGTGAACAGCTTCAAGGTGCTGTCGGTCTGCGCTTCCTGCTGCTTCATGGCCTTCCTGCTGCCCCTCACGCCTCACCCATCCGGGCCCTCCGACCAACCCCCCTTGGGAAGGTTGGCTGGGGCGGGAGGATTCGAACCTCCGGATGCTGGATCCAAAGTCCAGTGTCTTACCGCTTGACGACGCCCCAAGGGAATTCGATATCCGGAAAGCGGCGGCCGAGTGGCGAACGCCTTCCAACGATTGAAGCTGTCGGCAGACATGACACACCCGTGGAGTCAGCCGAAACTCGCCGCGCTCGCGGGGTGGGGATTCTCGATTGGGGAAGATCCGGCCCATCCCGTGGCTCGTCGGCCGGACACTCCTTCTCCGCCGGGACGGGATCGCCGGTGCAGACCTGACCCTGTCAGAGCGGGCGTGTACCTTAACATCGCTCCGAGGGCGCTGTCAAGGATCAATGGCTCAATCAGATAGAGGGCGCCCCCAGACGCTCCCAATACTCCGCCCGACCCACCGGCACGCAACTCAACATTCGGACTTCGCCCCAGTCGTGAGCCTGTCGCAGATCGTCCAGATCCACATCGGAAGGAAACAACCCGTAGAGCGAAGGGCCGCTGCCGGAAAGCGCCGCAGCGAACGCGCCGTTTCGCAGCAGGGCGTCCTTGAGCTTTCGCAGGAGCGGATGCCGCGCCACGACGATTTCCTCCAAATCATTTTGGACGGTGTGCACCGAAGGCTCTTCCAGCGGATCAGCCTCCGGTCGCCCCTCGCTTCCCACTCCGACTGCCGGGCGGCCCGCGAGACGCGCTTCGTCCCACAGCCGGTAGACCTCTGCAGTGGAGGAAGCGAAGGGAGCCAGAAGCAGCGCGATCCGAAAATCACGGCAATCGGGAAGCCCCATGATTTCGTCCCCCCTGCCGACTCCCAGCGCCGATCCTCCCACCAGGAAAAAACCGAGGTCCGCCCCCAGCCTCGACGCCATGCGCTGCAGCTCATGCCTGGAGAGCTTGAGTCCCCAGAAGCGGTTCAGTCCCAGCAGCGCCGCAGCCGCATCGCTGCTTCCCCCGCCAAGCCCGGCCGCGAGAGGGATGCGCTTCTTCAGTCGTATCCTGGCACCGGGCAGATCCAACCGGCCGGCCTGCATCTGACGAGCCGCTTGCATGACCAGGTTGGAATCATCGGCCGGCAGCGCCGCTCCTTCGACCTCCAGAGACAGTCCGCTCTCCGCCGGCTCGATCTCAATCTCGTCCGTCAGATCGATGCTCTGAAACCGCGTGCGCAGCTCGTGGTATCCATCCTCCCGCTTGCCCAGAACCCTCAGTCCCAGGTTGATCTTGGCGTGCGGGCGCAGTACCAAGGATTTCAAAGATTCTCCCCGATGCCTGAGGCAGCAAAGCCCGCGGGCGCCGACAGCGAGAAAATCTGCGGGTCCGGCACCGAGAAGCGCATCTCCTTGGTCTCGAGGTGCAGCAGGACCGAGGGGGAATCCTGGCGAATTTCGAGCCACGCGGGCACGGAGCGTTCCGCCGCATTCACGCTACTCCACCAGAGCTCCAAGGCGGTCTCTCCCGGGAGAGTCCAGGTGGCCCGTTGCACCTCACCCGCAGGGAATAGCAACTCTCCTCCGCCCGCCATGGGGCAGTGTCGCTCGCTCTGAAGCACTTTCGTGGCGCTTCCGCCACACTCCGGAGCGGATAGCAGCGCGGCCGGTCCGAGCAGCAGCTTCGCCAGGCTTTGAGGCATGGCGGCGATCCCCACCAGATCGGTGGTGGCCTGCGAGGCGCTGGAATAGAGGCGGAACGTACGGCGCGGCGGATCCAGCAGCAGCGCTCCCTCTTCGGTGGCGATCAGGACCGATCGACTGTTCCCCGCCGGATCGAGGACCTCCAGTCGGATGCGCTCCGGCGCCAGGAAGGCGACGGCCACCCGGGCGCGCCAGGTTTTCTCCGGATTCTGCCATTTCGCGGCGCACAGGGCCGAGTACCCCGGCACGGTCTCGGGCAGATCCGGCAGCCGAGACTGACCCAGGTGCTTCCCGGCGCAGCCGAGCAAGCTGAAGGCCAGCAGCGCCCCCAGGCCGTTTCTTAGGATTTCACCAGGGATCACGCTCCGCCCGCGAGATCGGAGAGTTTATGAATCTTCTTCTTGAGTGCCTCTGGGTGCTCGGGATCCTGCTCCAAAGCCTTCCGATAGGCTTTCAAGGCGTCGGCGCGTTTGCCCAGCTTCGCCTGAACATCCCCCAAATGCTCCAGGACAGTCGCATCGTCGCGTGAGCCCTGCACCGCTCGCACGAGATACGGCTCAGCCTGCTCCGCCTTCCCGAGTCGGTAAAGAGCCCAACCCATGCTGTCGAGAAATGCGGGATTATCGGGTTGAATGGCGAGCGCGCGCTGGATGAGTCCCAGAGCCTCTTCCAGCTTGACGCCTCGATCGGCCAGCATGTATCCGAGATAATTGAGCGCTTCCGCGTTGTTGGGAGATTGCTGCAGCAGCGCCTGGAAGGCTTTCTCCGATTCCCTGAAATCACCAGCACGCTCCAGCAGCGCCGCCTGTTGGAATTCCAGTGCCTCGGAATCGTGATGAGCATCGACTCCTTGCCTGGCCCAGCTCACCCCTTCCTTGTTCGCCTCGGCTCTCGAGCAGGCCTGGAGTATCAGGAGGTAGGCCTCCTCGGAACTTCCGGAGGATTTCAGCATTTCCCGGAAGCGGTTTCGAGCCGCCGTCCGGTCCCCCTCGCGCAGGCGGATTTCTCCGTCCAGCGCCAGCAGTTCCAGATTCCCCGGGAGCACGCCGAGAGCCTGGCTCAGCTCCTGCTGGGCTTGCGCGGGGTTCCCCGAGTCGATATGGATCCGGATGAGGAGTCCGTACAGATCGGTGGAAGGCTCGCGGGCGACTTCGATCGCGTTCTTGACGCTGGAAAGCGCCTGCGGGTAGTCCGCATTGAGATATTGGATCAGGGCCGTCTGGAACGAAGCCAGCCCGAAGAAAGCACGATCCTGTGCCGATTGCTTTTCGGCGGTTTGCGTCAGGATTTGACTGTACAGCTTCAGGGCCCGGTCGTCTTCGGCCCTGGCCTGGGCGATGCGCCCCAGGAAGAAGCGAGCCTCCAGCGAAGACGCATCTCGATCCAGGGCCCGCCGGTAGATGTCCTCAGCCTGACGGTTGTCGCCGGTCCCCAGGAGGGATTGCCCCAGGGCCAGCAACACCCTGACGTTTCCGGGATCCGCCTGCAGCGCCGTTTGCAGATGCTCCTGCGCTTCCTTGAATTCCCCCGCCGCATTCAGCAGCGTCCCCAGTCGGTACTGTCCGTATGGATTTCCGGGGTTGGAATCGGTCACGGGACGGAAGACTTCCACCGCCTTATCCGCTTCCCCGGCCTCCTCCAGGACCTCCGCCAGCAGCTGGCGGATCTCCCTCGAATCCGGCGCCTCTTCCAGGGCCCCTTCGAGCAGCTTGCGCGCTTCCTCGCTTCTGCCCATGTCCACGTAGATCCGCGCCAGGTTGTAATCGACTTCCACGGAACTGGAATGGGTCGATCGATAGCGCTCCAGAGTGGCGGCCGCCGCCGCGGTGTCTTCCCGTCCGCGCTGCAGATCCGACAGCGCCTGGGCCGCCGACTCATCGGCCAGCCCTTCCTCCAGCAAGTCCTGATAGAGGGTTTCCGACTCTTTCAGTTTGGAGCTCGGATCCGCACCGGCCGCGGCGCGCTGGAAAAGGATTTGCGCCAGGGTGGAGCGAGCCGTGGCCGATTCGGGATCGAGCTTGACCGCTTGTCTCGCCTCCCGCTCCGCATCCTCCGACTTATTCATGCTGGTATAGACCTCGGCAAGCTCCAGTCGGAGATCGGAGGAATCGGCGCTGCGCACCGCCTCTTCCAGATAGTGAAGAGCTTCCGGAAGCTCGCTTCGGAATTGCGCTTGCTGGGCCAGCGAGAAGAGGTAGTAGGCCCGGGCCTGATCCTTGGAGGCGGAATCCGCAGGCTGGGCGGAGGCGCGGGCCGCGGCCGCGCTCAGACAGCCGATCGTTCCGACGGTCGCGACGACACGCGCCCAGCGGCAGCCCCGGCTCCCGGATCGGTCAGTGGATGGAAGTCCCAACGGTTCACCTCAATCGGATCAAGCGGCCTTTTTCTCTTCGTGTCCCGACTTCAGAACCTCCAGCCCCTTCTTGAGCTGAAGATCCTCGCTGCCGGCGCCCTCTCCCCGCTCCTGGACCACATCGGGAGAAAGGCCCGTGCCGTTCCATTCCTTTCCATCGGGAGACAGGTACTTGCCTACCGAGATACGGACCCCGTCACCCGCCGGCAGGAAGATGATCTTCTGCAGCGTTCCCAAACCCCAGGTCTTCTCACCCACCAGGGAGGCGCCGCATCGGTCCCTCAGCCCGGCCGCCAGCACTTCGGCCGCTCCCGCCGTACCGGCGTCCACCAAAACGACGATCGGTCCCCGCCACGCCGCTGCGACCGGGGGGGCTTTCAGCTCCCGGGTGCCGGTCTTCCGCTCAGAGACTTTGGCGACGATTCCCTCGCCTCCCAGAAGCGCCGCGATCTTCACCGACTCCGCCACGCTGGGCCCGGCATTCGAGCGGAGATCCAGGACGAGCCGCTGGGCGCCCTGGGATTTCAAGGAGGCGAGGGCCTTGCGCAGCTTCTCGGCATCGCCCTCCTGAATCGAGCCGAGCTTCACCAGGCCCGTTCCCGGCTCGGGCAGGCGGGTCGTGAGCTGAGTCTTTTGCGGGAGCTTGCGCTGCAGCTTCACCGCCTCGCTGCGCGGCTCGGTCGCCCGGATGACGGAGAGAGTCACTTCGCTTCCGGGCTTGCCCTGTAGCAGCTGGGCCGCTTCCCAGGAGCCCAGCCTGAGGGTCGACTTGTTGTCGATGACCAGGATGACGTCGCCGGTTCCCAGTCGTGCCTTCTCGGCGGGCGAACCCTCGACGGCGTCGACGACCACAGCATAGCCGCGGCGCTTGGTGAGCACCACCCCCACATCCGCCGCTCCGTTGCGCGAATCCGCCGCAGCGCGCTGCGCCTCGTTGGCGGTCAGGTACTCGCTCTCGGGGTCCAGGGATTCGAGCATCCCCCGATAGGCGCCCTCCATCAGCATCTCATCCTTGACGGGCTCGACGTAGTTGTTGCGGACCAGAAACAAGACCTCATTGAACAGCTTTAAAAAAGAGTAGGTCCCTTCCACCGCCAGCGATCGTCCGAGAACCCCGCCCAGCAGGACGAAGGCCACCAGGATGCTGGAGACCGCCAACAAGGCTTTGCGCCCACGATCCATGTTTTCCATTCACTCTCTCCTATCTCCGGGTCAGCCACCCTACCGGATTCTCCGGCTTTCCATCCTTGATGATTTCGAAATAAAGCTTCGGGCCATCCAGGGAGCCGGTGTCCCCGGCCTTTGCGATGACCTGCCCGCCCGATACATGATCCCCGGTGGACACCAGGCGATCGGAGGCGTGGGCGTACACCGACATGAATCCGTCCCCATGCTCCAGGACGATCAGATTCCCATACCCCTTGAACCAGTCGCTGAAAGCCACGATCCCCTCATAGACCGCCCGGATCGGCTCCCCGTCCGTCACGGAGAGATCCAGGCCCGGGTGGGGCACCAGAGTCTCGAACTGTGCATTTTTCTGCGCCCCGAATCCCACCAGGATTTTTCCGGGAACCGGCCAGAGCAGCAAACCGCGGAAGCGCTCGAAACCCACCTCGAGATCCGGTCCAACCGAGCCCCCTTCGATCAGCACCCGGACCAGACGTTCCAGCGCCTTCTGCGTTTCGGCCATTTCCGCCAGAGCAGCTTCCTGGTCCGAAGTCTCCTTGCGGAGGCCTGAAAGCAGCTGCGAGCGCTGCCCCCTCAGCTGCTCCAGCTCTCCCCGCCTCGCCAATTCCTGCGCGCGCAGCTGGGTCAGCGCCGATTTTCGCTCTTCCAAATCGCCCAACGACTGGCGCCACTGCGATTCGTGCGTCCGATATTCGGCGATGCGAGACTGGTCCGTCAGGGCCGCTCGCGAGGCCATCCGGTAGGCGCTGACCACCTCGGCGGGATCGCCGGTGGTCAAGACCACCCGCTCGAACTGCAGGGGACCTCTCCGGTACATCGCGCGCATGCGTGCCGCCAGCTCCTCCCGGCTCTTTTCCAGCCGCCGACGACTTTCTTCCAGGTTGAGGGAAGCCTGCTCGATCTCGCCACGGCATCGATGCAGCTCCCCTCCCAGGTAGACAATCTGTCGGCGGTGCAGGGCCAGCTCCAGATCCATCCGCTGAACTTCGCCCAGGACGGTCTTCGTGTCCTGGCGCGTTTTATCCAGGATCGACTGCAGTCGATCCATCTCCTCCTTGACCCGCTCGAGCTTGCGGCTTTCCTCGCTGGGTTGCGGCGGCTGCGATTCTTCGCCCCATGCGGGGCCCATGAGCAGGCAGGCCGCCATCACCGCGGCGCCGCGAAGCGCCAATTTAGAAAAAGCTTCTCCCATCGATCCCCTCCACCGGCGGCAGCCCCAGCATCTGGATCACGCTGGGGAAGATGTCCTGAATGCCGGGGGACTGCCGGGAAAGCTTATGGCTGGAGAACAGGATCCCGGGCACCAGGGACGGATCCACCGAACAGTGATCGCCGCTCCAGACTTTCATGTTGTTCTCCACGATGTTTGGAGGAACCTCTCCGAGGGCGGTCTGCCATCCCACGCGGTAGTTCAGGCTGTTGGCGACACGCAGATCCGGAAGCAGCGCCGGATCGAACCCGCGGTACATCTCTTCGCGGCGGTATACCCGCAAGACGGGGTGCTCCCCGGTGTCGGGATCCACGTAGCCCTGCAGCCCGTCGATGAGCCCCTGGCGTACCGATTCGTACTCCGCTCCCGGGGCCACGCTCCCCCGCGGCTCGCGTCCAGCCAGGTTCACATAGAGGCTTCCCAGACCCATGGCGTAGGCCCGGGTGCGGGACCAGTCCACGAACTTGAAGAACTCGCCGGTTTCGCCGCGGTCGAAGAGGTCTTCCAGGGTACGGCTTCCTCCGGGGCCTTCCTTCAGCACCATCCAGCCGTTTTTAACCAGCCAGGTGTTGTAGTTCATGCCGCGACGGAAGGAGGCAAACCCGTGGTCGGAGCAGACGAGGAAAATCGTCGAGGGAGGGACCATGGAGCGGGCATGGCCCACAATGGCATCCATGCGGATATAGGCCTTCTCCATCTCGCCGCCATAACGAGCCGCTTCCACCGGGTTGTACATGGGGTGTCCCGGATCCAGCAGGCGCCACCAGAGGTGGCCGATTCGATCGGTAAAATCGTAAACCTGGATATACAGCCGGTCCTGCCCCGCCTTGAGGAATCGGTCCATCATTTCCTCCTCTTTGCTGGCGGTGAAATCCATGTCCTCGAGAAAAAGCGTGTCATCACCCAATCCGGCGGCCGGGGTCCAGGTGTCGATGGGCCAGCCCAGCGTCTTGAACATTCCGAGACTGCCCATCAGCGATCCTGCGTACCCCTTGGGAAAGGAGAACGGGATCGGCTCGAACTGCGGATGAAAATTGATAGGGGACAGGTAGAGCTGAATCTGCGGCTTCAGCGAGATCAGCTTGAAGCGAGCGATGCCGCGTATCTCGTTGAGATGGTCCACCATCCAGTTCACCGGAAATTCCAGAACGAACCAATCGCTCCACTGCCCCACCTGGAGCGTCTGCTCCTGCCCCGAAACCCGCAGCGTCATCCGGGAGTCGCCCACCTCGAGCTCCAGCGGCAAATCCAGCCGCTGACGGATGCCGCTCTCTTTGAGCTGTTTCTCGAAATCTTCACGCGCCTTGGTCCGGTCATCCCCTACCGGCAGCGAGGCCATGGCCTCGTCCACCCGGTACTCGAAGAAGGGCTTGTTGTAAGGTCCGACGACGTGGGTCTGCAGCCGCCCGGTAGTCCCGGTCAGAGGCAGGAACTCGATGCTGAACTGGTTTTCCCCCAGGCGCTGCTTGAGCCCTTCATCCGAGCTGTAGAAAGCGGGAGAGCCGATCCGGCCTCGCAAGTCGGGAACTCCCAGTCCTGAAAGCATGTGGCCCTGGGGAATCTCCTCGGCTGGAAAGGTATTGGGCACGTGGAGCACCCGGGTTGGGATTCCATGGTCGGACGCCCAGCGCCAGAGCGTCACCCCTTTGCGGTGATTCGTCGCGACCGGAACCTGGCGGGGGAGCTGCGTGGCCGCCATCCACCCTCCTCCCACTCCCAGGGCGATGGCCAGCACCAGGGTGAGCAGAACAATTCTCCTGCGCATCGCGGGGGCAAGCGCCGCCGCACTCCCTCCCAGAATCAACAGCGCAAGGAAGATCCCGCCTCCGAGCAGCCACCCGGTCTTGTCGCCCGCGAGGAACGTCCGCTTCCCCTCGCTCGCCATGGCGAATTCGGGAACGTAGGTGCCATCGACGCGCTTGAGAAAGTCGAATATCTCGGTCCGTCCCGGATTGATGCCGGTTGAGAAGGTGGACCAGGAAACCGGGGTCTGGGGAGGATTGGTAGTGGCGAGCCGCTGATAGTCGCCTTCGGCCTTCAGACGGGCGAGGTTGGGAAGCTTTCCCTCCGCCATGTACTGTTCCACCAGCTTGGGATCGGCTCCGTCGAACCCCAGAACGACCACGCGAGGGGGTTCGGCGGCGCGCAATGCCGCCGGCACCAGTAGCAGGAGGCAGACTGCAAAAACAAGGTTGATGGAATGGCGCACGCTTGTTTGGACCAATTCATCTGGGAAAGTCCGGCTCGCCTCGGAGAACGACGCGACAAATTATAGTGCGCAGGAGCCTTCCGAACAACCACGCACGAATCTTTTCCTTGCCCGCCGATTCGCCGTTTGGCTAGAATCCCCCGCCGGCTTCCGGCGTGGAGATGGCCGATGAGACGATGGAGTCTGGCGCCGCTCGCCCTGGCACTTCTGCTCGCCTGTGGCGGAAATCGCCCCCCGGACGCCGACCTTCTCACGCTGGCGATCGATGTGAGCCCATCGAACCTGGATCCCCGCCTGGGCAGCGACGAGTCGTCGCGGCGCGTGCAGCAGCTCTTGTTCAACGGGCTGCTGCGCTACGATGACCGGGGTGAGCCCGTGGGCGACCTCGCCGATTCATGGGAGCACCCCGATCCCCTGCTCTACATTTTTCATCTCCGGTCCGATGTCCGCTTTCACAACGGCCGGCCCCTGACGTCGGAGGATGTTCGCTACACCCTGGAATCGATCCTGACTGATGAGGTCCCCTCTTTTCTGAAGGGCGACTTGAACGTCATCGAGTCCATCGACACACCCGATCCCGCCACGGTAGTGTTTCATCTCAAGACGCCTTTTTCCCCCTTCCTGTCCAACCTCGGCGTGGGAATCCTGCCCCGAGGATCAGGCCCGCGCACGGGAGAAGCACCCGTGGGCACCGGCCCCTTCCGGCTGGCGCGGCAAAGGCTGGATCAGGACCTCCAGCTGGAAGCCTTCGACTCCTATTTCCGTGGAGCCCCCGCCTGCAAGCGGCTTCGGCTGAAGGTGGTCCCCGAGGCAGTCTCCCGTCAGCAGGAGTTGCTCAAGGGAAGTGTGGATCTGGTCGTGAACGATCTCTCGCCGGATCAGGTCCAGGCGCTTCGCGGCACAACCGACCTGGAGACGGTCACCGGACCCAGCAACAGCAGTGCTTACCTGGGGTTCAATCTGGAAGATCCGATTCTGCGGAATGTCCGGGTCAGACAGGCGGTGGCCTACTCCCTCGACCGGGCAAGAATCATCCAGGAGCTGCTTCGTGGGCTCGCCCGTCCCGCCACAGGCCTTCTGCCGCCCGACAACTGGGCCTATACGCCGGACGTTCGCACCTATCCTCACGATGTGGCCGAGGCTCGGCGTCTGCTGGAGGAATCCGGGTATCACGATCCCGACGGCGACGGTCCGCGGCCTCGTTTCGCTCTGACCTACAAGACCACGACGAATGAGCTCGCCAGGGAGCAGGCCAGTGTCTTTCAGGAGCAGCTCAAGGAAGTGGGCATCGAGCTTCAGATACGCAGCATCGAGTGGGGGACCTTCTACGACGACATCAAAGCCGGCAGATTTCAGATTTTTTCGCTGCAGTGGACTCAGCTGCTCGACCCCGACGTCTATCGGTTGCGCTTCGGTTCCTCCTTCCTGCCTCCAGCGGGATTCAACCGGGTTCGCTATGTCAATCCCGAGGTGGATCGTCTCCTCGCCGAGGGCACCCGAGCCACATCGCTGGACGACCGCAAGCGCATCTACGCCCGCATCCAGCAGATCCTCGCCGAAGAGCTCCCCTATGTGAGCCTGTGGCACAAATCGAATTTTGCGATCATGAGAAAGCGGGTTCGAGGATTCACCCTGACCGCTTCAGCGGACTTCTACGTCTTGGAAAGGGTCACGCTTCGCTAGGTCTCACCGGCGCCCGCGCCAAACCCAGGAAAGGGGCCAGCTCGGATTCCGAGATGGCGCCGTGCCGGAGGATTCCGGGTGGCGATTGCACGAGGCTGACGATGGTGGAGGGAAGGCTGGGGGGGAGCCGGCCCGAATCCAGGAGCAGATCGATGGAATCCGTCAAGGTGTTCGGAAATTCCGCCGGATCGGCGGCGGTGTTCTCACCCGAAAGGTTTGCGCTGGTGGCGGGCAAAGGAATGCGCAAGTGCGCTGCCAGCCCCCGGACCAGGGCGCTCGCAGGCACGCGGATACCGAGGCTCGAACCCCAGTCCCAGGCGGCCAGGGAATGATCCGGTCGCAGGGGAACCACGAGGGTGAGCGGTCCCGGCCAGAAATGTCCGGCGAGCTTGAGGGCAAGGGATCCATCCACTCGCGCCAGTTGTCGCGACTGGGTCAGATCGGCCGCCACGAACGGCAGCTGACGCGAGCGCGGGCGCTGCTTGATCTGGAACAGTCGCTCCAGGGCGGCTGGATTTCTCGGATCGACGCTGAGACCGTAGAGTGTCTCGGTGGGAAAAGCCACGATGCCGCCTCTTTGAATCGTCCGCGACACCTCGTCGAGAACCTCTCGATCCGGAGGCTGGCTTGGATTCACCTGCAGTCGGAGCACGCGGTCTCCTCGAATTCACGGACGCCATCGTAACATGACGGATCTCATCGCCAGCCGCAAGAACCCGCTGATTCGTCGCATCCGAAAACTGGATGCGGACGCCGATTTTCGCCGCCAGGAGGGGCTTTTCCTCCTCTGGGGGACGAAGGCGGTCGGCGATGCCATGGCGGATCCGACCCGGGTGGGGCAGTTGATTATCGGAGAAAGGGTGTCGCGGCAGGCATCGGTGCGCCCCCTCCTGCGCCTGGCACGGCAGGCGGGAATTCCGGCTGCCGTCCTGAGCGATGCGCTCCTTGAGGAGCTGGCCCCCGGCTCCTCGGACCAGGGATTGCTGGCGCTGGCCCGCTCGCGCATCGCGCCGCTCGGCGACCTCCTGCGATCGGGTCGCGCGCCGTTGTTGCTCGTGGCGGATCGGATCCGCGACCCCGGCAACCTGGGGACCTTGGTCAGGCTGGCGGAGGCGGCGCAGGCGGCGGCCCTGGTCATCGTTCCTGGAACGGCGGATCCCTACAACACCCGCTCGGCGCGGGCCTCCGCCGGCTCAATCCTCCGAGTCCCCGTGTCGGAGCTGCCCGCGCCGGAAATCTGGGATTCGCTTCGCTCGCAGCACCACCTGCGCGTCGCGGTCACGCTGGCGCAGGGAGGAACTCCTGCCGACCAGACGGATCTCACGGGACCGCTGGCGCTGGTATTGGGAAATGAGGGGGAAGGCGTCTCACAGGAATGGATCGATTCCGCTGATCTGCGCGTCACCATCCAGCTGGGCGGAGCGGTCGAATCCCTCAACGTGGCCGCCGCAGCGGCCATTCTGCTTTACGAATCCCACCGACAACGAACCTCTTCGCGCTGACCGGGGCCGCCCTGAGACGGAACACTAGCGGCGCTGGCCCTGCCCTTCTTGCGGGTTGAAGCGCGACCGCACGGCGACCGGGCGCGGCGCGGAAGTATTGCGGCCCAGCGGCAGGGTGAAGTGAAAGCGGCTGCCCTCCCCATCGCCGCTCTCCACCCGGATGGAGCATCCGTGCAGCGCCAGAATGTCCCGGACGATGGACAGGCCGATACCGGTTCCCTCGGCGCGACGGTGGGCCGAGGAATCCACCTGGTAGAACCTCTCGAAAATCTTGTCCTGCTCATCCGCGGGGATGCCGATTCCCGTGTCCCAGATCTCGACGTTGACCGTTCCCTGCTCTCCACCGGTCACGCGCACTCCGACTCGTCCGCCTTCGCGGTTGAACTTGATCGCATTGGTGAGTAGGTTGATGAAGACCTGGGAGATCTTTCCTCGATCGGCACGGACCCTGAGATCGTCGGTCTCATATTCCGTGGTCAGGGAGAGGTCCTTACTGCGGATCTTCTCGCGAATCAGATCCACGACCTCGTCCACGACCTGCCACAGCGGGAACTCCTCCAGGTCCAGCGGAGACTCGCCGCGCTCCATGCGCGAGAAATCGAGGAGGTTGTCGATCATCTCCACCAGCCGATCGATGTTCTTCAGCGCGACCGACAGCCCTTTCTCCTGCTCGGCGGTCAAGGGGCCAATCTTGCGCTTGAGTATCATCTCCGTGTATCCCTTGATCAGGACCAGCGGCGTCTGCAGCTCGTGCGACACGTTGGCCAGCAGATTCGACTTCATCTCGTCCACTGAGCGCAGCTCCCGGTTCGCTTTCTCCAGCTGGGTATTGCGCTTCGCCAGATCGCCGCGCGTGGATTCCAGCTCTTCCACCGCCTTCTGCAGCTGCCGCTCGGACGCCTCCAGCGCCAAGTGCCCGTCGCGCAGGACCCGCTCCGCCTCACGGCCCGCGGTGACGTCCCGAAACGAGAATATCCTTCCGCTCAACTCTCCACCGGGCACTCGCAAGGGACCACAGCTGACTTCCAGGCTTCGCCGGGCCGGAGAAACCAGGTCCAGGACGGCGCAGGGCGCCCCTTCGCCGGGGGATGCCTCGCCGAGCTTGTCAAGCTCTTCAGCGGCGGCGCCTCGCTTCTGCAGCTCCCGGTGGAGCTGCTCTTGAGACCAATTGAGGATCTCGTCTCCCCCGACACCCAGGAGGGATTCCAGGCTTCGGTTGACCAGGATGTTGACGGGCGCGGATCCCGACAGCTCCTGGACCAGGATCCCTTCCGTGGTGGAATCGAGCGTGGCATCCAGCAGCTTTCGATTGGCCTGGAGCCGGCTTTCCAGAAGCTTGCGATCGCTCTCATCCCGCAGCGTTGCCAGAAGTGCCGGCGCCTCCTCGTCTTGCAAGCGCGCCAGGCGCAGCCGCACTTCCCGGGGCGCACTTCCAGAGCCTTTAGGATGCAAAGTGGTCGAGAATTCCGCGGGAGCGCCATCGCGTAGAACCTGCTCGACCCGCTCCAGGGCCGGCAGGAGGTCTTCGGAGGGGAACAGATCCGCAAACGCCTTTCCCAGCAGACCGCCGGGCGGCATCTCCAGGAGCACTTCCAGTGGGGAGTTCGCGAAATGGATTTTTCCGGCCTTCACGATCAGGACGGAGTCCTGGATCGATTCCATCAGCGCCTGCATTTTTTTCTGCACGCCATTCAAGCGGAGCTGCAGATCGGAGTGATCCGCCACGCCGAGGAACATTGCGACGAAACCCTTCGCAGGGGAGTCGGATCGCGCCAGGTGGAGGTCGACTGGAAATCGGGAGCGATCGCGTCGAATCATCTCGGCCCGCAGCGCCGAGCCGCTGTGGGACAGCGAGCGCCGCGCCAGGCGAGGGAGGATTTCCTTCCAGGACTCCTCGGTGAACAGGACTTCGGCGCTTCGGCCGTTCAGGCTCCCGACCTCATAGCCCGTCAGCGAGCAGGCTCCGCGACTGAACACCGTGATGCGACCCTCTCCATCGGTGGCCAGGACGCCGCCCTCGAGCGGCGCATCCAGGATACTCTCCAGGCGCCGCCGC
>Ga0075433_10001850_pt1 | contig 15897 bp, 13 predicted proteins | sample RhiMethybrSRZTD2_FD_75299 | JGI IMG/M metagenome (GOLD analysis project Ga0075433, IMG submission 75299) | Populus rhizosphere microbial communities from Tennessee, USA - Rhizosphere MetaG P. TD hybrid SRZTD2 | ecosystem: Host-associated > Plants > Roots > Rhizosphere > Soil | place: USA... | reverse complement strand
GGCGACGTCGAACGGATCCGTCTCACCTATCCGACCACCGAAATTGTGCTCTATCAGGGAGCGGAAAAACCCAAAAGCAAGTGGAAACTTCGCTACCCGATCGAAGGCGATGCCGATCAAACGGAGGTGAGAGCTCTTCTCTTCAGGCTCGAAGATCTCAAAGCGCAGGGTATTGTCGATCCGGGGCCCGAACGAGACTCCTTGGCCAAAACACTGACCAGCCCGAAAGTAAAAATTGTGATCCATACAACCGACGGTGATCAGACCGTCAAACTGTACCAACCGGACGAGACCAGCGGCACGGCCATTGCGGAAACGAGCGCCGATGGCCCGCTCTATCGCATCCCGTCCACAACAATCAAAGATCTGACCAAAGAATTATTTACGTTCCAAGACAAGCGACTGCTCGGTATCGACTCCACCGACATCGCGATGCTCTCCATTAAAACAATGACCGAACAGTATGTCCTGATCAATCAACAGAACGAGTGGGTCCTCGAAGATCAGCCGACTGAGAAATTGGACCAACAAGCCATCGACTTGTTGGTCAGCCGTGTCGCCAATGTCCCTGCCGAAGAACGCGTGACCAAACAAGCCGGGCCATTGGCGCCGTATGGCCTCGTCACACCGGCTGCCGAGTTTGTCGCGACGGGAAGGGACGGAAAGATCGCAGGGCAACTTTCAATTGGGAGCCATGCCGACGGACTGGCCTACGCCATGGGGCAACGGATCCCAGGTATATTCCAGATTCGCGCCGACCTGCTCACCCAGATTCCAACGAAGAACGATCTTCTGGCTGTCAAGACGGATCAGTCGTCCGTCTCACGCTAGATGCGTATCGGTCTTACCTCTTGCCTCTCTGCGACCACTCCGACCCATGATCGCGGGGTATATCATCCAGAGTCGGGAGGCTGAAGAACACCTCACCATCCCACCTGCCGATGAGGCGGTGCCACAAGTCTGCTCCATCTCTTCATTCAAGTTTCCAAGACTCAACCCGATACAGATGTAGCGTGTCGAATAGCTGCAGACACAATGATGGGCGCAGCCAGTCCGGTATCTGACCGAGCTCGAAAGTCCTCATGGACACAAAGCCACCGATGCCCCCATCCCTCGCCAAAACCATTCTGGTCGTCGACGACGATCCGTCAATGCGGTTGATCTGTGTCAAGACACTCCGCGCGGAAGGATTTACCGTCCTCGAGGCAGAAGGCAGTTCAGAATGCTTGAAGATCTTGGCCACCTGCCAGGAGCCGATCGACCTGCTGTTGACTGATCTCATGCTGCCTCCGCCTGGCTTTCAAATGACCGCCACCCAGAATCCCTATCCGCGGATTCATGGTCATGAAGTCATTCAACATACGTTGGCCATGAAGAAGACATTCCGCGTGATCCTAATGTCGAGCCTGTCGGAACAGGACCGCAAGACCTATCGAATCGGCATTGATCATGTCCCGTTTCTGCAGAAGCCATTCTCCGTTGAGACCATGATGCAGCTGGTCCATGCGGTGCTCGAGGCGGCTCCGCTCTCTTGCGACGACACGTCCAGCAACTCGAGCGTCAAACAAGACGTTCGATGGTATGGCTAATCTCAGGTGTGACGTTCCACACATGACGACATCCCAACCTGCCTGTGAAGAGCCCGCCTCAGAGGTGAGGGTCTTGACTCCTTTGCCGGGCTGTTCCAGCTGATCTACGCCGAGCCAAAAGTCGCTGACGACCATGACATCTCGTCCTGTTGCCCGCCTCGATACACCTTGTTATATTCTATCTGCTGATCAGAATAGAGTTGTCGCCAAAGTACTCGATGGTCTTGAATATTCTTTGCAGAAGAGAAGAGAGATGGGGCAGATGAAGCTGTCCATATTGTCCGGGTCTATGCTCTTGGTCACAACGATGTATGTGTTATCAGCACAACCCGCTTCGAGTGCTGAAACGGAGACAGGCATCCAGATGTATAAGACGCAGACAAGCCAGTCGTCACGGCAAGGGGAGCCACTTCAAGGCTCGCTGCGTGTGCGACCTTCGCCAAAAGAGCTTGCGGCGATAAGCGAAGTGCTTGCGATCAGACCGCGCCCAAAGACCCTGACGGATGCAGATATCAAATACCTCAAGGAACTGCTTGGCAAGCCATCCTGGTATGGCTTCGAGCAACGGATCGTTCATGAAATATGGACGGAGGTGAGTGGGAAGGAATGGCGGAATACTGAGGGGGCAGAAATGCTTAGGAACAAAACAACCCCGTAAGAGTCTGTCTGAGTTATGCTATTCAACTGCGACACATAATCTGTTGGCATCTGTCTCGCTCCCGGTCCGAAAAATCATAAACGTATTCCAGCGCATGCGCCTCCGGTTTTTTCGAGCCTGCGGCCGCCATGCGGAAGCGTCTCCTCCGTGTGATCCTACAACGAGCAGATCAAATACAGGAAGTCGAATGAAGAGCAGCAGCACCCCAAGACCATGACCCCTCCGAAGTAGTTCCTTCGGGTCTTTCGCCCCACGCCCCGTACCGATATCCTTCTCATAGAGCCGAGGTGTACAGGCTGAATGGCAAGGAGGTGTCGTTATGACTACTCTACGCGCGCTTGTCGGAGCAGGCTTTCTGGGTGCTGTTATCGGATTCGTGGTGTTCGTCCCGCTTGGTTGGGCTTTTGTCCTCTACACTGCCGAGAATGCCTCAGTCGAACAACTCAAGCCACTTCCTGGCATTGGCGGAGCTTCTACAGGGGAGATCATGAAGAACCGACCAGACCAGCGGAAAGCTGAATTGGTTCAGAAGGAGATTCTGCCACGAGCCGCACACGAGAAGATCCTGTATCCGCGTGTGGCCAAGCAGAAGTAACCCTGTCTACCAGGAGGGTTGCTATGCATACCCCCGGTGATATTAACCACGTCCATGGCCTGTATCGTTCTTCCTGCTGCGGCGTCGAGCATTCGCTGCCAGACAACGTGAAATTTCCACCGTGCCCAGGCCGTAGAAAATCCAACGAGAGTCGATGCGCTGGCAAGAATGCTACCTGGATCTTGGTACGTCTGACGCATATGATTAACCGCTGAATCGCGTCCGCATTTCTCGCCTCAGTCGTACGTTTACATAGCCCGAACCGCACGGGTTCACTAATAACTCTAAACCTCTTCCACAGATGTTCCTTCCCTTGGACCAGCTTTTCTATGCGCGTTCATTTGATGCTTGCTGATCGCCATCGCACGGTTACCAGCTGTTTCGTTTATGATGTGTCGAACACCTCTATGTCTCGCGCTTGCTACCGTCAAGGCAAGTGCGCTAAGTTCCTTGCACGCCCCCGTAGCTCAGTTGGATAGAGCAGCGGTTTCCTAAACCGTTTGTCGTACGTTCAATTCGTATCGGGGGCACCAATGTTTCAGGCTGTTCGAATTTCTATATCTGAAGACCTCCCCACTGCTCTGTTCGGAGATGTGCCCAGCGAAACTTTGTTGCTAATCTATGAACAGTCGTACTACGGAAGGTAGGGGGTGACCCAGGGACAGTACGGGTAGGGGGAGGCACATTGGTTGCGTCCACTACCACAACCTGTGGGTTCCTTCTTTGCCGAGCGGAACGCGCTTGGCTGATTCTCCTAAATCGTTCCTGTTGCAGCTGGATTATCCCTATCTCATCCTCCAGAGATGTCAGGCAGCGCTGCTCGCTTTCCCATGTTTTCTTGCCACGTTGCGAAGCCTGGGCTAGACTTTTCCCACACTCCATGGCACGAGCAAAGACATCTGAACAGTCCCGCGTGCGGTCCAAAGCTGCCACGATAGAAGAGCTCACTCGTGGAATTGGAAACCTCCAGGAATTCCTCGCGAAGGTGGAAGACCTTGGCCGAGAAGGCTTCCCCTACCTCGATGCGGGCAGGGCCAGAACAGAGTTGCAATTTCGCGAGTGCATCCGTCGCACCTTTGGCGAAAAATCCTCTGAATTCCAAGAGCACCGGCACCAGAAACTCCTCATGGGTAACCCTGAGGAGACACAGCAGAGCCTCTCACTCATCAAGACCCTTATTGCGACGCTTGAGCAGAAAAGACGAGAGCTACAAGGAGGGCCGCCTCTTGCCCAAGCTCCACCAACACTGCCGGATTCACCAACCGCCATGCGTCCGCAGATGTCGGTGCCGCCATCAATTCCGACGGTCCAGATGACCATGATGCGAACGGCAGCGATTACGCCACCGCCAGTCATCATGTCTGTTGCCATGACCACGAATCTCGATCTGTCCTCAGCCACCGCTACGCCGCCTCCACCTCCACTCGCTCCGGTACCCCCTGGATCTCTGGGGAAGCCGGAGCCTCTGAGCCCATCCACGTCTCAGCCCGAGCCATCAGCGATCGTACCGGCGCCACCTGCCCAGGCTATGCCCGCTCCCCCACCGCAGCCGGTGGCTCAACCTGCCCCGGCGCCGCTGCCTCGGCCACCACAGACTCCAGAACCAGAACAGACGGCTTCGGCCCAGACCATGAGGCCGCCGCAGCCACCACGTCATGAACCGGAGCCCATCATACATGCAATTCCCTCTGCCAAACCAGCGCCCCAGATGGAAGAATCGTTTCCCATGCCTCCGCAGTCGCAGCCGAGTCCCTCCAAGTTGGTCGGGGCATCCTTGCATCAGGAGCCAGCACCTCCGTCTCTTCAGAGCGGATCGAGCCCGGTCGATCTTGTGAAGACACTCTGTGGTCGGTTTCACGCCGTCGCTCGGCAGTTACGACTCCGTGGGGAGTATCGAGCCACGCTCAGTGTGGAGGATGAGTTCGATGCGCAAGATCTCCTGCATGCACTCCTACGAATTCAATTCGACGACATCGGTACGGATGAATGGATGCCGAGTTATGCAGATGGGGCCCCGCGCACGACGCTCTTGCTGGATGACGGTCGACTGGCGGTGATCGTCAAGAAAACACGTCCTGGTCTCAACGCCAAAGACCTCTGCGACCAACTCCGGGTCGATGCGGAACGGTACCGGTCCCGTGATCGCGCCACCACGCTCTTGTGTTTTATGTATGATCCCGAAGGTCGTATTGGGAACCCTCGAGGTCTCGAAGCGAGTCTCACGAGTGTGAATGAGTCATTTATGATCGATGTCCTTGTCGCTCCGAAATGAGGTGATGAATGAGAAAGCCCAAACTTGCCGCTGTCACGCGTCCCACATCGTCCGTCGACTCTTCCGCATTGACACAGACAACAGGCATCCGCTACGTTGCCCATAACGAGATTTCTGCGGTGCCTTGTACGATTCACGCTCCGGTCGATGGTGGGAGAATCATGTCGGATCGGGCCTACGTGCTTATCAATGTATTACCAGGACGTACCAGTGATGTGGTCCGGGCCCTGTCCGAAATCAAGCAGATCAAGACCATCGATCCCTGCTGGGGCAAGCCGGACATAATCGTGGTGGTGGAAGTGGCCGACCAAGATGCTTTGACCCGGTTGGTGTTGAGCAGGATTCATGAGATCGAGGGCGTCATGCAGACTGATACGCATCTCGTCTATCGATTGAAGGTCAGTCACGCCAAGTGACCCGCACCCTCCTTAGTATCTGAGCATAAACCTGCTTCGGTGGGAGCATTCTCCGGACTGCTGTCCCAGTGCGCCAAGAATCGAGAGCGAGTGGTTACGAGCTTCCAACAAACCCTATGTACAGTCTTTTACGTGAACTCTCCGCTGTCGGCATCGTCACCAAGATCCAATCCAAACCGTTCAGCCATCCGATAGAGCGTGCGCCGATCAATCCCGAGAATCTTCGCCGCTTTGACCTTATTCCCCTTGGTTTCCTTCAGCACCCGGACGAGGTGACGCTTCTCGACTTCCTCAAGCGACAAACACCCCTCATCAATGTGGCCGGTCACTCCGGTCGTCTCCTTCAATGGCAGTTCTGTCTGGTGCAGTGATGCCGGCAAATCATCAGGCGTGAGGAGGGGACCATGACTCAACGAGACAGCCCGCTCAATGGCATTTTCTAACTCACGCACATTGCCGGGCCATCGGTACTGCAACAACAATGTCATCGTTTCCGGCAGCACTCCGCGCACCGCATGCGCCGCCCCCACCGCGTATTTTTCAAAGAAGTGATGCACCAACATCGGAATATCCTCCCGCCGCTCCACGAGCGCCGGCAAGGTGATGCGCACGACATTGAGCCGATAAAATAAGTCGTCACGGTATTTCCCTTCTTTGACGAGCTGCTCGAGGTCTCGATTTGTCGCGGCAATGATACGGACATCGACCTTCGTCGATGTCGTGCTGCCGACACGGCGGACTTCATGATCTTGCATGACCCGCAAGAGCTTGACTTGCACGGCCTGCCCCAACTCGCCGATCTCGTCAAGAAACAACGTGCCCCCATTCGCAGATTCAAAGAGACCGACTTTGTGCCCGACTGCTCCGGTAAAGGCTCCCTTCTCGTACCCAAACATTTCCGATTCCAGCAGGGTGTCCGGCAATGCCCCACAATTCACCGGAATGAATGGCTTGTCCCGACGAGGTCCATTCGAATGGATCGCCCGCGCCACGAGTTCCTTGCCGGTCCCGCTTTCCCCTTGCAGGAGCACCGTGCTCTTGCTGTCGGCCACCCGCGCCACCAGCTTATAGACTTCCAGCATGGCGGGACTGCTTCCCACCAACGGCGACCATTCATCTTTGCTCTTCAATTCCTGACGATACCGGGCATTCTCTCGGACGAGGCGGCAGTGATCGAGACTCCGCTTGACCACCAGCTTGATGTCCTCTTTCTTAAACGGTTTAGCGAGATAGTCGTAGGCTCCTTGCTTGATCGCTTCGATCGCCCCCTCCAGAGATCCGAACGAGGTCAGTACCACGACGGCTGTGTCGGGGCTCATACGTTTAAACTCACGCAGGACCGTCAGCCCATCGACCGCGCCCATACGAATATCAGTCAGAACCAGATCCACTCGCCCCTGGCGCCCACGAGCGATGACCTCTTCTCCACTGGCGAAGGCTTCAACGGCATAGCCCTCTTTCTTTAAGGCCTCGGCCAAGAGTTCGCGCGCGACCGCATCGTCGTCGGCTACAAGAATATTTACCGGCTGCATCAACCCCTCTCGATCACGGGCGTGGACTCGGTCTTCAATCCAGGTACGGTCACAGTGCAGGTAACGTCACCGTGACGGTTGTGCCCTGGCTGGTGTCGCTCTCCAGTACCAGACTGCCTCCATGGGCCAGGACTGTTTCGCGGCTCAAGAATAGTCCTAATCCTGTCCCCTTGCCAACCGCCTTGGTCGTAAAAAATGGCTCGAACGCTTTCTGCACATCGGGCTCCGGCATGCCGCATCCCGTATCCCGCACCGCGACCGCGATCACCTGTGGTGACATCGCATTGACCACTCGGCGGCCACGGTCGAGTTCATCGGACGAGGCCGCACGGACTCCCGCGGATACGCTCACGGTTCCATGCGGCGGGGTAGCCGCTAAAGCATTGGCTAATACATTCACCAACACTTGATGCAGCTTTTCCTTATCGGCCCAGACGAGCGGGAGGTCCTTGGGAATTTCGACGGTCAGTGTAATTTCTTTCGCATGAAAGGCCGGTTCCATCAATACTGCCGCCGGGCTGATCACTTGCTCCACGGGCAACCAGGTTGGTTCAGGTAGGCGCGGTCTTGTGGAGGACAGCAAATCCTGAATAATCCGAACCACCCGGGTGAGCTGTTCATCGATCACCGTCACCCGCTTTTTCATCTCAGGTGTGACGCCCGGCTCTTCAGCAAGCGCTTGCACGTGCCAGGCGATTGAGTGCAGCGGCGTTCCTACCTCATGTGCCACAGAAGCCACCAATTGTCCCACAGCGGCGAGGCGTTCCGACCGGTTCAGCTGGTCTTTCGCCGAGACCAGCTGGGTATTGGCTTTTAAGAGATTTTCCGTCTCCCGGGCGAGCGCTGCACGCGCCGCCTCCTCTCTTGCCTTGCGCTCTTCCCAGGTCATGCCGATATAGGCCACGATCAGGAGCACTCCGGCAACGACACTTCGATTGATCACCGCTGACTGAAACCGTCCAGGCTTGGTCGGCTGCATCAGCCCCAAATAGGTTGCCAGGATACAGGCCACCACCGTCATCAGCATGAGGCCGCGACTGCGTACCGTCGCAACCAACAAAATCGGCAACACAAAACCGTATGCGCCGACCACATTCGCCGGGATGGCCATTTCAAGGACGACGATCGCCAAGAACACCGCTCCTGCGATCGCCAGTACAATGCGGTTTTGCTTCAACATGGAAATGACCGATGCATAGACTGCCGATGAGCCATGGTCCACTCTCTAGCAGACAGTGGGAGAATTATTTCAACGTAGTAGACATTCGAGGGGCTGCTCCTCAGGGATAAGAAAGGAACATCGCTGAAGGAGGCTCAAAAAGGCCAGACTTCTCACCCGCCCAACCCTGGCGCGTCGAGACGCGCCAGGTCCCAGGCAAGGCCGCAGCGAGCGAAGAGGCGAGGCGTACGCTTCGGTACGTTGAGCCTCTGAGCGATGCGAGAACGCAGCTGGCGGACTTTTTCAGCATCCTTCTAGAGGGTCTTACCCTAGCGGACGGGCTGAACGCAAGACTGCGCCAAGCTGCTGCAGGCGCTCATCACATGCCATCTCATCCACATGAACTGCATACTTACGGGTCCAGTTCGGATGGCTATCGATCGTCCCGGGAAGATTGGTTTGTGAAAGTTCGCCCAAGCCGTCTTCAACGTTCGCCAACACGATGCAGGATGGCGTGCGAGCCAGATAGATATGAATGGCTTGGCAGAGATCCGTCGTCATGGCGGGCGCGGTGGCCAGATCTTCCGTCATGCCTTGTGGCAGGAGGTGCTCCCGCTGAAGAGCGCGGAGGATGCTTGCCTTGTCACGCTGGCGCTCTTCCCAGGCTTGTCGCTGCGCCGCATCATCTATAAAGGCGCCCAACTTTGCCCGCACGTGCAGATCTTCGCCGGACCAAAACCCGGTGAGCGTCGGCAAGTCGTGTGTCGTGACCACAGCCAACGATTGAACGGGATAGTCACCGGGTGATTTCATTGCGCCGTCTAGGCCACGTTCGAAATAGAAGACTCGATAGGACAGGACTCTCGCCTTCGCCAGCTGCTCTCTGACCCAATCAGGGACGGTGCCGAGGTCTTCTCCGATGACGAGGGTTTTCGATCGAACACTTTCCAATGCCACGATGGCCAACAGGTCTTCAAAGGGGTACTGTACATACGTTCCCTCGGACGCGGGTCTCCCGCGCGGGATCCAAAAGAGACGGAAGAATGCCATCACATGGTCCAATCGAATGGCCCCGCCAGACCGGAAATTATTGCGTAGCAGTTGAATCATCAGCTCATAGCCGCTGGCACGTAGCGCGTGAGGGTTCATCGGGGGCAAGCCCCAGTTCTGTCCCTTTGGGGCAAACGCATCCGGTGGGGCGCCGCAGTCTGCTTTGAACGCCAGCACAGATTGATAGATCCAGGCCTCGGCGCCATTGCGTTCAGCCCCAAGAGCCAGATCCTGATACAGTCCGATCGGCATCCCCAACTGCTCGGCCGTCTGTCGGATTTCGTTCAGCTGTTCACTCGCGACCCATTGAATGTATTCAAAGAAGCGAATACGCGTTCGGTGTCGTTTTGCATATTCACGAACCGGTTGGCCAGGCGTCAGAAACTGGTTGGGCCAATCATGCCAGGTAGCCGACTTGGGTTGAATCAGCTGGCGTTCTTCCTCCAACGCCTGGAAGGTGGCATACAGCTCAAGCGATGTGCCCTCAGACTGGATAAACTGTTCGAAGAGTCGGGCGCGCGAGGTCTTCGGTTGGAGATTCGGCTCTTCTCCGCTGTAGGACTCTGTCAGGAATCTGCGGTACGCCAATTCGAGCATGGTCCGCTTGGCGGTCTGAACAGCATCGTAGTCCACTTGCTGGCTCTCCCGCAGTGCCTGGATCTTGGCTTGAAATTCGGGGACACGGAATTGTTGTTGTGCGTCCTCCGACCCATGAAATTCCGGCAGCCGCTCGAGATCGATGTAGAGTTCATTGAGATACAGTCGGCTGTATGGGGCATAGGGGCTGATGTGAAAGGGCGCGGTATTTCGCAATGCGTGCAGCGGATTGAGTCCGATGACTTTGGCGGCGAGGTCCTTTCCGGCCCATTCCACGATCCGGCCAAGATCGGTGAAGTCGCCGCACCCCCAATTACGATCAGAGGACAAGGAATAAAGCTGCAAGGCCAGTCCCCACATCCGTTGGTTTGCCTCGAGCCATGGTGGGGCATAGCACTGACGCGGCGCTACGATGACACGCATCGTTCCCACGATCCCCCCAACCAGACCTTCCGCTCGTACCACCATCGTGTAGTACCCGAGCGAAAGACCACATGAGGCAGGTATCTCGACACGGACATGTCGTCGGCCATTGAGGAAGCGACATTCTGTCGCAAAGAGTCCAGGACCTGCCTGCCCTTCCCGCACCACGGCATTCGCTTCATCGCGGATTTGCCACTCCACGGCGACGGACCCTTCTTTCCCATCTTCGAGCGCCAGATAACAGGATACAGAACGTTCTGTCTCGCCTTCACGCAGGATCCGCACCGGGTCGCAAGGGCGTTGCCACGGCGCCTCATCCCATTCTTGCAATGCCTGTGTCAGTGATGCAGTTGATTCGATTGCATAGCCCATCGCAGTGAGGATGGCGCGTCGGGTGTCATCAGAGGTATGGTGAAGTGTGCCTGCGATATCGTAATAGTCTTTCGCGATGCCGGCACGTTCAGCGAGTTGGGCGAGAAGGGCCTGCTCAGTCTGATCCTGCATGAGTGGCAGTCTGCGTGAAGACTGCCGGCATGTCAAGCTATCCCATTGTTCTTAAAGATAAATTCTGTATAATCGCTTTCGCGTGTTTACCGACCTACGCTACGTTCGACTCGGTACGAGCTCCTGGGCCTATGAAGGTTGGCAGGGGTTGGTCTACCAACGGGCCTATACGAAGAGCCGATTCAGTCAAGACGCCCTGGCAGAGTATGCCGGCTACGAGATGGATGGAATCCTACTCTTTCGTACCGTCGGCATCGACCACTCTTTCTATCGTCCGGCCAGTGCGGCGCAACTCGCGCACTATGCGAAACAAGTCCCGGAAGATTTCCGATTCTGTTCTAAGGTCTGGGAAGAGATCACTATCCCGACCTTTGGAAATCTTCCCCGCTACGGAGCCAAAGCTGGGAAACCCAATCCACGATTTCTTGATTCCAGTGTGTTTCGAGATTTGGTGTGGGCGCCGGCACACGAGGGCTTGGGATCGAAACTAGGTCCATTCATTTTTGAATTTCAACGCTGGGGTATGGAGCCTGCCGCCTTTCTTGACGCGTTGGACCGATTTCTCGGCACATTGCCACGAGGACCACAGTACGCAACAGAAGTCCGCAACCCAGCGATTCTTGGATCACGGTATCTAAACATCCTGCGCACACACCAGGTCTCCCACGTGTACAACCATTGGACAGCCATGCCAGCACTTTCCGAGCAACATCGCCTGCTCGGGCAGACGTTTACTGCTCCTCATGTGGTGATCCGGCTCCTGACGCCGCTGGGACTCGCCCATGAGAAAGCAGTTGAACGATACGCACCCTACAACCGGATCATTGCTGCACAACCTCGTATGAGACAGGACACCACGGCGTTAGTTCAACAGAGCGTGAGCCAGGAAAAGAGTGCGTTCGTGCTTGTGAATAATCGAGCCGAAGGATGCTCGCCGCTCACGATCCAATCCTTGGTAGCTGGACTTACGAGTTAGGGTCCTTCTCCTCGATCTCCATTTGTGCGCATGGTCACGGTGAGAGGAGGTGTTTTCTCGGAATACTCGCTCACTCCTCGTACAGCACGATCCTGAGGTGATCGCGATGCCTGACGGACTTTCCGGCTCCTCATCGCAGACAGCGCTTCCTCGCACACCAGTGGTGGCACCGGCCATGTGACCTGATTATCGTCACGGAACTAAGCTAGATTGACAGGCGTGGTGAGGTTGATTGACTCCCCCTTTTCATTTTGTTAGCCTCAAGCCCCACCACGGTATTGCCGATAGAGAGAAGACTGAGAAGAGTCCGGCAGCATTCTCAGCATCCGAATCCCGAAAGGAGCTCCGATGGCTAGCTCAACCGTTTCCGACGACTTGCTGGCTGCGTTACAGAACAAGGCCACGCAGCTCCGGATCGAGAGTGTTCGTGCGACGACTGAAGCCGGCAGTGGGCATCCTTCCAGCTGCTGTTCCGCTGCAGATATTGTCGCAGCGCTCTTTTTTTCCGTCATGCGGTACGACCCCACAAATCCGAAAGCCCTCAATAGTGATCGGTTTGTGTTGTCGAAAGGCCATGCGGCCCCATTGCTTTATGCCGCCTGGGCGGAAGCAGGCCTCTTCCCGAAGAGTGATCTCTTGAAGTTACGCACGCTGACCTCAGATCTGGAGGGGCATCCGACCCCTCGCTTGTCATTTGTCGATATGGCGACAGGTTCGCTGGGGCAAGGCCTTCCGGTCGGTATCGGCATCGCCCTGAATGCAAAATTCGTCGAGAAACTGGATCACCGAACCTATGTTTTGATGGGTGACGGAGAGTCCGTCGAGGGATCTGTATGGGAAGCGGCTGATGTGGCGCGCCACCATGGTTTGGATAACCTCTGTGCCATTGTCGATGTCAATCGACTCGGTCAAAGCGATCCCACCATGCTGCAACATGACATGGAGGCGTATCGTTCCCGATGGGCTGGCTTTGGGTGGCAGGCACTGGTGGTTGACGGGCACGATCTTTCAGCCGTGCTCGCCGCATTTGATACTGCTGCCTCCACGAAGGGCAAACCGACGGTGCTCCTCGCCAAAACGTTTAAAGGCAAGGGTATCTCCTTCATGGAGAACCATCCTGGCTGGCATGGGAAGGCGATCGCCAAAGGTGAGGAGACCCAGAAGGCGATCGATGAATTGACCAAACAGTTGAGGCCGAGCAGCACAGCCATTTCAATTAAGAAACCATTGACGCCGTCTCAGAGACCGTCGTCTCCCAGCCCTCTCCCCCCTTCGCCCTACAAAGTCGGCGACACTGCCGCCACGCGCGAAGCATTCGGCGTCGCACTTGAAGCATTGGGCGCAGTCAATCCATTAGTCGTGGGACTGGATGCCGACGTGAAAAATTCGACCTACACGGATAAGTTCGGCAAGAAGTTTCCCAATCGATTCTTTGAAAATTTTATCGCAGAGCAGAACATGCTTGGGGCCGCAGCGGGATTAGCAGCCTGCGGGAAAATTCCGTTCGTGGCTACGTTTGCTGCGTTCTATACGCGAGCCTACGATTTCGTCCGCATGGCTGCCATCAGCGGCTCGAACATCAAGCTTGTCGGCACACATGTCGGTGTGAGCATCGGGGAAGACGGTCCGTCACAAATGGGCCTGGAAGATATTGCGATGATGGCTGCGCAACCGGGCGTGACTGTGCTGTATCCGTCCGATGCGACCTGTACCTATCGGCTCGTCGAAACAGCTTCGACCCACAAAGGGATGGTCTATATCCGGGCCGGTCGTCCCAAGTCTCTGGTTTTGTACGGGCCTGATGAAACGTTCCATATCGGCGGATCGAAAGTCATTCGCCAAAGCGCGTCAGATGTTCTCACGATTGTCGCGGCTGGGGTCACGCTGTTCGAAGCCTTGAAGGCCTACGACACATTGAAAGCGGCCGGTATCTCCGTGCGGATCATCGATCTCTATAGTATCGCCCCCATCGACCGCACCACTTTGCTCGACAGCGCCAGGTCCACACAGGGACGCATCCTTACCGTTGAGGATCATTATGCGCACGGTGGTCTCGGGGATGCTGTGCTGAGCGCGGTCGGACCGGAAGGTATCAAAGTGCATAAGCTCGCCGTTCGCTCGATCCCACACAGCGGGAAGCCGGAAGAACTCGTCGATCACTTTGGCATCGGAGCGCGATCGATTGTCGAAGCAGCCAAAGGAATCACGAAATAAGTCCCCGTACCGCGGTTGCTCATGAGCTGGACGATAGTCCTTTCCTGAATATGGTGCGAGGATTGGCACGTCAACGCATCTGATAGGAAATGGCGGACGCCTACGACGGTAGTAGTTGTCCAAGGTGACGCATCCGGATTTCACACGAGACGATGTCTACATAAGAGACCATGTATGAGTCTTAACATCAACGAGATCATCGGTAATATTGAAACGCGAATCAATGATCACATGTTCGTGAGTGAAAGAATCACAAGTGAAATCAATATTCTTGCACTGAACGCCACCATAGAGGCAGCGAGAGCAGGTGATGCCGGCCGGGGATTTGCGGTGGTAGCCTCCGAAGTAAAAAACCTGGCTGCGCAAGCCGCCAATGCCTCGAAAGAGCTGGGCGTGATACGGTCGAGCACCGGTGAATTGCATCGGCAGTTCGCGGAAAAAGAGAGTGACCGCCTCTCGGAAATGTCGCAGACCCTCGTGCAACTCATCGTGCGCAATTTGTATGAGCGTACCGCCGACGTTCGTTGGTGGGCGACGGATGATGCGCTCTTTCGTTGTGTAGAGTCGCCGGATCGAGCGTCCATCGATTATGCGATTGCACGCCTGGGTCTGATTAATCGTTTTTATTCTGTGTATCTGAACCTTGTATTGGTGGGGATCGATGGGAAAGTCAGGGCCTGTTCACAGCCGGAGAAATTTCCTAGGGTCACTGGTGCCGATATTTCTACATTACCGTGGTTCCAGAAGGCCATGTCGACGACGAGCGGCGATCAGTATGTGGTTGACGACATTGCTCACGATCCACTCCATGATGACAGATTGACGGCGGTGTATGCCGCGTCTGTTCGTAAGGACGGGAACATCAATGGAAAGATCGTCGGTGTTCTAGGCGTAATTTTTGATTGGGAAGTTCAAGCGACAACCATTGTTCGGACAGAGCCTTCATTATCCGAAGATGAATGGAAGCGCAGCCGCGTACTATTGCTGGACAGCAGGCTGCGAATTATTGCCGCCTCCGACAACGATGGAATTCTCTTGCCATTCCTCCTTGAACATCACGGACAACGCAAGGGCCATTATTTCACTGCCGGTCATGAGTTGATCGCGTTTGCAAAGACGCTTGGGTATCAGGAGTATGATGGTCTCGGATGGTATGCGGTTATCGTGCAGAAGCCCAAATAGTTGATGACACATAGGATCTGCGGCTGGAGAACTGCGGAATAGAAAATGAGGGCGGCTAACGCATCACATTACATTAGAGCCGCGTCACACATGCCCGTATTAATGAAGCCATGTCTGGGGTGAGTCCGGATAGATTGCGGACAAATAATACAAGCCCACGAAGTCCATGGTTCAGCGTGGTTTTCCTACCCTCTGCTAACCTTCGCTCGTTACCTTTCTGCATCGTAAGGAGTGCCCCCAGGCAGGGAGTAAACGTTCAGCGGATCCTGCTGCACAAACCCCTTGACACTAGATAATTCGTATGTGTATATGGCCCCCACGGATTGAGAGATGGGCTGCCATAGGTGGCAGCCTTCCTGACGATGGGTCGCGCCCAACGGTTTTCGCTGCTACCACGGGGGTAGGACTGGCGTATATTTAACGTGATGGTTCATAAGAGAATCACAACAATGAATTGTGGTGCTCAATGGGTTCGATCAGAAGTTTGAGCAACAGGTCCAAAAGTTGATCGTTGATCTAGGACAAGGTTTGCTCCTCACCTGAGTGTTATATCTACCTACATACATGGACTATCGCGCAAGCAAATACAGAAGTCATCGATTAAGTAACTGCAGTATGCGCCCCAGGCGTCGTCCTTTTCATTGGCTGGCCGTGTCTGGTATCATACATTCGATGGTCGCATCAGCCGGATTACACAGAACCTCTCCGATACCTTCTACCTCACTTGATC
>Ga0075433_10001846_pt1 | contig 15916 bp, 16 predicted proteins | sample RhiMethybrSRZTD2_FD_75299 | JGI IMG/M metagenome (GOLD analysis project Ga0075433, IMG submission 75299) | Populus rhizosphere microbial communities from Tennessee, USA - Rhizosphere MetaG P. TD hybrid SRZTD2 | ecosystem: Host-associated > Plants > Roots > Rhizosphere > Soil | place: USA... | reverse complement strand
CGCTGGCCGAGGGCATCGCCGCCAACGCGCCGCTCTCGACGCGGGGCAACAAGCGAGCGATCGAAGTGCTCAACTCCAACCCGGTCCTCAGCGAGCAGCAGGAGGGTGGCCTGATCGCCCTGCGTGAGTCGTGCTTCGCCTCCGCTGACCTGCGCGAGGGGATCGAAGCCTTCGCCGAGAAGCGCAAGCCCCGCTGGAAGGGCAATTGAGCGCCGCCGGGGCCAGGGCGCGCAAGGCCCTCGCCGCCGCCGATCCGACGATGGCTGCGCTGATCGAGCGGATCGGCGAGATCGACATCGCGACGCGCCTGCGGCGGCGCAGCGAGGAGCGGCCGGCGGACGCTTACGGGGCGCTGCTGCGGGCGATCGTCGGGCAGCAGCTCTCGACCAAGGCGGCGCGGACGATCTACGGCCGCGTCCGCGACCTCTTCGGCGGCACCACGCCCACTCCCGAGCAGCTGCTGGAGGCAAGCGAGGAGGACCTGCGCGGCTGCGGCCTCTCCGGGCGCAAGGTCGAATACGTCCGCGACCTCGCCGCCCACGTGCTCGACGGCGAGCTGGAGCTGGACCGGCTCGGCGAGCTCTCCGACGAGGAGGTGGTCGAGGAGATCGTCGCCGTGCGCGGGCTCGGCCAGTGGACCGCCGAGATGTTCCTGATCTTCCACCTGGAGCGACCCGACGTCCTCTCCGGCGGCGACCTCGGCATCCGCAAGGCGGTCCAGGTCGAGTACGGGCTGGAGGAGATGCCGGCGCCGCTGCGGGTGCTGGAGATCGGCGAGCCCTGGCGCCCGCACCGCAGCCTCGCCTCGCTCTACCTCTGGGAGTCGCTCGCGAACGTGCCCGCGGAGTAGGGCTCGGGGCTTGGCCCCGCCGAGCGCGAACGTCCGGCTCGATTCCTAGCCTTGCGCCGGTATGCTGCCCCTGATCTCCTTCGAGGAAGCCCTCGCGCTCGGCGAGCTGAGCGACCGGCAGGAGATCGGCGCGCTGGTCGAGCGCGCCTGGGAGGTGCGCCGGGAGAACTTCGGCGACTCGACCGACATGTGCTCGCTGGTCAACGCCAAGTCGGGGGGCTGCGCCGAGGACTGCGGCTTCTGCGCCCAGTCGCGCTACGCCGAGGCCGACACGCCGATGCACGCGATGATGGAGCCCGAGCAGATCCTCGAGCACGCGCGCGCGGCCGAGGCCGCGGGGGCCCATCGCTTCTGCATGGTCACCCAGGGCCAGGGCCTCTCCAAGCGCGACTTCAAGAAGATCCTCGAGGGGGCGAGGCTGGTCGCCGAGCACACCAACCTGAAGCGCTGCGCCTCGATCGGCCACATGTCGGCCGAGCGCGCCGAGCAGCTGCGCGAGGCGGGGATCCAGCGCGTCCACCACAACGTCGAGTCCTCGCGCTCCTACTACCCCGAGGTTTCGACCACGGTCCGCTACGAGGGCCGCCTGCGCACGATCGACGCGGTCAAGGAGGCGGGGCTCGAGACCTGCGTCGGCGGCATACTCAACCTCGGCGAGTCGCCCCTTCAGCGGGTCGAGATGGCCTTCGAGCTGGCTGAGCTGGAGCCGACCTCGGTGCCGATCAACCTGCTCAACCCGCGCGAGGGGACCAAGTTCGGCGACCGCCCGCTGATGGACCCCTGGGAGGTGGTCAAGTGGGTGGCGATCTTCCGCCTGATCATCCCCGGCGCCCTCTTCCGCCTCTGCGGCGGCAGGGTCGAGAACCTCGGCGAGCTGCAGCCGCTGGCGGTGAAGGCCGGGCTGAACGGGGTGATGATGGGCAACTTCCTGACCACGCTCGGCGTCGAGCCGGAGGAGGACCGGGCGATGTTCGAGGAGCTGGGGCTGAACGTCGCCCGCCAGCCCGACAACGGCGCCAACCCGCGACCGGACAACCGCTCCGGCCGGCTCGAAGGCGAGACCCCGGCGACGCCGATCGACGAGCTGATCGACAAGCAGGACGAAGCGAGCTTCTGGGACCCCTCGACCCAGCTGCGGGTTGTCAAGAAGACGAAGAAGCCTCCGCCGTATCCCGCCGGCCAGACAGCGGCATGAGCCAGGTCGCCGAGCGCCTGGCGGAGCTTCGCGAGAGCGGGCTCCACCGCCGGTTGCGGCTGGTCGAAAGCCCGCAGGGGCCGCGGGTGCTGCTCGACGGACGGCGCGTGCTGCTGCTCTGCTCCAACGACTATCTCGGCCTGGCCGACCGAGCGGAGGTGCGCGACGCCGCCGCGCAGGCGGCGCTGCGCTGGGGCGCCGGCGCGGGCGCCTCGCGGCTGATCTCGGGCAACATGGAGCCCCACCGCCGGCTCGAGCGGCGGCTGGCCGCCTTCAAGGGATACGAAGCCGCGCTGCTCTTCGGCTCCGGCTACCTGGCCAACCTCGGCGCGATCTCGGCGCTGGCCGGGCCGGGCCGCGTCGTCTTCTCCGACGAGCTCAACCACGCCAGCATCGTCGACGGCTGCCGGCTGGCGCGCGCGGAGACCTTCGTCTACCGCCACGCCGACCTCGAGCACCTTGCCTGGGGCCTGCGCGAGGCGGGCGGGCGGACGTCGCTGATCGTCAGCGACGGGGTCTTCTCGATGGACGGCGACGTCGCCCCGGTCGCCGACCTGGCCGGCCTCGCCCGCGACCACGGCTGCAGGCTGATGATCGACGAGGCGCACGCGACCGGCGCCCTCGGCCCCGGCGGGCGCGGCTCGGTGGCGGCGGCCGGGCTGAGCGACGAGGTCGACCTCGTCGTCGGCACCCTGGGCAAGGCGCTCGGCTCCTACGGCGCCTACGTCTGCGCGAGCTCCGAGCTGCGCGAGTACCTGCTCAACACGGCGCGCTCCTTCGTCTTCTCCACGGCGCTGCCGCCGCCGGCGCTGGCGGCGGCGCTCGCGGCGCTGGAGCTGCTCGAAGCCGAGCCGGAGATGGTGCGACGGTTGCGCGCCAACGCGGCGACGCTGCGCCAAGGCCTCGCCGGGGAGGGACTCGAAGCGGGCGGCGGTCAGAGCCAGATCGTGCCGCTGCCGGTCGGCGAGCCGGGGCGGGCGATGGAGCTGTGCGAGCGGCTGCTGGAGCGCGGGGTCTTCGCCCAGGGCATCCGCCCCCCCACGGTCCCGCCGGGGTCCTCGCGCCTTCGCCTCAGCGCGATGGCGACGCATGAGCAGGGCGAGCTGCGCGAAGCGGCCGCGGCGGTGGGCGAGGCAGCGCGCGAGCTGGGCGTCGCCGGTGAGCGGGTGCCGGCGACGATCGCAGCCTGACGATGCGCGTTTCGGCGGGATCGGCGCCGTCCCACCGCGAGCCGCTGCCAGGCATCTTTGTCACCGGAACCGGCACCGAGGTCGGCAAGACCGTCGTGGCGGCGGTGATCGCCCATGCCCTGGCCGAGGAAGGCAAGCGCGTCGCAGTCTTCAAGCCTGCTGTGACGGGGCTCGATGAGCTCGTCGCCGGTGGGCCAAAAGGCAACACGGCGGGTGACCTTTCGGCCCACCGGCGGGGCAATGCGGCAGATCATGAGCTGCTTCGCTGGGCGGCGGGTTCGGGGCAGAGCGAGGAGGAGACCGCGCCCTACCGCTACGGACCGCCGATGTCGCCGCATTTGGCGGCGGGACTGGTCGGCGAGGAGATAGAGCCGGAACGCTTGCTGAACGCGGCCCATAGCACGGCGGCGAGCGCCGACGCGCTCGTCTGCGAGGGCGTCGGCGGGCTACTGGTGCCACTCTCGTTCACTTACCTGGTCCGCGACTTCGCCGTGGCGCTCGGTCTGCCGTTGGTCATCGCCGCATCTCCGGGGCTCGGCACAATCAACCACACCCTGCTGACTATCGAGGCCGCGCGCTCTGCCGGCTTAGACGTGGCGGCGGTCGTGCTCACGCCCTGGCCGCAAATCCCAGACCAGATCGAAGAGTCGAACCGCGAGACGATCGCCGCTCTAGGCGAGGTCAGAGTTGAGACGCTGCCATGGCTCGACCTGTCGAAGCCCGACAGCTGGCCAACCTCTGGCGACTTACCCGCCATATGCCGGCGGTAACTCGCCAGAGGGTCAGCTGGCCGCGGCCAACTCCCCGCCGGGGCTGACCTCGGCCTCAGCGACCTCGACGCTGACCCGCTTCGGCCTGGCGTTGATCGCGGCCGCGGCGATTAACGCGCCGACCAGCGTCACCACGCCGGAGACGACCATCGCGTTGCTGAGCCCATCGACGAACTGCTGCGGCGTCGCCGTCTCGAAGCTGCTGCCCGCCGCCCCCTGGAAGATCGCGCCGGTCACCGCCACGCCGAGGCTGCCGCCGACCATGCGGAACATCGAGAGGACGCCGGATGCGATGCCGGCTTTCTCGACCGCGACCGCGTTCATCGCCGCGCTGGTCATCGGCGACATCGTCAGCGCGATGCCGATCCCGAGCAGCATGAAGCCGGGCAGCAGGTCTAGGTAGCTCGAATCGACCGCGATCCCGCTGAAGCTGTAGAGCGACAGCGTCAGGATCGCCAGTCCCGAGACGATTAGCCAGCGCGGGCCGAAGCGGTCGGCGAGCCGCCCGCTGACCGGGGCGACGCCGACGATCATCAGCGTCGCGGGCAGGAACCGCACGCCCGCCTCCAGCGGCGAGTAGCGGAGGACATCCTGCATGTAGAGGGCGAGGAAGAAGAAGACGCCCATCATCGCGAAGGTGATGATCAGGGCGACGGTCACCGCGCCGACGAAGTTGCGGTCGGCGAAGAAGCGAAACTCGACCATCGGCACCCTGACCCGGAGCTCGATCAGGACGAAAGCGACGAAGCCGACGGCGGCGCCGGCGAGCAGCGCGACGATCCCGGTCGACCCCCAGCCCCAGCTGTTGCCCTCGACCAGGGCGAGGACGAGGGCGGTGAGGGCGGCGGTCAGCGTGGCAACGCCGAGGTAGTCGACCTCGCGGCCGACGGTGGTGTCGCGCGACTCGCGCACGGCGAAGAGCGTCGCGGTGACGGCGCCGATCGCGACCGGGATGTTGAGGTAGAAGATCGCCCGCCAGCTGACGTGCTCGGTGAGGAAGCCACCGAGCACGGGGCCGACCGCGAGCGCCAGCGCCGACACCCCCGCCCAGGTGCCCATCGCCTTGCCGCGCTCGTGGGCGGGGAAGGCGTCGGTGATGATCGAGAGCGTCCCCGGCATCATCAGGGCCGCGCCGACGCCCTGCAGGACGCGGCTGGCGACGAGGTCGGCGGCGCCCTGGGCGAAGCCCGCGGTCGCCGAGGAGAAGGCGAAGAGGACGACGCCGATCAGGAACATGCGGCGGCGGCCGAAGATGTCGCCGAGCCGCCCGCCGGTGGCCAGCAGCACGGCGAAGGAGAGCGTGTAGCCGTTGATCGTCCACTCGAGGCCGGAGATCGAGGCGCCGAGGTCGCGCTGGATCGAGGGCAGCGCCACGTTGACGACGGTGTTGTCGAGCATGATCATGAACAACGCGAAGCACATCGCCCCGAGCGTCCACCACTTGCGGTTGTCGTCGGTGATCAGGTGGCGGTAGCGGGTCAAGCGGGACCGACTCCCTTCAGGTGCATGTAGGTGGCGGCGATGTCCTCGCGGTCCATCAGTGACTCGATCGCGGCGTCGAGCTTGCGGCGCTGGGCGGGGCTGAGGCTCTCGGCGAACGCCTCAAGGCCCGCCTGGCGGACGACCAGCAGCGTGTCGACCAGCTTCTTGCCCCTGGCGGTGATCGCGACGCGCCGCACGCGGCGGTCGTCGGGGTCCTCCAGCCGGGTGACCAGCTTCTTCTTGACCAGCGCGTCGACGGCGCGGCTCATCGAGGGGACCGACACGCCGAAGCGCTCGGCCAGCTCGCCGACCTGGCGCGGCTCCGCCGCCTCGCCCAGCCCGCCCAGCTCGAGCAGCGCCTTGCACTGCGTCATCGAGAGGCCCGACTCCTCGATCACCCGCAGCTGGTTGCCGCGGTCGTAGAGGAAGACGTGGCGCAGCAGCGCGCTCAGCCGCGCCGCGGTGTCTTGGGCGCCGGCACTCACCCGGGCTTTCTCCGCCAGGGCGGCTATCTCTCTCGCTTGCATATGAGCAATGATTGCACTTACGCAACCATTTCTCCAGCGGAACAGTTGCTTTGCGTGAGCTATATCACGCTGGGTGCTCCGTGGCCCCGCGATATGGCCCCGGCTTCGGGCGCTGGCTCCCGCCGGGGAAGGCGAGTCGCAGGATCGTCCTCTGCACCATCCCCAGCTGCCGGCCGAAGGGGCCGCTGTTGTAGGGCAGGCCGTAGCGCTCGCAGACGTCCTTGACCTGCGGCGCGATCTCGGCGTAGCGGGTGCTGGGCATGTCGGGGAAGAGGTGGTGCTCGACCTGGTAGCCGAGGTTGCCGCTGGCGACGTGGAACAGGGGGCTTCCCTCGATGTTCGCCGCCCCGACCAGCTGGCGCACGTACCAGCCGCCGCGGCTCTCGTCCTCGACCTCCTCGGGGCTGAAGGTGTAGGTCTGGTCGGGGAAGTGGCCGCAGAAGATGATCGCGTAGGCCCAGACGTTGCGGACGATGTTGGCGGTCGCGTCCGCCGAGGCGGTGGACCGGTAGGCGCCGGTGGCGCTGTCCAGAGCCGTCCTGAGGACATTGGTCAGGCCGCCGCGACGGCGGCGACTGAGGAGGCCGCGACGCTTGCGACCGCTGCCGCCGCTGCCGCCGCGGCCGCGGCCAACCTCGATCGCGGCGTCGAGGGCGGCCATCGCCAACCCGCTCAACAGCGGCCAGGCGATGTAGTCCTTGACGATCTGGCTCTTCGCCTTCTCGCGGATGCCCGCCAGCTCGCGCTTGACCTGGGCCTTCGACTTCTTGCCGGTCCGTATCGCCTCGAAGTCGAGGTCGTGCAGCGCCACCCCCCACTCGAAGAACGCGGCCAGCACGAGGTTGTAGAGCGGCTGCAGGAGGTAGACGGGGTGCCACTTCTGCCGCGGGTCGATGCGCATGATCTCGTAGCCGAGGTCCTTGTCCTTGCCGAGGATGTTGGTGAAGGTGTGGTGGACGTAGTTGTGCGAGTGCTTCCACGCCTCCGCCGTCGAGGCGGTGTCCCAATCCCAGGTCGAGGAGTTGATCTGGGGGTCGTTCATCCAGTCCCACTGACCGTGCAGGACGTTGTGGCCGATCTCCATGTTCTCGAGGATCTTCGCCAGCGAGAGCGTCGCCGTCCCGGCCACCCAGGCGGGGCGGTAGCGCGAGGCGAGCAGCAACACCCGTCCCATCACCGCGAGGCGGCGCTGCATCGCGATCATGCTCTCGATGTAGCGTCGATCGCGAGTGCCGAGCTCGGCGAACACCCGGTCTTTGATCGCGTCGAGCTCACGTCCCAGCTCGTCGAGCTGCTCGCTGGAGAGATGGCTGAGGGGGCTGTGGGCCTCGGTGCTCGCTGCGATCTGGGTCTGGGTCATCGTCTGCCTTTCGGTTGTCTCGAAGTCGAAGTGGGGTAGCTCAAAGCGCGATCTCGATCGGGCCCTCGGGCGCGTTCACGCAGGTGCGGATCATCTCTCCCTCGTTGCCGTGCACCTCGCCGGTGCGAAGATCGCGGACCTCGCCCGCGCAGAGCTTTCCGACGCAGGTGTGGCAGATGCCCATTCGGCAGCCGAAGGGAAGGACGGCGCCTGCTTCCTCGCCCCCGACCAGGATCGGCGTGGCGCCGTCGCACTCTGCCTGGAGCCCGCTCTTGACGAAGCGCACGCTGCCGCCCTCGCCGCCGCCGGGGTCGCCGCCGATCATCGGCTGGAAGCGCTCCACGCGGAGCATCTCCGCGACGCCCTCCCCCTTCCAGTGCTCGCTCATCGCGTCGAGCATCTCACCGGGGCCCGAGAGGAAGGCGTGGCGGGTGCGCCAGTCCGGGCAGAGCTCGTCGAGGTCGGCCGGGGCGATCCGTCCCTCCTCGCCGGTGATCCGCAGCCGCAGGCGATAGCCGGCGTGCGCCTCGTCGATCTCACGCAGGCGGTCGGCGAAGATGACGTCGTCGAAGGTGCGGGCGGAGTGGATGTGGGCGACATCGCGCGCGGCGTCGCCGCGGTGAAGACTGCGCAGCATGCTCATGATCGGCGTGATCCCGCTGCCGGCGCTGATGAACAGCAGCTTGGCCGGGACCGGCTCGGGCAGGACGAAGGTGCCTTCGACTCCGCCGAGCCTGACCACGTCGCCCGGCCTCGCCTGGCGGACCAGGTAGGGCGAAACCTTGCCGGAGTCGACCAGCTTCGGCGTGATGCTGATGCATCCGTCGGGGCGCCCGGGCTCCGAGGTGAGCGAGTAGGCGCGCCAGTGATGCACCCCGTCGATGACGACGCCTATCCGCAGGTACTGGCCGGGCCGGTGCCCCGTCCACTCGTAACCGGGACGGATCAGCACGGTGACGGTGTCCGCGGTCTCTTCGTCGATCCGCTCGATCCGTCCCCGCAGCTCCCGGGTCGACCAGAGCGGGTTGATCAGCTCGAGGTAGTCGTCTGGGAGGAGCGGGCTGAAGAACGCCCGGACCGCATGCAGGGCCCGCCGCCTCGCGGGAGAGACCTGAGGGGTAGCTCCTCGCTCAGCCATCCGGGCCAACATTACATCGTTTGATGTCACATTCTGTGAAATCCCGCACTTTGGCGTCGCAGTTACCCGCCGCGGCCAGGACTATGTTGGGACCGGCGATGTCGGTGGACCACGCCCAGCTCGATCGCGACCATCTTTGGCACCCGTTCACCCAGCAGCAGAGCTGGGTCGAGGAAGAGCCGCTGATGATCGAGCGAGCCGAGGGCGCCGCGCTGATCGACAGCGACGGCCGCCGCTACATCGACGGCGTCTCCTCCCTCTGGTGCAACGTCCACGGGCATCGCCACCCGGGCATCGACGCGGCGCTGCGCGAGCAGCTCGACCGCGTCGCCCACTCGACCATGCTCGGCCTCTCCCACCCAGGCGCCGCCAAGCTCGCCGCCAAGCTGGTCGAGATCGCGCCGCCGGGACTCTCGCGCGTCTTCTACTCGGAGTCGGGCTCGACCGCGACCGAGATCGCGCTGAAGATGGCCTTCCAGCTCCAGCAGCAGCGCGGCGGCCAGCACCGGCGCCGCACCTCCTTCGTCCACCTGCGCGAGGCCTACCACGGCGACACGATCGGCTCGGTCTCGGTCGGCGGCATCGACCTCTTCCACGCGACCTACCGGCCGCTGCTGTTCCAGACCCATGCGGCGGAGCCCGGCGACGCGGCCGATCTGGAGCGCGTCCTCTCCTGCCACGAGGAGGAGGTGGCGGCGCTGATAGTCGAGCCGCTGGTCCAGGGAGCCGCCGGGATGCTAGTCCACCCCCCGGGCTACCTGCGCGACGCGCGCGAGCTCTGCGACCGCTTCGGGGTGCTGCTGATCTGCGACGAGGTCGCGACCGGCTTCGGCCGCACCGGAACGATGTTCGCCTGCGAGCAGGAGGACGTCGCGCCCGACATGCTCTGCCTCGCCAAGGGGCTGACCGGCGGCTACCTGCCGCTGGCCGCGACGCTGACCAGCGAGCGGATCTACGAGGGCTTCCTCGGCGCCCCCGAGGAGGGGCGGACCTTCTTCCACGGCCACACCTACACCGGCAACCCGCTCGCCTGCGCCGCCGCCCTGGCCAGCCTGGAGGCGTTCGAGCGGGAGCGCACGCTGGAGCGGCTGCAGCCGAAGATCGAGCTGCTGGGCGAGCTGCTGGAAGCGGTTGCGGCGATGCCCTTGGTGGCGGAGGTGCGGCGCCGCGGGACCATGGTCGGCATCGACCTCGGCGAGCGCGACCCGGCGCTCCGCCTCGGCCACCGGGTGACGCTGGAGGCCCGCAGGCGCGGTGCGATCGTCCGCCCGCTCGGCGACGTGGTCGTGCTGATGCCGCCGCTCTCGATCTCTGAAGCGGAGCTGCGGCGGCTGGTCGAGATCACCGCAGAGTCGATCGCGGCTGCAATCGGCGCACGGGTGCCAGATACGCTGGCTGCGTGACTGAACGGCAGCGCGGTCCCGCAGAGGCTCACAATCTCGGTGAGCCTTCTCTGCCGCGGCCATCGGCTTCTGTGGTGCTGCTTAGGCGCGGCGGCAAGCACCAGGACAGAGCTTTAGAGGTCCTGCTGCTCAAGCGGACCGAGGAGGCTCGGTTCATGCCCGGGGTCTGGGTGTTCCCCGGCGGCGGTGTGGATGCGGCCGACGGTGAGGGGGAGGACGGGCACCGGGCCTGCGCGGTGCGGGAGCTGGAGGAGGAGGCGGGGATCGCGCTGCCCGAGGACGAGGAGCTGGTGCTTTTCTCTCGCTGGATCACGCCGGAGGTGGTTTCACGGCGGTTCGACGCCTGGTTCTTCCTCGCGCTCGCCCCGGCGCATACGCCGCCCGAGCCCGACGGGGTCGAGACGACCGAGGCGCGCTGGTTCGAGCCGCGCGTGGCGCTGGCGGCGCAGGAGGCCGGTGAGCTGGCACTCGCCTTCCCGACGATCAACCAGCTCAAGGCGCTGCTCCCCTTCCGCACCTCCGACGAAGCGATCGAGGCCCACCGCGGAGCCGAGATCGAGCCGATCCTGCCCAAGGTGATCGGCACCCTCGAGGACCACCGCGTCGTCCTCCCGGGCGACCCGGATTACCCGGCCTAACCGTCCGGGAACGGGGCGAGCCCCGCGTGCCAGGGCCCGGGCGCGTAGGTGTGGATGCCGCTCTCCTCCATCTCGCCCTGCAGGCGCCTGAACAGCTGCCCGGCGTTCTTCAGCGCCTCTTTCAGCTCGGCCTCGCTGCGCTCGCGCAGGCGCCAGAGGAACCAGAGCTGGCGGTCGTTGACGCCGAAGTCGAGCTCGCCCGTCATCGTCGTCGCCCAGGCGAGGAAGCCGGGGCTGAACAGCTCGCGCAGCTTGACCGGGTCGTACTCGCTGGGCACCGTCGCCAGGAAGCGCTTGTTGAAGTCGAGCGACTCGAACTCCACCTTGCGGGCGAAGCGCTGGGTCACCGCCTCGTGGCCCTCGACCGACTCGACGTCGAAGGCCGGCACGACGCGGGCGAGATCGGGCATGTGGGCCTTGGCTAGCAGCGCCGTCGGCAGCACCGCCTTGTTGAACAGCCCGCCCATCTCGCGCTCGTCGGCGTCGCAGGAGGCGCCCCAAAAACCTTCGACCAGCTGACCGGTCAACCGATTCGACCCTCCCACGCAGAGCGCAACAGGCCCGTCCTTGGGGTTGATCCCCCCCACAGCCTCGTAGGTCAAGTCGTTGCGCTCGCCGTACCGGCGAACGATTTCCGCCCATTCCTCGACTTCCCGCTTGGCTCCCACGGGCCGATCCTATGCAGGTAGGATGCGGCCAATGCTCATAGCCATCATCGTGGTCGTCGCGATCGTCGTCATCGCGGTCCTCTACTACATCGGCAAGCGCAACTCGATCATCGCCTCGCGCAACCGGGTCGACGAGTCCTGGAGCGGGATCGACGTGCAGCTGAAGCGCCGCCATGACCTCGTCCCCAACCTGGTCGAGACGGTCAAGGGCTACGCCGCCCACGAGCAGGAGACCTTCGAGAAGACGACCCAGGCGCGCGCGGCGGCGATGTCGGCCGAAAGCGTCGCCGACACGGCCAAAGCGGAGCAGCAGCTGACCCAGGCGCTGGCCAACCTGCGCGCCGTCGCCGAGAACTACCCGACCCTGCGCGCCACCGAGAACTTCCAGCAGCTGAGCCGCAACCTCTCCCAGCTGGAGGACGAAATCCAGGCCTCGCGGCGGATCTACAACTCCAACGTGCAGTCCTACAACACGGCGATCCAGCAGTTCCCGGGCTCGATCATCGCCAACCAGGGTGGCTTCACCGCGCGCGAGTTCTTCGAGATCGAAGACAAATCCGAGCGCGAGCCGGTTTCGGTCAGCTTCGATAAATAGCCCGTTTCACCTAATCTACGTGACATGAGCACGACGACCGAGACGACCCTCTGGATCTGCGAAAGCTGCGGCTTCATCTACGACCCCGCGGTCGGCGATCCGGACGGTGGCATCCCGCCGGGGACGGCCTTCGAGGAGATTCCCACCGACTGGTTCTGCCCCGTGTGCGGAGCGCGGACTTCCGACTTTCGGCCGCTGGAGCCCGGGGAGGCTTAAAGGCCTCAGCCGCGGGTCCTGTCGCGGCGGCCGCGGAAGTAGCGTTTAGGCTTGCTCCGTGTTTGACTACGACTGGATCGTCGTCGGCTCCGGCTTCGGGGGCTCTGTTTCGGCGCTGCGCCTCGCCGAAAAGGGCTACGACGTCGCCGTCTTGGAGTGCGGCAAGCGGTTCTCCGACGACGACTTCCCCAAGTCCACCTGGGACAGCCGCCGCTACTTCTGGGCGCCGCGGATGGGGATGAAGGGCATCTTCAGGCTCAGCCTCTTCCGCGACGTCGCCGTGGTCAGCGGCTGCGGCGTCGGCGGCGGCAGCCTCGGCTACGCCAACACGCTCTACGTCCCCCCCTCGCCCTTCTTCCAGGACCCGCAATGGGCCGACCTCGAGGACTGGGAGCGGACCCTCGCCCCCCACTACGAGACCGCGCAGCGGATGCTCGGCGTCGTCGTCCACGACCGCGACGACCCGGCCGACCAGCTGCTGCGCGAGCTGGGCGAGGAGCTCGGCGTCGCCGACACCTACCGCAAGACCCCGATCGGCGTCTACCTCGACAACCCCGGCGACACCGTGGCCGACCCCTTCTTCGAAGGCGAGGGTCCGGAGCGGACCGGCTGCATGCAGTGCGGCCGTTGCATGGTCGGCTGCCCGCACGGCGCCAAGAACACGCTGGTCAAGAACTACCTCTGGCTCGCCGAGCACCGCGGCGTCGAGGTGCAGGCCGAGCGCACCGTCACCGACATCCGCCCGCTCGGAACCGCCGACGGCAGCGACGGCTACGCGGTCACCAGCGAGCGCTCCGGCCTGCTCCGCGGCCGCGGGCGCCGCACCCTCACCGCGCGCGGTGTGATCGTCGCCGCCGGACCGCTCGGCACCAACAAGCTCCTGCAGCGCTGCCGCCTCGGCGGCTCGCTGCCGCGAATCTCGCCCCGCCTCGGCGAGCTGGTCCGCACCAACAGCGAGAGCATCCTCGCGGTCAGGGTGCCCAAGGACTACCCCGAGGACCTGACCCGGCGGGTGGCGATCACCTCCAGCATCTACCCCGACCCGCACACCCACATCGAGACCGTCACCTACGGCCACGCCGGCGACTCGATGAGCACGCTCAACACGCTGCTGGTCGGCGATGGCACGCGGGTCACCCGCCCGCTGAAGCTGCTCGGCCAGATCCTCCGCCACCCGATCCGGTTCCTCGAGGTCCTCTGGCCCTTCCGCACCTCGCACCGCACGATCATCCTCCTCGTCATGCAGACGCTGGACAACGCGATCGCGCTGCGGCCGAAGCTGAAGCGCAACGGCGAGGTGCGGCTGCGGACCGAGCAGGACCCCGAGAAGCCCAACCCGACCTTCATCCCGGTCGCCAACAAGGCGGCCGAATGGATGGCGCAGCGGACCGGCGGGATCGCGCAGAGCTCGATCATGGAGGCGACGCTCAACGTCCCCACCACCGCCCACATCCTCGGCGGCGCCGCGATCGGCCACGGGCCGGAGGACGGCGTGGTCGACTCGCGCCAGCGCGTCTTCGGCTACGAGAACCTGATGGTCTGCGACGGCGCAGCGATCCCCGCCAACGTCGGCGTCAACCCGAGCCTGACGATAACCGCCCTGGCCGAGCACGCGATGGCCGCCATCCCGCCCAAGGCGGGAGCCGAACCGCGCGACCTCCCGCAGGCCGCGCGGCCCGCCGTCCCCGCTTAGCGACCGCTACTCGGCGAAGCGCTCCTCTACATAGCTCCAGTTCACCACGTTCCAGAAGGCGTCGATGTATTCGGGGCGCTTGTTCTGGTACTTGAGGTAGTAAGCGTGCTCCCAGACGTCGCAGCCGAGCAGCGGCACGCTGCCGTCGGTCACCGGCGAGTCCTGGTTGGGGGTGGAGACGACGGCGAGGCCGGAGCTGTCCTTGACCAGCCAGGCCCAGCCGGAGCCGAAGCGGGCGATCCCCGCGTTCTTGAACTCCTCCTTGAAGGAGTCGAAGGAGCCGAAGGTCTCGTCGATCGCGCCCGCCAGGTCGCCGCTGGGCGCGCCGGCGCCTTCGGGGCTGAGCATCTGCCAGAAGAGGGTGTGGTTGTAGTGGCCGCCGGCGTTGTTGCGCACCGGCGCCTGCACCTCGCCGGGAATGCTGCTGAGGTTGCGCAGGACGTCCTCGACCTCGCGGTCGGCCCACTCGGTCCCCTCCAAAGCGGCGTTCGCTTTGTCGACGTAGGCCTGGTGGTGCTTGTCGTGGTGGACCCGCATCGTCGCCTCGTCGATGTGGGGCTCGAGCGTGTCGTAGTCGTAGGGAAGGTCGGGGACTGAGAAAGCCATCTGGGGGTCTCCTTGTTGTTTCGGTTGCTCTGCCGTGAGGGTATCTGGGAGGCGGCGGCGCCGGGTTGCCAACCTGGATACCGTCGGTGTCGAACCAGATGGCAAGCGAGGGACACAGAGAGGAGACGCCGAGCGCGGCGGCGCCCGATGCAGGCATGCAGCTCGCCGGCGACGCCGAGCTCTGGAGAAGGTTCGCGCGATCCGGCGATCCGGCGATCCGCGAGGAGCTGGTGCGGCGCAACATGCCTTTCGCCAAACGCCTTGCGCTGCGCTACCGCGGCGCCAGCGAGTCCTTCGACGACCTGCTGCAGGTCGCCAACCTCGGCCTGCTCAACGCGATCGACCGCTTCGACCCCGAGCGGGGCATCCCCTTCACCGCCTTCGCCTCACCGACGATCCTCGGCGAGCTCAAACGTCACTTCCGCGACCGGGTCTGGACGGTGCGGGTGCCGCGTGGCCTGCACGACCGCATGGCCGACGTCGACAAGGCGATCGCCGAGCTGACCAAGGAGCTGCAGCGCTCGCCCTCGATCGGCGAGATCGCCGATCGGCTCGAGCTGGAGCAGACCGACGTGCTCGAGGTGATGGAGGCGAACCACAACCGCCGTCCGCTCTCGCTCGACCGTCCCGCCGGCGGCGAGGAGTCCGACGAGTCGGCCCCGGCCGAGTGGATCGGCGAGGAGGATTCCTCCTACGAGCTGGTCGAGGGACGGATCGCCCTCGACGCGGCGCTGCCCTACCTCGACGAGCGCGAGCGCCTGGTCCTGCGGCTGCGCTTCGCAGAGGACATGACGCAGTCGCAGATCGCCGAGCGCATCGGCCATTCGCAGATGCACGTGTCGCGGATACTCCGGCGGGCCCTCGCTCGGATCAGAGAGCAGATCAGGGAGCAGCGGCAAAGCGAATGATCAGGTACTCGCCGTCGTCGGACTCCTCGACGGTGAGCTCATCCGCCAGCGTCTCCAGCGAGCCACCGATGTCGGCGGGAACCTCGAGATCCTCCCGGATGCGAGCGGCCATGCCTGGTTCCATCGGACCCAGTCGCAGGTCGATCCCATCGGCGCGCTCGTCCAGCCCCAGCTTCACCCGACCGTCCTCGAAGCGTTCCGGCGCCGCGACGGCGATCGCGTCGGTGACCAGGACCGCATCGGAGACGCGGTCCACCGAGAGGTCGCGGCGCGCCGCCAGCGCGCCGACGACCCGGGCCAGCACCGGAGCGAGCAGCTCGGAGCGATCGATCACCATCTCGGTGCGATCGGCCGGGGACGGCTTCATCTGGACGGGATCGCCCCTGCCGTTGGTGCCGCCGCCTTCCAGCGGAACCCGCATCGTGATCTCGGTGCCCTGGTCGAAACCGCCGGAGATCGAGAAGCTGCTGGAGAGCGCGGCGATCAACGAGAGGCCAAGGCGCAAGCTGTCTCGTTCGGAGTCTGCTTGGGGTTTGATCCCCCCGCCCACGTCGCGGACGATCACGGTGAGGCCGCCAGGATCGGGCTTGGCCTCGACGTTGAGGGGACCAGGGTCGCCCCCGTAGGCATGGACGACGACGTTCATGCAGGCCTCGGTGACGACGGTCTTCAGGTCG
>Ga0075433_10001845_pt1 | contig 15917 bp, 13 predicted proteins | sample RhiMethybrSRZTD2_FD_75299 | JGI IMG/M metagenome (GOLD analysis project Ga0075433, IMG submission 75299) | Populus rhizosphere microbial communities from Tennessee, USA - Rhizosphere MetaG P. TD hybrid SRZTD2 | ecosystem: Host-associated > Plants > Roots > Rhizosphere > Soil | place: USA... | reverse complement strand
CGAAGGAAAGGCACGATGCCAACGCAAGGTAGTCCCAGGCGCTCTTCCATCGTTGTCACGCCGGGGCGCAAAAGCGATTCATCGCCGCGAAATTTATTGATGATAAAGCCGCGGATGCGCGCGCGATCTTCGGGTTTGAGCAGTTCCAGCGTGCCCAACAGTGACGCGAAAACGCCGCCGCGATCAATATCGCCGACGAGGATACAAGCAGCGTCGGCCGCATGGGCCATGCGCATGTTGACAATATCGTGCTCTCGCAGGTTAATTTCCGCCGGCGAGCCCGCGCCTTCGAGCAAAATGAGATCGTGCTCTGCGGCCAGTCGCTGGTAGGCTGTGAGCACCTGGGGAAAGAGCTGTTCGACACGCCGTGTGTGATAATCCGAAGCTGTGACTTGCCCCCAAATTTTTCCCAATAAGATCACCTGCGCGCCGGTGTCCGTCGAGGGCTTGAGCAAGACGGGATTCATCTCGACACGCGGAATAGCCCGACAAGCTTCGGCCTGCAGCGCCTGTGCCCGCCCGATCTCTCCGCCGTCCGGCGTTGCCGCGGAATTGAGCGACATATTCTGCGCCTTGAAAGGCGCGACCCGATAGCCGTCGTCGGCAAGGACGCGCCCCAAGCCCGCCGTGAGAATCGACTTGCCAGCATGGGAAGCCGTTCCCAGGATCATCAGCGCTCGTTTTCCCATCAACCTTTCACTTTCGGCACTATGACCACCGCGGACCAAAGCGGACCGCTGCCGTGCTGCTGCGTCTGCGGCTAAGAATCGATGCCTTGACGCGACTCTAGCAGCCGGCTTAACAGCCATAAAAGTTCGACCAAGCGGTTTAGGTAAGCCGCGATGAAAGTGATGCTTAGTTCGCCTTCACCTATGAGTCTTCCAACCACACGCTCAGCGCGGCGGCCAATGGTTCGGGCGACGTCAAGTGCCGCGGCGGCGGGTAGCTCCCAGAACAACGACCCATCGCGGAGAACGCCAGGCACACCCTTAATACGGTGGATTTCCGCCTCCAGGGCATCCATCATGCCGCGGGAAATTGCCGCTGCCAGGTTCTTGGCTCCTGCCGGCGCGGCAATGACTGCTCCTAGACTATACAAATCGAGTTGCAGAGCCTTGATGCGTTTGCGCACTTCTATATCCGGGCAGATAGAGCGCGCAAACCCCATCTGTGAGATCAATTCATCAATGGTACCGCAGTACCGGATTCGCCGACGAGATTTGGCAATGCGTTCAGATGGCTTCAAGTAACTTCGCATGGCGCACCGCGTTTTGTGTTATAGCCACGGATTTCTCCGTCGTCTTCGGGTAAACTGACGGAAATTTTACAAATGGTCGGATTAGGGCTACTTGCACGCCCCTTCAAGATAGAGCCATTTAACCCAATCGCCCCTTTTGACCAGATATCGCTCAGCGGGGACGTTGGAACGATGACCGTTGACCTCAAAGCGCCAGCCGCGATCGCTCGCAAAGTCATTTCTAATCCCGTCGATTTCCTCGACAAAATGATCCATGCCGAACTTCGGCGATGTAACTAGGTCCGCAGCGACGTTCAAGGCATCGAGCACCGTGCTTTTTTCTGAAACGGTGACCGATTTCTCGATCCCCGCCCTGTCCACTGGGCCAAAGTCGATGGTTATCGTAACTTCGATTGTCTTATTTTTAGCCCCTTCCTCCATGTTGAGTGTCCGCTATTTGCTCCCGAAAGTGCCACGTATACCGATCAGAAAATTTAATGGCCGGGCGCGAAAGCCGTCCGCTTCCTCATATTTTCTGTTGAAAAGATTTTCGATTTTGCCAAAGAGGCTAAGGCTTTTCACCAAAGAAATCTCCACAGGCAACTGATAGGAACCTGCTAAATCGAACTTCAGGTAGCCAGGCTGAGTGATAAATTGGCTGAAATTCACTGCCCTACGGTCGTCTCGCTTTCCGACGATATTGGCATCGAGGTTGAAATGAAAACGCTGATAGACGTAATCGAGGTTGACACTCCCTCGGTGTCTCGGCCTGCGAATGAGTTTGCCGTCATCAGTATCCCAATGGAGATAGGTGTAGTTTGTCCCTAAAGACAAGCCAGACAAGATTTGTATTGCTAAGCCCAACTCGACCCCATCGAAGCTCGCGTGCCCAACATTCTCCGCACGAGAACAAAAGGAAGGCGCTCCAGGAATCGGACTCGCCTGAATAAGATCTTCAACTTCCCGGTGAAAGTAGGTCGCTCCGAGCTTTACACGGTCCCCCAGGAGGTTTTGCTCAATTCCGGCGTTCAATTCCCAACTCTTCTCAGGGCCCAAGTTTGGGTTACCAAATGCGGGGCAGCCGAAGCCTGCAGGAAAAAAGAGCTCGTTTAACGTAGGAGCCCGAAAGCCCTCTGCATAGCCTGTTTTCAGTTTGGTCCCGGATTCCCGGAACAAATAAGAAGCAGAAAAAGATGGACTCCACTCTGTGCCGAAGGTCTGGTGGTCATCCAAACGAACGCCGGGAATCAACATAAGGCGACCGTCAAGAATCTTTATCTGTTCTTGAAAGTAATACCCCATATTTCTGATGGCCCGATCGATTCCACCGAGATCAAATCCGTCGGAGGTGCTGGAGGTGCTCGCCTTGCTGCGTTTAAACTCCACGCCAAAAGTGCTTGTGCTCCAGTCCTCTAAACGGTAGTTGGTCTGGAACTGCGCCGTGCTGATCTCGGGCCGGAAACGACTGCGATCCCTTGTGTCAAAGGAAGCCGGCTCCGGATTGTCAGTGAACTTATCGTGCTCTTTGAAGAAAGAGCCCGTGAGCCGGTAGTCCCAAGCTGGAGTCAATTTCTGTTCCCAATCCAGCTTGGCCAAGTAGTCGGTTACATTTTCTCTGGCGTTCGGATCAGGGACCGGGATGAAGTTATTGCTGTTAAAGAGTCCCAAATCCGTTTTGCGGAAGTGAAAAACTCCCCGAAGCAAAGTGCTATCCGTTGGCCGGAAATCCACGCGACTTGATGCAGCCAAATTTCTATAGTCGTCGTTGACGCTCCGAAATCCGTCGGTAGCCAAATGGGAGCCAGAGAAAAAATAGCTAAGCTTCTCGGTTCCACCCTGCAACGCAAAGACTTGGCGGTTCGTGTATTTGTTGCCCCCTTCTGCTGACAAGGTGACCTCGGGTTTCCCTTTTCCGGCCTTTGTAATGATCTGAATTACTCCGCCGATCGCCTGAGAGCCGTAAAGCGTGCCTCCCGAGCCTCTGAGAATTTCGATTCGCTCGACGCTTTCCGTCGTGAGATGAGCGAAATCAAACGCTCCGGTGGTCGTGCTGTTAACCTCCACGCCGTCGACCAGAACAAGGACCTGATTCGACTCAGACCCACGAATAAATACTGAGGTTATGTTTCCTCTGGAGCCTGTCTGAACTACATCCAAGCCCGGCACGCCACGTAGAACCTCCAGAACTGTTTCTGCTTGCTGGGCACGGATATCCTCCGCGCTGATCACGGATATCGAAGTGGTGGCGTCCCGTTGAGGTATTTCCGTTCTGGTTGCTGTCACAACGACAGGCGGGAGCGTGGGTTCCACCGGCTCGGCGGCAGATAGCTGAGAGAGTGGAAAAAACAGTAACAGAAGAAAAAGTAAACAAACCTTCATGGAAACCTCCTTTTCCCGCGAAAGGGGAGTGTTGGGGCAGGACGGATCGGTCTCCTGGCTTAAGCTTCAAACCTACTCGCCGCGCCTTCCCATCCGTCACTTTCGTTCGGGACAGTGGCTTTGATTGCGGCTTTCGTAGCTCTTACAGTTGCGGGGCAGCAGGGGAGTTCCCGGAAAGATTAACGGCTACGGGATAAAGGATAAGTTTTTTATCCTTCCGCCTTTTGCCATTATCCTTTCGAAGTCACCCCTTTCCCTTGTATCCGTCTGCGGTTAATAAGACTGGGCTTTATGACCTCCTAAGTTGTTCACCAAGATTTCGCATCGGCGAGGCGAAACTCGATGGGAATGCGCAGCCAGCTTTCGACCGGCTTGTCGCCGTGACGCGCCGGATGAAAGCGCCAGCGTTTTATCGCTTCGGCGGCGGCGCGGTCAAGCGCATCGCTGCCGGAGCTGTTGTTGATTTCTACTTGTTTAGAACGGCCTTGAGCGTCGACGAGCACGCGCAGTAGCACGCGACCTTCGCGGCCATCGCGGCGCGCGCTCTCCGGATAATCCGGTCGAGGCGTTTCGCGATAACGCGCTTGCGTCAGAGCGATGCCAGCGCCGGATGAACCTGATCCATTGCCGTTATCGCTGCCTCGTCCAAAGCCAGTACCGGAAGAACCGAAACCGTTACCGTTGCCGGTTCCGACAAGACCCGTACCCGAGCCATTCGCATCGTTTCCCCCGGGACCGGAAATCGCCGCGCCGACGGTCTCGGCAGAGCTTGCTATCGCCGAAACCAACGCGATGCTGCTATCGCTGACCTTAGCTACAGTTTCAGCAGGCAAAGCTTGCGGCTCCGGATTGCTAGTTGTCTTCGATTCGAATCTTGGTTCCACGGCAGGCGGCGTAGCGCGATCCGATTTCGAATCGCCTCGGCCAGCGGGTTTTCCGTTGCCGCCTTGACCGCACGCGCCTCCTTCTTCTTGCTCTATCGGCAGAATTTTCACCTGAATGGTGTCCACCTGGCTTCGCCCGCTAAATGAAATGGGGTACACCAACGCGGCAGCGTGCAAAGACAAAGAGAGAACAAAGAAAAAGACCAATCTCATGATCATCGCCGATTGGCCTCAACCGAATTGGGGAAAGATATGAAACCTTTCTCTCTTCTCCGGAGAGGCCGGTCATAACGCGCTGGGCAGGTTTCCTGGCTTAGGCTTTTTTCTACTCGCCGCGCCTTCCCATCCGTCACTTTCGTTCGGGACAGTGGCTTTGATTGCGGCTTTCGTCGCCGTCACAGTGGCGGGACCGCGCCGGATTTGCACCGGACTTCCCTTTGAACCCAGAGCTGTGATTTGATTCAGGCGGAAATTACAACGAGCGAAAAATGCTGTCAAGAGTTACGTTCACCGTTTTGCAGATTCTCTATTCCCTCTGGAGGATTAGCCAGAACATGATCGGGATCGTCAGGATCGAGATCAAAGTGCTGATCACAACGATGGATGCCGCCAGTCCTGGGTCTTCGCGATATTTTTCGGTGAGTCGGATGAGCAATCCCACCACGGCAAAAAATGATCAGAATGCCGCCAAATAAAACAGCGATATCGCCGGCAAAAAGAGGTTTGCTCGCGAGCGAGCTAAACACTAACGATGGCGTGCCCAAATAGACAATGATTTCTGTTAAGGATGTAAGGTTGATTCTTTTCAATTGGGGAAAGGCAAACCCGCACGCAATACGTATAAATACTGGAATAACTGGCGAAAGGGCCTTGAATAGTTTCACGTTGCTGGAGCCGGTCGCCGGCCTTTAGAGCGAGGCTAACAGAATGAGGCCAATCACTTCCCCGAGCTCGACGATGGCGCCGAAGTTCTCATGTCTCAGGACGGCGTGCCGCCGATGTAGCAGAGTCCGTGCCATCAATGTAAAGAGCGACAGCAAGAATCCTACCCAAAGTCCCTTACGGCCGAGAAAATAAACGGTGAGCGTTAGCGTCCCTGTTGTCGCGAGGATGAGATGCCAAAATTTTACCTTTTCCGCGATGAGGCGCGGCGCTTCCTCACAGCGGTCATGGTAACCGTAGATGAAAATTATCAGCGACCATCGCGCCAGGACCGGCGTTAGCAACAAGCTCAAAGTGAGCTTTTCATCCATGCTGTCTGCAGCAGCAACCTTGAAAAAAATTACCAATACAATCGCGACAAATCCCAAACTTGCGTTCGCTTGGCTCTGTTCGGCGGGCGTTTCTATCGTGATTCCGTCAAATGTATGTTTCACTCCTTCAAGATGAATGCCACCGGTGGCGACGATCAGAACCGTGATCAAAACAACACTGAGAATTTCAGGCTGCAGGTAGGGGATGAGAGCATAATTCGAAACGGCAAGTAACAAACCGAGTACCAAACCGACCACGGGAAAGTATGCGGCGGCCGACCCGATCATTTCTGGAGCCAGTTGGATAGCAGCAATACGGCCCCAAATCGTTAAATATTTAAGCGCAGTTCCGAGAGCTTGCACCGCATTCTTTTCGCTTGTCTACCCGAAACTGTCAACATGTTTTACGGCCAAAAGCTAGGTTTTTCAGTTAGGCGCGGCGAACGTACCAAAAATCCTGAAATTATCTTGAAAAATCAAATAGTTATGAAACACTTTGAACTTTACTTTTGGACCCGTTTCAGGTAGTATATCAATAGTTTTAAAGCTTCCTAACTCCATAACTTTACAAGCAAAAATTCTAGCTCTGTATTAGAGGAATATGGCTGAATCTAAATTCCCGCAAGGATCCGAGTATAGCGCGGACAACATCAAGGTCTTAGAAGGCCTAGAAGCAGTCAGAAAACGACCGGGCATGTACATCGGCGATACTAGCGAACGGGGTTTGCACCATCTTGTCTTCGAAGTTGTCGATAACTCCATCGACGAAGCGCTTGTGGGACATTGCGATTCGATCGAAGTCACCATTCACATTGATAACAGCGTCACCGTGATCGACAACGGTCGCGGCATACCTGTCGACATCCACGCCACCGAAAAAGTTTCCGCCGCCGAAGTCGTGCTCACCAAGCTGCACGCCGGCGGCAAGTTCGACAAAGCCTCTTACAAAGTTTCCGGCGGTCTACACGGGGTTGGCGTTTCAGTCGTCAACGCGTTGTCCGAGACTTTGGAAGTCGAAATCAAACGCGATGGAAAAGTATACCAGCAGAGTTACAAGCGCGGCGATCCGCAGGAACCTCTCAAGGAAGTCGGCAAGTCCAAAGAACGCGGCACGCGGGTGACGTTCAAACCCGATAATAAGATTTTTGAGACGACGGAATTTAGTTTCGATATTCTCTCGCAAAGACTGCGCGAACTCGCATTCCTTAACCGCGGTGTCAAGATCACCATCGAAGACGAGCGCACACAGAAAAAGCACGAGTTCTTTTACAAGGGCGGTTTGGCGTCCTTTGTCGAACATCTCAATCGCGCTAAGACGGCGGTACACCCGAAGGTGGTTTATTTCGAGGGCGAAAAAGATGGCGTCGATGTCGAAATCGCGATGCAGTGGAACGACGGCTATTCGGAAAGCATTTTCTCTTTCGCCAACAATATCAACACCATCGAGGGTGGCACGCACCTGATCGGTTTTCGCTCTGCGTTAACGCGGACGATCAATAATTACGCACTGAGCAGCGGCCTGCTAAAAAAGGACGAAGAGAATCTCCAGGGTGAAGACGTTCGCGAGGGGCTGACCGCGGTGATCAGTGTGAAAGTGCCGGAGCCTCAATTCGAGGGACAGACAAAGACCAAACTCGGTAACAGCGAGGTCAAAGGTATCGTCGAGGCGCTGTTGAATGAAAAATTCGGAAGCTTTCTCGGCGAGCATCCGAGTGAAGCGAAAAAAATCGTCGCCAAAGGCGTCGAAGCTGCGCGCGTCCGCGAAGCTACCCGAAAAGCCAAAGATTTGGCACGGCGCAAGGGCGCGCTCGATTCCGGCTCGCTGCCGGGCAAGCTGGCCGACTGCCAGGAGCGCGATCCGGCGTTGAGTGAGCTCTACCTCGTCGAAGGTGAGTCTGCCGGTGGTTCCGCCAAGCAGGGTCGCGATCGCCGCAATCAGGCGATTCTTCCACTCAAAGGGAAAATCTTAAACGTCGAGAAAGCACGGTTCGACAAGATGCTTTCATCACAAGAAATTCGCATCATGATGACTGCGCTGGGTACGGGCGTCAAAGAAGACTACGACACATCAAAGTTGCGCTACCACTCGATCATCATTATGACGGATGCCGACGTTGACGGCTCGCATATTCGCACGTTACTGCTGACTTTTTTTTATCGCCAAATGCCCGAACTTGTTGAGAAGGGATATCTCTTTATTGCACAGCCGCCTCTGTTCAAAGTCAAACGCGGCAAGCAAGAACGCTATCTCAAGGACGAGGCGGCGCTCGATGAATATTTGATTGAACTCGGGACCGAAGACGTCCGTCTGCGGGCGAGCAGCGATGGCAACGGCGTCGTCGGTCAACCGTTGCAAACTTTCATCAAGAAAATTGCGCAATGGGAAAGGCTGATGGGCATGATTGCGCGCAAGAAAAAGAATCGGACCGTGATCGAGGCGTTGCTATTGGAAGAGGGATTTAACGAAGAAACTCTGAAAGATGAGAAGGCGCTTAGAGGCCTTGAAAACCGCCTCGCGTCATACGTCAGTTTAACTGCGCCCGAACAAGCACCGCTTTCATGCGCTCTGGAGGAAGATGCGGAGCATAATTGCTTTAAGCTGGTCGTTTCAACGCGGGCCAATGGCTCTGGGTTCCAGACGGTGATCGATCGGGAATTTCTGACAAGCCCCGAATACAAAGAGATAAGAAAACTGTTCAGCGATCTAATCGATCTCGGTATGCCTCCCTATTCCGTTGAGAATGGTGACCACCAGGTGCAGCTGCGCTCCTTGACGGAGGTATTCAACCATATCATGGAGGGAGGTAAGAAAGGTCAGGATATTCAGCGTTACAAAGGTCTTGGCGAGATGAATCCGGGTCAACTCTGGGATACTACGATGAATCCGGAGACTAGGGTTCTACTGCAGGTACGCATTGAAGACGCCGTAGAAGCCGATCAAATCTTCTCGACCTTGATGGGTGATGAAGTTGAACCTCGGCGCAAATTTATCGAGGAGAATGCGCTAACGGTCAAGAATCTAGACATTTAGCTCCGACATAGTTCAAATCGGTCGATTGCTCCAAATTATTCAAGCCTTCTCAAGGTTTGAAGCTTCGAAACAACTCTAACGAGCGAACCATTTATGGAAGCGAGTATCAAGCCGCAAAAAGTCCCGATCTATATCGAAGACGAAATGCGCCAGTCCTTCATGGACTACGCCATGAGCGTCATCATCAGCCGGGCGCTGCCCGATGTGCGCGATGGTCTCAAGCCTGTACATCGGCGTGTTCTTTACGCGATGTATCAGATGAGTTTGACGCATGATCGACGCTACCGAAAGAGCGCGGGCGTCGTTGGCGAAGTCCTGAAAAATTATCACCCTCATGGTGATGTCGCAGTTTACGATACGCTTGTTCGATTGGTGCAGGATTTTTCGATGCGTTACCCCCTTGCCGAAGGTCAGGGCAATTGGGGAAGCATAGACCCCGATCCACCCGCGGCAATGCGATACACTGAAGTTCGCATGACCGCGCTGGCCGAAGAGATGTTGGCGGATATTGAGAAAGAAACCGTCGATTTTAGTCCCAATTACGATGATTCATTAAAAGAGCCGACGGTTCTGCCGACACTGATTCCAAATCTACTGATCAACGGCACGGCCGGAATCGCGGTTGGTATGGCGACCAATATTCCGCCCCATAATCTCGGCGAGGTCATCGACGGACTGGTTGCCATGGTGGAAAACCCAGGTATTACGATTCCGCAGTTGATGCAATATATTCCGGGACCAGACTTTCCCACCGGCGGCTTCATTCACGGTAAGGAGCCAATCGTCCAGGCCTACACTGAAGGTAAGGGTGTCATCCAGATGCGCGGGAAAGCTTTTACGGAAACAGTTAAGCGCACTGGTAAAGAGCAAATCGTCATCAGTGAAATTCCTTTCATGGTGAAGAAGGGCGAGGGTCTAATCAAGCAGATCGCTGACCTGGTAAATGACAAAAAGATCGAAGGCATTGCCGATGTCCGCGACGAATCGGACCGTGACGGCATGCGCATCGTGATCGAGCTCAAGCGCGACGCCGTGTCGGAAATCGTCATCAACCAGCTTTACAAACACACCGCGCTGCAGGATTCCTTTGGCATCAACATGCTGGCCATCGCTGACGGTAAACCTAAGCTCCTAAATCTCAAAGATGCGCTCAAAGCTTTCATCGATCACCGTAAAGAAGTTGTCACCCGGCGCACTGCCTATGACCTGCGCAAGGCGGAAGAGCGGCTGCATATCTTGGAAGGTTTCCGCATCGCCCTAGACAATCTCGACGCAGTGATAACGCTGATTCGCAATTCGGCGGACCCGAAAGTCGCCAAAGATGGCCTGATGGCGAATTTCGGGCTCAGCGAAAGCCAAGCTCAGGCGATCTTGGAGTTGCGGCTCCAGCGGCTAACCGGCTTGGAACGCGACAAGATCATGGAAGAGCATCGCGAGACCGTCGAGCTCATCGCCAAGCTGCGCGCTATTCTCGCCGACGAAAAAGAAATCTACAAAATCATTGTCGAAGAATTGAAGGAGATCAAGAAAAAATACGGCGACGAGCGCCGCACACAAATCATCGACCGCACCGACGAGATCTCCATCGAAGACACCATCGTCGACGAAGACATGGCAGTGACCATATCCCACGATGGTTATATCAAACGCAACCCGATCACTCTTTACCGCGCGCAGCGGCGGGGCGGTAAAGGCAAGATCGGCACGACGACCAAAGAAGAAGATTTTGTCGAGTACCTTTTTATCGCCTCGATGCATTCGTACATTTTGTTTTTTACCACCATCGGCAAAGTCTATTGGATCAAAGTGCACGAACTTCCTCAGGCGAGCCGCGCGGCCAGGGGAAAACCGATCGTCAATCTGCTCAACCTCGAACCGGGCGAGAGAGTTTCGGCTTTCCTTACCGTACGGGAATTTCAGGAGGGCCGATATATCGTATTCGCGACCAAGAATGGGCTGATCAAGAAAACCGAATTGATGGCCTACTCCAACCCGCGCGCGTCGGGGATCCGCGCTATTGGGCTTGAAGACCGGGACGAAGTGATCGGCGTGCGTCTCACTGACGGCCAGCAGGAGATTATTCTCTCGACGGCGGACGGCCAATCGATTCGTTTTAAGGAAGAACAGGTTCGTCCAACCGGGCGCGGCACCTTCGGCGTCGTCGGCATGAAGCTTGATCCTGGAGACAAAATCGTCAGCATGGAAATACTCACTCTTGGCTTTGATGTTTTGACGGTTTCTGAAGGGGGCTTCGGAAAGCGCACCGCGATGGATGAGTACCGTCTGCAGTCGCGCGGCGGCAAGGGCATTATCACGATGAAGACCACGGATAAGACCGGGCGGGTCATCGGGGTGCAACAGGTAACTGAAGAAGATCAGCTGATGCTTATCACTAACATCGGCAAAATCATTCGCCTGCGGATTAAGGATATTCGAGTCATCGGGCGCAACACCCAGGGCGTGCGCTTGATCGAGATCGAGGAAGGCGAACGGGTGGTTTCGTTGGCACGCTTGGCGGAAAAGGAAGAAGAAGGGGACGAGGAAGAGCCAAAGGTCGAAGAATAGTTGCCTACCTTTCCAGGAAGTTTCGCAGTGCAAATTTCGCAATTTTGTCCATTCAATGTATCTTCCGCGTAATCGGTCATGCCTAGCGGGATCGGAGTTGTTGGCGCTGGCGGCTGGGGAACCACACTGGCGAAGGTCCTCGCCGAAAAGGGCGAGCAGGTGGTGCTCTGGTGCCATGGCGCCGATAGCTTCCGGGAAATAGCCGACAAAAGAGAAAACCAAACCTATCTTCCGGGCATCGCGCTCCCGCCCAATATCGAAGTTACTCAGTCCCTCGACGAAACTGTCGAAAGCAAGTTTTTGGTGATTTGCGCTGTGCCGTCGCACGCAGTGCGGCAAGTTTTTTCTAAATCCGCAGCCAAGATCGAGCCGGAGACGGTGCTTCTCTGCGGCACCAAAGGGATTGAGGAAGGAAGTCTGAAGACAATGGGGGAATTGTTGGTTGAGATTCTTGGTCCGGAACGGAAAAATCGTCAGGCGTTCCTTTCCGGTCCAACCTTCGCGATTGAGGTGGCGCGCCGGCTTCCTGCGGCTGTGACAGTTGCGGCGTATGACGCAGGAGTGGCAAAAACGATCCAAGAAATTTTCAGCACGCAGAACTTTAGGGTTTACACCTCGCCGGACATCGTCGGCGTGCAGATGGGTGGCGTCGTGAAAAATGTTATCGCCATCGCTGCCGGCATCAGCGATGGTTTGAGCTTGGGGCAGAATGCGCGTGCGGCGTTGATCACGCGGGGATTGGCGGAGATGACCCGCCTGGCAGTGCGCATGGGTGCGGATCCGATGACGCTTGCTGGGCTACCAGGGCTAGGGGATCTCATTCTCACTTGCACGGGTGACCTAAGCCGAAATCGAACGGTCGGTTTACAGATCGCTCGCGGCAAAGGCTTGCAAGAAATCACGGCATCGACCCGTACGGTAGCGGAAGGCGTTCGCAATACCCGCTCGCTTCATTCCTTGGCGGCGCGCCTGGGAGTCGAAATGCCCATTGTCGAACAGATGTATCAAGTGCTTTATTCCGGCAAAAAACCCGGCGTCGCGGTGCGCGATTTGATGCAGCGCTCATTGAAGCCCGAAGCGGGCTAAAATTGACTTCACTGGGTCGGTATGATTCATATAACTACTTGGCTGTTTAAGCGGCCCGAGGGAGCATCATTGCTATGAAACGAACCTATCAACCGAGCAATATACGGAGAAAACGGACGCATGGTTTTCTCGCCCGCATGCAAACACCCGGCGGGCGAAATGTGCTCAAACGCCGCCGCGCCAAAGGGCGCAAAAGACTAACGGTAAGCGTACCACCAAAGCGCGCACGTACGTAATTTCGTCACTGGAGATGTCGCTGAAAGGGACGGAACGGTTCCCGAAAACGGCCCGCCTGAGAAGTCGAGCGGAATTCTTAAAACTGTCGCGCGCCGGCAGCAAGGTTCAAACCGCAAATTTCGTCGTCATTAGAGGGTCGAACGACAAGAATGAGACCCGGGTGGGGATCACTGTCAGCGGCAAAGTCGGCAATTCGGTTGTTCGGAATCGAATCAAGCGACAGGTCCGTGAGTTTTTTCGCCGACGCCGTGCCGGTTTTCCACCCGCCACCGATTTTGTCATCATCGCGCGCAGAAGTGCCGGCGACCTCCGTGGGAATGCGATTGCAAATGAACTCCAAAGTGCTCTGGCTGATCAACGCAAGCGGGAAAAATTATGAGTGAAATGGTTCGCAAGCTTTTGGCCATGCTGCTCTCGGGTTATCATCAGTTCTTATCGCCTTTACTGCCACCTGCCTGTCGGTTTTATCCCAGCTGTTCAGCATACACGGGAGCCGCGATTCGACGATATGGAGTGCTCAAAGGAATTGCCAGCGGCCTCTGTCGGATCGGTCGTTGTCACCCGTGGCATCCCGGTGGATACGATCCGGTGAAATGATTTTAATCGATGGATAAACGCGCAATCATCGGCATCGCACTTTCGATCCTCGTGCTGGTTGTCTATCAACAGTTGGTGACGCACTTTTACGGCCCGCCACCTACCACTTCCGCTCCAGAGACGGAGAAAGGTGTCCCGGAAAAAGCTACGCAGCCGTTGCAAAACAGCGCGCCCTCGCCGGCGCCGTCAATGCGTGCCGCGCCTGCCGACGTTCCGGCCTCGCGATCGGCTAAAGAAATTACGGTCGAGACCGACAATTACATCGCCGTGTTCACGACGCAGGGCGCGCGGCTTAAGAGTTTCAAGCTCACGAGGTTTCGCAACTCCGTCGACGAAAACAGCCCGGCATTGGAAATCGTCCAGACTGCGCCCGGCGTGCCGCTACCGTTGGGAGTTCGATGGCAAACTCCCGAACCGTTCGAAGACAACGCATTGGTCTACTCGGTTCAAGGCGGCGATCTTAAGTTAACTGGCGAAGCCAAAGCAACGTTGGTTTTTCAAGGACAAACTACCAGTGGCACAGTGATCACCAAATCATTCGCTTTCTCCGGTTCCGTTTATCCGATTCAACTGGAGGTTTCGGTGAAAGTCGCCGACGGCACGACGCCGATTCCGGAGCTTTTGTTGACTGACAAGAGCGATCATTCCGTGCCAAATCACGGCGCTCCTTTTGAAGGATTTATCGCGTTGATCGATAACAAGATCCGGCGTGAACCACCGGCAGAGGCGGCGAAGGGACATGAGTTTTCCGGCGACGTCTCGTGGGCCGGGTTCGGGCACACTTATTTTTTCTTTGCGTTGCTGCCGGACAACGGGGCACAGCATAAACTGGCGGTCCATCAAGACGGCCCAGCGCTAACGGCAGCCATCAGCGGACCGGCAGGGAGCGACCGTTATACGCTATTCATCGGGCCGAAGGAACTCGAAACTTTGAAGCCCCTGGGCAGAGGCTTTGAACGTTCGATCGACTTCGGCTACTTCGGGTTTATCTCGATCCCGTTTCTTTACGTGCTTCATTTTTTTCATCGTTTTACGGGAAGCTACGGCCTCGACATTATTTTGCTGACGTTCCTGATCAAGCTCCTAATGGCGCCATTGACCCACAAGAGTTTCGTTTCGATGAAGCAAATGCAAAAGCTCCAGCCGCAGATGGAGCGGTTAAAAGAAAAATACAGCGACGATAAGGAGAAGTTGAACAAAGAGATCATGGAGCTTTACCGTCGCAACGGCGTCAATCCGCTCGGCGGCTGTTTGCCAATGGTTCTTCAGTTTCCCGTTTTCATCGGCCTATACAACGCCTTGAGCACGCCCATCGAACTGCGCCACGCGCCGTTTATGTGGATCAAAGATCTCTCCCGCCCCGACTGGGAATCACTGCCTTTTACCTTTGGCAGTTGGCACCTTGGCATTCCCATCCTCACCATACTCATGGGAGCGAGCATGTTCTTGCAGCAATGGATGACCCCCTCGGCAGGCGACCCCAATCAACGAAAGATGATGATGCTGATGCCCTTAATGTTTACTTTCATGTTCGTGTCATTTCCAGCTGGACTGACGGTTTACTGGCTGGTCAATAATCTTCTCAGCATCGGCCAGCAATATTGGATCAATCGCAACGTCAAATAGGCCGATTGAGGAAAGGTTTGAGTCATGGATTTCGTGGAAACCGAAGGCGACACCATAGATGACGCCATCGAAAATGCGCTCAGATCGCTCGGCGTGGCGCGGCATCGGATCACTGTCGATATCGTTTCCGAGGGACGAAAGGGAATCTTCGGGTTTGGCTCCCAAAAAGCCAAGATTCGTGCGGCGCTGACAAAATCGACTTTGGATTTGAATGCTCCCGAAGCGACATCGACCATTGGTGACGAACAGGCCGCACCGGTCGATGATTCTGTAGCCGTCGATAAGGCGAAAACTGCTCTGCGACAAATTCTGGAGCTGATGGGCGTCAAGGCAACGATAGAAGAGAAACTAGCTGCGACCGGCGACGAAACGGTCTTGGAAATCCAAGCCGAGAGCAGCGGCCTTCTGATCGGACGCAAAGGCCAGACCTTGGAAGCTTTACAGTACATTATCACGCGCATCGCCGGCGAGCGCCCGGGCCATGAAGGACGCCACCTCGTAATCGACGTTGAAAATTACCGCGCGCGGCGCCGTAAGTCACTCGAGGACATGGCGTTACGTCTGGGCGAAAAAGCCAAACGGCAGCGCAAGACGGTAACAGTGGACGCGCTCAGCGCCGCCGATCGGCGGATCATTCACGCAGCGCTGCAAGACGATCCCTGGGTATCGACCAAGAGTCTTGGCCAAGGCTCCTATCGCCGGTTGCTGATCATTCCGGAAGGCGACCGCAAGAAAAAGGAAGCAGCGAATCCAGCTACGGCAGAAAGACAGGACACAAGAGCGCAACAAAAGGGCGGAAAACCCACTCCCGCTCGTGTGACCGAAAACGAGGGGTAATGGAGCTGCAAATGTTCTGGAACACGGACTCTCCAATAACGCTTTGTTGACCGAATTCCGTCGGTTCTCTATAGTAAATCTATGATTAACCGCCGTAAGACTAGACAGATTCAGCTCGGCAAGTTGAAAGTGGGCGGAGACGCGCCGATTACCGTCCAGTCGATGACCAAAACCGACACCCGCGA
>Ga0075433_10001844_pt1 | contig 15920 bp, 14 predicted proteins | sample RhiMethybrSRZTD2_FD_75299 | JGI IMG/M metagenome (GOLD analysis project Ga0075433, IMG submission 75299) | Populus rhizosphere microbial communities from Tennessee, USA - Rhizosphere MetaG P. TD hybrid SRZTD2 | ecosystem: Host-associated > Plants > Roots > Rhizosphere > Soil | place: USA... | reverse complement strand
GCTGGCATCGACCATGTCAAGGTCTTGCGCTGGCACACGCGGGTCCCCGCCGTCGCTCCGGTCCGGGTCAGCGCGGCGCTGGTGGCGGCCCTGGCCGTGCCCGGCAAGACGGTGATGGTGGTGCTGCATGCCAACCACGCGCGCGAGTTGACGCCTGCCGCGCGCGCCGCCTGTGGCCGCCTGGTCGACGCCGGCATTCCCATGCTGAGCCAGAGCGTGCTCTTGAAAGGCGTCAACGACGAGGTCGAGGCGCTGGCCGACCTGATGCGGGCCTTCGTTGAGGCGCGCGTCAAACCCTATTACCTGCACCAGCTCGATCCCGCCCCGGGCACCAGTCACTTCCGCGTTTCGATTGCCGAGGGCCAGGCGCTCATACGCGCCCTGCGCGGCCGCCTCTCCGGCCTGGCGCAGCCGACCTACGTGTTCGATATTCCCGGCGGACACGGCAAGGTGCCGATCGGTCCCGCCTATCTCAATCGGGAGGCCTCGACGATCTTAGATCCCCGCGGGGCCGAGCACCGCCTCGGCGAGCGCGGCTGAGCGGCGGCTATTGGGGACGTTTGTGCCCGGCTCGGCGGCCGCCGCTGACGGGCCGGGCGCCGCAATCACTCCGCTGGCAGCGCTCTGCCGGTCGCCAAGACCGTCTCGTGGCCCGGCGCGGGATGGCGCGGCACCAGGAACGAGCCGCTGAGCGAGACACACGCCACGCAGGCGCCCAGCCAAAAGATAATGGCAGGATCGATCATGCCGAGGGTGCCGAACGCCACCGGCACCACCACGGCCGCGACATGGTTGATGGTGAAGGCGACCGAGGTGGTGGCCGCCATATCCGAGGGATCGGCGATTTTCTGGAAATAGGTCTTCTGCGCCAGGGTGAGCGTGAAGAACACGCCATCGATGATAAACAAGAGACCCGCCAAGGCGGCACTGGAGGTGGTGGCATAGCCGGCGAACACCCCGATCAGCACGCAATTCTCCAGCATGATGGTGTGGCGCTCACCCACCCGCATCACCAGCCGCCCGAGGCGCGGGGCCAACAGCGTGTTGGCGGCCGTCGTGATCAACATCAGCGATGCCATGTCGGCCACGTCGTAGCCGAATTTCTTGACCAGCAGAAATCCGCCAAAGGCAACGAACAGTTGCCGCCGCGCGCCGGTCATGAAGGTGAGCGCATAGTAGAGCCAGTAGCGCCGGCGCAGTACGATGCGCTTCTTCTGCGGCACCGGCCCATCGAAGCGCGGGAACCATAGCGCCGCCCCTGCGCTCAGAACTGCGCAGGCGACCCCGACGCTCAAGAACAAATGCTCATAGGCACGCCAGCCGGCTCCCCATGCCAGCGCCAGCCCACCGTAACTGATGAATTGCGCGGCCGCGCCGGCCGCCGTGATGGTACCGATCAGGCGCGGCGCCTCGGCCTTCGGCAAAAGCTGCAGTTGCAGGGAGACGTTCATCGTCTCGAAGTAATGAAAGCCCATCGACATGATGAAGGTGGTGATGAGCACACCCGTGAGCGTCGGAAATTGGCCGGTCAACGCCACGCCGAGGCCCATAACGCCGAGGGCCACGTACGCCAGAACCTGCTCGCGCACCACCAGCAGCCAGAAGATGGCGGTGAAGGCCAGGAAGCCCGGGATCTCCCGGACGCTCTGGGTGAGACCCGTCTCCAACCACTGAAAGTTGGCGCGCTCGACCGTGAAATTATAGAGCAGCGCCGCCCAGCCCGCGTAGCCCAAATAGTTGATGAAGGCGAGCGTGCGCAGGAACACAATGGGCGTGGCACGCCGTTGGGCGGGGGAAAGATCGAGCACGTGCGCAGGCTCTAAAGCTGGTCGCTGGGACGGCCCCAGCTGTGCCCGGTCGTGCGCTCCGGGTCAACCACGCCGATCGCCCGCCCCCAAAGACCCACCAAGCCGGAGCCAGCCCGGTGGCGAACGCGCCAACGGCTGGCCGGGCTGGTCTAAGCGCGCGCCTGGCGCGGGCTGGCCGCGGCAAGGCCAAAAGCGAAAAGCCTAGTCCTTGTCCGTCTCTTCCTTGGGTTTCTTTGGCGGCTTCTTGGACTTTTTCTTTTTGCTGCTGTCGTCGGCGGCGGGCGCAACTTCGGGCGCCCCGAACATGACGGTTGCCGCTGCGCCGGCCCCGAGCCCCAGAGCGCCGAGCAGGGAGCGGCGCGTGACGCCCCGCTCGGCGCTGATATCGGTATCGCTCAGGCTGATGGTGCTTTGGGCGTCGGCGGGGACTTGCTTCGGAGCCACGACAACTCTCCTTTGTGGAATGTCATATTCAACAATTAACGCGCCCCGCGGCCAAGTCAAGTCTCGGCTCGGCATGGCAGTCCTGTAAATGCCCCGGCGTCCCCGCGCGCCCTGCCTCACGGGCTCCTGAGCAACAGGCCCTCGCGCAGCAGCCGTCGCGCGAGCACGATTTTGCTGGACTCGTCGAGGCGCCCCGGCAAGGCGCCGACCGCGAAGGGCTCGCCTTGCAGTGCGAAGCGGAGGGGTTCGGCGGCAACGGCTGGAAAGCTCAAGCGCGAGGCGCCGAACAGGAGGATCACCTGGTCCGCCTCGAGTGTGAGCCGCCAGATGAGGTGTGGCCGGGCCGCAAGGCGGGTGTCGCGCGTCACCGCCCCCTCGCCATCGATTTCCTGCAGCGCGCCGGTGAAGTCGGGATGGCGAGAGATCACGAAGTCCTGCGCCAGTCTCTCCAGAATAGGGGTGAGGTCGGCCTCGCGCGCAAAGCGCTGCACGAGGGCGCGGAAGGCGGTGCGCGCGGCGCTGGCGTCAAAGTCGGGATTGGCGAAGCCCGCGGGCAGATTGGCGCGAAACTCGGGCGAAGCCAGGCAGGCGACCGACACGGCTTCCGCCATGACGTCGGCCCAGGTCTTGCCGATCAAACCAAGGGTAATGTGAAGCGAGGTTTCCTCGGTGGCGAGCGCGGAGTGAAACAGGCCACGCGGACAATAGAAGAGGTCGCCCGCGCGCAGCTCAATCTCGCGGCTGGGCGGGCCAGGCTGGTGCTTGGTCTTATCGAAACCCTGGCCGTGCAGCGGCAGCTCGATCAGGGTGTCATAGAGCGTCCACACCTTGGATCCCGCCACCTGCAGTACGAACACGTCGTGGCTATCGAAGTGGGTGCCGAAGCCCTGCGCCTGCGGCGGCGACAGATAGACGTTGCATTGAAAATGGGCGCTGAACACCTTCTCCACGGCCCGGCAGAGCGCGGCGAGTTCAGGCAAGCTCTCATTCAGGCGCCGAATGGAGATGGTGGCGCCGGTGCGGAAAAGCTCATAGACCCGCGCCAGGTCGAGCTGGCCCGCGCGCTCCGACTCGCCGAGCGTATAGTCCTCGGCAGTGAGTTTGCGGGCCGCGTCGACCAAAAAAACCTCCGGGTGGCACGGTGAGGTGGTGGCGAGAAAGCGATCGATGCTGGCAAGGCTCAAAAGCGCCTCATAGCGGCGCGGCTCATTGCGCGCGATCAACAGCGGCTGGCGTTCGTAGGATTGGGTAAAAAAGGCCTCGGGCGTAACGGGCTCGAGCAACCACGCGAAGGAGAACGTCATCGGCGCACCTTAGATCTAGGCCTCGAGCTCGGCATGGCGCGGCCGGCTACTTCAGCAAGCCCATCAGGCGTGGCAACGCAAGCGTCAATTCGGGAAAGAGCGTGATCGCCACCAGGGATGCGAGCAGCGGGATCAACCAAGGCAGGATTGCCATGGTGGTCCGCTCGATCGACAGCTTGGCAATGCGCGCCAGCACGAACAGCACCATGCCGAGGGGAGGATGCAGCAGGCCGATCATCAGGTTCAGCGTCATCATGACACCGAAGTGCACGGGGTCGATGCCGACCTTGGTGATGATGGGCATCAGCACGGGGACCAGGATGCTGATGGAGGCGATCGGCTCCAAAAAGCAGCCCACCACCAAAAGCAAAATGTTAATGAGCAAGAGGATCAGGTAGCGGTTGGTCGTGAAGGAGAGAAGCGCATCGGCGGCATACTCGGTGAGCCGCGTCGTGGTGAGCACCCAACCGAACAGGGACGCGGCGGCAACGATCAACAGCACGGCGGCCGTGGTCTCGATGGTCTCGATGGTGACCTTGTAGAATTGCTTGAAGGTCAACGAGCGGTAGAGGAAGAGCCCCAGGATAATGGCCCAAGCGCAAGCGGCGATCGCCGCTTCGGTTGGCGTGAACCAGCCGAAGGTCATGCCGCCGATGATGATCATCGGTGTCAACAGCGCCGGCAGGGCCGCCACAAAGGTCGCACCCAGAATGTGCAGCGAGAAGGCCTGATCGCGACCCATGCCGTACTTGCGCGCGCAGTAGGTGACATAGGCCATCATGAAAATGGTCATGACCGCGCCCGGCACGACGCCGCCCAGAAACAGCGCGCCGATCGAGACATTGGCCATCATGCCGTAGATCACGAATGGCAGCGACGGCGGAATGATGGGTCCCAGCGTGGAGGAGGCCGCGGTGACGCCGACGGAAAACTCGGTCGAGTAGCCATGGTCCTTCATGGCCTTGATTTCGATGGTGCCGAGGCCGGCGGCATCGGCAATGGCCGTGCCCGACATGCCGGCAAAGATCACCGAGCCCACGATGTTGACGTGGGCGAGGCCGCCGCGGGTCCAGCCCGCGATCGCCACCGCGAAGTCGTAGATGCGGTTGGTGATGCCGGCCGAGTTCATCAGGTTGCCCGCAAGAATAAAGAACGGCACGGCCAGCAAGGGAAAGCTGTCCACGCCGCCGGCCATGCGGTGCAGAATGACGAAGTCCGGAATGCCCGCGATAAAGTGGGTATAGATGAGCGAGGAGGCTGTGAGCGCGATGAAGACCGGCAGGCCGGCCAGCAGCACGATGAGAAAAATGAAAATAACCAGGGTCATGAGGACGCGTTCGCCGTCTCGATCGGTGCCGTGATAGGAGCGTAGGCCGAGCGCCAGCCGTCGCGCGCATTGCGCCACACTCTCTGCGCCTGGCGAGCAAGCATCAGAAAACAGCCGATGGCGACCGCGCCATAGACGAGGCTCATGGGCAGATCGACGACCGTCATGCGCTGGAATTGCATGCGTTCCACAATCAGCGCGGAAAAGTAGGCGAGCAGCGCGAGGAAGCCGAGGGTGGCGAGATCGACCGCGGCGAGCAGCGCCCGTGCATAGCCCGCCGGCAGCAGGTTGGGCAGCAGCGCCACGGCGATATGGTTGTTGCGGCGCGTGACGACGGCGCCGCCCAGGAAGGTCAGCGCCATCAGGCCATAGCGGGCAATTTCCTCGGTCCAGGCCAGGCTGTCGTTCAGCACATAGCGCGTGAAGAACTGCAAAAACACGATGCCGGCGAGCGCCCAGAACAGGGCAAAGGCCAACCAGTCCTCGAAATGGTGCTCGATGACGTAGTCCGCATCGGCGACCTCGATCAACCGCTTGGGCTCGGCCGCCCCCGACTTCGGCGCGCCACCGTGCATGCTATCTCCTTCGTCGCCGCCGGGCGCCACGCCGGCGCCCGGTCGCATCACTTACTCAGGTTCTACTGCAGGGCTTGCAGGGCGTCGTATTCGGCCTTGCTCCAGCCGCCACTGCCGTCATTGTGCAATGGCAGCGCGGCGGCGCGGAAGGCCGTGCGATCGACCTCGACTACGGTCTTGCCGAGCTTGCGGAATTCCTCGGCGAGCTTCTGTTCGGAGGCGCGGATCTGATCGGTGGCCTTGGCTGCCGCCTCGATTAGCACATCGTTGAAGACCTTTTTGTCAGGGTCGGAGAGCTTCGACCAGACGTGATTGCCGACGATCACCAGCAGTGATTCGGTGATGTGGCCCGACAGCATGATGTGGCTTTGTACCTCGTAGAACTTCTTGGCCATGATGGTCGGTAGCGGGTTCTCCTGGCCGTCGACCGTGCCCTGTTGCAGGGCGAGATAGACCTCCGCGAAGGCGATCGGCGTGGCGTTGGCGCCCACCGACTTGGTGAACATCAGGAACAGCGGCGCCGGCGGCACCCTGAGCTTCATTCCCTTCATGTCCTCGGGCTTCTTGATCTCCTTATTGGCGGTGACCATGCGCTGGCCATAGTAGGTGAGCGACATCACCTTGTGCTTGGTCTTGTCCTCGTAGCCTTTGGCGATCTCGCGAAAGAGGGCGGAGTCTCGATAGGCCTTCCAGTGCTCGAAATCGCGCAGCACGTAAGGAGCATTGGTGATGGCAACCGGCTTGTGGATCGAGCCCGCAAAGGCGACACCAGTGTAGATCATATCGACGGTGCCAAGCCCCAGGCCTTCATTGATCTGGTTCTCGTTGCCGAGCTGGGAGGCGGGAAAGACGTCGATCTGGTACCTGCCCTCGGTGCGCTTCTTGATCTCCTCGGCGGCCCACAAGGCTTGCGTGTGGTAGGGTTCAGCCGTCTCATAGACGTGCGCCCATTTCAGTTTGGTTTGGGCTAGCGCCACTGGCGCGCCGCTGACGAGCAGCGCCGCCAGCAACAGGTATTTGGCAGATCTCATGGGTCGTTGTCCTCCCTCCGCACCGGCGCAAAAGCCCGCGCCAAGTTATCGTATAAGCAGATGACTTGGCGTGTTACGGGATTTTTGGCCCCGCTTCAACCGCCGATCTTGAACGGGTTGAAGTCGGTGTCGCGATCGAAAGGATCGATGCCCTCGGCGCGCTTGAGGTAGCCCACCACGGCGTAGGTGACCGGGGTGAACACCACCTCCACCAGGGTCTTCAAGGCGAACTGCGCCAGCATCACCTCTGGCAGCGCCGCGTTGGGAATAATGCCCGTGCCGTAAAAAGCCAAGGGATAGAAAAGGGCGCTGTCGACGGCCTCCCCGCAAATCGTTGAGCCGATCGTGCGCGACCAGAGCGCACGCCCGCCGGTCCATACTTTCATTTTGGCGAGCACATAGGCGTTGACGAACTCGCCGCAGAAATAGGCGACGATGGAGGCGGCAACGATGCGCCACGTGTTGCCGAAGGCGACCTCGAAGGCGCCCTGATGCGGCCAGAAGGGCGCCGGTGGCAGGGCCACCACCACGGCGGCCATGCAGGAGGCGAACAGGAGGGCGGCAAAGCCCGCCCAGATCACCTTGCGCGCTTGGCCATAACCGTAGACCTCCGTCAGGATGTCGCCGAACACGTAGGAAATCGGAAAGAAAATGGCGGCCGCCCCGAAGGCGAAGGGCCCCCAGCCCGGCAGGTCGACGACGGCAATCTTGGCGGGGCCGATCAGGTTGGAGCACAGCAACACCACGACAAAGCCGACCATCAGCAGGTCGAAGTAGCGGTAGGGTCGATGCGACATGGGCGCGGGCCCCAGGGGCTGTTGGACGCTCCTTGGCTTAGCAAAGGGCGATCGATTGTCTAAGAAGAATTGTCGGTCTAGTCTTAGTCTAGTAATACAAGACGGTGCGCCTTCCCTAGAGAGGATCGATGGTCGCCAGCCTTCGCCCGGGCCTTGCCCCCCTCGGCAAACGCATTCAGCAGGCCCGCCGGGGAGCCGGCTTGACCCAGCCGCAGGTCGGCCGCGCGCTCGGCGTCAGCAAACAGCAGGTCAGCCATTGGGAGACCGGACGCTCCGACATCACGCGCGAGCATCTTCTGCACTTGGCCAAACTCTTCACGGTGGAGATGGATTGGCTGGCGCGCGGAACCTTGATCGAGGTCCCCGGCGCCGCCAGCGAGATGTCGGCACCAGTCGATCGTGACGGCCTAACCGCACTGGGCCAAAAGGCGCCGACGCCGCTCTCGCCGGCAACGGCGCTGCTCGAGCGTGTCGCCAATCCGCACCCCGATCTCCATTATCTCGCGCGCTTCACGGCCCCGGAATTCACCTCGCTCTGTCCGGTGACCGGTCAGCCCGACTTTGCCCATCTGGTGATCGATTACGCGCCCCAGCGCTGGCTGGTGGAATCGAAGTCCCTGAAGCTCTATCTCGCCTCCTTCCGCAACCACGGCGCCTTCCACGAGGACTGCACGCTGGCGATCGGCAAGCGCCTCGTCGCCCTGCTCGAGCCGCATTATTTTCGCATCGGCGGCTACTGGTATCCGCGCGGGGGCATCCCGATCGACGTCTTCTGGCAGACCGGCACCCTGCCGGCGAACCTATGGCTGCCCGAGCAGGGGGTGGCGCCTTACCGCGGCCGCGGCTGAGGCCTGCCTCAATCCTGCTTTTGCGCCGTCACCGAGCCGCCGGTGGCGCTGCGGCCGCCGTCGATCACATAGTGCGCGCCGGTGATGTTGCCGGCGAGATCGGACGACAAAAACATCACCACGTTGGCGACCTCCTCCGCGGTGCCATAGCGCCCGAGCGGCAGGCTCGCCCGGTAGCGGTCGCCCACGCTGGCGGGATTGCCGGGGTTGAGCTGGTTTTCCAGCGAATGGATCATACGCGTGTCGATCGGGCCCGGACAGACCGCGTTGACGCGCACGCCGCTGCGAGCCACCTCGCCGGCCGCCGCCTTGGTGAGACCGAGCACGGCGTGCTTGGAGGCGACATAGGCCGACATGCCCGGCGTGGCGACGAGGCCGGCGACGGAGGCGGTGTTGACGACGGCACCCGCCTTTTGCTTGAGGAGCACGGGGAGCACGTGCCGCAGGCCCAGGAACACGCCCTTGACGTTGACGGCGATCACCTGGTCGAACACGGCCTCGTCGTACTCGGCGGTGGGAGCGACCTTGCCTTCGATGCCGGCATTGTTGAAAAAGCAGTCGATCTTGCCGTAGGCGTCGAGCGCGGCCTTGACGTAGGCCGCAACGTCGCTGGCTTTGGTCACATCGGCGCGATAGGGCAGCGCCGCGCCGCCTTGCTGCTGGATCGTCGCCGCGGTGCGTTCGGCCGCGGCCCCGTCGAGATCGACGGCCACGACGTCAGCGCCGCGCGCGGCAAAGCCAAGGGCCGCGGCCCGACCGATGCCATTGCCGGCACCCGTAATGAGTGCGACCTTGCCCTTGAACTCCATAGCTGCGCCTCCAAGCCTGCTGTCGCTGGCGAGGATAGCATGCGACATGCGCGTGGCCAGCCTGCAAACGCGTGGGCTTGCTCGCAGCCAAGAAGGCTGAAACACTCGGGCCAGCTCTTCACATCCCACCTCCCCACCGTCCATGCACGCTTCGACACCTGCCGAAACAATCGGCCATTGGCTATGGCAATTCGAGCGCGCGCTCGCCGCGCGCCATGTCGCTGCCACGCTGGCCCTCTTCGACGAGCGCTGCTTCTGGCGCGACATGGTGGCCTTCACCTGGAATATCAAAACTATGGAAGGCCCCGCCGCCATCGCCGCCTTCCTGACGGCGACCCTGGCCGACGTTGAGCCTCGAAATTTTGCCATCGAGGGCGAAGCGCGCGCGAACGAGGGCGCTATTGAGGCCCGTTTCACCTTCGAAACCCGCGCCGTCAAGGGCCGCGGCCACCTGCGGCTGCGCGACGGCAAGGGCTACACCGTCTTGACGACGGCAAGCGCGCTCAAGGACCATGCGGAAAAAGCCGGGCGGTCCCGCGTCAATGGGGTCGCGCATGGCGTGCATCCCAACCGCAAGAGCTGGCTCGAGCTCAAGCGCCAAGACGAAGCCGAGCTCGGCACCTCGCGCCAGCCCTACTGCGTGATCATCGGTGGCGGCCAAGGCGGCATCGCGCTTGCAGCGCGCCTTCGGCGCTTGGAGGTGCCGACCATCGTGCTTGAGCAAAATGCGAGGCCCGGCGACAGCTGGCGCAACCGCTACCAGTCGCTCTGCCTGCACGATCCAGTCTGGTACGACCACCTGCCCTATCTGCCCTTCCCCGAGCATTGGCCGGTATTCTCGCCCAAGGACAAGCTGGGCGACTGGCTCGAGATGTACGTCAAGGTGATGGAGCTCAACTATTGGACCTCCTCGCCCTGCCTTAATGCCAGCTACGATGCGGCCGCCAAAGAGTGGACCGTGCGCGTCGATCGCAACGGTGATGCGGTCACGCTCCGACCCAAGCAGCTGGTCCTGGCGACGGGCATGTCGGGCTTCCCCGAGGTGCCGAACGTCCCTGGCCGGGACAGCTTTCAGGGCGAGCAGCACCATTCCAGCCGCCACAGCTCGGGGGCGGCCTACGCGGGAAAACGCTGCGTGGTGATCGGCTCGAACAATTCCGCGCACGACATTGCCGCCGATCTCTGGGAGCACGGCGCCGACGTGACGATGGTGCAGCGTTCCCCAACGGTGGTCGTGCGCTCGGACACCCTGATCGAGACGGCGCACGCGCCGCTTTATTCGGAGGCTGCGCTCGAGAAGGGTATCTCCACCGAGATCGCCGACCTGATCCTCGCCTCCGTGCCGCACCGTCTCGTGCCGGAACGGGCAAAGGCGCTTTATGACGACATCCGCGAGCGCGACCAGGACCTTTATAGCCGGCTGGAGAAGGCGGGCTTCGCTTTCCACTTCGGCGTCGACGGCACGGGCATCCACTGCATCTATGCGCGGCGGGGCTCGGGTTACTACATCGACGTTGGCGCCAGCGAGCTGATCGCCGACGGCCGCATCAAGCTCAAAAGCCTTGTCGAAGTAGAGCGCATCACGCCGACCAGCGCGCATTTGAGCGACGGCAGCGAGCTCCCTGCCGATCTTATCGTCTATGCCACGGGCTTTGGCTCCATGAACGAATGGACCGCGCACCTGATCGGTCCCGAAGTCGCCGACACCGTCGGCAAGTGCTGGGGGCTCGGCTCCGACACCCCCAAGGACCCCGGCCCTTGGGAGGGCGAACTTCGCAACATGTGGCGGCCCACGCAGCAGGAGGCGCTCTGGTTTCATGGCGGGAACCTGCAGCAATCCCGATTCTATTCCTTGCAACTCGCACTGCAGATCAAGGCGCGCGCCGTCGGCATCCCCACGCCCGTCTACGGCTTGCAGCCGGTCTATCATCGCCGCTGAGCCTGGCGCTTGCGGCCTTGGCCGTTGCCCGGGCACGGCGCCAGTGCCATGCTCACCACCATCATAAAGCCCAGGGAGGAGACCTAAAGCCATGAGCACCGCCGACCCCAACAAAGTGATCCTGACCGGCGAGAACCCCTTCATCCGGTTGAGCCCGCTCGACAGCGACGATTACACCAGCAACGCCAGCTTCTGGCGCATCATCTTTTCGCCCGCAGGGCCCGGGCACGTGCTCTACGTCAAAAGCGAGCTCACCGAGCAGCGCTGGCGCATCTATGCCGACAACATCGCCATGGCGCGTTGGCTGCAAACGACCGTGCAGGGCATGCTCAATGCCGAGCTCAAGGACACCAGCATTCCCGTGGTCGATGCCGAGTTCAGCAAAGCCGGTGATGCACGCGACTTCTGGACCGAGAAAATTGTCGCCCGCGGCGAAGAGTTGAGCCTCACCTGGTTCGATCTCGGCGATCCCTTGCTGATCCATACTGCGCCCAAGGCGGTGCCGAACCGACCCTATGGCGTGTGCACGGTACTGGTGCCGGCCCTCGGCACCCGCCTTTCCCACAACGGTGTCGAGGCCCAGGGCCGCTCTTGGAAGCGCGAGCGTGAGGGGCGGCCCTTCAGCACGTCGGCACTCGCCTTCTCGGAAAGCTGGACCGACGTCCGATAGCCTAGGCGGCGGCCGATTATTGCTTGCAACGGGGGGCTTTGGCCTGTAGCCCCTCGGTCGCTCGCATTGCTGTCCGGGGAACCGCTGATGACCGAAGCCTTGCCCTTCAAGACGACAATGACCTTCGCCTATGGCGAGCCCCGCCAGCTCGCCGCGGGGGTCGTGCGCATTGTCGCCAATAATCCCAACCACTTCACCTTCAAGGGTACCAATACCTACCTGATCGGCACAGATAGCCTGGCTCTGATCGACCCCGGCCCCGATGACCCCGCGCATCTCGCCGCGATCCTGAGCGCGCTTGGCGGGCGGCGCCTCTCCCATATCCTCATTACCCATACCCATCACGATCACGTCGATGGATTGGGGGCGCTGATCGCGGCAACGGGGGCGAAAACCGCGGGCTATGGGCATAAGGCGCGCAGCCACGGAGCCAGGCGCGCCAGCGCCGCGGGGGGCGAGTACGTGGAACAGGATTTTGTGCCCGATGTAGCCTTAAGGCATGGCGACCGGCTCGAAGGCGAGGGCTGGTCATTCCAGGCGCTATTCACGCCGGGACACGCGCCGGATCACCTCTGCTTTGCGCTTGAGGGAACGGAGATCCTGTTCTCCGGCGACCACGTGATGGGCTGGAACACCAGCGTGGTGGCACCGCCCGAAGGCCACATGGGGGCCTACATCCGCTCTCTCGAACTCCTGACGCAGCGGCCCGACCGCACCTACTTTCCCGGGCACGGCGGCCAGATCGAGGAACCGCAGCGTCTCGTCAAGGCCTACCTCCTGCATCGGCGCATGCGCGAACACGCCATTCTCGACTGCATTCGCCAGGGTCACGACACGGCGGAGGCGATCGTGCCCGTCGTCTACCGCGGTCTCGACCCCAAGCTTCTCAACGCTGCGTCTCTTTCGGTACTCGCTCACGTTGAGCACTTGAAGGAGCGCGGTCTCGTGGCGTACGAGGCGCCGCTTTCGAAGACTCGCGTTCTTTCAGCTTCTTCATCATAGCCGCGCCACGGGTGGTGCGCAGGCGCCGGCGTCCCGCCACCGTCGTCGGCAGGGTGGCGTCGACCTGCGCCTGCACTTCCCCGTAGAAGCGGCGGATGCGGGCGGCGTTCTGGCCAAAGTCGAATTCGCCATAGCGCGAGGCGGAGCGCACATCGATGCGCGAGCGTTGATTGGTGCCGCTCACGCGGATGACGATATCGTCCGGGAACCCCAAGAGCAGCGTTTGGTCGGTGGCCTCGATGGTGCCGGGGCGACCGACCTTCGGCGTCGGCGCCTCGGAGGCGGCCACCCTCCACTTCAGCTTGCGCACGGCTTCCTCGACGAGCTCGAACGTCTCCTCCGTCGAGCGGTCGAGCGCGATGCTGCGCAAGTCGGGATAGCCTGCCTGCTGCATGGTGGCAACGGGCTCGCCGGGGTAGGCGGTGGGCTTGGCGCCGGCGGCGCGTAGGTTCGCCAGCGCCTCGAAGCGCGGCGCCGAGGTCCAGTCGGTCGTAATGTCGTTGATGGGCGGCAGCTTGAAAAGCGCCGGCACGAAGGTGAGCGGCCAGCCCAGAAACAGGAGCGGCAGGACAATGCCGAGAAAGGCCGTGCTGGCCCCCGCATAGCCCTTGCGCCAAATGCCGATCAGGGACAGCAGGCCGAGCAGGGCGGCGAACGCCAGCCCGACGGCGCTGAGCGCGAACACATTGATGGCGACCGGCGTCGGGAACGAGGTCAGCCGATGCAACAAAACGCCCGCCAGCGTCAGGGAGGCGAAGAACAGCGCCAGCCGCCCCGACCAGCGCGCCAGCCGCGAATGGATCTTTTGCCCGTGGTCGATCATAGCGCCGTCATCTCATCGCCTCGGCTCATAGCAATGTTGGGGCAAGAGGGCCAGCGCTCGAAAGCCTGGCCAGCTGGCCGAACCTCAGCTAGGGTTTGACCCCAAGTCCATGCGTAGCACCCGTAGAGACCCTGCTGCCGGCAAGGATCCGGAGATCGCCGCCTTTGGCTTCCGCAAGGTTGCAGCCGAAACGCGGCAAGGCCTTGTCAACGACGTCTTTTCCACGGTCGCCGGCCGCTACGACCTCATGAACGACTTGATGTCCGGTGGTCTGCATCGGCTCTGGAAGGATGACCTCATTACCTGGCTGAACCCGCCCCGCTCGGGCCGAGCCTTTTCCCTCATCGACGTGGCGGCCGGGACCGGCGACATCGCGCTCAAGGCCTTGAGCGACGGCGGGCCGGGCTGCCGGGCGGTGCTGTGCGACATCAATCCGGCCATGCTTGAGGTCGGGCGCGGCCGCCTGCAGCAGGCCGGATTGGCTGGCCGCGCTGCCCTCGCGATCGGCAATGCCGAGGCGCTGCCGTTTGCCGATCAGCGTTTTGACGCCTTTACCATCGCCTTCGGCATTCGCAACGTTAGCCGCATTGACAAGGCGCTGTCCGAGGCGCGGCGGGTGCTTAAAACCGGTGGGCGCTTCTTATGCCTCGAGTTCTCCTGCTGCGACGTCCCCATGCTGGACCGGCTCTATGACTTCCATTCTTTCGAGGTCATCCCACGCCTAGGCGCCCTGGCCGCCGGCGCGGCGGAGCCCTATCGCTACCTGGTTGAGAGCATCCGCAAATTCCCGGATCAACGCCGCTTTGCGGAGATGATCGGCACTGCAGGGTTTGGCCGCGTCAGCTTCCGCAACCTGACGGGGGGAATCGCTGCCATCCACTCGGGTTGGCGCCTCTAGGGGGTTAAGGCAGCAAGCCTTGCGCAACTATAGGCCGCTGCCCCGCTTGACCCACGGCCCACGTGAGGCAATGTCGCTGCCACTGGCGCCCCCGGCACCCAGCAAGGTAGCCCGATTGCGATGGCCACGGCTCTTGGCAATATCTTCCGGCTCGCCCGCGCCGGCGTGGTGCTGGCCCAGCACGGGGTACGCTTTATCCCTAAGGGCGCGCCGGTGCCCTTCGGGTTGCGGCTGGCACGTGCGGCGACGCTGCCGATCCGCCTCATCACCTGGCCACTCAGCTGGGGCCAGGCCAGGGAAACCCGAGTTGCCGATGCGCTGACACGTCTTGGCCCCAGCTACATCAAGCTCGGCCAGTTCTTGGCCACCCGCGCCGACCTGATCGGCAGCGAGCTCGCCGAGGATCTGCGCCATTTGCAGGACAAGTTGCCGCCCTTCGCCATGGGCGAAGCGCGCCGGGCCGTGGCCGAGGCGCTGGGCGGCAATGTCGAGGACCACTTCGCCGAGTTCGGCCCGCCCGTCGCCGCAGCCTCGATTGCCCAGGTGCACAAGGCGGTGGTGATCGACGCCGAGGGCCGCCGCAACGTCGCCGTCAAGATCCTGCGGCCGGGCATCGAGCGCCGCTTTCGGCGTGATCTTGCCAGCTATCGCTTCGCTGCCAGACAGATCGAACGTTTCCATCCGCCCTCGCGCCGGTTGCGGCCGGTTGCCGTGATCGAGACGCTCGCCCACTCGGTTGAAATCGAGATGGACCTGCGGCTCGAAGCCGCCGCCATCTCGGAGATGGCCGACAACATCAAGGGCGATCAGCTCCTCCCCGACGGCGGCTTCCGGGTCCCCGGGGTCGACTGGCGCCGCACCTCAAAACGCGTATTGACGACGGAGTGGGTCGATGGGGTGCCGATCGCCGATCATGCCGCCCTGCGCGCGGCCGGCTTCGAGCTTGGAGGGCTCGGCCTGACGCTATTGCGGTCCTTTCTGCGCCATGCCATGCGCGATGGCTTCTTCCACGCCGACATGCACCAGGGCAACCTGCTCGTCGATGCCGCGGGGCAAGTTGTGGCCGTCGACTTCGGCATCATGGGGCGGCTCGGGCCCAAAGAGCGTCGCTTTCTGGCTGAGATCCTGCATGGCCTCATCACACGCGACTATCGCCGCACGGCCACCGTGCATTTCGAGGCGGGCTATGTGCCGCCACACCAGCCCGTCGAGCTTTTCGCCCAGGCCATGCGGGCGATCGGCGAGCCGATCCACGGGCGCACCGCCGCCGAGATCTCAATCGCCGATCTGTTGGGCCAGCTCTTCGCCTACACGGAAGTGTTCGAAATGAAGACGCGCCCCGAGCTGTTGCTGCTGCAGAAGACCATGGTGGTGGTGGAGGGTGTGGCGCGCTCGCTCGACCCGGAGCTCAATATCTGGAACGCCGCCGAGCCCATTGCCAGGGAGTGGGTGGAAACCAATTACGGCGTGGCGAGCCGCCTCAAGGAAGCCGGCGAAGGCGCCGAGCTCCTGGGCAAGGTGGTGGCCGAGGTCCCCCGCCTGCTCGAGCGGGGTGAGAGGGTCGCCCAGGCGCTAGCCGAGGCGGCGCAGGCTGGCTTGCGGCTCGACGACGAGACCATCGAGCGGTTGGCGGCGGCCCAGGCCC
>Ga0075433_10001841_pt1 | contig 15928 bp, 17 predicted proteins | sample RhiMethybrSRZTD2_FD_75299 | JGI IMG/M metagenome (GOLD analysis project Ga0075433, IMG submission 75299) | Populus rhizosphere microbial communities from Tennessee, USA - Rhizosphere MetaG P. TD hybrid SRZTD2 | ecosystem: Host-associated > Plants > Roots > Rhizosphere > Soil | place: USA... | reverse complement strand
GCCCTTCCCGAGGGAAAGACGACGCTCATCTCCACGAACTACGACATCGTGATGGATAACGCCCTGCTGGAGCGATCCCCAAAGAACGTCAACTACGGCGTGCCGGTGCGAGAGGCGGTCCACCGCCGCGGCGATCTCATCGCCGGAAGGTTCGATGAGATTCACCACTACCGGCCCATTCCGGGAAGCCAGGAAACCATCCGGAAGGGAGGCATTCCCCTGCTGAAGCTCAACGGCTCGCTGAACTGGCTCTACTGTCCTCGTTGCGACGAGCTGGACATCACCTTGCTTCAGGACAAAGGCGCCGTGGCGCTGCTGGACGAGCCCAAGCTGGGCCGCTGCTGCCGGGATCGCTGCACTTCCCCCTACGAACCGGTCCTGGTGGGCCCGAGCCTGGAGCAACGGTATGAGCACCGGGTTCTCCGGGATACCTGGACCAAAGCGGAGCGGGCCTTGCACGCCTCGACCCGCCTGGTCATCATCGGGTATTCCATCCCGGACGCCGACTATCTGATTCGGGCGATGCTGGCCAGGACCTTCGCCTCACGCAGCCACCTGGTGACCGTCGTGACCATGCCGAAGACGCCATCGGATCAGAAAATCCTCGAGCAGCGTTTCAAGCGGCTGTTTCCACACAGCACTTTCCTGGCCGAGGGATTCGAGAGGTTCGTGGAAAGCCTCATTGACGGCCGCGTCAACCGGGAGGTTTCTTGATGGACCCTTCCGGACGAAACGCCCGAGTCGCATGGACGATCCTGGCGTTCCTGGTGTTCTCGACCGTGGCGGGATCACCGCACGAGACGAGGATCCCATCGTCGACGCAGGCTGCGCCTTCCACCCCCCAGCTTCCGAAGGCGGGTTCCGACTCCCCCGCTCTCCGGGCCGCTGCGCCGACGGCTGCCGGGATGGTTTTCAGGGTGGATCCGGAAACCGCCAGCCTGGAGGTGCTCACGGGGGTTGGGCTGGCGCTCAGGGTTTTACGATTTCGCTGCGACGAATCCACCGTGATTCAAGCAAGCGGGAAACCGGTCCGCCTCGCGTCGTTGAAACGCGGGGATACGGTCCGTGTGGTCTGCCGGCCCGACGTGCAAGGGAATCTGGCGATTCGAATCGAGCTGCTTCCCCGGCCCGGTGCAGAAGGGGGTCCGCCGTGAAGCAAGCTCTGACCGGCTGTGTTGTCTTGCTCGCCGGTACGGCGCTTCTCACGCTGTCGGCTTGCGAAAAACCTCCCCGGGCCGGAGAGCCGCTTCGAGGCTTGACTGCTCAAGAGCGGCAACGCTTCGACGAAGGTCGGGAGCTATTTGCGAAGGAATTCACCCCGGAGTCCGGTCTCGGGCCCCTGTTCAATGAGACCTCCTGCGCCGAGTGCCATGAAGATCCGGACCTGGGAGGCAATGGAGACGAGGTGGAGGTCCATGCCACCCGGTTGCTCTCCGACGGATTCTGCGATCCTCTCGCCGAGCTGGGAGGACCGGTCTATCAGCAACACGTCACGCCGGCGCTCCATGACGCGCTGGGAATCGACTTCGAGCCGATCCCTGAGGACGGCACGGCGCGGGGCAGGCGTTCCTCGCCCGATCTGTTCGGATTCGGCCTGCTCGACGCTGTTCCCGATTCGTCTCTGCTGGCGATGGCCGATCCTGAGGATCGCAACCATGATGGCATTTCCGGCCGGCCCAACCGCTTTGTGGATGGCCGCATTGGGAGATTCGGACGAAAAGCGTTCGTGCCGACACTCAGCGAATTCACGGCCGGAGCTTTCCCCAATGAACAGGGAGTGACGACTCCGGAATTCCCCGACGAGGGGACCGTGGGCGGGCGGCCGATTCCCCCCGGCGTTGACCCACTCCCCGAACCGGAAATCGATTCGCGGAGCCTGGCCCTGGTCATCGATTTCGTCCGCCTGCTGGCGCCCCCGCCACCCGGAGAGCTCACTCATCGCGTCCGCGCGGGGAAAGACCTGTTTGAGCGGATTGGTTGCACCGGCTGCCATGTACCAGAATTGAAAACAGGATCCAGCCCCGTCAGGGCGATAGCCCACCGGCAGGTTTACGCCTACACCGATCTCCTGCTGCACGACATGGGTCCGGATCTCGCGGACATCTGTCTGGGTCTGGCCGCACCCTCCGAATTCCGGACCGAGCCTCTCATGGGGCTGGGACTGTCGAAGCGGTTTCTTCACGATGGTCGGGCCGCCTCACTGGATGAGGCGGTCCGGGCGCATGCGGGTGAGGCCCGGTCCGCCCGCGATCGATACCTTTCCCTGACCCCGTTGCGACGCGCCGCCCTGCTGGACTTCTTGCATTCCCTCTAAAGCGCCCATTCCTCCGCGACCCACTTCGATGTCCCGCCCATCCCGCGGGATGGTGCCCCCTTGAAGCACGGAGCGATTATTTGTCTCGGCCTCATCGGTGTTTTATCGTTTCGCACCCGGTTATTTCTTCAAGGAGACCCGCTATGAAGAAATGGTCGTTCTCCGTGATCGCGCTGTTACTGCTCGGCACCCTCCCCTCCGCGTTTGCCGCCAAGCCTCATCACCGCCCGGGACCAGCGACACCACCACCCAGGTTCCTGGCCTTCGATCATATGTACGGGGTGGATGGTCCTTTCGTGGGGGAGGCGCACCCGATCCGAGGGGTCGTGGGCGACGAGCTGCCCTGGACGATTGCCGGCGCCCATGGCCGGCTGGACACCAATGGACACGTCAGGATCGAGGTGGAGGGTCTGGTATTCACCGACGACGAAATCGTGCCGCCGGAGCTTCGAGGGACGAACGACGAGCCCACCTTCCGGGCGCTGGTGAGCTGTACTACCGAGCTCAGCGAGACCGAAGTCGGCACAGCCAACGTGGTCACCGATCCCTTCCCGGCAACTCCGACTGGGGATTCGACCATCGATGCCTTCATCGAGTTGCCGAACCCCTGTATCGCCCCGATCGTCTTCATTCTCGCGGGAAGCGAGGACAAGTGGTTCGCGGTGAACGGCTTTGAATCCGAGGAATAGCTGAGGAAAGCGTCCGGCGTGGGCCAGCCGGCTCTCAGCGCAGGCTGGCCCGAACCGGACGGGCCGGGGCAACGTCCCGCAGAGCTGCGACGAACTGCTGCATCTGCTCCGGGGTGCCCATCGAGACCCGCAGCCAGGTTGGAAGCGAGGGGAATTTCCTGCCGACCAGGACGTTGCGCTGTCGCAGGGCGGCGATAACCGGCTCGACATCCGAGCCCAGATTGATCATGACGAAGTTCGCTTCGGACGGAATTGTCGCGCGCCTGTCCTTTTCCATTTCGACGCAAAGCACGCGGCGCGTCTCGTTCATTGCACTCCGGCATCGGGCCACGTTCTCGGAGTCCGCCAGACTTGCAAGCGCCGCTTCCAGGACTGCGGCATTGGCATTGCTCCAGATGCGATGCGGGCGCATGGCCGAGATGATCTCCTTGGAGCCGACGCCGTAACCGAGGCGCATGCCGGCCAACCCGTAGATTTTGGAAAACGTCCGCACCACGAGCAGATTGGGGTATTTTTCCATCCACTCGAAGGCCGAGGCGTACTTCTCATCTTCCACGAAGTGAAAGTAGGCTTCGTCCACCAGAATGACGGTCGTCTTCGGGACCCGCTGGAGGAACGTCGCCAGCTCGTCCTTGCGCACGATCGTGCCGGTTGGATTGTTGGGATTACAGACATAAACTAGACCGGTCGCCTGGTTGCAGGCGGCCGCCATGCGCGGCAGGTCGTGCCGGTAGTCGGAAGTGAGGGGGACCTTGATCGGCTCGGCGCGGGTGACCCGGGCAAATGCCAGCACTGCCTCGAAGGTCGGCTCCGCCGCCACCACATTCTTGCCGGGCGAGAGGAAGGCCATGTCTGCCATTCTCAACACTTCCCCCGATCCGCACCCGAGAATCACCTCATCCGGTTCCACGTGGTGCAGCGCCGCCAGCGCGGCAGTCACCTCGTCTTCCAGAGCGTCGGGGTAGCGCGCGGAGATCCGCTGCGAGCGCGACATGGCTTCGAGAGCCTTCGGGGAGGGACCGTAGGGGTTCTCGTTGGAGTCGATGCGCACGGCTCCCGCCGGCAGATTGGCGTGCCGCTGCGCCGCCGGGACGGCGCCTGCGCCAGCGCGCGTCAGGCGCGGCGCCAGCGCCCACGCCCCCAGAGATCCCCCCAAGACCTGCGCAAAGCGGCGGCGCGACAACTTCAGTTGATTCATGGGCTCCTCCGAATTCCGATTTCGCTACTCCGAAAGTGTTCCCCCGGACGAGGGATCAGGACGATCCTGCCTCCAGCTCTTCGATGGTGCGCGGCCAGTCATCCTTCAGAAGTCGCGACAGGGCCCGGTCGGCCAGAAGCCGGCCCTGGGTCTGGCAGCGCGGGCAATAGTTGCACTCATTCTCGGCATAGACAATCCGCTGCACCGAAGTGCCGCAGGCGGGGCAGGGTTTCCCGAAGCGTCCATGCACGGCCATTCCCTCACGGAACGCGGTGACTTTTTCGGGGAAATTCCCGCCTGCTTCCTCCCGCAGGCGCCCGGTCCACTCGTTGAGGGTGGCAAGGCTTGCGGCGTGCAGCCGCGCCACCCCTTCGTCGTCGAGTGTGGAGGTCAGCTTCATCGGCGACAAACGGGCACGGTGCAGGATCTCATCCGAGTAAGCATTGCCGATGCCGCTGAACAGTCGCGGATCGGTGAGCGCCCGTTTCAGGGTGTGGTTCTCCCGGCGCAACGCCGATCCGAACTCTCCCACCGTACACTCCAGGACTTCCAGCCCGCCTCTCTGGAATTGCGCCAAGGCGGCAACCCCTCGTGCGACGTGCAGCGAAGCGCGCCGCTTGGATCCCGCCTCCGTCAACAGCAGCGTCCCGTCGGGGAAGTCGAACGCGGCTTGTCCCAGGCGTCTGGGAAGCTTTGCCCCGGGCTCCTTCCATCGCAGCCGTCCGGCAATCATGAGGTGCATGACGAGGAATAGATCCCCGTCGAGCGCCAGGACGATGCGCTTGCCGATGCGCCGCAGCCCGGTTACGGTGCGGCCTTGCACAGCCGACAGCGGTGGGTCGACGGAGCGTAACAGAAAGGGGCTGCCCAGCCGCACCGCCACGAGGGGCCGACCCAGGATGCGACTCCGAAGGGCCTCGAGGTAGACGATGATATCGGGCAGCTCAGGCATGCACGGGATCCTATCGCAGCTCTCCTCACGGCGCCCGCCCGCGGGCGAGGCGGTCCGGGTCGCCGGGAAATTCGTGGAATCCCGTCTGGAGAGGAGTTTTCAGGCTTGCCGGGCGTCTTGGGTCCGGTTTTGATAAGATTGCCGCGGCCCGGGGCCGCGGGTGCGGGCCCCCTCGACGAACATCAGCCGGAATGAACCCATGATGAAACACATCAACCTGTTCCGATCCTGGGGCCGTATTCTGTCCGGCTCCTACCCGACACTCTCCTTGGAAATCACGCGGGAATGTCCACTGCGCTGTCCGGGCTGTTATGCCTACGAAACCGAGCACCTCAAAGAGGCCGGCCCGTTGAGAAGCCTCGCCGATTACCAGGGACAGGCACTCATCGACGGTGTCCTCGCCTTGGTGCGCAGGCTCCGGCCCGTCTACCTGTCCATCGTGGGCGGCGAGCCCCTGGTGCGGTTTCGCGAGCTGGATGTCCTGTTGCCACAGCTGAGCAAGATGGGCGTCACCGTCCAGTTGGTGACCAGCGCGGTGCGCCCCATTCCAACCGCGTGGCGGAGCATCAAGGGCCTGTGGATCGTAGTTTCCATCGACGGGCTGCAGCCCGACCATGACAAGCGCCGGGCCCCCGCGACCTATGATCGGATCCTCAAGAACATCCAAGGGCATTTGCTCAACGTGCACTGCACAGTGACTCGCCAGATGTTGCAGCCGGCGGGGGCCTTTCGGGAGTTCCTGACTTTCTGGTCCGGCAAGCCGGAAGTCCGGCAGATCTGGTTCAGCCTGTTCACGCCCCAGATTGGCGATCAGCCTGCGGAGCTGCTCTCGAGTGAGGAGCGGGCGAATGTTTTGAGGGAGTTGACTGAGTTACGAGCGGAGTTTCCCAAGATGAATCTTCCCGATGCGGTCATCCAGGGCTACCTCAAGCCGCCCTCTTCCCCCGAGAATTGCCTGTTCGCCCGAACCACTCTGTGCGTCACCGCCGATCTGAAGAGCAAAATCACGCCTTGCCAGTTCGGCGGCAACCCCGACTGCTCGCAGTGCGGATGCATGGCCTCGGCGGGCCTGAGCTTTGTGGGAGAGTACCGGATTCTGGGCCTGCTCCCGGTGCGCAGTCTGTACGAAGCCTCCCACTGGATCGGCAAGACCACCCGGGGAGCTGCCGGGAACATCGACCCGTTCTCTCCCACCCGAGAGGTTTCCGCTCCGAGAAGTTAGTGTCCGGTCTCCGAATTCTCGTTACATTCGGCCGCCGCTGCATTCAGGCCTGCTTCGTTGCTCCTCGCTTACAGATTCCCAGCGCCCTCGTCGCGCCTCTCGGGCCGGGCGCCTCGACGGCCTTCGTGTTAACGCGACTCCTGAGACGGAACACGAGCTCACGATCCATGCCGCGGCATGGCGCAGCAGCGGACGTCAGTAGGTTTCCCGTGGCGGCAAGCCCCGCGCTTCCTTGAGCCAGCGCGCCACCGGCGGGTAATTCAACACCGACTGGAGATAGACCGCTGCGCGTGGGGTCTCCCGGACCGGAACATCGAAAGAAACCAGCCGCACGACCGCGGGCGCGAACATGACATCCACCGCCCCGAAGCCTCCAAAGAGGTAGTCGCCCGCCTCCCGTTTTCGCGCCAGGGCGTCTTCGAACCATGCGAGCATTTCGCCGGCCTCCTGCAGCGCCTCCCGGGGCGGACTTGGTCGCGTCGGCACAAAGCAGAGATTGAATGACATCGCCTCGCGCAGCTTCGGAAACCCCGAATGCATCGCGGCCGCGAGCCACCGGGCGTGGGCCCGCTGAGATCTCTCCCTCGGCCAGAGGTGAGGGTGATTCGGCGCCGGAAAGCTCTCCTCCAAGTATTCGATGATGGCCAAGGAGTCCGGGATGACCAATTCGCCATGGTGCAGGACCGGCACCTTGCCCGTGGGAGACGCCTTGAGGCGCTGCCGGCGATCCTTGTCGACCCGCAGCTCGATCGTCCGCTCCTCGAATTCCAATCCCTTGGTGTGCATCGCCAGCCAGCCGCGCATGGACCAGGAGGAGATGTTCTTTTCGCCGATATAGAGGACCAGCTTCTCTTCTTTCGTCATTTGATCTCCACCACGATCAGCCTCGAGTCGGTCTTGCCGATGTTCACATCGGTATGGGTTTCCGCTTCGCTCCAGAACACGTCGCCCACATTCAAATCGGCCACCTCGGCCTTGCCGCCTTCCGTCGTCGCCCGATCGCGGGCCGCCTCGAGGACAATCGTCACGTGGGCGGGATGGGAATGACGGTCCACGCCGCAAACGCCCCCGCTGGGCTTGCTCGCGTATTCCAGGACTCGAACCTTGTCGTTCTCCAGCAGCACGCGCTCGCTCTGGAGGGGGACTTTGACGGAAGCGTGATCCGTCCTCGCCAGCAGCGCAACGGCCGGCAGGATGGCGAGTGGCAGAACGGCGATCATGACTGGACGCATGGCTTTCACCCCGAATCCTCCCCTTCCTGATGATTAAGTTGAGACGGACTCCCGGCCGAACTGCTGCTCGTACAGCCTGGCGTACAGCCCGCCTCTGGCCAACAGCTCCGAGTGCACTCCCCGCTCTACGATGCGCCCCTTTTCCATCACCAGGATCAGGTCCGCCCTTAGAATCGTGCTGAGCCGGTGGGCGATGACCAGGCTCGTCCTCCCTTCCAGCAGCGGCTCCAAAGCCTGCTGGATGAGCGACTCCGAGCGCGAATCCAGGGAGGAAGTCGCTTCATCCAGAATCAGCAGCCTCGGGTCCCGAAGCACGACCCGGGCGATGGCGAGGCGCTGCTTCTCTCCGCCCGAAAGCTTGTAGCCGCGCTCCCCCACGACGGTGGCCAGCCCCTGCGGCAGGTTTTCGATCACCTCCTGGATCTGCGCCAGCCGGCAGGCCCGCTCCAGCTCGGCGGTGGTGGCATCGGGCTTCGCGTACCTCAGGTTTTCCTCGACGCTGGCGTGGAACAGGGTCGTCTCCTGAGTGACCTTGGCGGTGTAACGCGACAGATCCGCCAGCGCCAGAGCGCGAAGGTCGATGCCGTCGAAGCTCACCCGCCCACGACCCGGATCGTAAAGGCGCGAGGCCAGGTAGGTGAGGGTTGTCTTCCCGGCGCCGCTCGGCCCCACCAGCGCGACCATCTTTCCCGGCAGGGCCTCGAAGCTGACCCCTTCCAGCGTCCAGCGTCCTTCCTCATATCCCATCCAGACATCCTCGAAGCGCAGCTCGCCGCGGGGGCGATCGAGGCGAACCGGATTCGCGGGATCGGCGACCTCCACGGGAAGGTCCAAGTACTCGAAAATTCTCCGGAACAGCGCCACCGCGCTCATGATGTCCACGTGGACATTGACCAGCGCCGAAGCCGGGCCGTAAAGCCGGCCGAGATAGGTCACGAAGGCCACGATCGTCCCCACGGTGATCCGCCCGGCGATCGACTCGTACCCTCCGAACAGGTAAATCAGCGCCGGTCCGATGCTGGCGAACATCAGCAGCCACATCAAGAACCATCGACCTGCCATGCTCTGCCGGATTTGGAGATCCCGCACCGCCCCGGCCTTCTCCCTGAACCGCCTCCCTTCGTGGGCCTGCGCCCCGAACAGGCGGGCCAGGAGGAAGCCGCTGACCGAGAGGGTCTCCTGGATGGTGGAGGTCATTTCGGCCAGGCGCTCCTGGGTTTGGCCCGACAGGCGGCTGCGGATTTGCCCCACGCGGCGGGTTGGAAGGATGAAGAGCGGAAGCACTCCCACCGCGATGAGGGCGAGCCGCCAGTCCATCCGGAAAAGGACCACCAGCGTCGTCGCGACGGTGAGCGAGTTGGTGGCCAGGGAGACCAGGGTCCCGCTCACCACCCCCTGCACGCCGCCCACGTCGTTCTGGATGCGCGACAGCACCTCCCCCGACTTGATGTTGGTGAAGAACCGCAGGGATTGCCGCAGGAGCTTGTCGTACATCTCGTTGCGCAGATCGAACATCACCCCCTGGCTCATCACCGTGACGAGGAAATTCATCCATACCCCGATCAGCCCGCTGATCAGCGGCGCCGCGATCATCCCCGCGACGAGCCAGGTCAGGAGCGCGCTGTCCCTTTGGGGGATGGCGCGATCGATGATCTCCCGGATCAGCAACGGCGGGATCAGCCCGAGAACCGAGCTGACGAAGATGCAGCCCAGGATGAGAAGGGAAGGCTTCCAGGCGGGCAGGAGGTAGCGCGCGATTCTGGAAAAATCGCCGCGCGTCGGCCGCAGGCCTTTGGGGGCTTCCCGGTAGTCGAAGTGGAACACGCGCTTGCTCTCCCGGTGCGTGGCAGCCCTGGCCGCGCGGCGCCCCCAACGCCGTCGCACTCTACCACCAGGCGGATTGGGGCCGAGCCAGCTTCTCTGCGGCGCCTGGACGCCCCGGCTTGTGAGGGACACGAGATTATAGCCTCGCCGGAGTCGTGCGTCTCGTGGCGCGGATTACAGGGTGGGGTATTTGCCGAGGAAGATTAGCACCACATCGACGGTGTCCGCGACGCCGTGGGCGATGATGGGAACGGACAGGTTGCGCTTCGTGCCCAGGTACATCCAACCCAGGATGATCCCGTCAAGGCAGTTCTCGATCACCCCCGTGATTCCCTGGTAGGTGTGCGCCAGGCCAAAGGCGAGGTTCACGACGATCAGGCTCATCATCCACGCGCCGCGCGTGCGACGGCCCAGATCCGCAATCCGGTTCATCACGTAACCCCGGTAGACCATCTCCTCGCCAAAGGCCGCCACGGTCCATGCCAGCCCGATCACGATGAGCGTGTACTTGAGGTTTCCGGTCAGCACCACGAAGTCGCTCAAATCGGGTTTCTCACCCGTCAGCCGGATGAGAAGCGGCTGGCTGAGGAAAAGCTCGAAGCCCTCCAGGAGCAATCCGCAGGCAACGCCCAGCGCGAGGGTCCTGCCCCAGCTGCGGAACTTCGACAGGCCGACGGCTTTCCATCCGATTCCACGGACCCGCAGCGATATCCATCCCAGAACCAGGAGGAACGGTGTCTTGCTGAACGGAATCAGATGGCTCCAGTCGGCGAGGAAAATCAAGATGACCAGTCCCACCTCGCACCAGGCCAGCCAGCGGCTGCCGCGCCAGCCTGCTGCCAGATCACTCTTGAATTCGCCTGCCGGCGGCTGCATCGGCGCGGGCGCGGACATTTCCTCGTTTCCCGATTGGACCATGTGGAACTCCCCGCGAGATTCAGCGTCCCGGAATCGTCAGTGTGCGTCGCAGCCTCTGCAGGCTGTGCAAGCCGAATCGAAAGGTCAGCACGAGCAGCCCGAGACCAGCCAGCAACCCCAGCGGCACCATCCACCAGCCCAGTACCTCGGTGCCCTGAGGAGGTGCGCGGAATCCAAGGTGAAGCGACCAGCTGTTCTCGGGATCGGCCAGTCTCCAGAGCCCCACGCGCTGCGGAATGAACGGCTTCACCAGCGCGGCGATCAGAAAGGAGCCCGCCAGCGTGTAGCCCACCAGGGAGACCAGCAGCACCCATGCGCCGCTGAAGCTCAAGCCGGCCCAGCGAATCATCGTCCGGAGCGCCAGCCAGGGAGAACGGGTCCGCTGGGCTCGCTCCACCAGATTCTCCATCCGGTACATCGAGGCGAGCTCCAGGGGCGGGCCCAGCCGTTCGAGGATAGCGGTCACTGCTTCGGAGGCCGGCGCACCCTCTCTTTCGACGGAGTCGCGAATGTGGCTGCGGATCTCCTCGACGATGTCATGGGCCTCGCTCCCTGAAAGCGCGCCCAGTCCGCCTCGCAATTCCTTGAGGTACTCCTCGATTCTGCGGAGCGCGGCGTCGGTGTCAGGCATCATCGTCCTCCCTTACTCAAGGGCGCCAGCAGCTTGTCCAGGTTCGAGGCAAAGCTCGACCAGAAGCGCGCCATCTGCAGCGCGCGCCGGCGTCCCGCCGGGGTGAGCCGGTAGTACTTGCGGGGATGGCCGGCATCGGCCTCGACCCATTCCGATTCCACGAGCCCTTCCGATTTCAAGCGGCTCAACAGTGGGTAGACGGTGCCTTCGGGCACGACGAGGGCCGAGTCTTCCGCGAGGCGACGGAGGATTTCCAGGCCGTAGAGGCGGGTGGACCAGAGAGCCGCCAGAATGGCCAGCTCGAGACATCCCTTGCGTATCTGCACTTCCCATTTGTCGATGGGCTCCTGGGGGGACCTCTCCGATCCGGGTTCCGATTTCATAGTGGCGCATGATACCTTGCAGTACAAGGCATGTCAAACAGACTTCTGCTTTTTGTAGGGAGTTGGGTTCAACTGGCGGGATCAGGGCCGGGCACGGCGGGCGGTGTCGGATGTTGGCTAGCCGAAGGGATTCTCTTCCGGAAGCGACTCAGCGGGATGAAGAGGTAAAAAGCCTCAGCCCGACGGCCATTTCCGGTCATCAACTGGGAGGCAGTGAAGTTTAGCCCTTAACAGGCCGAGGCCAGAGTCAGTACCCCCTCCCCGGTATGAGGGTCGGGGCACACGTGGCATCTCTTTTTGTTACGGTGGGAGTTGGATGCCCGCCTTCCATGTCTGCAGACTGGGAAGCGGGTCTTGAGGAGCGGGATCCGTTAAGGAGTCGGTTCCGATCCGCTGGCCTTCTGCTGGTCGGCATGATCCCGGCCGCAGGCCCGGCCGCAGCTCTTATTGGTGGACCCCGGAAGCGCACTACAGCAGCTATGGCATTGTGGGACCGAGGGAAGACCCTGGCAGGCCTCGAACCCGCTCGGCGGGCCATCGAGTTTTTCCATCAGGCCATTGGAAACGGCGAGGGCGAAATTGGAACGATCTCCTTCGGTCAGGGGATCGTTCACCGAACCCTTGAGCTTGAGACCCGCCTGCCTGAGGAGAGCCACGGCCTCCTCGGCGCTCAGTGAGGACGTCGCCGTGGAATCGTCCCCGGAGAGCTTCAGGACTTTCAGGGCAAACTCACCAACGGTGATTCTGCTCGGTACGGGGGAGGCCGGGTCCTTGGCAGGAGCCGCGGAGACGAACAAAAGCATCAAAATCAATGTTATCGGGAGGAAATATTTGGCGCGAGACATCGCAGCCCTCCATGAGAAAGCCGACCGGTCCTTCTTGCAGGATGTCCCTTCAAATACGCTGCAAATCCATTCTGGTCAAGGAAAATTTGCCGGATTTATGACGTCCGCATACCTCTTTGGTGATTGCGCCCGGACCTGGGGCACCAAGCTGATCCTTCGAGACTTAACGAACGGGGGGGACGTGATTCTTCGCCGTCCGTCCGCATCCCCCGCGGGTTTCACGCCCGCCTTAGCACCACCAGGCCGGCAGTTCCCGTTGCCATACCGGAGGCCATGATGACGAGGCCGACGAGGCCATAGAGGAGGCAACCGACGGCCCCCATAAGACTGGCGACCGAGCAGGCCACGATAAAAGGAACCATCCGGCCGGATCTCGGCCTGGGGGCCACGATTCCCAGAAGCAGACCCCCGAAAAGGCCGCCGGCGGCACAAACTGCCGGGAGCAGGAGACAGCTGCCGGCTGTGCAGAGATGGCCGCCAACCTGAGCCAAGATCGGGAAGACAAGGGGCAGTAGACCGGCAGTGATGCCCGGGGCGACTCCCACGCTCCATTCCTGACCTCTCCAGAGAAGCAGCGTCACACCCACGATGAGACTGACCGCACAAAAGAGCACCACAGGCGAGGGGGAGCAACCGAGCAGCGCCAGTGCCATCAAGGGCACGAGGGGCGACACGCGTCGCAGGGCGTGTGTCAGTCGCCCCGCCTCGTAAGCTCGGCGAGAACGGGCCTCGAACCCGGATTCAAGAGCGCCCATCGGTGACTCTCCAGTTGTTACGGACTCGGGCCAAGGCGCGCTGGACCCGCTTGCGGAACGTGCCGGCCGCCACCGGCGGCCTCCGCCCCTGGGAATAAAGCCGCAGCGTTTCTGCGTCCTCCGGTCTGAGGTCGCCCAGGGCCTGCCGGACCGTGTCCTCGAGATCCCGGAGCACGGCAGCTTCCTCGGGATTTTGAGAAGGATCGGCGTGCGTCAGGAGCACCTTTTCTCCGTCCGGCGCTTCGCGGCGCCTGTGCCGCCTGCGCCGCGCGGTGCGAATCTCGAATCCGGCGACGCCGATCACCCAGGCCATGGCGCTGCGGCTGGAATCGAACCGGGAGACCTGACGAAAGATCTTCAGCAGGGCCTCCTGAGCGGCGTCCTCTGCCTCGGGTGGGGAAAGGTGGCGACCCATGAATCGCCGGAGAATCGGCCAGAGAGCTTCGAAAGCCGGATGGAAGGCGGACCGATCCCCATCCGCCAGGCGGGTCATAATTCTCTGCAGATCGGGATCGTTCCCGCGCTCCATCCGGTCTTCGCTTAGTCCCAGGTCATCTTAGCCGCAGCACAGGGGGCAGCAACAACGTGCCGCCTCGACGACCTGGCCGGCCGCCAGGGCGACGGCTGGTATCGCGAGGGCCACCACCCAGATGACCCCGTGACTCATGATCCGGCGCATCCACCTCACCTCCCTTCGAGACGTTTCCGGTCTCGAAGGGTATAGGCGCCTGGGGCTCCCTGCGTGACAGGGGAATCGGCAATTTCGAAAGGAAAGGACCGAGGCGATGGAGAGCGAATTCCGCGGATTCGTGAGGGGAAGAGGAGCTAATTCACCTTCAGGGGATTGGGGTCCTCATTCGAGGACCCCTGCGCAAGGGTTTCTCCGGTTTTCGTGAGTCCACATTCTTCCGGGTTCAAGCTCAGTTCTTGTCCCCGGAATCGGCATTTTCCGATTTCGACTCTTCGGAATTCGCCCCTTTTGGATCCTTCTCCTCCGGCTTGGGCTTGTCCGGCTTCGCCGTGGAGTCTCCCGGCTTCTTCCCCCGGGATTTCCCGGGCTGCTGCCGCGTCTGCTCCGGCTTTGCAGGCGGCGTCTTCGGCTGGTTGGGCTTTTCGGCCGGCGCGTTTGCCGATTCGGGCTTGGCAGACGGGGGATTGGCGTTGTCCTGATTCGCGGAACCCGGATGATCCGGCTTGGATTGTGCGGGTGGGGCCGCGTTGCCGCTTCGATCAGCCGGGGTACGACCGCTGGAACGGTTCCCCGCAGGAGTCGCCAGTGGCGCTTCCTGTTCCGGAGATTCATCCGATCTGGGATTTGCTCCAGCAGGAGACTGCTGCGGAGCTCGCCGGCTCTGAGGGTCGGCCGCCTTGGGATACCGGGACGGGCGCTGTCGGGTCGTGGTGGAGGGGTGCGTCGAGTCGTTCTCTGTCGCGGGCTCCTCCGGGTGGTCCGGGTTCGAAGCCTCATCCGCTCGCCCGTGCCAGCCTCGATCGACGCCCTGGCGCGGCGCCTCTCCCTGATCCGCGTCCGCGGCTTCATCCGACCGCCCTGCATGCCGGCCCCGATCGGCGGATTGCTCCGGCTCTTCTGCTATCTCCGCGCCGGAAAGCTCATCCGACTGTCCGGTGTGCCGGCCTCGATCGACCGGCTCGCGTCCCGCGTCGTGTCCCGGCGGGACGGCGCGTCCCTGAGATTTGGCGCCGCGCACCGGGTTCGGGCGGAACAGGACGAATTCCTGGCCTCTCACCTTCCCACCGGGATCGGAGCCGGGTGAGTCGGCCGGCCGGACCCGGTAGCGCGGAATCGTGTGACCGACGGCCCGGCCGATATTCTCGACCTTGACGCTCCGGTCGATGATACGATTGTCGACATAGATGTAGTTCGTGACGTTTTGAGTCGTCTGAATGAGAGTCACGTTTCGCGAAGCTGGAGCAACGTGATACCGCAGTCCAGGCGAAACCATGTCACGCGCCTGCACGAAATACCAGGCCGACGGCCCAAGTGCCACGTTGACATTGACGCCGCCCCAGTCGAGTCCGACGCCAACCCGCCAGCCTACATTCCAGGGAAGCGGGGCCCATCCGACCCAGCCGGCTCCTTCATGCCATGCCACCCAGGCCGGCCCCCAATCCGTTCCTGGGGACCACACCCATCCGTAAGCCGGGTGGTTGGACCATCGTCCGTAGTGGTAAACGGCCCAGCCGTAGCTCTCGTCGGAGGCCCAGGTCCAGCCGTAGTCCGTGTAAACCCAGTGGCCGAGCTGGTACGGGCGCCAGCCGGCCGGCGTGTTATAGGGGGACCAGACCCAGCCCGGCCCCTTGACGTGGACCCACTCGCCGTACCCGGCCAGGTCGTCGTAAAAAGGCTCGTCCTCGGGACCGGACGCGATCTGCACCTCCGCCCTGGGTTGGCTCACGACCGTTTGGCTCGGGGCGCTGACACAGGCGATTCCAAGGGCACAGCACATCAGGATGGTCAAGATTCCCAGGAGTCTGAACTTCATCTTTCGCTCTCCTCAGCTAAGCAGCTCGCACGGTGGCCGCAGTCTTGGTCGTGTGTGCGACTTCCGAGGAATATAGATTTCCAAAGCGGTCTCGTCACGCGGAACCGGCGACGGATTTCTGACACGCCGCCTGTGGCAATTTGATGGAGCTGGAATGGGACCCGCCGATGGCGGCTCGAGGAAGCCGATCCAGAAACGTCGGACCGGCACGATGCGGGAGGAGGTATACTGAGATGCTTCCGAATCACCTCAGTGACGGCCCGCGCGGGGCGGGCCGTGTTCTGGGGTGGCTCTATCACGATGGAGGATACGCCGATGAGAGGAAAACTCATCCGCTCTCTCAGCCTCGCTGCCGCGGTCCTGCTTTGGACCCAGGCGGCCATCGCCGGGACCGAGCCAAGCAAGAAAGCCGAGAACGAGCCCTTCAAGCCGCTCACCGTGGACCAAGTGCAGAAGCGCCT
>Ga0075433_10001840_pt1 | contig 15931 bp, 15 predicted proteins | sample RhiMethybrSRZTD2_FD_75299 | JGI IMG/M metagenome (GOLD analysis project Ga0075433, IMG submission 75299) | Populus rhizosphere microbial communities from Tennessee, USA - Rhizosphere MetaG P. TD hybrid SRZTD2 | ecosystem: Host-associated > Plants > Roots > Rhizosphere > Soil | place: USA... | reverse complement strand
CTCAACAAGGTTATTGTGGACGCACTGCGTCGAGGCGAGGTTCAGGAGCGCCTTTTAGTCCTCGGGCTCTACGCTACCGGCACCTCACCCGAAGAGCTGGCAAAGATTCAAACGATCGACTCCGCCCTGTGGGCCCCGGCCATCAAGGCCTCCGGTTTCACCGCGAAACAATAGCAGCGAGCGAGGCCGCTCGCATCCGCGCGAACTCAAACGGACTGCGCCCGCAGACGCCGGACAGCGACCGCCGCGGATGCCATCGAGCTTGGCCGCCTTCTCCTGCAACTCATGCCGGACGAGCCAGAGGTGCTAGGCCTGATGGCGTTGATGCTACATTGTGAGGCTCGCCGCTCCAATAAAGGAGATTATGTACGCTAACTCAGCAGGATTGCGAGCAGTGGTCGCAGCACATGATCGAGGAGGCAAAAGGCGATTTGGCCGTAGCGGCACGGGCCGGCCAAATCGGCCGCTGCCAGCTCGAGGCCGCCATCCAATCCGCGCACGCGCAACGGGCCATCACCGGCCCGACCGACTGGAACTCCATCGCCCTACTGTACGAAGGGCTTGTGCGGCTTGCCCCTAGCCTTGGGGCGCTCGTGGGTCGGGCAGCGGCTGTCGCCGAAGCAAGCAGCGCGCACGAAGGCATGGCGGTGCTGCAGGCTATTCCCGTTGCGGCTGTCATGAGCTATCAACCGTATTGGGCCCTCCTCGCACCCCTTTACCAGCGCATGGGCCGATCCGCCGAAGCCAGCGAAGCGTTGAACCGAGCCATAGGGCTCTGCGAGGATCAGGCCGTGCGAGACTACCTAGGGCGCGGCGGTTGTCGCGCGCACCCCGAACGATGCCGGTTCGCCCACACGTCTTGATCGCGACCGACGCGGCGGGTTGGTGTCCCCTACCGGGTTCCTTCGGCTCGGCGGGCTCATCGCCAGCCGAATGGCTTCGTGCCTTCGCTGATGTGCGGCGACGACAGAGGAACTGGGCCAGCTACGCCCACCGGCAAGAATTTCCGGCTCCGCTTGCCTCAGCGCCCCCACCGTCGCGCGGCGAGAAATTGCACGAGTATTCGATCGGGACATTTGAGCTCAGTCAAAATGCGGCAAGGTTTTTCGTGGCTCGCACCGAGATCGGCCGACCTGCCACGCGCTGCTGAGCCTTCAGCAGCGCTTCCCCGAGGCAAAGGTGAGCGCCGCTGTGAGGCTTCGGAGGCATGGGGGATGCAGACGAATTGCCCCGTGCGCCGCTCCTGGAGAAAACCGATTTCCGTTCCTAACCCATTGTGTAGAATTGCATGCGACATAAGTCCTCGGTAGGAGCATGCCAATGCCGACGCTCAATCGACGGCACTTCCTCGGGGGTTCGGTTGCCGCGGCTGCGACCCTGACCAGCGGCCTACCAAAGGTTGAGGCGGCACAACCGGACCTGGTCGCGGGCCTCCCGGACGGCGTTCGCGCCAGCGCCGTGCTCGATGCGCTCCCGGGCAAGAAACCACTGATCAAGTTGAGCTATCGGCCCCCCAACTATGAGACGCCGCTTGCGTACTTCCGCGAGGCGATCACGCCCAACGATGCCTTCTTCGTGCGCTACCACCTGGCGGTGATCCCCGATATCGATGTCAAGACTTGGAAGATCGCCGTTGGCGGCGATGGCGCCAATGGCCAGGCCGAGCTGACGTTGCAGGATTTGCAGGCCATGCCGGCGACCGAGGTGGTCGCGGTCAATCAATGCTCCGGCAACCGGCGCGGCCTATTCCGGCCGCACGTGCCCGGTGTTGAGTGGGGTTACGGCGCGATGGGCTGCGCGCGCTGGAAGGGCGTACGCCTCAAGGATGTCCTCGACAAAGTCGGCCTCAAGAAGGACGCCGTCGAAGTGGTGCTCGACGGAGCCGACGGCCCGGTCGTCGACAAGACACCTGACTTCATCAAAAGCATCCCCGTCTGGAAAGCCATCGAAGACACCACGCTGATCGCCTACGAAATGAATGGCCAGGCCCTGCCGCACTTCAATGGCTATCCGGCCCGCCTCGTCGTGCCGGGTTGGACCGGGACCTACTGGATGAAGCATCTGACCTCGATCAGGGCGCAACTCAAGCCCGAGGCGAGCTTCTGGATGAGCGCTGCCTATCGTATTCCCCTCGGCAAATTTCCACTGGTGGCCCGCTTCACCTCGCAGGATACGGCTACCAACACGCCGATCACGGAAATGATGGTGAACTCGCTCATTACCAGCCACGGCGATGGCGCCGAGGTGAAGGCCGACAGCCTGCTTGGCGGTATCGCCTGGGATGGAGGCTATGGCATCCGCACGGTGGAAATCTCGAGCGACGGCGGGAAGACCTGGGTTGCCGCGACACTCGGATCCGATCTCGGTCGCTACGCCTTCCGCACCTGGAGCTTCCCGCTTCAGGTCAAAGGCAAACAGACCATTATGGCGCGGGCCGCCAATGTGATTGGCGAGACCCAGACCGCCGAACTAATCCCCAACCCGGCTGGCTATCACCACAACGTCATGCATAGCCTATCGCTGACCGTGGTCTGAGGAGACGAAGATGCGGACCCTCGCACTCCTGGGCTTGGCCGCGCTGATCGCGACGGCGGCCGCCGCCGAAGAAAAGCCGATTGCGCTCAAGCCGGCACCCGGTCTCGACAAGGTGGAGGCAAATTGCGCTTCCTGCCATAGCCTCGACTACATCCAGATGAATTCGCCGTTTCCGAGCGCCGCCGTTTGGGACGCCGAAGTGACAAAAATGATCAAGGTCTTCGGTGCGCCGATCGAAGACGGCGACGCGGCCGCGATCAAGAACTACCTCAAGCAAAACTATGGCAATTGATCGCCGCCCCACGTGAGTGCCCGAGGAGTTGAGCGCGCCAGCAGCCCGTGCGCGCCGCTGATCGGTTGCAAGCCGAACTTGGCCGATCGCCGGGGTATCTTTTGCCGCGGCGGTTGGCGTGATATGCGCCTTTCGCGAAGCGGGGTGCAATCCTGGCCAAGGCGTCGGCATGAACATCTGCATCTTTTGCGGCTCGAGCCAAGGACATGACCCCGTCTATCGGCAGGCCGCGGCTGCGGCGGCTCGCAGCCTTGCCGAGAGCGGCGCCACCGTCGTCTTCGGCGGCGGCCGCGTCGGCCTGATGGGAGCCGTCGCCGATGCCGCGCTCGCCGCGGGAGGCCAAGTCGTCGGTGTCATGCCGCGGTCGCTCGTGGCGCGGGAAATCGCCCATCGCGGTCTCAGTCAGCTGCACGTCGTGGAGACGATGCACGAGCGAAAAACAACGATGAGTAACTTGGCCGACGCCTTTCTTGCGCTCCCAGGCGGCGCCGGCACCCTGGAAGAAATATTCGAGCAGTGGACCTGGGGCCAACTCGGCATTCACGGCAAACCCTGCGCCTTCCTCAATGTGAAAGGCTACTTTGATCCCATTCGAGCCATGCTCGACACAATGTTGGGCGAGGGTTTCTTGCTGCCGCAGTTTGCTACCATGCTCACGTTTTCCGACGACATCTCCCTCATCCTCGCCGGCTTTCGCGCCTATCTGCCCCCACCGAGCAAGTGGGCCGCGCACACCCAGGTGCAGCCATGAACGCCCCCCTTCGCGTGGCGGCCGGTCAGTCGCGACCGCCCGGCCGCTTGCTCCTGGGGCGCAAGCGCGGCACGCGGGCGTTTATGCAGCCTGGCGGTAAAATCGCCAGGCATGAAGATGCGCGGTCGGCCCTTGCCCGCGAGGTCCTCGGTTTCTTGGCCAGTTCGCCGCGGCCGCGGCCAATGCAGGGGGCGAATGCGTGCTGGCCGATCTCTACGCTGTCGAACTCGAGGGAGACGTGGTGCCCGCCGCGGAAATCGAAGAGGCGGCCGGGGTGGATCGGCAGCGCCTGGCGCTATCGGCTGGCACCGCTGACACGCGACTGCGTCCTGCCCCTTCTGCTCTCGGCGTGACACGGCCCGCAAGCCAAGAAAGAATGGCCCACGCGCCCGCTGCCGCCTTGGGCCGGCCACGATGGCCGCCTCACCCCCTGTTATCGTCCCTCATCTCGGCGCCAGCCGCGCTTGGAAAAGTCAGGCAATGCGGGCATGCTCTCAGCAGACCGCGGGCCGCAGCAGCGCTGAAGCGCGCGCAGCGGCGGCAACTCACGCCACGCCCGCGGGGCCGTACTTAAGCCGCTTGGGACAACAACGAGAAAACGCTGGCAGGAGCTCATGAACTTTCCCGTCACCGAACACGTCGCCCGCAGCCAGCGGCACACCACCTTCTATCTTGCCTGTGGGCTACCGGAAGCAACGGCCCTCATCTTCCTGCACGGCTGGCCCGAGCTGTCGATCTCCTGGCGGCACCAGCTACCCGTGCTCGCCGGCCTGGGCTTCCGCGCGGTGGCGCCGGATATGCGCGGCTACGGCCGCTCCAGCGTTTATGGACGCCACGCGGACTATGCCCTGGAGCATGTGGTCGCCGATATGATCGAGCTCATCGATAGGCTCGGCGCCGAGAAAGCGATTTGGGTGGGCCACGATTGGGGTTCGCCGGTGGTTTGGTCGATCGCGCAACATTATCCCGAGCGCTGCCATGGCGTCGTAAGTCTGTGCGTGCCCTATATCCCCGCGGGCTTCGCGGTGGAAAACGTTGTTTCCCTCGCCGATCGAAGCGTCTATCCGGAAGATCGATTTCCCGCGGCACAGTGGGATTATCAGCTTTTTTATCGCGAGAACTTCGCGGCTGCCTGCGCCGCATTTGAAGGCGATGTCCGCGCGACCATCCGCGCCCTCTTCCGCCGAGGTGATCCCGCGCGCAAAGGCCAACCCGCTCGTACCGCATCAGTACGGGCCAACGGCGGGTGGTTCGGCCCGCAAAGGGTCGCTCCCCAGCTGCCGCGCGATGCGGCGGTGTTGGCCGCAGAGGATGAGGACCGCTACGTTGCCGCGCTCGAGCGCAATGGCTTTTTCGGTCCCGATAGCTGGTACATAAATGCCGAGGCGAACACCGCTTTCGCCAAAAGCGCCGAGCCGCATTGGCAGCTGGCCATGCCAGTCCTCTTCCTGCATGGGGCCTATGACTACGTCTGCGAAACGCTGCAGTCGCGCTTGGCCGAGCCCATGCGGGCGCACTGCGCGCGTCTTTCCGAGAGGATCGTCCCCTCCGGACATTGGATGGCGCAAGAGCAGCCGGTTCAAGTCAATGCCGCCTTGGTACAGTGGCTGGCCAAGGAGTTTCCTGGGCTGTGGGCCTCGGCAGAGGAGGACGCACCGCGCCGCCCAACCTGATCTCCCCTCACGCTTGCGCGCACGGCTCAGCGTGCCGTGCCCAGCCGCCGATCAGGATAAAACGGGCAGAAAGAGAACGATCTCGGTGTGCCTTTAATAGTATTCAATGGGCAAGCGAAGCGGGTCGCGCCTGTGGTGTTGACGCATCTGCGCCAAGGTCGGGGCGATGCCGCGCACGATCTCAGCAAAGGGCCCGGTAAGTTTCGCTGCGGCATAGCGGCCACCGGCAAGAGTGCCCTCGGGCAACCCGTATTGCGCGGCCGTTTGTCCTTCCTTCAGGGCGACGCAAGCCCGGTATTCCCGATTGGCGACGTCATAGGTGGCAAAGAAGCGGTTGCCCTTCAGGGGAACCCGCTGCTCAAGCCTTTGGAAGGCGTCCGACAGGAAGGGATCACCGAACGAGGTCGTGTAACCGACGCGTAGCATCGGGCGCTCGACGATCGGGTAGGGCAAAGCACAATTCTCCACGCGGCGCGCAGCGGGCAAGCGCCGAGCCTACCGCAGCGGCCGCACCGTTACTTCAAGAAATAGTTGGGAATCCACGAGGAAAGTCCGGGGATCAGGATCACGAGGACGAGGACCAGGGTTTCGGCGAGCATGAACGTCCACACGTGGCGGTTGGTCTGGTCGATGGGCGTCTTGGCAATGCTCGTGGTGATAAACAGCAGTGGCGCCGTCGGCGGCGACACTGCCCCTATTTGATTGCAGATCACCATCACCAACCCGACTTGGAAGGGGTCGAGCGCGTAGGCCTTGGTGACGCTGACAGCCACCGGAGCGAAGACGAGAAGAACGATGAGGGAATCGACAAAGGTCCCAAGCAGGATCATTACGGCGGCGAGAATAAGAAGGATCATGGTTGGGCTACCCGATAGGCTCGAGACGTAGCCAAGCACCATGGCATCAAACTGCAGGTAGGACAGGACCCACCCCATCGGTCCCGACACGGCAATGATGCCCGACACCATGGAAGTGGTGATGGCGGCGTCGACGAGAATGTCAGGCACCTTCGCGAGCGTGATCTTTTTTTCCACGAAGTAGCCGATGCCAAAGGCATACACACAAGCAATCGCACCCGCCTCCGTGGCGGTGAACACTCCAGAGAGAATGCCCCCGACGATGATGAGAGGGGCCAGCAGTCCGGACCACGCCGAGCTGACCGAGTGCCAGAGCGCACACAAATCGAAGCGGGCCGTAACCTGGCGCAGCTCGGGATAGGCGGGGTGATAGGTGTAGAGCTTGATGGTCAGCATCAGCGCGAGGCCGATCAGGATGCCGGGGATTATGCCGCCGAGGAAAAGCCCGCCAATCGAGACCTGCGCAATCGCACCGTACACAACCATCGTCATGCTCGGTGGTATGATCGCTCCCATGGTTCCTGCGGTGGCAATGAGCGCGGCGGCAAACCCCGGCTTGTAGCCGGATTGCTTCATGGTCGGGATCAGAATTGAGGCAATCGCCGAGGCGTCCGCCGTGGAGGAGCCCGACACACCGGACATCACCATGCTGCCGACGACGGAGGCATGGGCGAGCCCTGCGCGAAGGTGTCCGACCAGGGCACGCGCGAAGTCGACAAGCTGCTTGCTGATACCGCCCGCGGTCATGATCGAGCCGGCGAGAATAAAATAGGGCATTGCCAGCAGGGTAAAGGAATCGAGTTGAGCAAACATCTTCTGGGCGAAGAGCGGCATCACGACCTCGGGCAGCAAGGCCATGCCGACAAAGCCGATCAGCGCAATGGAAAGGAGAATTGGAATGCCCAGGAGCATCACGCCGAGAAGGGACGTGAGCAGAAAGCTGATCATGGCGCCCGCACCTCGGCCTCGTGGTCTTGCGGCGGCGGCGGCTCGCCCGCGAGCCGCCGAATAACAACCAAGGCGAGATAAGCGCTCCCCAGGATCATGCCATAGTAGGGATAGCTCATGGGTATCTCGAGCCCAGGCGACACCGAATTACCTGTCACCAGGGAGACCCGATAGCTGTAGGCGACGGTGGCAACCGCGAACCCCACCCACAGTAGCTCGTTCAGCAGATCGAGCGCCCTATTCAGGCCAACGGACAAGACGCGCCGGATGGCCTCAACGGTGATGTGAGCCCCACGCCGATAGGCGATCGGAATGGCCAGGAACACGAGCCAGATATGGCCGAAAATCTGGACCTCCTCGCTCCAGCTCGGCGTCGAGTTGAGCACGAAGCGGCTGAAGACTTGCCAGGTCCCAATGCAGACCATCGCAGCGAAGATGGCCGCGACGAAGAGTTCGATCGTACGATCAATGGCTGCGAACAGGGCTTTCATCTTCGGTCCCCGGCAGGCAACCGCATGCTGCGGCAGCCGCAGTGGTTTCGGCAGCGCTGGCGGCGAGAGGTCCGGCCACGATAAATTGGACCCTGCCCAGCAGCCGGCTATTGTTGGGCTAGAATCTGCTTCAAGAGATGTTCGGCCTTGAGTTTGGCGGCCATCTCCTGCTGGAAGCCCGCGGCGGCCTTGCGTGCCTCCGTCATGTCGGGCCGCGTGATGGTCATGCCGCGCTTTTGCAGTTCGGCCAAGCCCTCCGCGTCCCGCACCGGCGACATGGCACGCGCAATATCGGTTGCAAGCTTGGCAGCCTCAAGAACCACCGCCTGCTCCTTGTCGTCGAGCTTCTTCCATTCGGAGAGGGAAAAGGCCACAACGGTTGGATCAATCAGATGCTGGGTTAGCGCATAGTACTTGGCGATCTCGTAGAACTTGAAAGACGCGGTCGTGCTCGCCGTGTGCTCGTAACCATCAAGTACACCGCTTTGCAGAGAGGTATAGACCTCGCCGAAGTTCATGGGCGTCGCCGATGCGCCCATGGCATTGACCGCTCCGACGAACACCGGCGTGGGAATCGTACGAATCTTGAGACCCTTCAAATCCGCCACCGTCTTGATCTCCTTTTTTGCGGTGGCAACGTTGCGGTAGCCCCAGGAATAGAGATAACCGAGAACCTTGAACCCGATCGCCTCTATCTCTTGCGACAGTTCGGCGCCAACCGGACCATCGAGCACGCGCTGCACATGATCGTACCCCGAGAAGATGAAGGGCAGACCGATCACGCCGCACTTGGCTTTGCAGAAGTTGGCAAACTCGGCCATACCGCCAACGTGCATGCTCGCACCCGAGCCAAGCTGCATGGCTTCGATGACCTGGCGCGACTGCCCAAGGCCGCTGTTGGGAAAGATCCTGACGTCGAGGGTTGGAGCTTTGGCATTGACGTAATTGGCAAACACCCAGGAAAACATCTGGTGCTCGGTGCCGACAATGTCATCGGCGCCCGCGTGATTGATACGAATGACCTTTTTGTCGGCCGCCTCGGTGCCGGCGGCAGCGAGCGTGATGGCGGCCGCCAACGCCGCGCACAGCACCAGAAAGCGCCAACCGGCGCGAACACACCCTAGCATCGTCTCTCTCCCCGAATTTGCCGCTTGGCGGCTTGGTTCTGCCGTAGCCTACGATAGGCGATCTGCTGCCGCGAAGCCATTTCCGCGGGCACGCCGCGCGCGGGGACGCCACCGCACCAAGCTCGCGCCGTGGCAGCCCCTGCCAGACAAACAAACCCTCACAATGGGATGCGACTGACGGCGCCTGGCACGCTAAGCTTAGGCACACTTTGCAGCCGAGAAAAAAGGAGGGCCAACACGCCATGGATCCCTTTCTGCGCCGCCCCATCGGCACGACCTCGCTGCGGCTCACCCAGCTGGGCCTCGGCGGGGCCACCCTGGGCGACATGCGCGAAACCATTGCGGAAGCTCAGGCCAGCGCGGCCATCGACGCCGCTCACGCCGCCGGGATCGGCTATTTCGATACCTCTCCCTGGTATGGCAACGGCAAGAGCGAGCTGCGCTTCGGTCACGTTTTGCGCACCAAGCCGCGCGACAGTTTTGTGATTTCCACCAAAGTCGGTCGCGTGCACCGGCGCCCGGCCGACCCCGATAGCTACCGCCATCCCGCTTGGGCCGGTGGGTTGCCGTTCGAGCCGCGCTTCGATTACAGCCGTGACGGCATCCTAAAGAGCTACGAGATGAGCCTCGCCCGCCTCGGCCTTAATCGCGTGGAGGCGCTGCTTATTCATGACCTCGATCTGCGCTTCCACAAATCGGAAGATGGCATCGCCCAACGCTTGGGAGAACTCGACGCGGGTGGCGGCTATCGCGCGCTGGCGGAGCTCAAGGCACAAGGAGAGATTGCCGCCATCGGCGCCGGCATCAATTTGTGCCAGATGATCCCGCGCTTTTTGCAGCGTTGGCCAATCGACTTCTTCTTGGTCGCCATGCCCTATACGTTGCTCGAGCAGGAGGGTCTCAAGGAGCTCGAGATGTGCGCGGCGCGAGGTGTCGCGATCGTGATCGGGGCACCCTACGCCTCGGGGATCCTGGCGCGCGGTCCGGGGCCCTCCGCGTTTTACCGCTATGCGCCGGCCGAGCCCCAGATCATTGCCAAGGCACAACGCATGAATGAGATCTGCCAAGGCTTTGGCGTACCCCTCGCCGCGGCCGCCCTACAGTTCCCGCTGGGACATCGGAGCGTCGTCTCGGTCATCCCGGGTCCGTCGAGCACCGAAGAGGTGCGCCAAAACTTGAACTTTATGCGGCGCGACATCCCCGACGAGCTATGGGCCGAACTCAAGACGCAAGGTCTGCTCAGTGGCGAGACCCCCACCCCGCGTCTGGCCCAAACAACCGCCTAGCCTGATTTATTCGTGAGCTTGGACGGACTGGCAAATAGCATGGCAGGTCGGCCGGGTTGACGGGGATAGTCTCGGGACATCTAAAGAACGCGTTGGCGGATTGAGGGAAGGGCTTCGGCGGCACATGCCGCAACGCCTATGGGCCACGCGTTGTTATGGCGCCGGTCATTACCGCGAGCATAGCCGCTTGTGGGTAGCTAGGCGAGCTTGATTTTGCCCTTCAGCTCCTCGACGCGCACGGCGATTTTCACGAAGGTGCGTCGGATGGTCTCGAAGGTAGCGCCGCACCAGCGTGAGCGCTTGGGTGCCGCCCGCTGGAGGGAATGCAGCAGCCAGTAGGCGCCCACATGCAGGAAGAGCCGGAACTGGTTGGCCTGCCAGCGTGAGCAGGCGGTCTTGTCGGAACGTGTGAAGCGCTTCATGTTCTTGATTAGGTTCTCAGCAGCCCCGCGCGCACAGAACACCTTCTCGTAGAGCGTCTTGCCGCGTCCAGAGAGATTGGTGACGACGAATCGCGCGTCTGTGCCGAGGCCCGTGGCCTCGATGCGGGCGATGAGCTTGCGCTCGCGGCTCCACTCGCGGCCCTTGTAGGACAGCTGATGGACTCGGCGCACGAAGGGCTTCCGTCTCGATCGGCGCGCCTCACACTGAGCGCGCCAGGGCGCCGCAATCTCGAGAAGCTTGGAGTTGATGGCGAAGCCAATGATGTAATCGCAGCGCATGGCCTCCAGCTGCGCCAGCGCTGGTTCGCTGCAATATTGGCTGTCGGCGCGCACCAAGATCTCGACACGTGGCCAGCGCTTGCGGATGCGGGCGATGACGTGGCGCAAAACCTTGGCAACCTCCTGACCGGAGGGCCGCTTGTCGGGCCGCAGCAGGGCCAGCACGGGCTTGCCCGAGAGCCCGTCGAAGATATGGATCGGCTGGAAGCAGGTACAGTCGTAATGTGCGTTGAAGAGCGCCAGTTCCTGCTGCCCGTGTGCGGGATCATCGGTATCGTCAATGTCGAGCACGATGCGCGAAGGTGGCCGCTTGAAGCTATTGCAGTAAAGATCGATTTGGCCGAGCCCAATGCGGCCGAGCGCGCGCCAGTCGGCCAAGTTCTCCAGTCGGGACAGTGTCGGCCGGCTCATTAGGTCCAAGCCGCTCTCGGGCGCCCGACCACAGGCGATCTTCAAGGCCGGATCGCACTTGAGCGCATCAATGTCGTCGCAGTCCTCGTAACCGGCTGCGATCATGATCATGCGCGCCGTCACCATCTCCACGTAGCTGTGTCGGACGCGGGAAGAATCGCGCTTGTCGGCGAGTGGTCCCGCAATCGTCTCCGCCAGCTCCAAGCGCTCGGCAATCTCGCGCAGCACGATCACGCCGCCGTCCGACGACAAGCGACCCGCATCGAAAGTGGCTGTGAAAGGCTTGCCTGCAACGGGTGACAGACCGGGCAAAATCGGCGTAGCAATCATGGCGACGGGCGGCGGCTCCGGTGGCGACGCGCACGCTTCTGCTTCGACACCAGATTCATACGCCAAGCCAACGGCTTCGTCGCCGCCCGTCAGCACTCAAATCACACCGTCTCATGAATAAAATAGTCACTCCGCCGCCGCGCGCGGGACCTCCTCAACCGGCAAGCCCAACGCGCGCCGGATCGATTTATGGTAGTGCGCCAGCGCCGGCTCGTTGCGGCCATAGATGACGTGGCTTTGGGCGCCCGAACTGAACCCCAACTGCATGGTACGGCCAGCCGGAAAATCCTCGGTGGTGATCACCTTGATGGCGAGCGCCAGATTGGCATCCCAGTGCCGCTTCTCATCTGCCGTCTCGACCGGCCTTGGAATATAGAGCGAGGTCTCCATCACCGCGCGATCGGTACGGCCATCCACCGGAAAGATGCGGAAGATCTCCATGTGATCGCCCTGGGGGGAGAAGATCGTGTTGGCGAACATCGAATAGACGATGGTCGTGTTCCACATCAGGTCCCATTCGCTCTCCGGCATGGCTTTCAGGCGGTCGAGCTTGGTACGCCCGTAAACCAGGCGGAAGTTCGGACCAAACGGGGTGAAGTCACCAACGTTGTGCACCAGGATGTCGCGCAGGCTCTCCTTGTGCAGGAAGCCGAAATGATAACCCTCGTGAAACGTGTCGACCAGCAGCTTCCAGTTCATCTCCTCGTGCTGCACGTGGCGATCGTGGAAATGGTAGGTCTCGAGTTTCCAGGCGGCGAGATCCGCACCTAGCCCGTCAAGCCATGGATCGATGTCGAGATCGGTGCCCCGCTCGCTTGCCGCGCTGGGCAGGACCCAGACCATGCCGTATTTCTCGGCAAGGGGTAGGGGGGTCAAGCCATGCCGCTCTGCGCGCACGCCCGGAAACGATGCCGCCTCCTCGGGCAACCCGCGCAGCCTGCCGTCGTTGCCGTAGGTCCAGCCGTGATAGGGACAGGTGAACGCGCCGGCACTGCCTGAGCCCTGCGCCACCTTGGCGCCCCGATGCCGGCAGACATTGAGAAAGGCGCGCAGCTTGCCGTCGCTACCGCGCACGATCAGGATCGGCACCCCGGCGAAATCGTCGGTACGGTAAGCTCCGGGCTTCGGCCAGTCGCTGGAGAGCCCCATCAGCAAGGGGCGCTTGCGGAGCAAAACCTCTTCTTCGCGCTTGTGGCGCTCCGGGCAGGTGTAGGCTGTGACATCGTTTTGCCATGGCGCCTCCGCCATGGCGGTGGTGTTGCTGTCGATGTAGTGCAGCAGCTTTTTGAGGATGTCGATCTCTGCCGCCCGGTCCATCTCAGGTGCTCGCCAGCTTGCCGTGGGGCCGAATTCTAGTCCCCGCCGCGCATGGCGCGCTAGCCCCTTCGCGTTCCAACCGAGCCCGCCAGGGCCAAAAGGCCATGCAGGGACCGCCGCAGGCTCAAGCCTCAACGCTGCCGGCCTTCCACGGCCGGGATCGCTGGCCCGCTCGTATTGTCGAGGTCCACGGGAGCGCGCAATTCTTCCGCGCTCGGTGCATCGCTGGCACGGCCTCGGCTGTGGCGCAGCGCGAAGCGCACAAGCACACCCATCGCGGCAGCGAGGGGGACCGCGATCAGGAGACCGATCAAGCCAAACACATAACCAAAGGAAAACAGGGCAAACATCAGCCAGACCGGATTGAGGTGCACCCTGTTGCCCACGAAATAGGGTGCCAGCACGTAGTCGGACAGGCCCTGCCCGACGAGGAAGATCCCGAGAATCAAGAGCAGCGGCGACCAGACGAGGCCGAATTGCGCGAGGGCGACGGCGAGCGACAATGCGAGCCCAGTGAACGAACCCAAATAGGGAACGAAGCCAAGAAGACCTGCGGTGATGCCGATCAGCGGGGCATGGTTTAAGCCAATGGCGCGCAGGGCGAGCGCATAATAGAGGCCGAGCATCAGACAGATCGTGCCCTGTCCGCGCAGGAAGCCGCCGATCGTTGTATCGATCTCACGCGCCAAGGCCCTGACCGTGCTGCGCTGGTCGACCGGCACGAGATTATCCAGCGCCGAGACAATTCGGTTCCAATCGTAGACCAGATAGGCGGTGATGATGGGTGTCACCACCAACAGCGAAAAAATGGAAAGCAGCATTCTGCCGTCCGACCACACGTCGCGCAGGGCTTCCGCGACCCAACCAGCGCCGAGGCTCGCAAGCTCGCCGCTCGACCGCTCGGCCTCCTCCATTCCCATAGCGATCATCTTGCTCATCGAGGGATGGCTTGGGTCGACGGCCACGGCCTGCAGGCGCCGGATATAGCCTGGGAGCTTGTCGATCAAAATCGCGATCTCGGTGGTAATGACCGGCAGCGCCAGCAGCACGAGCAAAATCAGGCCGGCAAAGAACACCACGAGAATAAACAGCGTGGCGACCACCCGGTTCATGCCGATGCGCTCGAGCCGATTGACGAGCGGATCGAGCAGGTAGGCGAGCACCCCTCCGGCGACGAAGGGCAACAGCACCTCCCGCAACAGCACGGCCGCGGTGATGAGCAGCGCCAGGGCGGCGAGCCAAAAAATGGGGGCCCGGGCGGGGATGCTGGCGGGGCTCGGACCCGCATTCGGGGACCTGAGGGTGGGCATTGCGGGGTCGCCTTACGTCTGTCTGCCGCGCGCGCCGCAGAACGCTCATTTGTCTGTGCGCCTTGGCCCCATTCGACAATCGGGGAATGCCCTGACGTGGAGGCGGGGCTTGTGGTCTGCCTGATGTCCCTGCCGCCGGCCTCGGCGAAAGCTGCGATAAGGCAATAAGCCTTGAGCGTGCGCCGGCGCCCCTCGCCGGCGGAAAAAACGATTCACCATATTGCTGAGTGGTCTTGCGCGTCGTGCAGCAGGGGCGGCGTACTTCCCCTTAGGTGGGGGAGGCGGGCCGCCCGCGGGTTTGTGCCGATTCCGCCTATGCGGTCGCCAAGCGAGCATAGCTGTGCCGCAACGCCCCTGAGACAGGATGGACGAATGTCGCCCCCAAGTTTGCAGATTTGCCGGGCTCTCGGTGCAAGCGTGCTGATTGCGGGCCTCACCTTGCCGCTCGTCGGCGTCGTCCGCGCGGAGCCTGCCCAGGCCACGCGCCTTAGCCCTGCGAGCCCTGCCCAGCGCAGCGTCGAACGGGTGCGCGCGACCACGCCGATGGCACGCTGTCTCGCCAGCTGGGATCGCTCCACGCAGATGTCAAAGCGCGAATGGAAGGACACCTGCCGGCGCGTGGTGAAGACCAACCCTGGCTTGTACAATAAGTCGTTTTGAGGCGGGCCGCGCCGCACAAAGCGGCGGCCACCGTCGCAGTGTGGAACTGCAGCTATTCGCTGCGCGCAGCCTGCAGGGCTTGGATAGGCACGGAAACGACGTTGGCGCTGCCCCAGGCCGTTGAGATCCGCACCGCGTCGGAAAAAAAGCGCATCGTTTGCGTAAAGAGGTTGCTGACAAGGGCAACGACGCGGCCCTCGCAGTCGAGCACTGGGGCGCCAGAGGCACCGTGATCGAGCACAAGGCGATCGTCCCCGTCGTACAACTCGAGCAAGGCGGTGCCCGCGAACTTATCGCCGCCGCCGTATTCGACAAATCGCCCGCCGGCAAAGCGCAGGCGATTTTTGGGATAGCCGAGGCTCACCAAGGGTTCCTCGGGCACCAGCGGCTCCGTCCTGATCTTCAAGCTGCGCCCCCCCGCAAAGGCGCGCTGCAATTCGAGCACGGCAATCTTCTCCGCGTGGGACCCGGCCAGTTGCTGGACGCGAACCGCAATCGAATGGACATTGTCGGCGTCCAAGATCTCGATTTCCTTCCAATCCTGGGACGTGAGCCGCATCGCCTCAGCCACATGCCCGGCCGTCGCCATCGAAGTTGGCGACAGGAACCAGCCCGTGCCGCGTATGCCGAGCAGACCGGCCTCTGCCTTGCGCTCCTCCTCACTAAAATGCCGGGTGATACTGACGATGGAATGGGTGAGCGTTGCCGGATCGACGCAACCGGCCGCAGCGCGTGCACAGCCCATGCAAAGCACCAAGAGGCAAAGCGCAGATCGCGTAAGGCTGAGATGGGCCCCTAGCGATCGCGCAAAACGGGACCTGGTGGACCATCCGCGGGCGCGCTCCGGCCTGACAGCACCAATCGCTCGCGCGCTCGGCGCCGAGACGCACACACTTCGCCCGGGCATTGTGCTCGTTCCCCCGTTCCCCCTGATGACGGCAGGATCCTAGCCGACGGGCGCCGGACGCAAGCCAGCGATTGCAGCTGGCGTTGGTTTTTCGCGGCCTTGTTGCGTTTGGGTCATAGTTTCCCCGGCGGCCGCGGCCTGCCGCGCAGGGGATTGGCGAAGAGCCGAGGCAAGCGGCCCTAGCTAAGCCGACCTCGGCCCTTGCCAGGTCTTGCCGCGGCGAGACATGCTTGCGGCCCGCAAGACATTTTGGCTTGGGAGTGCGAGGCCATGAGCATCGATTTTCTCATCACCTCGTTGATTGTTGTGATTTC
>Ga0075433_10001838_pt1 | contig 15940 bp, 16 predicted proteins | sample RhiMethybrSRZTD2_FD_75299 | JGI IMG/M metagenome (GOLD analysis project Ga0075433, IMG submission 75299) | Populus rhizosphere microbial communities from Tennessee, USA - Rhizosphere MetaG P. TD hybrid SRZTD2 | ecosystem: Host-associated > Plants > Roots > Rhizosphere > Soil | place: USA... | reverse complement strand
GAAGCAGTACGAGGGCCTGCGGAAGAAGGGGATGTCGAAGGAGCGGGCAGCGAAGATCTCCAACTCGCCCGGCGCGTCCAAGCGCGGCGGGAAGAAGGCCGCCGCGAAACGCCGGAAGAAGAAGAGCTAGGGGGGCGCCGGGCACGAGCCGAGTACGCTCGGCCCGTGCTCGGCGACCGCGACGCCATCGTCCTGGAGGTACGGCGTTTCGACATCCACGGCGCGGGCTTCGTCGACGTGACCGTCGCCTTCGAGGACCGCTCGACCACATCGGCGCGCCTCGGCGCCGAGAGCGTTCCGCCGGAGATCGCGCGCGGCGACCGCGTCACCGTGAGCCTCGCGATGAACATGATCGTCGAGATCCGCGGGGCGCAGGATCAGGAGCGGTCCTGACCCGCCTTCGCGTCGGAGACGAGTCGGCGGAGGGTGAAGTTCTTCGACCGGTCGGCCGGGGGCCGCCCCTTCCTCGGGTCGGAGGACCAATCGCAGACGCCGCAGATCTGGATCTCGACGTCCTTCCGCACCGTCATCCGGAGTTCGGTCGAGGAGCATTCCGGACACTGCACGAGCCTCTCCATGGCGCTTCGAGGGTACGCCCGAGCCCTTTCCGAGCCAAGGACCTGTCGGGTGAGCCCGATAGACTGTCCGGTCCACGGCGGGGTGGCCGAGTGGTTTAGGCAGGGGCCTGCAAAGCCCCGCACACCGGTTCGATTCCGGTCCCCGCCTCCGAGGGTGCGATAGCATCCACAGCCTCGGGCGCTTAGCTCAGGGGGAGAGCGCTTCCTTGACGCGGAAGAGGTCAGAGGTTCAAATCCTCTAGCGCCCACCGAGAGAACCGCAGGTCAGAGGACCTATCCGAAACTGCAAGTGGCCCGTGGGATTCGTTTCGACGGCGACGGTCGCTCAGGACCCGGGGGGAAGCGGTCTCATCGCGTACGTTGCTGCGGCGGACGGTTATCTGCACGCCGTCCATGCGAGCGACGGCAGCGTTTTGTGGAGGTCTCCCGTCGCGATTCCATCCAGCACGACGAACGACTACTTCAACTTCAGTTCGCCATTGGTCGCCGGCGGTCGGATCTACATGGGGATCTCGTCGGATTGCGATGCGCCATTGGTGCAGGGGGGACTCATCGCGTACGACCAGACGACCGGGCAACAGCTCGCCACGTATCACACGGTCCCGGATGGAGCGCTGGGAGGCAGCATTTGGATCACCCCCGCCGCGTCGAAGCTGGCGAGTGGATGGAGGGTCTACGTGACAACTGGGAACGCCGGCAACAGCCAGCCGCCCGGCGACTCGATGTCCATCGTCCGACTGAACGGGTCGACCCTCGCGAAGGAGGACAGCTGGACAATCCCGGCGGGAGACCAGACGTTCGATCCGGATTTCGGTGCGTCCCCGACCATATTCAAAGCCGTCCTCAACGGCAAGGTGACGAAACTGATCGGAGCTTGCAACAAGAACGGGAGGTTCTACGCGCTGAAGGCGACGAACCTCTCGGCTGGTCCCGTCTGGAGCTTCCAGGTGTCGACGCCCTCCGATGCCGGAGGTGGGGCGTGCCTCTCGGCAGCGATCTGGGACGGATCGAGGTTGTTCGTCGCCGGTCCGCAGACATCGATCGGCGGGACCACGTACGCCGGCTCGATCCGACAGCTCGACCCGGCGACAGGAGCTACGATCTGGGAGACCGGGTTGCCCGGTGCGACCACCGGAAGTCCGAGCATGGACGGGAGCGGCGTTATCGCGGTCTCGACGAAGGCAACGCCCGGGATCCAGCTGATCAATGCAAGCGACGGGACGATCCTTGGCGCCGTCTCGGGTGGCGGGTTCCCTCAGCCCGTCTTCGCTGATGGATACCTCTTCGTCGCAGGGGGAACCAGCATGACCGCGTACCAGCCCACGCTGTGAGTCCGGCTAGGGCGTCGCTGGTTCGCCCCCGAAGATCAGAGGTACGAGTACGCCGCGTGGGGGCTACGCGCCTGGGGACTTCGCCCACGAACTCTCGGACTCAGACCGATCTTTGGTCGCACGCGTCGGAGCGTGACACAGTCACGGAGCCGAATCGAGGCTCGAAGGGCCTAGCCGGTGGAGGTCTGCAGCCCGGTTTACGCTGTTGGCGTGGCTTCCGTGTTCCGCTCGATGATGAAGGGCGATCGAGCGCGCCTAGGTTTGTCCTTTGCGCGTGCCTCGTGGCTCCTCGGCGTGTCGGTGCGCCGCTACCGCGAGTTTGGGGAGGGCGAGAGCTATCCGGACTTCGAGACTGGGACCAGATGTGCCAGTTCTTCGGGTGCTCGCAGAGGTTCGAGGCCGGCCCGTGAGTGCCGACACCGCTACGGTCTCGATCGTCGCTACCGCGGCTGTTGGCGTCGCCGGGATCGCGGCCGGCTTCTTCACAGCCCGTGGCCAACGTCAGCACGCCGAACGACTCGCGACGCACTCGTTCATCCAGACGCACCGAGCTGACGCCTACGCCGAGATCTTGGCCCAAGTTCATCGAGCCACATCCGACGTAGAGAGGCTGTCAAGTCCCGGGACGTCGCCCGATGAGCAGGCAACCGCGGCAGGGGAGGATTTCAGCCGCGCCGAGGCGCTCGTCCGCCTATACGGCAGCAAGGACATGAGAGATGCGTTGACCGACTGGGCAGTGGCGTGCGCGATGTGGGTGATCGAGAGAGATGACGGCAAGACGAAAGCAAGAGAAGCTCCGTATCCGACTCCGTTCATGCAGGAGCGCTACAAGGATGTAGCCAAGGCTGAGAACGCATTGGTGAGGGCCGCTCGGGCGGACCTTCAAGGGGAATCGTGAACGATAAGGAGAGCGCGGGTTTTCCTGTCGACGCTGACGCCGTCTGCCCGCGAACACCTTCGCGACGTCCTGATCCGCGACGACGCCGACCGCAACGCAATCGCCATGCAGCTGATGCGCTACCGCGATCAGAACGGCCACGGCTGGGCGGACATCATCGACCTGCTGACGATGTATCCGGAGGCTCGGCGGCGAGTCGTCCGTGCGCTGGGGGAGCTAGAGGCCACCAAGAGCTAACGACCCCCGTCAACGGCCAGAGGCCAGGGACAAGACCAACATCAGGAGGGCGAACCCGAGGAACCAGGCAAACGCGCCAGCAATGGCTACGCGCTCCATGCGGTACGCCCACGACGGAGTTGGCCGCTTGCGAGGCTCAGCGAGGGCGAGCCATTCCAACTCGAGCTCGAGCGACTTCCATCCCTTCCGCATCACGAACACTCTTCCGCTCGCCTGGCAGCCGAGCCAACCTCCTCAATTCGTGGCATGCGCGGGCCGACATCATCGACCTGCTGACGATGTACCCGGACGCGCGGCGGCGGGTCGTGCGGCTGCTCGGCGAGATCGAGGCCGCGACCGCCTGACGGGTCACAGTTTGGGTCACAATTCGATCGTCCTAGACGGTCCGGGCCGATACCGGCTCGTCCTGTATCAGCCGTCCGACCTGCGGCGATAGGGAGAAGCCGTATCAAACGGGACGGTTCAGGATGTGCGTGCTCGCCCTCTCAAGGTGGAGACACGGGTTCAATTCCCGTTGGGACCACTCGACGCCTCCTCCGAGCTGCCGACCCACAGGTAGTCGGGTCGTCAATACGACCGCGCCGTCGGTTGGTATGGAGTGCAGGCACCCCCGCACCGTAGTGGAGGGACGAACCCACCTAGGCATCCCAACCCCCTTGGTCGGATCAGCGAGGAGTGACAGCATCGCGGCATGAGCGGGCGAAAGGTCTCCGCCCTGGCGTGGGGATCGTTTGGACTCACCGTCGCGTTGTGCCTGGCCACGGTGGTCTTCCTCGCTCTCGCGTGGACCGTGCCGGTGCTTCCGACCGAGTTCGGCTTCAAGGGCTACGCGATCGCCTTCGCGCTCGTCGTCGGCGGGCTCGGTGTGGTCCTGGCCGAGCGCCGGCCCGCGAACCCGATCGGATGGATCTTCTGCGCGCTCGGCCTCGTGGCGGGCATCATGGCGGTGAGCACCGAGTATGCCCGCTGGGCCTTGATCCACGAAGCGGGCCGACCGCCGGGCGCTGTATACGCGGCGTGGCTCCAGGAATGGGACTGGATGCCGATGATCGTTGGCCTCGGCGCCATCGGATGGATCTTCCCCGAGGGTCAGTTCCTCTCCCGGCGCTGGAGAACGGCGATGTTCGTTTCGTGCGCTCTCGCCGTCATCCCGGTGGTCTTGGGCGCCCTACAGCCGCGCTTCACGGTGTTCTCCCCCTTCGATAACCCGCTCGGTCTCGACGAGTCTTGGGTGCCGCACGCCGCGAACGCCTCGATCGGCCTGATCTTGCCCGTGCTGTTCGGAGGAGCCGCCAGCGCCACCGTGCGCTACCGGCGCAGCCGAGGCGACGAGCGCCTGCAGATCAAGTGGCTGCTTCTCGCCGTCAGCGCCGTCGCGGCGACCCTCGCGTACTACGGGATCCTGCTGGCGACCGGAGCGGATCCGAGCATCGGGAAGTGGGACGAGTACCTGGGTATCGCGGCGTTCCTCGCGGTTCCGATCTCAATCGCCTTCGGTGTCCTCAAGTACCGGCTCTACGACATCGACGTCGTGATCAACAAGGCCGTCGTGTACGCGGCGATCGCGGCATTCATCACGGCCGTCTACATCGTGATCGTCGTCGCAGCCGGATCGTTGAGCGGGTACGCCTACAACCCCGTCCTATCTGCTATCGCGGCGGCGATTGTGGCGCTCGCGTTCCAGCCGGTCCGCCGGAAAGCGCAGCGCCTCGCGAACCGCGTCGTGTACGGCGAGCGTGCGACGCCGTACGAAGTCCTGACGAACCTCGGAGCCCGGCTCGCGGGCGAGTATGCCTCAGAAGACGTCCTCGACCGCATCGCTTCCGCGGTGGCAGGAGGTACGGGCGCAGACCGCGTCGTCGTGTGGCTGAGCGCCGGACGCGAACTCCGGCCGGCGGCCGTCTGGCCGTTCGGCGCGCCCGCTACTGCCATCGCGGCCACTGCGGCCGATGGAGACATCACCGAGAACGGGATGCGTTCGTTCCCCGTTCGGCACCAGGGCGAGCTGCTCGGCGCGATCGGGGTCCACAAGCCTCCCTCCGACCCGCCTACCGCCGCCGACGTGAAGCTCGTGTCGGACCTCGCCGCTCAGGCCGGGCTCGTGCTCCGTAACGCGCTTCTTATCGAGGATCTGCGTGCCTCGCGTCGACGCCTCGTCACCGCGCAGGACGAGGAGCGGCGGCGTCTCGAGCGCAACATCCACGATGGCGCACAGCAGCAGCTCGTCGCCCTCACGGTCAAGGCCCGGCTCGCGGAGCAGATGGTCGAACGCGATCCGGCGAAGGCTCGTGAACTCGTCGTGCAGATCGGCGCCGAGTCGACCGATGCGCTCGAGACGCTCCGCGATCTGGCGCGTGGCATCTACCCTCCGTTGTTGGCTGACAAGGGACTCGTGGCGGCCCTCGAGGCGCAGGCCCGTAGGGCGGCCGTTCCTGTCGCGTTCCAGGCCGACGGCGTCGGTCGGTTCGACCGGGACGTCGAGGCTGGCGTCTACTTCTGCGTGCTGGAGGCCCTCAACAACGTCGCCAAATACGCCGGCGCCTCCCGCGTCGACATCCAGCTCCGGCGGCAGGACACCGAAGTCGTCTTCGAGGTCTGCGACGACGGTGTCGGGTTCGACGCCGGCTCGACGTCGTACGGCACGGGGCTGCAGGGCATGACGGATCGGCTCACGGCGCTGGGCGGCGCCCTCTCGATCCGCAGCTCACCCGGAGAGGGCGCAACGGTCACAGGGTCCGTACCGCTCGGAGCCTCGCTCCCTTCGTAGGCAAGTGTGAGCTACTGGGACTGCCCACTGATGCCCACTTGCCCAGGCAGAAACGCCGCTATACGTCAGCCCGCCGCGTTCCAGGTCATCCTCGACCGTTCGAGCGCGAATCTCCAGGTTCAGCTCCAGGCGAGGAGCAACGTCGCGCTCCCGCAGCGGCAGCCCGCGAGCATCGGGCTCCTGACGTCGACGGGCCTCGTTTCGCCGACCTTCTGATCTCCACCGGGGAAAGCCAAGTGCTCGGTGCTCATCGGCGGTGGGGCGGTCCTCGGTGGACGCGCCCACGCCTTCCCGTCCCACCGCCACCGAGCGAGAGGGGTTTGAGCTGATGAACGAACGACAAGCGGGGCCGGTCGAGGAGGTCCCTTGCCGGGAGATGCGGGCCGCCGCCTAGCGGGCCGTGGCTGTCAGGGTGACTCCGTGGCCGCAGAGGTTGCCGGGGAGGAAGTTCGCCAAATAGCACGGCCACTGTGGGGTATTGACCGACGCTCCCGGTTCGGTCTATATACCTCGTCGCTCTCGGTCTTCATGGAGGAGCCATGTCCCCGGATGGGTCTTTCGGGATCGGACGAGAAGGGGCTTTCGAGGTCCGCCAGCTCGGCGCGGACGGCCATTTCTCCTTGGTCGGCGAGCTCGATTTGGCTGCTGTCGACGACCTGTTCGCAGGCCTCCGCGATGCGATCGACAGGGGCGGCACGATCACGCTCGATCTGCGCGAGCTGACGTTCCTCGACGTCGTGGGCGGCCATGCGATCGGCGTCGTCGGCGGGATGGTGGCCGGTCGGGGGAGCATCGCTCTTGAAGCACCCTCGCGCTCGGTCCTCAAGCTCCTGAAGCTCGTGGGAGCCGAACACTTCGCGGGAATCCACATCGCGGCTCTGCTGAGCGAATCCGCATAGCGGACGAGTTCGGTGAGGGTATCGAGATGAATGAAGGAAGGGGGCCTCCGAGCCTCTCATGGGGGCTGAACCCGAAGGTCTAAGGGACCTTCGCCGAGTCGTGATTCCGCCACCGGCCGGCAGCGACGCGGACACCCTTCGGTACCCAGCACCCCGAACGATCGCAACCGGCGATCGCGCGCTTGGATGTCCCCTTCTGGTGGTGACGTTCGTCGCCAGAACTGAACAAGGGAGGCGAGGCCGATGGTCATGCGATACGACCCCTTCCGCGACATCGACCGGCAGATGCAGCAGCTCGTCGGCCGGATGCAGGACACCGGCAGCTCGATGGCGATGGATGCGTATCGGCGCGGTGACTCCGTTTTCCTCCACTTCGACCTGCCCGGCGTCGAGGCTGAATCCATCGAGGTCACGGCAGAGCAGAACACCCTCACGGTACGTGCCGAAAGACGCTGGACCCCCGAGTCAGACGATCAGGTCCTCGCGCAGGAACGGCCGCAGGGCATGTTCATGCGACAGTTGATGCTCGGCGAGCATCTGGATACGCAGAAGGTTCGAGCTGGGTATGAGAACGGCGTCCTGACGATCGAGTTGCCCGTCGCGCCGGAGGCGAAGCCGAGGAAGATCGAGGTTCGTGCATCCGGGCAGCACCGCGGGGCGATCGACGTAGAGGCGACCTCCGATGAATGAGTCGCCACCTTCCGGATGCCTCTCCGCGATTTGCTGGGGGCGGGCGCAGGGCGTGTCCGCGGGCTGAGTCTTCCTCCGAAAGAACGCGTCCCTATCTGCTTCGGGCAGTCTGCTTCGGGCAGTCCGAGATATGAATGGGTGACCACTGCTCCCCTCGGCAAGCCTCTCTTTCGAGGTGGGCCAGAAACGCTTTGCCCTGTCCGAAGGATCTACATCGTGAGCTCCGGGCGTCCGACCGATTCGTCAACTCCGCAACGGTCACCCGGAACGCTCTGGTTAGGGCCGCTCGCCCGGGGTCCTTCGGAGAGGGACGGACTGCTCACATCCCCAGGATCCCGGACGGCGGCCTAGCCCGGCCTATCCGTGGTCACCATCGGGCGCTCGAGGGCGACGAGAGCAATTCCGACTTCGAGACGTGGGACCGGATCTGCAAGCTGTACGGGTGGCCGCAGACGTTCGTAGGATCCGGCAACCGGCCGGAATGAGTCCGTACCGAACGGTTCCATGGCAGCCGCAGAGCCGGGATTCGGACTACGGTTCCCCCGAAGCCCTGAGGTCTGGAACAGGATCCGTCGCAAATCTCCGCGACCGTCGATTGTGCGTAAAGTCGCGCGTGTGAGCGAGCCCGTGGCACGCGGCAGCGAAGAGCTGATTCGCGAGAACGAGAGCCTGCGCGAGCAACAGCGGGCAATCAGTGACTGTCCGATGTCACCAAGTGGCCATCTTTGCGAGAAGGGTTCATCCAGGCGTGCGGGGAGCCCGAATCCAACCAAGACCAGCCAGGCCCGACAGGACAAATAGGACCGTCCGCATCACCCCTGTGATCCTTACTCCTAAGCTCGCATCGTTGGTTCAGCGCAGGTCTGCGCACATTGCGCAAAGACCAAGGGTCATGCCGTGTCACAGGAGGAGACCGAAGGGGACATACCGGGCGTTCTCTCGCAATATGAGCTGCAGGTTCCCGTCGCCCTTACAAGGCGAAGGTCGGGGGTTCGAGCCCCTCAGCGCCCACCGAAAGAGATCCGTACGAGCGCTGGTCGGCGGCCGAGAGCTCACCATCTTCACTGCGGTTCCAGGCGCGGCTAGGATGCCCGCGTGACTGGTCTGCTCGAGCGCGACATCCTCGTGATCAGCCAGAGGGCCAAGCTGATCGAGATGACGAACGAGTACCGGATCCTCGATCCGGCGGGCGAAGAGGTGGGGGAGATCCGCGAGGAGAGTCAGTCGAGATCTAAGAAGCTCCTCCGCTTCGTTGGCGACGTCGATCAGTTCTTGACGCACCGCCTTTCCGTCTATGAGGCCGGCCCGGCACGAAACTGCTCGAGATCGTCCGGCCCGCGAAGATCTTCAAGTCCAAGTTGCAGATCCGCGATGCGGGCGGAGCTGACCGCGGAGCGATCGTCCAGGAGAACGTCATCGGCAAGAAGCAGTTCGCGCTCCGCGGAGGCGGAGGCGAACGGCTCGGGTCGATCGACGCGGAGAACTGGCGCTCGTGGGATTTCGCGATCCACGACGCCGACGGGATGGAGGTCGCGCGCGTCACGAAGAAGTGGGCCGGGCTCCTGCGCGAAGGCTTCACGACAGCCGATCATTACGTCCTCGAGATCGCCGGCCCGACGAGCCCCCGACTTGCGATTCTTGCTCGTCGCATCGGCAGCGGCTCTCGACACTGCGCTCAAGCAGGACGATTCCGGAGGGTGGGGTTTCGGCGGCATCGATCTTACCGACCTAATCCCCTGATCCGATCCGTCTTGGGTCGAGATACGACCGATGCAAGGCTTGAATCGGGCCATGAGTGCGAGTCACAAGGGTACTACGCAACGCTGAGTCATCCACCGTCAGACGGGATCAGACGAACGTGCAAGGATTGCTGAGCATCTCGACCGTCTCATGGGTGGTCCTTCCATGAACAGACCGCCAAGAGCAGCAGGGTCTGCGGAACGCGTCGTGGTCGTGCCGGAGGTACACCGTCGCCAGCGCCGGCCCACCGGCGCGCCCCCGCCGCTGCCTAAGAAGATCGGTATGACGGGCATGCTCTGGCTTGCGGCTGTTCTCGTGATCGTGGTTTCGGGCGTCGTCTGGCTCCGCGTCACGACCGAGCCGCTCGATCATCTCGACGCGCCGATCATCCGGTTCGTCACCTCGGCGCGGACCCCGTGGCTGAACTCGCTGACGAACACGCTGAACTCGGTCGGATCGAAGTGGGGGCTCGCGATCTTGGGACTCCTCGCGGTGGCGCTCACCGTCGCCTTCCGTCGATGGAGGCATCTGGTGGTCTTTCTCGTGAGCCTCGCTGTGCTGGAGATCGTCCTCCCGGCCCTGTACATCACGGCTGCTCGCCCACGTCCCTACAGCGTCACAGCGATCGGCCAGTGGGAGGGGTTCTCGTCACCCTCACAGCCGGTCGCGGCGCTCGCCGCGGTGTTGATGGGGTTCATCTACATGCTCGTGGTTCCTGGCCGCTCGCGGTGGTACGCGAAGCTCGCGATCGTCGCCTTCCTCGCCGGGGTGTCGCTCGATCGGATCTATCTCGGCATCAATCACCCCACGGATCTCGTGTTTGCGGTCATCCTCGGAGTTGCGATCCCGGTCACCCTCTTCCGCGCGTTCACCCCGACCGACATCTTCCCGGTGGCGTACGGGCATCGCGGGAAGTCGGCGCATCTCGATGTCAGCGGCAGGCGCGGCGAGGCGATCAAACAGGCCATGCAAGAACAGCTCGGGTTCGCCATCCTCGAGATGAAGCTCGTTGGGCTCGAGGGCTCCGGTGGGTCGACGCCGCTGAAGCTCCGGGTGTCCGATGAGCACGGGGTCGAGCGGTCAGTGTTCGCGAAGCTCTACGCGAAGAACCACGTGCGTGCCGACCGCTGGTACAAGTTCGGCCGGGTGATGCTGTATGGGCGGCTCGAGGACGAGACGCCCTTCAAGACGGTCCGCCGATTCGTCGAGTACGAGGACTACACGCTGCGGCTCCTGGGCGAGTACGGATTCCCGACACCGTCGCCGCTAGGCATCGTCGAGATCACTCCCGAGAGTGAATACCTCATCGCGATGGAATTCTTCGACCGAGCAGAAGAGATCGGCGACGCGGACATCGACGAGCAGGTCATCGACGAGGGGCTCGCGATGATTCGGCGGATGTGGGACGTGGGCCTGGCACATCGTGACATCAAGCCGGCGAACCTGATGGTGCAGGATGGGCACCTTCGCCTGATCGACGTCTTCTTCGTGCAGGTCCGGCCGTCTCCGTGGCGGCAAGCCGTAGACCTTGGGAACATGATGCTGGTGCTCGCGCTCCGCTCGGATGCGCAGACCGTGTACGAGAAAGCCCTCGCCTATTTCACCCCCGAAGAGCTATCTGAAGCGTTCGCCGCGACGCGCGGTGTGGCGAGCCCCACGCAGCTCCGGAACTTCATGAAGCGCGATGGACGTGATTTGCTCGAGCAGTTCCGGTCGCTCGTCCCCGAGCGTCGTCCCGTCACGATCCAACGCTGGAGCTTCAGGCGGATCGGGCTGATCCTCCTCACGTTGCTCGTGGTGTTCGCCGCAGGCGCCTTCAGCCTCTCGCTGTTCTTCCCCAGCCGAGGCGATGTATCGACACCTTCCTGCGACGCGAATCGGACCATGATCGTGATGGCGCAGGCTGTGCCCACGGCCGAGCAGCTGCCGTGCATCCGATCGCTTCCTTTGGGATGGAGCCTTACGGGAGCCACGATCGTGCGCGGCAGAGCGACGTTCGAGTTGTTGGTCATGAGCGGAGGAGGGGGAAGCGGCACAGGGGTCCAATTGCAGCTGGGCTCGGGCGGCGCGAGCCCGGTTGTCGACGTGACCTTGACGCCGACCTGCCCCGCGACGAGTGGTGATCCGAAGATCCAGACGATCGACGTCCCAGGCGCGTGTGTCACGTACCGTAGCTCGCTCCCGGCCGGCGTCGGTCCGGTCCCATCATTCGGCCCCGGAGGCGGGTTGTCCTACGTCCCTCGATCGCAGCTGGTCACCTTCGTGGATCAGGACGAAGACTTGGTCCTCTGCGGAGCCGGCGCACCCTGCTCTTGAGGGATCGACGCTCAGGAGCTCCTACTTGCGGGTGCTTCGCGATGCTGGAGTGAGCGTGCACCGGGATCGTCTCGGACTTGAGTTGGTCACGGCGCGTAACGCCGTGCGCAACAACGCAGAGTACTCAGAAGTACTGAGAGGTACTCAAGGGCATACGGAATAGGGGGCCGAGGTCTCTGACCAGCACGGTCGTTCCGCCCTTACAAGGCGAAGGTCGCAGGTTCGAGCCCTGCAGCGCCCACCGAGTACCTGCAGCCCGGGCCGTTCGGTGGCCGGCACGGGCCCCTCTCCAGTTATGCGCCCGTATCCGGCGACCCTATCGACACCTCGCACCTGGCTGTTTCCGTAGAGCGCCGCCTTCCGGAGGCGCATCTCGTCCGAGGGCAGTTGAGGCGCCCGAGTCCCAGGAGCGGTCGCAGCACATCGCCACACAGGCGGTTTCGAGATCGGACTTCACTCCTACAAGGTTATTCGGCCGCGACCCCCCGGTCCTGCAGTTGAGGGGATAGGAGGGGGCGGGGGGCGGAAAGTGGTACGGGGCGACGTGGGTTAGGGAGACCCGAGCCGGGAGGTCCACTCCGCAGGGGACGACCTCTTGGACTCACGGGTACGGCCAACCATCGGGGTAGATCCGTCCGCTTCGCTGCGAGCAGTACCCCGACGCGGCCGCCCGGAGGAGCGCGAGCTGTGGGTCACTCGGGTCCGTCACGACCAGGTTCTGCAGCTCGAACGGATCGGCCCCCTCGTCGTAGGCCTCCTCGAACCCGTCGGCGTAGCGCACGTACATCCATCCGGCGGATCGCACGCCGCAGTACATCGGCACCTTGTTTTCGTCGTTCCAGTGCATGATCGGGAAGTCCTGCCGCGCCGAGGAGCCCGTCCAGGGCTCACCGTCGGTCGACGGCTGGGGGAGGCCCGGTATGAACGACTCCAGCGTCGAACGGATGTCCACGTTCAACGCGAGACGGTCCGAGGTCCCGCCGACCGGCCCGATCGAGGACAGGTTCACGCCCTTGCTCGCGATCAGCATCGGGACCCGGAGGCTCTCGTTGTACGGAACCTGCTTGCCGCCCCAACCGTGCTCGCCCCACAGGAACCCGTTGTCCGACATGAACAGGACGACCGTGTTCGTCGGGAGCATGTCCCAGATCGTTCCGATCGCACGGTCGACGCCATAGATCGCGGCGAGCTGTTTGGCGTGAAACGCGTCGCGATGCGATTGGGAGCCGGTCGCGGCGGCGGCCTGGACATATGAAGGCTTGTCCGAGAGGTCGCCCTCCGTCACGGATGGCGGCTGGACGTACGACGCCACATCCGCGTCGAACCTGCCCACGTCCCGGGGATCCGCGATGGCCGGCGCATGCGGGGCGGTCGGCGCGAAGTAGAGGAAGAACGGGGCCCCCGTTGCCGCGGCGCCGTCGATCACCTGGATCGCTCGGTCGCGGAGAACCGTCGTCGAGTAGTCCTCCGGGGCCACTCCGTAGTGCGCGCTCGTGCCGTCCGCCGCGGCATAGTAGTCGTAGTACGAGCCTCCACGGACCGCGAACCACCGATCCCATCCGGTCGGCACCACGGGATAGTCGGTGCGAGGGCTGTACCCGTTCAGGTACTTGCCGACGAGCGCCGTCGTGTATCCGTCGGCCTGGAGATCGGTGGCGATCATGTCATCCATCGCTCCGTACCGCAACGATGCTCCGAAACCGCCCCACGTCCCGCGGTTCCCGAACACGCCCGTCGTGAAGGAGTACTTGCCGGTGAGCGTCGTGACCCGGCTCGGGCAGCAGAGCGGGTTCGACACGAAGGAATTGGTGAACGACACCGCGCTCGGCACGACGAGCGACGTGAGGTTCGGCATGTAGGTCGCGTTCACTGTGTCCCATCGTTGGTCGTCGGTCATGACGATCACGATGTTCGGTCTGGCGGGGGTGACGGCAGCGTCGACGCGGTAGGGAAGGGCTCCGACGACCACACTCGCGAGCACCACGAGGGCGAACGCCCGCCGAGCGTCACGTCTGCCGATGATCCGCGCGATGTCGGTACCAGACACGAGCTTCCTCCGGACGGAAGGCCTGGGCGGACGCCGATCCTTTCGGATCCGCGCCCGCCCAGGAGCTAGGGAGTGCCTCCGGCCCGAACTACTGGACGTTCTCGTCGCCGCTGCAGTCGTCGTTCTCGGCCACGGTCACCACGCAGACCGCGCTGTCGTCGCCACTGCCGCCGTCCTCGATGTCGTCGCCGGAGCCACCGTCGAGGGTGTCGTCGCCGTTGTCGCCTTGCAGATCGTCGCTGCCCTGGTTCCCTTCCAGGTCGTCCGCGCCCGATCCGCCTTCGAGGGTGTCGTCGCCGGCGTCGCCCTGCAGGTCATCGTTCCCGTCCTCACCCTGGAGGTCGTCGTTGCCGTCGTCGCCCTGGAGGTCGTCGTTGCCGTCGCCGCCCTCGAGCGTGTCACTGCCGTCACCGCCCGAGATCTCGTCGGCACCCTTCCCGCCGAACAGCTCGTCCGAGCCTCGGTTGCCGCAGATCACGTCGTTGCCGCCGCGGCCGTGTATCACGTCGTCGCCGCCCTCGCCCACGACCACGTCGCGGCCGGAAGTGCCGAAGAGGGTGTCGGATCCGGGCGTGCCGACGATCGTTGCAGCCAAGCCATGACAGGTCGGCCCAGACGCCGTGTCGGCGTGAGCAGCGGGAACACCGGTGCCCATCCGGATCATCGTGTAAAGCGTCCCCAGGATCAGGACGGCTGCCAGCCGCGCGGTCCTGTTCCGTGAGAGGGATCTGGTTCCGATCATGCCGGTCTCCTTCCGGTAGCCGAGCCACCTCGGGTGCCTCCCGAGGCCTCATGCTTTGCGCCCCCGTCTCGCGATCGGGTTCGCCCTTGTCGAGGAGGTGTTCCTCGCCCCTCTATCGAGCGACGGAGCCTGGATGCTCATCGAGGACGGGTGATTTCTTCGATACGACCTTCGTCGTATCCCTCAGGACTGAGCGTCCGTCTGATCGGACGAACTCAGGGCCCCGTCACTCCCTTGCGAGCTCCCATCGTCGGAGGAGCTGCCGCTCTCGTCACCTGAGCCAGACTGATCCTGTCCCTGGTCCTGAGCGGGCGTCGGATCCGGGGACTGCTGGTCCTCCCCTTGCTGGTCCTGGCCCTGTTGGTCCTGCCCTGGTTGATCTTGGATCGGCTGCTCGGGGCTGTCCGCCGTCGTCGATGAACCGTCCGCATCGGATGAGGAGGCCTCGCCCGTGTGCCCGCCGCCACTCGCGGACGGCGTGAACGCAGCGCTCGGAGCTCCGGCGCCCGCCCGGCCGGGATCGGCGCTCGAGTCCGGATCGTGGTGAGCCCCGAGTCCCGTCGCCGGCACGGGTGCGGTCGACGGCCCGTGCTGCGACACGGCGGCGAAGGCGGCGCCGCTGATAACCAGCGCCGCTGCCAGACCGAGGACGACGGCGCCCATCCGCCTGCGGCGAGGCCGGAGCGTCGCCACGCCGCGGTCGAGACCGATCCCAGCACGCACCAGCGCCCAGGTCGCGTCGGCGTCGACGGGTGTATCGAGGAGCCCGACCAGCCGCTCCTCCGTGTCGGCGAGATCGACCCGCCCGCTGGGAAGCGGGGTCACGTTCGAGCTTGGGTGGTCGATGGGCTCGGTCACGACCCGTCCTCCAGCAGCGCTCGCAACGCGCCGAGGGCCCGCCACCGCTTCGTGTTCACCGCGGCCGCGGTCGTTCCCATCGCGGATGCCACCTCGTCGTTCGTGAGGCCCGCAAGGTACCGGAGCTCGATCGCCTGACGCTGATCGTCGGGGAGCTGGTCGATCGCCTCCCGGAGCGCGAGGAGCTCGGCCGTCATCGGTTCGACCCCGAGGTCGGTGATCTCCGCAACCGGGATCGTGCGTGCCTCGGCCCGGAACCGATCCGCGATGACATGGCGTGCGATCCCGAACAACCACGCACCGAACGGACGGCCGAGCTCGCGGTACGTACCGATCCCGGCCCAGGCGCGAACGAAGACCTCGGCCACGACGTCCTCGTCGGCTCGTCCGAGGCGGAACCGGACGTGGCGAGCCACGCCTCCCACGTGGGTCCGGTAGAGCTCCTCGTATGCACCCGCGTCTCCCGCCGCGGCTCGCGCGATGAGCACGCGCTCGTACGCGGCCTTCTCCTGGTCTTCTATCCGTGTATCGCGGGGAACGGCCGGGATGCTCAGACGATCTTCGGGGACGTTGACCTCCACGGCCGAACTATCGGCACGATGGCCTCGGTGGGTGAGGTCGCGGGTCCTCCTGGACCGGTCACGGCCAGCTGAGCCTCAGGACGGCTCGCGAGTGAGGACCAGGCCGACCCGAGGGGGGAAGCTCCTCAGTGGAAGACGCTCGCGGGCGCCGAACGATCGTAGCGACGCGACCGCCGCGATGGTCCCGACGATGGCACCTCTCAACACCACGCCCGCGGCGACATCGGAACCAGCGGACACCGAGGTAGAGACACGA
>Ga0075433_10001836_pt1 | contig 15941 bp, 15 predicted proteins | sample RhiMethybrSRZTD2_FD_75299 | JGI IMG/M metagenome (GOLD analysis project Ga0075433, IMG submission 75299) | Populus rhizosphere microbial communities from Tennessee, USA - Rhizosphere MetaG P. TD hybrid SRZTD2 | ecosystem: Host-associated > Plants > Roots > Rhizosphere > Soil | place: USA... | reverse complement strand
CTCGTGTTCGGCGTGAGCGCCGCCTACACCGGGGTGGCGGGGGCCCTGTCCGCCTGCGTCATCGCCTACGTCGCGCCCGACTCCTTCAACGTGTTCCTGTCCGTCACGCTCCTGATCGGCAGTGTCATCGGGGGCTTGGCGTCGATCTCCGGCGCCATCTTCGGGGCGTTCTTCATCCAGTTCGTCCCGAACTGGGCCCAGGACATCTCCAAGGCAGCACCCTGGGCGATCTTCGGTATCTTCCTGATCGGCTTCATGTACCTGATGCCGTTTGGCATCGCCGGCGGCATCCGGCTACTCTGGATCCGGGCCACCCGGTCTCGAGTTCAACAAGAGGGACGGAGTGCCGTTCCCACGCAGGCCCATACCACGACGTGAATGGAGGAGTCCTCATGAGAAGTACCCGGCAACTGGTCGCCCTCGTGCTCGTGCTGGGCGTGGCCGTTCTGGCCGCGATCCCGGCCGTTGCTCAGACGGTGGTCGGCGTCACCGCCACCGAGATCAAGATCGGCCACACCAACCCCTACAGCGGCCCCGCCTCGGCGTACGGGACGATCGGCAAGACGATCGCCGCGTACTTCAAGAAGGTCAACGACGAGGGCGGGATCAACGGCCGGAAGATCAACTTCATCACGTACGATGACGCTTACACCCCGCCCAAGACCGTCGAGATGGTGCGCAAGCTGGTCGAGCAGGATCAGGTCGCCGCGCTGTTCCAGACGCTCGGCACGCCGACCAACACGGCGATCCACAAATACGTCAACCAGCAGAAGGTGCCGCACCTCTTCGTGGCCACCGGCGCGACGAAGTGGGACGACCCGAAGAACTTCCCGTGGACGATGGGCTTCCAGCCCAACTATCAGACCGAGGGGCGGGTCTACGCGGCCTACATCCTCAAAAACATCCCCGACGCGAAGATCGGCATTCTCTACCAGAACGACGACTACGGTAAGGACTACGTCAAGGGTATGGAGGACGGCCTGGGCGCAGCCGCCGCGAAGCTGATCGTGCTCAAGCAGAGCCACGAGGTGACGGACCCGACGATCGATTCGCAGATCATCAATCTGAAGAACTCGGGCGCCAACGTGTTCTTCAACGTGACGATCCCGAAGTTCGCGGTGCAGGCGATCCGCAAGGCGCACGACATCGGCTGGAAGCCCACCCATTTCCTGAACAACGTGTCGAGCTCGTACGCGGCCGTGCTCAAGCCCGCCGGCGTCGAAGCCTCCCGGGGCCTGATCACGGCGCTCTACACCAAGGTCGTCACCGATCCGCAGTGGAAGAACGACAAGGGCTTTCAGGACTGGGTCGCGTTCATGAAGAAGTACTACCCCGAGGGGAGCCTCGAGGACGACTCGAACTTCTTTGGCTACAGCGCGGCCATTCTCATGGCGCACGTCATCAAGCAGTGCGGGAACGACCTCTCACGCGAGAACATCATGCGGCAGGCCGAGAACCTCAAAGGGGTCGACCTGCCGTTCCTGCTGCCGGGCATCAAGGTGGACACGAGCCCGACCGATCACGCTCCGATTCAGCAGGAGCGACTGGCCAAGTTCAACGGCGAGTACTGGGAGCTGTTCGGCGAGATCTTCGACGCCTTCCACAAGTAGCGATATGACCGGGCGGGGCGACCGCGTGCGCGGCCGTCTCGCCCGGCTCAATCCCGCGCGTGCGGCTTCTCTTTGCCGTGGGCGCCTCGCCGCCAGTACCAGAGCTCGAGCTCTCGTCTGAATCGCCCGACCTTCGACTTTCGCGTCTCCACCGTCGTCGTCGCGGCGGCGCTTCGCATCGGGCCGGGCGCCGATGACGCCACGACCTCTCGAGGCGGCGGCGAGGTATCGATCGGCAACATCGGCTCGCGCGTCTTTCGAATCGTCAGGCTCCAGGGTTTGGACGACCGCTGCGGCGGCTCGTCGACCTCGCTATCGACGCCGTCGCCGCCTCCGACCGCGGCGGTCGCGAGGGACGCCGAGACCGAGGCCGCGACCGCCAGAACGGCTGGCCGCCGGTCCGCGGGCTCGGATGCCGATGCGTGGGGAGAGGGCGTGGTCGCGGGGCCCTGGACGAAGTGCGTGGCATCGCCGGCCGATGCGGCGGCGACGACGCCGATCTCCTCGAGATAGCGCCGGATCGGTTCGGGGTTACCGTGGCGGTAGGCGCCGACGAGCGACAGCGCCACGGCGGGATGCACGGTAGCCCCCGGCTCGTACGACGCGCGCCGGCCGAGCACCTTCAGATGTCCGGTCACGCGATGGCGAAGCGTGACCTGAAAGCTCTGCGGGCCGGAGCCCCAGTGGCTCGCGTCGAGCCGGTCGACCGCCGAGCATTCACCGACGATCGTCCACGCGGGCGCGAACTCGCCGAGCGCGAGCCCGAGAGCTCTCTGGAAGTCAGCCTGAGCCAGCATGCCTCGGCCGGCTCCGAGCCCGCCCTACAGGGCGAGCTCGTTCCTCACCGCTCTGACGCCCGGAACGCCGCGCACCACGTCGGAGGCGTGCGACTTGGCCTTCGGGTCCTGAACCTTGCCGCGCAGGGTCACGACGCTGTTGTCGGAGCGCACCTTGATGGTCGCGTCCTTGAGCTGCGTGTCCTTGAGGAGCCGCTCGCGAATGGCCGTCTCGATTCCATCGTCCCTGGCGTCGACCGCCTGGCGCTGTTCGTCCGGCACGACCTGGAGCGCGTTGCTCACGTAGGCCACGCCCGAGACGCCGCGCGTGATCTCCTCGGCCGCCATCCGCTCCTCGGGGCTCGACACCTTGCCGCGCAGCATGACGACCGCGGCGTGCGTCTCGACCGAGATGTGTCGCGCCTTGGTACGACCGTCCGTGGTGAGCGCGAGCTTGGTCTTCGTCGTGATCCAGGAGTCCTTCATGGTCTGGCCGGTCCCGCCGCCCGGCTTCGCCGCTTCGTCGGCCTTCGCGGTCTTCTTCACGTCGGGCGCGGACGTCTGCTGCGCGAGCAACACCGCCGGTGGCAGCATCAGGGCGATCGTGGCCAGGATCAGAAGCGCCTTCTTCATGGGTTGGCTCCTCCCGTTCTCGGACCCCTATTTATGGAAGACTCCTTGATGAGAATGAGCACGGGCGATGCCATCGGCGACCCGGTGGAGAAACGTCGACAAATCAGAGAACTAACGGGGGCTCGGCCTGGCCAGAGTGGCAAAGCCGTGCGAGGCGGGCAATTGCGCGAGTTGACCCTGCCAAGCATGGACCGTACGCTCACCGCGTGAATCGCGGTAAAGGCACGGTGACCGCGGAGCGCTTCGCGCGGGGCATGACCTTCGATCGGTACGTCGTCTACACCGGCAGCCCGGAGAATCTCGCGCGTGAAGCGGGTTGGTGGCTCGGGCGCACGCGCCACGACTTCAGCGGGCTCCTCCGCGAGCGATACGAGCGCTCTCGCCTCGACGACGCGCAGACCGCCGCGATTCGCTGGCTCGCCGCGCAACCCAACGGCCCGGCGAAGCTGCTCGTGATCTCCGAAGAGTGGTCGTCGGACTGCCGCCGCGACGTGCCGATGCTGGCGCGGCTGGCCGAGGCCGGCGGACTCGAGCTGCGGATCTTCGCGCGCGATGGCCAGAAGCTCGGCCGCGGGCCGCGCTCGGATCCCGCCGAGTCGCCGAACGCGGACATCGTGAACACGTTCCTCAACGAGAAGGACGGACAGACGTTTCAGTCGATCCCGACCGCCGCCTTCCTCACGAAGGATCTCGAGGAGATCTGCCGCTACATCGAATTTCCCGCGATCTATCACAAAGAACGCCTGGCCGCGGCCATGCAGATGGCCAGGCCCGGAGAGAGCCGCGAGCAGGCCTGGGCGCGCTTCATCGGCGACTGGCACGCGCTCCAGCAGCTGCCGTTCTACCAGATGTGGGCCAGCGCCGCGGTCGACGAGATGCTCTCGGCGCTCCACGAGCGGCTCGTCGTCGGTCCGGAATCGGCGCCTTGACGGGACGCTAGCGGGTGGCGCAGGATGGCGCGGCTCCATGATCACCGACACCATGCCGGCCGCGACCAGGCCGTTGGAGATTGCGCGCGCGCTGGCACCGCGCATCCGTGAACGGGCCGCCGAGATCGAGGCCAACCGCCAGCTGCCGCCCGATCTCGTCATGGATCTCGCCACCGCGCGGCTCTTTCGGGTCGCGCTGCCCGAGGCCGAAGGCGGCCTCGGCGCCGACGTCCTGACGACGTTGCACGTGATCGAGGAAATCGCGCGCGCCGACGGCTCGACCGGCTGGTGCCTGGCGATGGGGATCAACACGCTGCGACAGAGCGCGCAGTTCGCGCCCGACGTGCGGCGGCTGATCTTCTTCAGCGATCCGATCGGTATCTCGGCGGGGTCGGCGAACCCGCGCGGCCGCGCGGTCGCGGTGGCGGGCGGCTATCGCGTCACCGGCCACTGGTTCTTCGCCAGCGGGTGCATGCACTCCTCGGCGCTGCACGGGGCCTGCAAGGTCTTCGACGGCGACGCGCCGAGGCTGCGGCCCAACGGCGATCAGGAAATTCGGATCGCCTACTTCTATCCCAAGAGCCAGGCGCGCATCGTCGACACCTGGGACGTGAGCGGGCTGCGCGGGACGGGCAGCCACGACATCGAGGTCGAAGACCTCTTCGTGCCCGAGGAGCGCACGTTCTCGGCGCTCGACCTGCGCGCGCGCGTCACCGGACCGATGAACCGCATGCACGGTTTCGATCTCGCCGGGTGCGGCTTCTGCTGCGTCGGGCTGGGCGTCGCGCGCGCGGCGATCGACGCCTTCGTCGAGCTGGCGCAGGTCAAAGTGCCGCGGTCCTCGTCCGAGCTCCTGCGCGACCGGGCGCTGGTGCAGGCCAAGATCGGCGAAGCCGAGGCGATCTTGAGGTCGGGCCGCGCGCTCCTGTTCGACGTCGTCGGCGAGATGTGGGACACGGTCGTGGCCTCTCGCCCCGTCACCGAGCGGCAGCGCGCCGACCTGCGCCTGGCGATGACGCACGCGGCGCAGAGCGCCGCCACGGCGACGCACATGGTGTGCGCCACCGCCGGCACGACGTCGATCTTCATCTCGAGCCCGCTCGAGCGCTACGCGCGCGATGCCGAAGTCGTCACTCGTCACAACCAGCTGCAGTTCGTGAACTACGAGGCGGTCGGGCGCACCGTCCTCGGACTCGAGTCGAACAGCCCGCTGTTCTAGCCCCGTGCCGGGGTGGAGGACACCATGACCACTCGCCGTGAGTTCGTCGAGGGAGCCGCCAGCGCGGCCGGGATTGCCTTCGTCGCGTGTAATCTGACGGGCGCGGCGGCGCCGGTGCAGGCGCAAGGCCGGCGGCGGGAAGTCGTCGTGAACGGGCGCCAAGTCAAGACCGTCGACGTGCACGCGCACTGCGCCGTGCCGGAGGCGATGGCGCTGCTGGGCCGGAAGGTCGAGCCGCAGACCTTGCTCATGTCGCAGCCGGCCGATCGCATCCGCGCGATGGACGAGCAGGGGATCGACGTCGAGGCGCTGAGCATCAACCCGTACTGGTACCGGGCCGACCGCGACGTCGCGCGTGAGCTGATCCGGATCCAGAACGAGAAGCTCGCGGAGGCCTGCGCCGCGAATCCCGATCGCTTCGTCGCGTTCGCGTCGGTGGCGCTGCAGTATCCCGACCTCGCCGCCGAGCAGCTGGAGGAAGGTGTCAAGAAGTACGGGCTGCGCGGCGCCGGCGTCGGCGGCAGCGTCGCCGGGGAGGATCTGGGCGATCCCAAGTTCCACCCGTTCTGGGCCAAGGCCGAGCAGCTCGGCGTGCTGGTGTTCATGCACCCGCAGGCCGACGGTGCCGCGGCCGATCTCAAGTCGCGCCTGAAGGGCAGCGGCGGTCTCGACAACACGATCGGCAACCCGCTCGAGACCACGATCGCGCTATCGCATCTGATCTTCGAGGGAACGCTCGACCGCTTTCCCGGATTGAAGATCTGCGCCGCCCACGGCGGCGGGTATCTCCCGTCCTACGCGGCCCGCTCCGACGCGATCTGCGCGACCTTCCCCGACCGGTGCACGAAGCCGCTGCGGAAGAAGCCGACGGAGTACCTCAAGCAGCTCTACTTCGATTCGCTTGTCTTCACGCCGGAGGCGCTCCGGCATCTGGTCGCTGAGGCCGGCTCGAGCCAGATCGTGATCGGAACCGACTATCCGTACCCGTGGACGAAGACGTCGGTCGACCACATCCTCGCCACGCCGGGGCTCAGCGACGACGAGCGGGTGGCGATGCTCGGCGGCACGGCCGCGAAGCTACTCGGCATCAAGGGCTAGCGCGAGCGCGCTAGTTCGAGGCCGCGGACGCCTTCTTCTGAGCGATCCATGCGTCGATCCGGGCCTCGAGTACGTCGAGCGGCAGCGCGCCGTCCGCCAGCACCGCGTCGTGGAAGGCGCGGAGGTCGAAGCGGGCGGCGAGCTCGCGCGTGGCCCGCTCACGGAGCTCCTGGATCTTTCGCTGGCCGATCTTGTACGCGAGCGCCTGGGCCGGGCTCACGATGTAGCGGTCGATCTCGACGGTGATCTCGCGCTCGGACATGGCCGAGTTGGCCTTGAAGAAGTCGATCGCCTGCTGCCGGCTCCAGCCGAAAGCGTGGATCCCGGTGTCGACCACGAGCCGGACCGCGCGCCACATCTGATTGTTGAGCGCCCCGAAGTACGAGTACGGATCGCTGTAGAAGCCCATCTCCCGGCCCAGCGTCTCGGCGTAGAGCGCCCAGCCCTCGGTGTACGCGTCGTAGCCGCCGTGGCGGCGGAAGCTCGGCACATCCGGCTGCTCCTGAGCGAGCGCGATCTGCAGATGATGACCGGGCACCGCCTCGTGCAGCACCAGCGCCTCCATTCCCCACTTCGGGCGCGTCTCCACGGCCGACAGGTTGGCGGAGAAATTCCCGGGTCGGCCGGTGGCGAGCGACCCCGAGTCGTAGGCCCCCGCGCTCCGGGACGCCGCGTTGTGCGCCGGCATCGCGACCACGCCGTACGGAAGGCGAGGCAGGCGACCGAAGAGCTTGATCACCTCGGGATCGGCGCGCTTGGCGATCTCGCGATACCCGGCCAGGAGATCCTCGGGCCGCGAATAGAAAAACCGCGAATCGGTGCGGAGGAGCTCGAAGAACGCGGCGAGATCGCCGGTGAAGCCGGTTTCGCGCATGACGCGCTCCATCTCGGCACGAATCTGCTTCACCTCCGCGAGGCCGATCTCGTGAATCTGCCGGGGCGTCAAGCGCGTGGTGGTCGAGTCGACGACCATGTAGGCGTACCAGGCCGGCCCGTCGGGCAGGGCGGTGGCGGCCACCGACTCGCGGCAACCGGGCAGATATTCGTTCGCGACGAAATCGCGCAGCCGCCGGAACGCCGGCACCGCGCGCTCCTTGAGAAGCTTCGCGGCGTCGAGCCTGAGCGCCCCGCGCCGGTCCGCGGCGATCGATTCGGGCATGTGCCGGAAGGCGCCGAGCAGCGGACTCTTCGCCGGATCCTCGACCAGGAGCGCGTCGACCTGCGCGGGAACGTTGCGCAACGCGATGCGCGTCGGCGTTACGCGGCGACGGAGCCCTTCCTTCATCAGCGCGATCGTCTGATCGACGAGCGTCGGGGTCTCGCGCAGGCGACCCAGGATCGCCTCGTAGTCCGCCGCGGTTCGGGCCGGCATCTGCTCGCCGACGATCTGAGGGACGGCCTGCTGGATGCCGTAGAGCTGGGTCAGCGGCATGAGCTCCCACGGAAAGCGCCGGCTCTCGAGCCGCATCTCGGCCTGGCGCCGAAACAGGTCGTAGTTCAACGCGTCCGCCGACGTGAGCTTTGCCCGGTCGATCGTCGCGAGCGCTTTGATCGGCAGCTCGAGATCAGCCTTACGACGGGTGATCGCGGGCGGCGAACGATCGGTCCATCGATCGTTCTGACCGGCGGCGCCGACCTCGGTGGCGAGCTCCGGATACTCGTGGAGCACATAGTCCCAGTGGAGCTGGAAGAGCTGATGGAGACGCGCGCTGTCCGGCGTCTTGCCCGCCTCGGCGATCAGCTTTTCGATGCCGGCTCTGAACGCAGCCGTGGACGCGGCGGACGTCGGGGCGGGGCCGAACGCCAGGACCGCGACGGCCAGAAGGACGAAGCGCCGCACAACGCGCCGCCGCGCGGTCACGAGCTACCTCGGCGCGCCGTCGCCGGTGGTCACACCCTGCGCTGCAGGAAGTCGGTCACGATCGGCCACGTCAGATCGGCGTAGTGCGGCTGGAAGCCGTCGTTGTCCGGATGGCGAAACCCGTGATTGGCGTCCGAGAAAGCGTGCCACTCGACGGGCTGACCGTTCGCCATGAAGCTTTCCCAGAGCGGCGCCTGGATCGCGGGCGTCGCGATGAAATCTTTCCCGCCGCAGAACACCAGCGAGGCGCACTTGAGCGTCGGGGCCAGCGTGAATGCGTGACGCGGCCGGTGAGTCGTCTCGGGCTCGTCGCGAACGGACGGATAGTAGAGGACGATCGCGCGCAGCCGCGGATGATCGGCCGCGAACGGAATGAGCAGCCGGCCGCCCATGCAGTGGCCGATCGCGGCGGTGCGCGCCGCATCGGAGCCCATCCGGTCCACCAGGTACTGCCAGGCCTCGTCGATTTTGCCGAGGAACTCGGTGTCCGAGTGTTTCGATTGCAGCTCGGCACCCTGGCCGATGTGCGTCGTACCCAGGACGCCGAACATGTTGAAGAGGCTCGGCACGAGCACGTTGTACCCGAGCTGCGCCAGGCGATAGGCGTCGATCTTGTAGTCGGCGGTGACGCCGTGAGCGTGATGCACCATGAGGACTCCCGGTCGCTTGCCGGGCCCTTCGGGATGCGCCATGTAGCCGGGAATCCCGTCCTGCTCGAGCGTGACCATCCGCGCGACGATCGTCATGCCCGATCTCCGTGTCCGTCCGCGCGCTCCTTGATCGACACGCGCCAGTGGATGCGGTCCTCCTCAGGCGGGTAGTCGCCGGCGGCCTTGTGGTACGAGCAGCGGTTGTCCCAGATCACGATGTCGCCCTTGCGCCACTTGTGACGATACTGGCCGTCGGGCTGGATCATGTAGCCCGTCAGCTCGTCGATCAGCGCGTCGCTCTCCGATGCTTCGAGCCCCTCGATCCTGAGAATTTTGCCGGGGTCGAAGTAGAGCCCCTTGCGCTTGGTCTCCGGATGCGTGCGGATGATCGGGTGGAAGACCGGCGTCCATTCGCGGTCCTCCGCGTTCAAGAGCGCGGTCGCCTTGCGCCGGCCGCCGTAGGTGAACGCGCCGATCCGGCCTTCGAGCCGCCGCTTGAGCGTCTCCGGCATCGCGTCGTACGCCGCGTACATGCTCGCGAACAAGGTGTCGCCGCCGCGGCTCGGGACGGCCAGCGCGTAGAGCTGCGTCGCCTTGAACGGCTCCTGGTCGTAGGCGCCGTCGGTGTGCCAGCCCTCGGCGCCGCGGCGATAGATCGCCATGTCGAGCGCGCCGTCGGCGCCGAACTTGTTGACGCCGAGCAGGGTGATCTCCGGATACTCCGGATGGCGCGTCATCTTCGACGGGTGCGGGGTCACGAACCCGAAGCGACGACTATAGGTCAGGAAGTCGGCGATCTCGAGCTCCTGACCGGGCACCACGACCACGTTGTAATCGAGCCACGCGCGATAGATCCCGGCGAAGCCCGCGTCGTCGAGCTTTCGGACGTCGACTCCGTGGATTTCCGCGCCGATCTGCGTCCCGAGACGTCGAATCTCGATCATCGGCTCTACCTCCTGCTGGGAGCGCTCCCGACCGACGACTGCCGCGCCACCCGACGCGGAAGTCCCGGCCCCGACTCACGGAACATATAACACACCAGCGCGGCGAGGCCGAGCCGACCGTCCGGGAAGCGGACGTACCTGCGATGCGCGCGGTCGCTAGCTCAGAACCAGTTCGCCTTGTCCACCACGTTGCGGAGGGGCTGACCGGATAGAAAGCGGCGCGAGTTGTCCAGCAGGACCTCGAAGCGCCGCTCGTCCAGGTGCGGGCCGTGACCGGCGGTGTGGGGCGTGATGAGGACGCCTGGCATCGTCCACAGTGGATGATCGGCGGGCAGCGGCTCCTGCTCGAAGACGTCAAGGCCCGCGCCGGCGATCTCGCCCGCTCGGAGTGCCGCCACCAGATCGTCGAGCCGCGTCGTCATGCCGCGCCCGATGTTGATGAAGAACGCGGTGCGCTTCATGCGCTGGAAGCGCGCGCGGTGCATGAAGCCCTCGGTGTCCGGCGTATGCGGCACCGTGAGGATGACGAAGTCGGCGAGCGGCAAGAGCGAGTCGAGCGCGTCCGGGCCGTCGAGCTTCACCACGCCGGGCGGCGCCTCGCGGCGGCGCGCGTCGACGCCCATCACGTGCATGCCGAACGACGCCGCCAGTCGGGCCGCCTCACTGCCGATCCCGCCCACGCCGACGATCAGCGCCGTGGCCTCCGGCAGATGGATCACGCCGGTGTCCTGAGGCTCGCGGCGCCACTCGCGCTTGAGCTGGCGCGGCAAGTAGTGGTGAAACCCGCGCGCGAAGGCGAGCACGAACGCCATGATGTGTGCGCCGATGTGGTCGTTGTAGATCTCGCGGAAGTTGGTGACGGTCGCGGCGTGTGCGATGAGCTCGGCCGAGTAGTAGCCGGCCGGCGGCGCCGCCTGGGGTGCCTGGAGCCACCGTAGCCGCTTCGCCTGCCGAACCAGTGCGTCGGGGAGGGTCCCGAACGCCGCCTCCGCGTCGACGATGGCGCGCGCGGCCTCGGCCTCGGTTTCGGCCACCACCACCGAGAGCTGTGGGAGCGTGGACGCGAGCCGCGCGGCCCAGCCGCGCGTCGTGGGATTCTGGGGCGGCAGCATCAGGAATGTCGTCATGGCCGCGCAGCTTAGTGGCCGCGACGGCTCCGGTCAAGCGGCTAGGTCGCGCGAGCGGGCGTGGGCTCGGTGGGCGGCACGCCGCCGGCGGATGCCGGCAGGACATCGCCGTCCTTACGGTTCATGACGGCGCGCGGCAAGAACGGAATGAAGACGAGGATCAGGGCGGTCGTTCCGGCGTTGAGCCAGACCAGCTCGTGAAAGACCCAGTGGTGGCTGTCGATCAGCCACGAGCCGATCACGTCCGAGCCGCCGAGCGCGAAGTTGCGCGCGCTCATCATCAGGGAGAAGCCGAGGCTCTCGCAACCCGGCGGGGTCGACCGGACGGCCAGGTCCATCAGCGCGAGCTCCGAGCAGATGACTGCGAAGCCGACGGTCGCGTGGATGAACGGCGCGGTCGCGTGACTGTAACGAAGGTAGAGGAGCGTCACCGTGACGTTCAGGATGATGGCCGCCGTCAGGAGCTGGCGGAGATTGAAGCGGCGACACACGACGCCGTAGATGAGCGCGCCCAGGAGCCCCGCCCCGCCCTCGAGACTCTCCATCAAGCCGATGTAGGGCGTGCTGAACTTCAGAGTGTCGGTCTGCATGAACAGAAGCGGCGTCGTGAAGCCCGGCGAGATGTAGACCAGGGCCAGGAAGATTCCGCTGGTCCAGAGCGTCCGCGACCGGACGAGTGTGCCGAGCTCGTGAGAGGCGTTGGCCAGCACGTCCTGGTCGTGGCTCGCGCCGCGCCGCTCGCTCAGCACGAAGAACGTCGTGCCCGCCAGCACGAGCAGCAGCGCCGTCGCGATGCCGACCGTCCAACCGAACGCGACCGCGGCCAGGTAGCCGCCGAGAATTCCGTTGCCCAGCGACACGGCGCTCTGGAGCGCCTGGCGGATCGACGTCACCCGGCCTGAGATGCCGTACTTGCGGCCGGCTTCGACCATGAGGCCACCCATCACGGTGCTCGCGATGACCATGAACGCGTTCGCCCCGAACGCGGTGAGCAGCAAGGGCAGGTAGGTTCGCGGGACCACTCCCATCAGGAACCAGCAGACCGCCGCCATCCCGGCGCCGAGCAGCATGTAGTGTCGGCGCCGGGTTCCAAATAGTGGAAACGCGTCGGACATGATGCCGGCGAGCGGCTTCACGTTCCATGCGAAGGTCGCGACGACCATGAACGCCGCGAGCGTCTGGGCGGTAAAGTGCAGCTCGGTCTTGAGGAGGAGCTGCAGCGGGAGCCGTCCGATGACGGCGGGCTGGGCGATCGTCGTGACGAAGGCGCCGACCCCCACCATGACGTAGTACTGCCGCAGGGTGAGGCCGGTGTCCGGGACTTCGGGAATCTCTGCTTCCACAGCGACCTCCGCTGTGTCCTTATATCAGGAACCGAGCGCCGGGCCGGTGAGGTCCGTGCGCACCTGGAGAGGTGAGCTTCGATGCCACGGCTCGACCGGCTGCCCCAGATCTCGCGCAACAACCTCCTGACGTTCCCGGCCCAGGTCAACGACACGACGCCGTTCGTGCGCCCGGCGAAGCCGCTGGCCGCCTGCCGGCTCGCGATCGTCACGACGGCCGGCCTCCACCGCCGCGGCGATCGGCTCTTCACCCCGGGAGACCAGACGTACCGCGTGATCCCCTCGGAGACGCCGACGGTCGATATCGTTCAGAGCCACACGAGCATCGGCTTCGATCGCGTGCCGACGATGCGGGACGTCAACATCTCGTTCCCGATCGATCGCCTGCGCGAGCTGATCGCGCGGGGCGAGCTCGGCGAGCTCGGGCCGAACGGGTACTCGTTCATGGGCGCCCAGCGCGAGGTCGCGCGAATCATGAACGAGACGGGCCCCGAGGTCGGCCGCCGGCTTCGCGAGGAGGGCGTCGACGTGGCCTTGATCACGCCGACCTGACCGAATTGCACCCACACCGGGGGTGTGCTGGCCCGAGCACTGGAGCAAGCGGGGATCGCCACGACGTCGATCAGTCTCGTCCGCGAGCACACCGAGAAGGTGAAGCCGCCGCGGGCGCTCTTCGTGCCGTTCCCGTTCGGCATGGCGCTCGGGCGTCCCAATGATCCCGAGCTCCAGCACCACGTTCTGCGCGCCGTGCTCGACCTCTTGACGGAGGCACGAGGGCCGGTCCTGCGTGATTTCCCGGAGGACAGCGAGCCCGGCGATCAGCCGGCGGCGCCACCCCAGGCGTCGGGGATCACCGCGGACGATCGAGCGCTGGACGACGTGGCGATGGAGACGACCCAGATGCGCCGCTACCACGAGCGCTGGCTCGAGACGAACGGCGGCCGCACCCACTTCGGGCTCGCCGGGATTCCCGCGACGCGCTTCCGCGGCGTCGTGCGTTTCCTCGAGGCATTCGCCGAGGGTCAGGAGACCGACATGGCCGAGCGGCCGCCGGACATGCCGCTCGCGAATTTCATCCGCTACTGCGCGGACGATCTCAAGTCGCTCTACTTCGAAGGCCACCTGGCCATGAAATCGGCGTCGGGCGGCGACGAGATCGCACGGTGGTTCTGGGGTGAGACGGGCGCGGGGCGGTTGCTCCGGCGCGTGCGCGACCGGCTCGATGCTTCGACGGATCAACTGTGGAAAGCCGCCGCGTTCGGCATCGCCCGCTAGGCGAGCCTGCAGCGCGGCGGTGTCGGGTCAGCCGTCGCTCCGAGTCACGCCGAGACCCGGGGACGAAGATCTCACGCCTTCGGCGGCCGTGCCCGCGACGGCGATCATCACCGGCGTGGGGGGCTCGCGGCGGACGCTGAGCCAGTCGCCGCCGAGGCGGCCACGGATCAGCGGCCAGAGGCCGTCGGGCTCGAACAGGATCGCCGCGATGGCGACCAGGCCGAGGCCGATGAGATACCAGCCCGCCGAGAGGCCGAACACCACCGTGAGGACTTCGCGGAGCGCGAAATAGATGATGGTGCCGACGATCGGCCCCTCGAGCGTTCCGATGCCGCCGATGATCACGATGATCATCATCGCGACCACCCAGTTCGGATCGAACGCGAAGCCCGGCGCGACATAGAGCGTCGCCGTGAAGCTGACCGCGCCGGCCAGCCCGCAGCCGGCCGCGGCGATCACGAACGCGATGAAGCGATTGCGCCAGACGTCCACGCCGATGCTGGCGGCCGCCACGTCGTTGTCGCGCACGGTCATCAGGCCCAGACCGACGCGCGACCGCAGCAGGGCCCAGGTGCCGAAGACCGCCGCGACCGCGATCGCGGCGCTGATCCAGAAGGTCAGCGGCTCCAGCCACCGCGGATCGACCAGGCGCGCCGTCGGCAGGCCGACGCCGCGCTCGCCACCGAGGCGCTCGGTCTTGGAGATCATCAAGGAGACGACCTCCGAGAAGACCCAGGTCCCGATCGCGAAGTAGGCTTCGCGCAGTCGGAACATGAAGAGCGCCACGATCGCGGCGACGATCGCGCAGAGGAGGGGCGCCAGCGGCAGCACCCAGAACGGGGCGACCTTCAGCCAGATCGACGAGAAGAACAGGCAGTAAGCGCCGAGGCCCACGAACACCTGCTGGCCCATGGAGACGAGACCCGCGTAGCCGGCTAGCAAGTTCCACATCTGGGCCATGGCGAGCATCAACATCGCCTCGGACAGGAATCGCTGCGCGCCCTCGCCAACCAGCCAGGGCGCCGCGACGAGTGCTATGACGCCGAGCACCGCGATCGACCACGGGGCAGACGCGCGGACGGCGGTCACGTGCGCACCCGGAACAGTCCGTTGGGCCTCAAGAGGACGCCGGCGAGAAACAGGAGGTGGGCGTAGAGCGGCCCGGCGTTCGGATCGAGTCTCAACCCGACCAGCTCGGCGACACCCAGGGTGATGCCGCCGAGCATGGCACCCCAGAACGTGCCGAGGCCGCCGAGCACGACGACCTCGAACGACACCAGTAGACGCTCGACGCCCGAGTAGGGGCTGAAGGACGCGCGGATCGCGAGCAGCATGCCGGCCACGCTGGCCAGCGCGAGCGACAGGCCCATCACGAGGTTGTACACGCGTCCAGGGTTGACGCCCATCAGCCGCACGACGTCGCGATGGTCGGCAGTCGCCCTGACGATCCGACCGAAGCGCGTTCGCGTCAGCAGCAGCTGGAGCGCCGTGAACAGGACGACCGAGAGCGCCAGGATCAGGAGCGGCAGGACGCCGACCTGCAGGCTGCCGATGCCCGTGCTGGCCTGAGCCAGGCGGCCCGCCTGCAGATGACGCAAGTCGGCGCCGTATATCTCGACCATGAGGTTGCGCATCACCACCGCGACGCCGAAGGTCAACAAGATCGCCGCGAAGGGATCGGGTCGCGTGACGACCCGGTTGATCAGCACGGCCTGGAGCGCGAAGCCCAGAGCGAACGCGATCACCGCGACGGGCAGCAGCAACACGAGCGGATGCACCGACGGGAAGACGCCCACGAGGGAGACGCCGATGAACGCGCTCAGCACGATGAACTCGCCGTGCGAGAGATTGACGACACGCATCACGCCGACGATCAGCGCGAGCCCGACGCCGAGCAGCCCGTAGAGCCCGCCGTAGAGGATTCCGTTGACGATCGTCTCGACCCAGATCATGACGCGCTCACCGTCGGACGGTCATGTTCCGAAGTAGGCGCGCGAGAGCTGCTCGAGGCCCAGGCCGCGCGCTTGCCCGTGCAAGGTCACGCGCCCCTTGAGCAGGCAATAGACCCGGTCGGCGGCGCCGGCGGCGCGCTTCACGTCTTGTTCGACGAGGACGATCGATGCGCCCTCGGCCCGGATGCGCCCGAGCGACTCGTAGATCTGATCGACGACCAGCGGCGCCAGGCCGAGCGAGATCTCGTCGCACAAGAGGAGCTTCGGGTTCGACATGAGGGCGCGGCCGATCGCGACCATGTGCTGCTGGCCACCCGAGAGCGCGTTGGGCGACTGCCGTCGGCGCTCGCGCAGGATCGGGAAGAGCTCGTAGACGCGCGCCAGATTCCAGGCGCCGGGGCGCCGATTGAGCGCCCCCATCAGGAGATTTTCCTCGACGGTCAGCGACGGAAACAGCAAGCGCCCCTCGGGCACGAGGGACAGCCCGAGCCGCGAGATGCGCTCGGCCGGCTCGCCGGCGATCG
>Ga0075433_10001835_pt1 | contig 15942 bp, 11 predicted proteins | sample RhiMethybrSRZTD2_FD_75299 | JGI IMG/M metagenome (GOLD analysis project Ga0075433, IMG submission 75299) | Populus rhizosphere microbial communities from Tennessee, USA - Rhizosphere MetaG P. TD hybrid SRZTD2 | ecosystem: Host-associated > Plants > Roots > Rhizosphere > Soil | place: USA... | reverse complement strand
TACCCCGGCAGCATCGAGCGGATCGACTTCGGCGAGGAGCATGAAGACAAGGGCTGCGTGCTGGTCGAGCTGGCGAAGGAGCACACGCGCTGGCGGTTCCACAAGCTGGCCGCGCGGCCCTTCGTGACGGTGTCCGTCGATGTGCGCAATAGCGTCGAGCCGCAGGCGCGTGTTGCGACGGCGATCGAGAAACACCGACTGGAAGGCGCAGTCGTGCGGGTCAAGATCGAGGCGCGGCCCGAGCAGGCACCCCAACTGCGCATCGACGAGATCTATCGGCAGCTAGAGGCGCTCGGCGCATTCAATATTGCAGGGATCGTGATCGATGTCGAGCGTGCAAACCGCAGCCGCCTGGGTTCAGCCGAACAAGATCTGCTGGAAGGACTGACGCCACGCCGCGCCCTAGAGCTGTATCTACGCTCCAAAAATACGCCTGAAGATCGCATCGCTGATCTGCTCGCCGCCGCCGATGAGCTATTCGCGGCGCAAGCATAATGGTGTACTAGCGCTTCTTGCGACCGCCCGCCAGCACTTCCTCGCGCCGCTCGCGCCAGAGCATGTTGCCCCCGACGCCAGCGATAAACAGCCCGACCAGCGCGTTGAACGTCAGCGTATACAGCACTGGCACACCCTGAGTTGGCGAGCGCCACTCGGGCGTCAGCACTGCGACGAGCTGCACGATCGTGATGAAGAGCGATAGCCCCAGCCCCACATGAACCATAAAGGTCGCTGTCGGGTCGTGCAGACGCGCCACGAAGCGCATCACGCCGCCCATCCAAACGCCCAGCAGGAGCAACGAGACACCGCCGTACAAGAGCGCAGAGGGCGAGTTCAGGAAGCCGGCGATCACCCAGTAGTTCAGCGCCGACCAGGCCACAAAGGTCAGCACACCAATGCCGGCGAGCTGTGGCAGTGCTTTCCGATAGGGCCCCAGCGCAGTCACCACCAGGCCATAGATCAGCGCCATCAGATACAGTGCAGCGGTGATCACGAACTTACTGACGCTCTGCGGCGGCAGATCGCCGATCACCGGAATGACGCCGCGGATGAAGGCTATATCGCTGTCGGCTATTCCCAACAGGTTCCAGCCGAAGACGATCAGGACGTAGACGACCGCGCACGCGAGGAACGCGATCACATCGTAGCGCTCGAAGCGAAAGAAATCACGCATACTCGGTCCTACACAAGACACGATGGGCGCAAGCATGCGGCTACGGCAGCGCATCGTGTTCAGCTATCCAAAAGAACGATCCTCAGCGGTTTGGGCGCGCAGCCTACACGGCGACGCACCCAACCAGCTATCGGCTAAGGCGTGGTTGTCGGCTGAGCAGTCGTGCCGCTCGCCGATGTCGGCTGGGCAGTCGTGCCGCTCGCCGATGTCGGCTGCGCCTGCGCGGGCAGCGGTTTGCCATCGACGCCGAGCGGCGGCAGCTTCACCTCGCCGTTGCGGTCGTGTGTGCTCAGGAAGGCCAGCAGATCGGCGAGCTGCTGGTCGGTGAGCTGCGGGAACGGCGGCATCGCGACGATCTGGTATGGACCAAAGCCGGCGGCAGCCTCGGCCAGCGGCCCGCTCGCGAAGGACGCGCCGCCCTTCTTGACCCACTCGATCCAGTTCTGCGGATCGACTGGCTTGGTGTTCGGCAGCACCTTGCCATACGCTGCCGTGCCATCGGGGCCGAACAGCCCACCCAGGCCCGGCGCAGGCACGCCGCTATCTTTGTTGTTCAGGTTGTGGCAGCTCGCGCAGTTGGTTTGAAACAGCGCCTGGCCGCGGCCTGCCGGCGTATCCGAAGCCGCCGACGCTGCGGCAGCCGCCTGCGCCGTCGCCTTATACTGCTGGGCGACCTGCACCGCCGCATCGCTGATGTTCGGCTTCGGGTTGCCCGTGTCGGCCCACCAGCTCGAAACGTAGCTCGCGATGTCCTTGATCTGATCGTCGCGCAACGGGCCACCGAGCCGCGCACTCCAGCGCGGCATAGCCGTGCCGCGTACACCCGACGTGATCGTCGCTTCGATGAAGTTGCGCACGGTGCCATACTTGGCGGTGATGCCAGTCGGCCCATCGAGGCGCGCCTGATCCTTGAGCGTCGTCGGCAGGTTGTTGATCTGCGGTGCGCCATTCGCCACGCCGCCCTCGCCGGTCAGGCCGTGGCACGTCGCACAATATTGCTCGTAGTCGCGTGCGCCGCGCGAGAGCAGCGCCCCGTTGAAACGCGCCTCGCGATCAGTCAACACGTAGTGCTCGCGTACCCAAATGTAGCCGAGCAACAACGTCGACAGCAGCAGGAAGACCGTTGCAAGCGTTAAGTTACGCGTCATACCACTCTATCCATTCCAGTTGGCCGAGCCGCCATCGAGCGGCCCGGCCGCATCGTCGACGCACTATTGCGCGACTTTATCCTTGTCGCGATCGATGAAGCGCACCTGCGGCGCCTGGTCCTTCCCGCCAACCGTCAGCAGCAGCGTGACCTTCTTGAGTATTGGGTTGCCCTGCTTATCGAGCTGCCAGGGCGCGATCATGAGCTTCGCGCTGCCGTTCTCGGTCTTGAAATTCCGATCAAGCACGAGCCAGCGCTCGACATCGCTCTGGAAATCCTTGAACAGTTGCTGCGCCTCGGGCGTGAGCTGATTGGCATCGCCTTGAATGAAGCCGCCCGCTCCACCGTTCGCCGCCGAGTCCCATGTCACCATCGTATTCGGCAGCTCGTCGAACGGCAGCTCGTCGACGTGGCCCTCGCCCTCGCCCGGCACCCACTCGAAGACCAGCTCGCTCGTCGCCGTCTCCTGAATGCCATAGCTCGGCAGGCCGGCGTAGGTCAGAAAGCCGAGCATGACCAGCGCGGCGACGGCACCGATCAGCGCGACCTTGCGATCTTTAAACTTGCGGCTTGGGTTCCGATCAAGATAGGGCAGCACTATCAGCCCGCCGAACATGACGCCGGCCAGCAGCAAGCCAAAGAAGAACTTATCGCCGACCTTGAGCATCCCTTGTAGCCAGAGGAAATACCAGGGGGCCTTCGTGTGCTGCGGGGTAACGAACGGGTTGGCGTGTCCTTCCAGCCGGGCGTTCCAGAAAAACTGGTCGATCGCGATCAGGCCGAAGGTCAGGAACGCGATCGCCGCCGTCTCGAAATAGACCTGGTCGGGCAGAAACGGAATCTTGCGCTTGGTCGGCGGCATGTTGTCGAACAGCTCGTGGATCGGCGAGATCTCCTGCTTGCGTACGGCATAATAGTGGACGCTGATCAGGATGATCGCGAGGCCGGGCAGCAGGAAGATGTGCAGCAGATAGAAGCGCAGCAGCGTCTGTCCGCCGACATCGACTGCGCCGCGCAGCAGCTTGTTGATCGCGTCGCCGAGGCCCGGTGTTGCGTCGGCCATCGAGCTGCCGATCGTCACCGCCCAGTACGCCAGCTGATCCCACGGCAGCAGATAGCCGCTAAAGGAGAGCACCAGCGTGGTCAAAAACAGGATCACGCCCGTCACCCAGATGAACTGGCGCGGCGACTTATACGACCCGGTGATAAACGTCCGCAGCATGTGCAGGAAGACGATCGCCACCATCAAGTGCGCGCCCAGGCGATGGACGTTGCGCATGAGGTTGCCTAGCGGCACATCGGTCATGATCTGGACCATGCTCTCATAGGCTTCGTTGGCCGAGGGCACATAGAAGATCATGAGGATCAGGCCAGTGATCGACTCGACCATAAAAAGGAAGAAGCTGAACCAGCCCAGACCAATCGTGTAATACCAGGCGGTTGCCTCTTCTGGCAGCGCGCGCGGCCGGATATGATACCAGAAACTGTTGTTGTGGACGCGCATACGCGGGTTTGGCCGCGGGGCTGCCTCGCCGCGCAGCACCGAGCGCCAATCGCTCAATCCCATACTTGGGAAAAACGAGCGCCCAACCTCCGAGACCCATCCCCACAGGCGGTTCCTGGTGCTGGGTCGCTCGACCGGCTGTGTGGCCATATGCTTGCTCCCTCTAGGATCGTATAGTTCCGAATACGCTCGGCCGGGGAACTGGATTGGATGGACTGGTATAAACCTGGATGAACCGTCTGGAGCGGCGGGCGCAACCGTCGATCCAGACGGTCCGCTTCATTTAGCTATGGACCTGACCAGACGACTTCCGCCCGGTGTCGACGATGACCGTGTCGTTGACAACCTTCACCAAGAACTGATCCAGGTTACGCGGTGCTGGGCCGCGCACATACTTGCTGTCGCGCTCGTAGGTCGAGCCGTGACACGGGCAGATGAAGCGTTTCTCCGAAGGGATGTAGGGGACCAGGCAGCCCAGGTGAACGCAGACCTGGTAGATCGCCATCAGATTTTCCGCGTTGACCTGCCCGTTCTCATCCGGCGCCGGCTGGACGCTCGCATCCGGCGCGACCTTCACGACGAAGAACTTGCCGTCGGCGTTCAGGAACGGGTCGTCGGTCACCTTGAAATCGCTGGCCTTCTTCTCAAGCGGGAATTTGCCGCCGAACGTGCCCGTCTTGATCCGTGGGTACGCGAAACCACCGGCAACCGGGTAGATTTTATCGCCCGTGGTGGGATCGTCGGCCGCAACCACACCGAGCAGCTTCCCCAGCAGTTGGTCGCCGGATGGATCGGGCGCGGTGAGGAAGAGCAGCCCACCAACCGTGAGCAGCGCGCCCGATGCAGCCATCGCATAGGCCAGGAACTCGCGTCGATTGATGCCATTGTGTTGCTGCGCCACGGCGATCGGCCTGCTGACGCCGGACTTGGCAGCGATGGCTTGCGCATCGGCTTGTGAGATCACCCGCCGCCCTGCATTGCGCTGTTCTGCCATACGCGTTCTCCTCGATTTAAGGGCGTCGCTACGCCACAAAGTAGATTGAATTGATTGATACCTGATATTGAGGTATAGTACCGAGGCCGCGCTCGCCCCCGAAGCCAGTTGCAGATCAGCGGCGATTCAGCCAGGGCAAAAAAGGCTTCTTACGCTTTCTAATGAGGGACTTTGAACCTTGTGTATTGTAGCACAATGTTCTCGTAGCGTCAATCGACACTATGCCTCCTCGCCTAATTCGAGGTAGTACATCGAGCGGTAGCGCTCATCCTGAGTCGCGGGATAGGCGTAGACTTGACCAAGGTAGGACACCGCGGTATAGTGATCGCAGGCATGGCAAGCGTAGATGTCGTAGTGGTGGCGCTGGCTGGCCGGGTTGCCAACAGTGGCGTTGATCTCTTCCGGCTCAAGTAGGTCGGCGCGACCGCACCAGCCACACACCACATCGTAGACCAGCACGTAGATCGGCCCACGAAAGGTGCGCTGGTACTCCAACGCCCGATAGACGAAATGCTGGCCGCCCCAGCGCGCCTCGGCCGTTAGCTTCTCGCAGTGCGCGCAACGGTAGATCGAATGCGCGAAATCCACCTGGGGATTGGCAATCTTTACTTCGAAATCGGCCAGGTCTAGTGCGTCGCTTGCGCCGCACCAGGAACACGCCAGCTCACGCTCGGTCATCGTCGGCTCACTCTCGTTTGATTGTACGCGTCATTATAGCATCTCCACCATCAGCACGCTTCGTCTGCTCAATTTGTAAAGATTTACACCTTGCCTGAATTTGCCTCTTGACATGCGAGCGGACCTATGATAGACTATCGCAACTATATTTAGAAACTAGTTCGCAGTATTCATACAAGATGTGGCATCTTTGTGGATAAAAACACAAACATCTTAATCCCCCTCACCCAATCTGCGACTATTTCTCCAAAGCTCGCAAGACTTTCACTTTACATATAGTAGGCTCATTCACCAGACTGCCGCTTCGTCGGCACATGCTGGTGTTTTTTTTGCTTTTTCCCGATCGTCGATCCGTGAGCCAGACGGCTCATTGGTATACTGTAAGGAGGAGGATTATGGCTGTCCAGAGGGCTGAACACGAGAATGGCACCCTGCGCGACGAACATGGCGAGTACATCGATATGAATCAGGCTGGGCTCACCCTGCCGACGACCATCGTCAAACGGGACGGCCGCATCGTTCCGTTCGACATTGGACGTATCGAAAACGCGCTCGTCCGCTGTTTTGCGAACTTCAACCACAACCTGCGCACACCCATTCCCGAACTGGCACAGCATGTCGTCAACATTATCGCCGCCAAAACCAACGGCACTGCGCCAACTGTCGAAGGCGTGCAGGACATCGTCGAGATGGTGCTCCAGGCGGCGGGTGAGTTCGAGGCGGCCAAGCGGTATATCCTCTACCGCGCCGAGCATGCGAAGAAACGCGAGGAACGACCCATCCCACAGAAAGTGCGCCGCGCCTTTGCCGAATCGGATCAGTATTTTCCCACGCCACTACAAAAATTTCAGTTCTTCGACAAATACTCACGCTTCAACTACGAGTTCGGTCGCCGCGAGACCTGGATCGAGACGGTCGACCGCGCCGTCGATTTCCTGTATGATCTGGCCGGCTCGCGCCTGAGCAGCGCGACCTACGAGCGCATTCGCACGGCCATTCTGGAGATGCGCTCGATGCCTTCGATGCGGCTGCTGGCGATGGCCGGCCCAGCCGCACAGCGCAGCAATGTCACGATCTATAACTGCTCGTACCAGCCGGTCGAGAGCATCGACTCGTTCGTTGAGGCGCTGACGATCTCGATGAGCGGCTGTGGCGTGGGCTACTCAGTCGAGCGGCGCTATGTGGAGAACTTCCCACGCGTCCGCCGACAGACCGGCGTCGCGCCAGACACGTTCGTCGTCGAGGACTCGGCCGAGGGCTGGGCGGCGGCACTGCGCAGCGGGCTAGAGATCTGGTTCGACGGCGGCGATCTGCGCTTCGACTTTTCGCTGCTGCGATCGGCAGGTGCCCCGCTACGCACCAAGGGCGGTCGCGCATCGGGGCCTGAGCCACTGCGCTTCATGCTCGATTTCGTGCGCTCGCGCATCCTGGCGCGCCAGGGCAGCTTCTTGCGCCCGCTCGACGCGCACGATCTGATGTGCGCGGTCGGCAACGCCGCGGTGAGCGGTGGCGTCCGGCGTACAGCTATGTTGTCGCTTCTCGACTACGACGAAGACGAGATGCGGCTCTGCAAAAGCGGCGACTTCGAGCGCGACAATAACCAGCGCTGGAACGCGAACAACTCGGCCGTCTGGCCGGAAGGTGGCCTGACGCAGCTTGATTTCACGCGTCAGTTCCTTGAGATGGTCGAATCGGGCCGTGGCGAGCCGGGCATCTTCAACCGCGAGGCCGCGATCGCGATGCGCCCAGAGCGACGCGCACCAGCTGAGTTTGGAACCAACCCGTGCGTCACAGGAGACACCTGGGTCCTGACCACTCAGGGACCTCGCCAAGTGAGCGATCTTGTGGGCGCTCCGCACACGATGATCGTCGATGGTCAGCGCTACGAAACGACCGAGCAGGGTTTCTGGGAGACCGGTGTGAAGCCGGTATTGCGCCTTCAGACGAAAGAAGGCTACACCCTGCGCCTAACCGAAAATCACAAGGTTCTCGCGGTTCCCTACATCTCTCGTAAGATCGAACGCCCCGAATGGATCGAGGCCGGCGCGCTGAAGCCGGGCGATATGATCAGGCTTCATAACCATCGCGAAGCGCAGTGGGACGGCGAGGGCACATTCGACGAGGGCTGGCTGCTCGGATCGCTGGTCGGCGACGGCACATTCGACAAGAAAACGGCGAAGCTTGTCTTCTGGGGCGAGCATCGCGCCGTCATGGCCGAAAAAGCCGTCAACAGCATTCGCACAAGTCTGCGGTCGCGCGCCGATCTTCAGGGCCATAATCAGGCCGACTACGAGCGAACGATCATCGGATCGGCCGGATTGCGCGATCTCGCCGCCGACTACGGAATCTATCGCGGCATGAAAACGATCACGCCGTTCGTAGAGCAATCATCGCGCGCATTTCATCGCGGATTCCTTCAGGGGCTGTTCGACGCCGATGGGACAGTCATCGGCACCCAGGCCAAAGGCGTAAGCGTCCGCCTCGCCCAATCGGATCGTGACCTCTTGCAAGCAGTACAGCGCATGCTGCTGCGACTAGGAATCGTCTCGACGATCTATGCCAATCGGCATCCAGCGGGCCCACGATCGCTGCCCGACGGCCACGGTGGGGCGGGCATATACGAATGCCGCGCCGCCCACGAGCTTGTCATCACAAATGACAACCTGCAGGTCTTCGCCAGTAGCGTCGGCTTCTCCGAGCCCGCCAAGTCCGAGCGACTTGCGCGAAAACTGGAAGGCTACCAGCGCGTACCGAATCGAGAGCGCTTCGTCGTAACCGTGGAAAGCCTGGAACACGATGGCGCGGAGCTGGTCTACGACTGCTCGGTTCCCGATATCCACGCCTTCGACGCCAACGGCCTGTATGTTCACAACTGTGGCGAAATCATCCTGCGCCCGTGGCAATTCTGCAATCTCAGCGCTGCGGTCGCGCGCCACGAAGACACCTTCGAGAGCCTGAGCGAGAAGGTCGAAGTCGCGACGATCATTGGCACGATCCAGTCGATGGCGACCCACTTCCCCAATCTGCGGCCACAGTGGAAGCACAACTGCGAGGAAGAGCGGCTGCTCGGCGTCGACATCACCGGCCAGATGGACAGCCCGATCGCCCAGGACGCGGCCGTTAAAGACCGGCTGCGCCAGCTCGTACGCACCGTCAACCAGCAGACCGCCGCCGCGCTTGGCATCAACGAGTCAGCGGCGCTCACCTGCGTCAAGCCCAGCGGCAACTCGTCGCAGCTGCTGGATTGCTCGTCGGGCCTACACGCGCGCTGGGCACCCTACTACATCAGGAATGTTCGTGTCGCTGCCCACTCGCCGATCTTCAAAGTTCTGCGCGACGCGGGCGTACCAATGGACCCCGAGAATGGCCAGACGCCGGAGAATGCGAACACCTGGGTGATTCATTTCCCGGTCAAGGCCCCCGATGGCGCGATCACACGCCAAGACCGCTCGGCGATCGCCCAGTGCGAATACTGGCTTCAGAACAAGCTCCACTGGACCGAACACAACCCATCCTGCTTCACCGGCGAAACACGGGTTGTAACCGACCGCGGGCTGATGAGCTTCCACCAAATCGAAGACTACATCGGCGGTGATCCGACATCCGAGCTGTATGTGCTCGGCAAAGACGGCACCTGGGTAAAAGCCATGTTTCAGTCGTTCGGCGAGCAGGAAATCTGGGAGCTAGTCATCGAGCGTTGTGGTATCCGCCAGACCATTCGTACAACCGAGACACACCTCTGGCCAATCACCTCGCCGATGCGCCGGTTTCGTGGTGGCACCTTTGATCTACGAACGACACGCGAGCTTCCGGTCGGCTCAAAGGACTACAAATTGCTGACCGTGAATCCGCACGAGCGGATCGAACTCGATCTAGAGGGCATTCTTCACGGCATCACCTTCGGCGATGGCACACACGGCAGCGGTTACGGAGGGCGCAAACGCCCCTGCTCGATTGCGCTTTGCAACGATCCTAACGGCGTCGATAGCCGCGAGTTGGCTTCGTTCTTCCTAGAGGCCGGCTATGCTGCGAATATACGTGATGACCGACAGCAGATCGAGTTTTACGGTCTGCCGGAGCATTGGAAGCAGCTGCCGACACTCGACGAGAGCCCAGAATATCTCCGCGGGTTCATGGCGGGGTGGTTCGCCGCAGATGGTCATATAAGTAACACCGTAACTATTTCGAGCGTGCGGCGCGATGTCCTTGAATGGCTCCAGATTGCCGCGCCACGCGCCGGACTTGCGACACCAACGATGATTGGTGAGCATTACTCCGAGACAGGCGTATCTCCCGTCACCTGGTACGCGCTGGCATTAGTGAAAGAGACGCTGGACGAGGATTTCTTCCTGCTGAACGCGAAGCGCGATCGGTTCACGACCGCAAAATTTGCCAAATATTGGAAGATCATCTCCGTGCGTCCCACAGATAAGCGCGAGCCTGTCTATTGCGTGGAAGTTCAGGATGCCGAGCCATACTTCGTCTTGGAAGGCAACATCCTGACCCACAACTGCACGATAACCTACCGGCCCGACGAGATGATCGATCTGATGAAGTGGGTCTGGGAGCACCGCGACCAGATCGGCGGATTGTCCTTCCTACCGGCATTCGACGCAAACTACGCGCAGCTGCCGTATGCCGAGATCGGCGCTGAGGAATACCAGCGGCTCGTCGGCGAGTTCCCCGAGATCGATTTCTCCAAGCTATACCGCTACGAGGAAACCGACCTCACCACCGCAGCGCAGGAGCTAGCCTGTTCAGCTGGCTTCTGCGAGATCGACCTCTAGCGCCAAATAGCTTTTAGATAGGCTCCTGGCGACCCTCCCGGAAGCTTGAAACGGCGCTGGAAATGGCGCATGCCAGCTTCCGGGAGGGTTGATTCGGATGCCGCCGTTCGCCGTGCATCACATCCAGAAGCGCCTTCGGTTGACGAAATGATTCTCTCATGATAGACTGCTGGCAGAAAAGGCTGGGACGCAATCATTCTTGACGTGACGCTATGCTCACGTCGATTGCTACCACGTCTTTCACTGTTTAAGCCGATCTTTATCATAAGGTGAACAAGGTGCAGCATACATCCGCGCTAAGTAGCGAAATCGCGCGTTTGATCCCAGAAACAAACGAATCGAACGTGATTCAACCAGCAGCAATCGGCCAGGGAACTTGGCGCAACGAACTGCTGCTATTCGTGAAACCGGAAGTCTTTCTGGTAGAACAGGCCGCGCAAGTCGAAAAGACGCTTGATCTGATCATACACAAACTAGACGAGTTCGACGCACAGATTGATGGCGTAGCGATCGTCGGCGGCAAGGTACTCGACGAAAAAGAGATCATGAGCCGCCATTACGGTCTGATCAATCGCCTTTCGCGCTCGGCATCGCAGATGCTCGACGAAAGCGAACAGAAAAAAGTAGCGGATGCACTCGGCATTGCCATCGGCGAGCACGCGATCCTCGGCGGCCACGAATACCTCGCCCAATATCCAAACGAGACCGGTGCCGATCTGGATCGGCTATGGTTTGAAGGCAAATCGACCAAGATCCGCAGCGGCTTCTACGTACGAGCAACGCAAAAAGGCGCGAGAAAGATCATTCTTGTCAACGCATTCCACCCCGAGCAGCTCGCCCACTTTACCCGCCAATCGCATCGCATCGTGCTCTTCTTACTTCACTCGAACACCGATTGGGCGATTCTGAGGGATAAAATGATCGGCGGGACGTTCCCAGAGAAGGCCGACCAACATTCGATCCGTGGGATGCTCTACGCGAATCCACAGCAATTCGGCTTCGAGACCGTCACTATCGCGAATAATGGCGTTCATCTCTCGGCGGGGCCGTTCGAGGCGATGTTCGAGATCGCCAACTTCTTCGGCAATATCCTGGGCCTGGACCTTGAGAAACAGCCCCCGCTGCTTTTGCGGCGCATGCTCGCGCAGGGCATCGCGCTGCCGCAAGCGCTCAAGGCGCTCGATAACCCGATCGCGCTGCACGATCCGAAGCCGATCGACCTCTTTACTGCGACTGAGGATCTGGACACCGAGAAGGCGATCGACTTCTGGCAGCAACATATGGCCAGATAATCGCATAATGAATGCGCTGAGTACTATTAGCCCTAATACTCTGACCCATGGGGGATAATATGATAGGACTATTTGCTGCCTTGTATGACGGGTCGCTCGTGGTATCATAACTCTAGCGGCGCATTGCCGCCGTATTCTACATCGTACTACCCACGATATCGGAGCAACCATGTCGCTCATCGCAGGCAATCTTGGCGTCGTCCAACGCATACTCGATGGGCAGAAGATGATCTGGGGCGTCTGCGCCGGCGCAGCCGCACACCTGTATGGCGACCGGCGACCCATCCAAGATATCGATATCCTCGTCGGCCCCGGCCAGCTCCCCAACGTGGTGAATCTGCTGCTCCAACAGCAGAAAGCGGTTCAATTCGACGGCACCCGCATCTTGTGGCGCGGCATCAAAATCTTTTCCGACCTCAGCGTCAAGCGCAATGGCACAGTCCACCCCTTCGTCCTCGACGCGGCCATGACTGCACGGCTACGCCGTCTGCCGCTGCTTGGCGCGACCGTCGCCGTCCTGTCGCCTGAGGATGTGCTGCTGCACAAAGTGCTACTGAGTCGCGGTGCCGAGCAGGGCAAATCCGATCTGGTTGATGCGATTGGCATCGCCAAGCGCCATCAGATGGATCACGACTATCTGCGCGAGCGGATGGAAGCGATGCACACGAATGGCCCGACCATCACCGCACTCGCCCAATTGGGTATCGTCCTCTAGACACAATACCGTTCAAATAAGCCCTGCCAAACCTTCCGGGAAGCTTGATCTGGCGCTTTAGATGCCGGTAGTCAGCTTCCCGGAAGGTTGCTCGTCGTTATTTGAATATCGTCCCCTAGACTCGCCTCGCACCCGCTCGCAAACCCTCCGATCCGCATCAGAACGCAGTGATCCTCATCTGCGATTGCCCCGCATATTCGCTGATCATCGCCCCGTTCCTTCAGGATAAGCGTTGTGCTTTCTTCACCCGTAGATACCTATACCGCAACCCTCCGAAGCCCCATGGCGTGATAAGATCGTGCCATGATCGGGCTGCCTATGATGTTAATTCTAATCGTTGCCATGGCTGGGATTGGCTCAGGAACAAGCAATGCAGCGGAAAGGACCATTCCCATGAACCACCACTTCTGGGTCCGTAACATCCTCCTCGGACTGATATTGATGATCGGGATAGCACTCCTCGGCTCCTATTACCCCAGCCCTGTGGCCGCAAGTAGCCTCTCCAACGAGACCTTGTCGCTCAGTTACGACGCATCGCTGGATGGGAACACCTACATCAATGCCTTCGCCGTCTATAACCGAAAGCTCTATGCCGGCTCGGGCTATAACAGTGCGATCTATGTGTATGACGGCACGGCTTGGTCCCACAGCTTCACGGCCGATAACGGCAATTCCGGGTCTGTGTGGGCACTCGCGGTGTTTGAGGGCAAGCTCTACGCCGGGACGAATTACTACGACTTCAGCGTCGGGCAGAACCGCAGCCGTATCTACGTGTATGATGGGGTGACGTGGTTGGTTAGCAAGGACTACTCACCGGCGAATGACCTTCACAACATCTTGGCCTTCGCGACCTACAACGGCAAGCTGTATGCGAGTACGGGCGACTATGGCAAGATCCTCGTCTTCGACGGCACGACCTGGACCGATATGGGCGTCAGTCTCGGCGGGCAGCTTTATAATCTGGTCGCCTACAACGGCAAACTCTACACCGCCTTCGACAATGTGCATGTCTACGACGGTGCCAACTGGACGACCCTGCCTGCCCTAACAGGTATCTACACGCTTGGCACCTACAACGGCAAGCTGTACGCGGGCGGCACCGGCGGCAACGTGTATGTCTATGACGGAACAAGCTGGTCGATCAGCTACACGATCACTGGCGAGTTCATCCGTGCGATGACGGTGTTCAACAACAAGCTGTATGTAGGCACCGAGTCCAACGGCTACTTGTATGTCTACGACGGCAGCACCTGGGCCTTAAGTCAGGATCTGCCGGACAGCCGTCTCGAAGTTCTTGGCAGCTACAATAACAAACTCTATCTCGGAACCTGGTTCACTGGTCGGATCTACGAACTCACGCCAGCGGTTAGCTATGTGTTCACCGGCTTCTTCCAGCCGATTGATACCAATCAACCGAATACAGCGAAGGCTGGTAAGACCATCCCAATCAAGTGGCGGCTCGCCGATGACAATGGTGTGCCCATCTCCGATCCAAGCAGCTTCGTGAGCGTCAATTCGTCGCCCACGTCCGGGAGTTGCAGTGGTATTCCTGACGCGATCGAAACGTACGCAGGCGCGTCTGGTCTGCAATACCTGGGCGATGGTTACTGGCAATTCAACTGGAAGACTCCGACAAGCTATGCTGGGCAGTGTCGAACCATGAGTCTCAACCTCAACGATGGCGGGACAGGCCGCACCGCGACCTTTATTTTCAAATAGGGAATAGCGCAGCAGCACGCCTTCGGCACCCCTCTCCGCTCTGGGAGAGGGGGCTGGGGTGAGGGAAAGCGGCTCACTGTTTCTGCACTTCGCTATAGGCGCGCACGTCCTCGTGTGCGACATCAGCCCCTTGTCAGGTATGGTAAGATGAGAATGCAGCAATGAGGAGGCAACCATGGCATATGATGAAGCCTTGGCGCAGCGCGTACGTGCGGCGTTGAATGATGCTCCGGGATTGAGCGAGAAAAAGATGTTTGGGGGAATTGGCTTCCTACTTCACGGGAATATGGCCTGTGGGGTAAATGGCACCAACCTGATTGTGCGAATCAACCCAGAGCACTCCGAGGAGGCCGTTACCCAGCCATTTGTCCGACCGTTTGATATGACCGGACGGCCGATGAAGGGCTGGATTCTGGTTGATTCCGAAGGTGTGCAATCGGAAGACGATCTGAAAGACTGGATTGAGCAAGGTGTCATCTTTGCTCAGTCGTTACCATCGAAATAGCGTTGCTTCGTCCTCAATTACGCACTAACAACCTTGTGCGACATCAGCTTATTGTAATCTAATAACCTGATGATCAGGAATGCGCTCAGGAGTTCTCGGCAGGCATTCACAAAGCCACAAAGAGGAGGAAGAACATGGCCGCAAAAGCTACAACGGGGATGCTAAGCCAGACGGATCGGTGGCTTCTGCTCTTGCCGACAGCTGCTGGTATTTTATTTGGCTTGGGTTCATTTTTGTTGGGTGGTGGCTTTGGCGTGCTGTTCGGCTTCCCTGGCAATGATTCGTTTCTGTATCGCTGCGCGGGCGCTGCTACATGCGGTTACCCAGTCGGACTGCTTTTGGGACTGCGGCAGCAAAGTTGGTCCGCCCTGCGCCTACCCGTCATCGCGACGCTGGCATTCAATCTCGCATCCATCTTTATCTGTGTGATAGAGATTCTTAGCGGCAACACCAGACCGATTGTCTACGTGATAGCGCTGGCGTCAATTGTAAACACGCTCATCACCGCGAGTCTGCTCAGGCGTTATTCCGGTGAGCCGCGACCTGCTTCAGACATTTCTCCACTCCTACGGTATGGACTGATTCTTGGTGGAGTGCTTGCGGGAGCATTTGGATTGCTTCCCTTGCTGATACCAGCTCAGTTCTCTCAATTGGTTGGCTACAAAGGGACGGACGTATTCGTCATTCGCCAAGCCGGTGCCGCGTCGCTGGGATATGGTGTGATGGCATTTTTGGCGCTCAAATCAGGCGTCTGGCAGGAGGTTCGTCTACCGACGGTCATGGCGCTGATCTTCAATGGGTTAGGCTTTGTCGCGAGCGTCATCGCCTTGCTTGCGGGGGATCCAATCTTCATTGTTGCGCTGATCGGGGCAGCGTCTTTGTTCTACTCAATCATGATCTTCATCGCTCTCCAGCGCGGAGGAAAAGTGTAAAAGCTGATTTCTTCCGTCTTCTCTTGTGCGACATTATGCGATTAAGCGAACAAGAAAAAGCCGGCCTGGTGGCCGGCTTTCCTCGTGGCGGCGATGGCTGGACTTGCGCCAGCAGCTATCGTTTGGCGAAGGCTGCGCGAGGTTTGGCCTTACGCCGCCGGCCCATGAGCGCTTTCAGCATCCATGGCTTGTCCTCCAGCGCGATCCTGGCGATCATGTGATATTGCACCACACACTGGTGCAGCGCAGCCACCGCCTCCTGCTGCACATATGATAGCTAAATCGCTGCGGTCTAGAATATTTCGTCGAATAACGATTGATACCCCGCATCAGCCTTCCGGCTGATTGACGCCCTCCCCAGCCTTTGCTATACTTGTCGCAATCTTTCCTGAAAAGGGCACCGTCATGCGCTGGGATCGTAGTACAAGCTGCTGGAGTTCTTCTCGTGGGGGAATGCTGCGCGCAGGCCATAGGATCACTGTGTCCTGCGACCGGCAA
>Ga0075433_10001833_pt1 | contig 15943 bp, 14 predicted proteins | sample RhiMethybrSRZTD2_FD_75299 | JGI IMG/M metagenome (GOLD analysis project Ga0075433, IMG submission 75299) | Populus rhizosphere microbial communities from Tennessee, USA - Rhizosphere MetaG P. TD hybrid SRZTD2 | ecosystem: Host-associated > Plants > Roots > Rhizosphere > Soil | place: USA... | reverse complement strand
GCCGCGGCCAAGATGCAGGCCGACGGCTGGTGGCTGGGCGCGGATCATCCGCGCCGGGAGAAAACCATGCGACTCCGTCTGATCCGTGAGGTGCTCATGACCCTGCTGCCGATCCCGCGTGCCGTGCAGTCGTTCTATTCCGAGGTGATGCGGCGCAAGAAGGACGACCACGTCGCCTCGCACAGCGACACCGTCAACCAGCTCTTCCACATCGTGAGCTCGAGCGTGTTCCTCGCGTGCTATGTGTACGCGTTCCGGGACCTCACCACGGCCATGTGGGCCGGGCTCGCCGCGCTCTTCCTGCGCCAGTTCGGGCACGCGATCCTCGAGCCTCCATGCCACGACAAGGAGGCGACCCTGCTCGGCTACAACACCCGCAACAAGTCGATGATCCTCGGAACGTACTTCTTGATCCCGATCGCTAACGTCATCTGGGCAGGCGCCTACACGTTCGAAGCGCTCGGCGCGCTGGCGGCGCCCGTCGCCTACGAGTGGTTCGCGTGGACCGCGGCGGTGGTGACCGGCCGCGTGGCGTACCTGATATGGAAGCACGGCGTGTGGCTGGCACTGGTCTGGTTTGTGAAGCTCGCGACGGATCCGATCACTGACGTGATCGCGTACTCACCGCGATTCCTTCGTCCCGCCTGATTCCCGGACGGCGCTTGTGTCGCCGCCGGGGCGCGCGGGTCAGGCGCGCCGGCGGCGGCCGTCCATCGGCGCTCGCGCTCAAGGGCTCCGGAACGTGATGGCGCCGATATAAGACTCGGCGCCTGACCGGGTGTCGTTCGAGTCGATCGCGATCGACACGGCGCCGACCTCTTCCGTCGGGGCCGCGCCGTAAATCCGCTTATAGTCGTCGCGCACGTTACGCGTCTCGGTCAGCCAGCGCCCGAGCTCGGCGGAGCCGGAGCGCACCACGACGTAGGTGACCAGGCTGCTGCTCTCGCTCTTCGCGATCGTGCCGGCCGGCGCGGTCGTGTCCCAGACGTAGCCGATGATCCGTGACCGGAGCTGGGTCGGCGTGCGCGGGAAGGCGACGTAGATCTGCGCCGCCTCGTCGTCGGTGGCCTTGCGCCGGCAGTCGCCACCCACCGGCAGAGTCACGACCTTCCAGCGCCAGGTCATCAGCGGCGACGTCGTGACGTCGACGGCGATCTCCTTGCTGATCGTCGAGTTGTCGCCGCGGCTCTTCAGGTGCAGCACCTTGTCGGTGCCGTCGATCGCGATCGCGAATTCGAACTTCGGGCCGCCCCAGCTCTGGCCCTTCCAGCCCGCGGGAACTCCGGTATGGCCCGCCGGCTGCCGTGACCAGTCCTCGACGACGATCGGCGACTCGGCCGTGCGGGCGGCCGCGGCCATCATCAAGATAAGCGCGAAGCCGGGGACGAGGCGCCACATGCGCGCATCGACGAGTGTAGGGGGCGCGCGCTACATGACGATGACGCCGCTGCGCGTCGCCCGGGAGATTCGGCGTCAGCGCTCCGCGGTTCTCCCGGGCGTCGGAATCTGCATGAGTAGATTGCCGCCGCTGCCGGTGACGAACTGGGGCAGGTGGCCGTCCCACTTCTTCAGGTACTGCTGCTGGATCAGCGTGGCGGTCAGCGACTGGGTGACCTTCGCGTTGTATTCCGCCTCCGCGGCGGCGCGCAGGCGCAGGGCTGCCGCTTCGCCCTCGGCGCGCGCCTGCACCGCGGCGCCCTCGCCGCGCTCGCGGGCCACCTTCGACTCCGCCTCGCGCTTGGCCTGATCGACTTCGTAGCGCTTCTGCTCGGCCACCTGCTGCGCGATCTGCTTGCGCTCCACCGCCTGCTCGAAATCCTTGTCGAAGCGGATGTCCTTGATCGAGACCTCGGTAACCTGGATCCCGTACTTCGCCAGCCACTTGGTGAGCCCGTCCTGCACGTCGGTCTTGATCCTCGGGCGCTGCTGCAGGATGTCGTTGGCCGCGTGGACGGCGGTGTTGGCCTTCAGCACCTCGGCGGCCGCGGGATCGATGATCGACTGCTCGTACCGGAGGCCGACGGTGCGGTACACCTCGGGTGCGCGGTCGTCGATCAGACGATAGTTCAGCGCCATCACCGCGTGGACCGCCTGGATGTCGACCGAGGCGGCATCGTATCGAGCCTCGTGCTTCTGCACGCGGGTGTCCATCTGGATAACGTCTTTATAAGGCATCACGAAGTGCAGGCCGTTGTAGAGGGGCGCCTTCTCGACGTTCCCGAACACGGTCACGACGCCGACGTGGCCGGAGTCGACGACCACGAAGCTCGAGAGGATGACAACCAGGAGCCCGAACAGGATGCCGGCACTCTGCACGGTGCGGCCGATGGTCACCAGCGGCAGCCGCGATCGGGCCGCGTCGCGGACCTGGGCGGCCATCGAGACGAGGAAGCGGCCGACGACGACACCACCGACGATCAACACCGCCGCGAGGATCAGCTTGCCCATCTGCCCCCTCCGTGTTGGTCGGGCGCGAGCACTCAGGTCTTTCCGAACTCGTACCCGCGTGGCTTGAGACAGTCCACGAAGAACTGCCGCCGCTTCTCTCCGTTCACCTTCCAGTGCCAGTTGGCGTTCTCGCGAATCCAGATCGTGATCCACCCGAGACCACTTTCGGCTTCGCGACGGGCTTGCGCGTCGCAGTCGAGTATGTCGAGCAGCGCGCGCGTCGGCTCCACCGGGGTCGACAGCGAAGCCAGGCGCGTGAGCTGTGACGTCGAGCCGACCTCCGGCTCCGCCTCGTATCCCGCCACGATCATGCAGGCGGCGAAGCCGGTGCGGGGGGCCGCGGTCTTCTGCGCCCACTCGTCGCAGCGCTTACGGTCGGCGTCAACCTGGGGGATGCTCTGCTGCTTCAGCGGGGTCGCCTTGAGGTTGGCGGTGGTGTTGCAGCCGGCCAGGGCCACCACGATCAGGGTGTAGAGCGCCTTGGTCATCGGCCCAGAGCGTAGCATGCGCGGGCGGGGTTCCCCGACTCCCGGCGCCGGCTGCCCGGGACCTTAGCGCTTCTGATAGCGCCGGCCGCCGAGCGCCGGCGGCGGGTTGGCGAAGTCGTCGGAGTCCTCCGGGCCCCTGTACTGATTGTCCTCGGCCACCGAGACTTCGACGCGGCGCCAGCCCTTGGAGCGCATGCAGGCGCGATAGATCTGCTCCCTGGCGTCGGAGCCGAAGGGGCTCTGCCGTACGTCCTCGATGCAGGCCGCGCTTTCGCGCTCGAAATCGGCGACGGTGCCCCCCGATCGCTCCCAGTAGTGGGTGCAGCCGGTCATCAGCGCGGCGAGGACGACGAGGACCGCGGCGCAGGTGAGCGGGCCGATCTTCGTCTTCATGACTGGTCTCCTCAGCCTCATGATGGCGGGACGGCGGACGGACGCGTTCATGGGACCGCAATGTGGAGCGGGCGCTGAGGAGCGCCGGGGCATCGCGCGTGTCCGCCGCGCTCCACCCTACGGTGGGTGGCCGTCGCCGTCAATGGCCTCGACCGTGCCTGTAGCGTGCCCGGCGCGCGGGCCACGAGCGGTGTCGCCGTTCTTTACGTTTCCCCTACGACGGACTCGCCGCTCGTGCCAACCGCTTGATTTCACACGCGCCGAGCGGTTGGCACCGCGCATGCCCGGTGAAGACGCGGCTGAAGCGAAGTCCAGACTCTCGAACGGAGTGAACGGATGCGGCGGCGCCGCGTCAGAAGTCTTTACAACGCGTGGGAAATTTTGCGCCCCGTGCGTGAAGCAGCTGAATCGGGCCGTCGATCGCTTGCGGGGCTCGACGGCGTCAGGTACGTTACGCGACGGCATGACACGTCGGCTCATCGCGTGCGCGGTGGTTGGGGTGCTCGTTTGCGGTCATACGCTCGCCTACGGCACTCCACCCGACCCGACGTGGATCGCCGGTTTCTGGGATGACGCGGACTACGACGACGTGGTTGTTCGCGTCATCTCGACCTCGAGCGCGATCGAGAGCGGCTTGGGCTCGGCGCTCGATCCGCACTGGATGCCGATCTGGACGCTCTCGGTGTCCGGCGACCGGCTGGATCCCGATCCGCTTTCCGCTCCGCATCGGCCCCGAGGGCCGCCGCCCGCCTGATCCTCACCGCGGGGCATGGCCGCCGACTGCCGGCGGCCGTCGAGAAGATTCGTGGCGCGGGAATCAGCAGCTGACGTCCCCCTGCGGCCACGGCAGGTCCGCGAGTTCGCGCCGGCGCGCGATGGATGGTTGCCGAGGAGGGGATTGTGAAGGCTGATCGAGCTGATGGAGTCAACGGCGTCACGCCATTCGACGATGTCTCGATCTTCGAGCGCAGCGAAGCCATGCGCGCGATCGGGACGACGATCGATAGCATCGCCGACACGGACGCCACGGTTCTGCTGCGCGGCGAGAGTGGGGTCGGGAAGGATGTCGTGGCGCGCGCGATCCATACGCGCTCCTCGCGCCGTCGCGGCCCGCTCGTGCGCGTGAACTGCGCGGCGATCCCGTCGGGACTGCTCGAATCCGAGCTGTTCGGCTACGAGAAGGGCGCTTTCACCGGCGCCGCCAAGCGCAAGCTCGGATATTTCGAGTACGCGAACGGGGGCACGATCTTCCTCGACGAGATCGGCGACATGTCGCACGAGCTCCAGGCCAAGCTGCTGCACGTACTCCAGGATTTTCGGTTCACGCGCGTCGGCGGCCACATGCAGATCGAGGTCGATGCTCGCGTGATCGCCGCCACCAATCGCGATCTCGAGGCGGCGCTGGCCCGGCTGGAGTTTCGCGAGGATCTCTACTACCGGCTCAACGTCGTCGAGCTCCGCATCCCGCCCCTGCGCGATCGGCGCGAGGAGATCCCGGGGTTGGTGGCATGGTTCCTCGACCGGTTCAACGCGCAGTACGGACGGCAAAAGCGACTCTCGCCCGAGACCGTGGCGCTGCTCACCGAGCGCCCCTGGTGGGGCAACATCCGCGAGCTGGAGAACGCCGTGCGCCGGATGGTCGTGCTCGCCGACGGCGAGCAAGAGCACGCGGCGGTCGTCGTCGCGGATGGTCACCGCGGGTGCAGCACGACGGCGCCGCTTCCCCCTCCCAGCGAAGGGCTGCGCGACATCGTGCGCCGCGCGGCACGCGAGGCCGAGCGCATCGCACTCGCCGAGGTGCTCGCCCGCGTGCAGGGCGATCGTCTCGAGGCCTCGCGCATCCTGAGAGTCAGCTACAAGACGATGCTGAACAAGATCGCCGAGTACGGTCTCACGCGCGGGCGCGATCAATCCGGCGCGACCGTCGCGGAGACGCCCGCCGTGGTGGTGCCGCCGGCCGCGGTCGCCGACCGTCCCCGGCCCGACGTGAAATAGCCGACATTTCCGACCTCCCGGCTAAGATGAGGCCGTGGACGGCCCGGGCACGCGGGAGGGACACGGCCTGACCCGAGTTCTGACGGCTCTGGCGGCGCTGGGCGTCCTCGCATCGATGCTGCTTGTCGCGTGTGATCGCGGCGCCGGGCGAGCCGGCGGAGCCGGTGGCGGGAAATCGATCACCGTGGTCATCGCGGAGTACAGCAAGGACCACACGAAGCCCTTCTGGCAGAGCCTGTCCGAGGCGTACACGAAACAGACCGGCGTGAAGGTCGATCTGCGGATCATCGACTGGAACTCGATCGATCAGCAGGTTAGCACGATGATCCAGAACAATCAGCCGCCCGACGTGCTGAACCTGAACTCGTTCTCGAGCTACGCCAAGGATCAGCTGCTCTACTCCGCTGACGACGTGCTGTCGCCGAAGACCCGCGAGGATTTCATCGGCGCCTTCGCCCGCGGCGGCGAGTACCAGGGCAAGCTCTACGGCTTTCCAATCCTCTCGAGCGCGCGTGCGTTTTTCTACAACAAGGACCTGTTCGGCCGCGCCGGGCTCGCCGGTCCGCCGAAGACTTGGGATGAGTTCGTGCAAGCGGCCCGCAAGATCCACGGCCTCGGCGGCGGCGTGATCGGTTACGCGCTCCCGCTCGGACCCGAGGAGGCGCAGGCCGAGTGGGCGATCTGGATGTGGAACAACGGCGGCGACTGGAAATCGGGCGACACGTGGGCCATCAACAGCGACAAGAACGTGCAGACCTTGCGGTTCCTGGCCGATCTGGCCAACCGCCAAAAGGTCACGCAGGTCAACCCGGGCAAGACCAATCGCACCGACGGCGCCTTCCAGCTCTTCAAGGACGGCAAGGTGGGCATGGTGATGGGCTTCAGCCCGCTCGCCGCACAACTCGACGCCGAGAGGAAGGTGAGCTACGGCGTCGCCGAGATGCCGACCGCCGTGGAGCAGGCGGTCACGCTCGGCGTCGAGGATTACCTGATGGCGTTCAAGAGGAGCGGCAACCAGGATGCGGTGAAGCAGTTCCTGGATCTCTACTATCAGCCGGAGAACATCACGCGCTGGATCACGGCCGAGGGCTTCCTGCCGGTGACGAAGACCGGCCTGTCGCAGATGAGCGCGAACGCGAAGCTCAAGCCCTATCTGGACGCGCTCCCCAACGCGCGGCTCGCGCCGACGACGGATCCGGCGTGGGACCGGGTGAAGCTCGACGTCCAGCAGAACATCGGCCTGGCCGTCCAGCCCGGCGGCAACCCCAAGCAGGTGCTGGACCAGCTGCAGAAGAACGCCGTGGCCGCGGCGGGCGCCCGCTGAAAGGCCGCGACCTTCGCGGCCCGAGCCGCTGACGCGGGAGCCCGCGCGCGCGCGCCGCCGCGGCATGGGCCGCTGGCAGGCACTCCTCTGGCTCGGTCCCAGCCTGGCGCTCATCGCCGTCGTCGTCGTCTACCCCGCCGTCGCCCTCGTGGGCGCCTCGCTCGGCCGCTACTCGATCACCGGGCTCTATCAGGGCTGGGTCGGCACGGCGAACTACCTGCGGCTCCTCGAGCAGGAAGCGCTGCCGGACGTGGTGCTCAACACGATCGTCTGGGTGGTCTCGATCGTTGCCGTCACCGTCGTGGCCTCGCTTGGCCTCGCCCAGCTCCTGAACGAAGAGTTCCCGGGCCGGCGGCTCGTCCGCTGGGCCCTGATCGTCCCGTGGGCGGCGTCGCTCATCATGACCTCCAAGCTCTTCGTCTGGCTCTACGACTACTACTTCGGAATGCTCAATCGCGTGCTGACCGTGCTCGGCCTGTTGCCGGCGCCGGTGGACTGGCTCGGCAACGACGCGACCGTGATGGCCGCGATGATCCTCGTCGGTATCTTCGTGTCCCTGCCGTTCACGACCTATGTGCTCCTGGCAGGGCGGGCGGCCATCCCGCGCGAGGTGTACGAGGCCGCCCGGGTCGATGGTGCCTCGCGATGGCGCACGTACCGGTCGGTCACGTTGCCGCTGCTGCGCCCGGCGCTGCTGGTGGCGATCGTGCTGAACGTGATCTACGTCTTCAATTCGTTTCCGATCGTGTGGACGCTCAACGACCGGAACCCGGGCTTCGCCCATGACACGATGATCACGTACATGTACAAGATCGCGTTCAAGAGCTCGCTGCGCGACGTCGGGTTGGCCGCTGCGCTCGGGGTCGTGAACGTGCTGGTGATCCTGCTCGCCGTGCTGCTTTACCTGCAAACGGTCACGTGGCGCGAGGCCGAGGCGTGAGCATTTCGCGTGAGCGCCGGCGTACCGTCCGCCGGGCGGCGCTCGCGGCCGCCGGGCTGGCCGTCGCGTTGGTCGTGCTGGCGCCGTACATCGTGATGGTGTGCGCGGCGCTCAAACCGGAGGCGGAGCTCAGGATCACGCCGCCGCGGCTGACGCCGATGGTCTGGCGTCCCACCAATTTTCTCGAGGTGCTGGCCGATCCCGGCTTCCAGGTCTGGCTGCGCGCCTCGCTGATCGTCGCGCTGGCCTCGACGGTCATCGTCGTGCTCGCCGCGACGCCGGCCGCCTACTACACGGCGCGGCACCGGTTCCCAGGCCGCTCGGCATTCCTCCTGCTGGTGCTCGTCACCCAGATGTTCTCGCCGACGGCCCTGGTGGTGGGGCTTTACCGAGAATTCTTCGAGCTGGGGCTGGTCGACACGTACGCCGCGCTCATCCTAACCAATGCGGCCTTCAACCTGGCTTTCGCCGTCTGGATCCTTCGCGCCTTCTTCTCGGCTATCCCGCGCGAGATCGAGGAGGCCGCGGCCGTGGACGGCTGTGGCCGGCTCGGAACGCTCGTGCGGGTGGTGCTGCCGCTCTCCCTGCCGGCCGTCGTCACCGCGGTCATCTTCGCCTTCATCACGGCGTGGAACGAGTACATCGTGGCACTTACGTTGATGACCGATCCAGCGCGCAAGCCGCTGACCGTCGGCATCACCGCCTACGTCACGGCGTACGTCCAGCATTGGAATCACCTCTTCGCGGCCTCGGTCATCGCGATCGTTCCGGTCGTGATCCTGTTCGCGTCGATCGAGCGGCATCTGGTCGGGGGACTGACGGCGGGCAGCGTGAAGTAAAAAGCGCACGGGAAGGGGTTCGCCTTCCCGTGCGCGGCGGGTCGAGGCGACGTTACGGCAGGGAGACGGTCGTGCCGTCACCCGACGCGGAGATCACGAACGTACCGGCCGAGGTGCTGCCGGCGTACGAGTACGGCGTCGTCCAGCCCGAGGGCGGTGTAGGCAGGTTCGCCATGAACGGACCCGCGGTCTGATTCTGGCTGTTGGTCACGACCGCCGTGAGCGCGTTCAGGTTCGTCGGCACGATGCTCATGTGAGCAGCGTAGATCGAGACGGCCGAGGCGAGGGCTCGGGCGTCAGCCTGGGCCTTGGCGATCCGCGCGCGGGCCTGAACGTTGGCGTAGAGCGGGATGGCGATGGCCGCCAGGATGCCGATGATCGCGACGACGATCATCAGCTCGATGAGGGTGAAGCCTCGCTGGTTCGCTACCGCGAGCCGTTTCTTCGTCCACCACTGGAACATTGCGCGTCTCCCTGTCGTGCTGCGCGAAGGTTGAGAAGCTCGACGTTCGTTCGTTGTCTGATGTGATTGCAGCTTCGATGCCACGGGTCGCACGCGACACAACATCGAGTTCCCAGCTAGTTGAAATTTTCGGCGGCGGCGGAGCGATCGTGAAGCGCCCGGCTCTAGCCATCCAGAACGGCACGAACAGCGGCTTTCGACCACTGGACAGATTCGCCCCACGGCATTCGCGCGCGGCGTGTTTCCGGGATTCCCGAGGCCAAGCCCGTGTACAGTCAGGGCAATGGCCGATGGATCGGAAGCCGCCGAAGAAGTCCGAAGGCTTGCGCCGTCGCCCCGGCCCGTTCGTCTGGGCGCCCTGCGGCACCGGGATTTCCGGCTATTCTGGATCGGCCAGCTGATCTCGCAGATCGGAACGTGGATGCAGAGCGTGGCGCAGGCCTGGCTGGTCCTCGAGCTGACGCATTCGCCGCTGCAGCTCGGACTGGTGAGCGCGCTCCAGTTCACGCCCGTGCTCTTCCTCTCCCCGATCGGTGGCGTACTCAGCGATCGCTTCGCCAAGCGGAAGGTGCTGCTCGTCAGCCAGACCGCGATGCAGCTGCAGGCATTCGTGCTGGCGGCGCTGGTGTGGAGCGGGCGAGTCCAGTACTGGCACGTCGCGGTCCTCGCGGCGATCTACGGCCTCGGCCGCGCGATCGATATCCCCGCGCGCCAGGCGTACGTGACCGACCTGGTCGGCCGGTCCGATCTGGCCAACGCCGTCGCCCTCAACTCGGTCATCATGAACGGCGCCCGCATCGTCGGGCCCGCGGTCGCCGGATTGCTGATCGCCGCCTTTGGCGTCGCGCTCGCGTTTTTCCTGAACGGTGTGAGCTTCGTCGCCGTCCTGGTGGCGCTCGTGGCGATTCGGACCGACGGCCGCCCCGACGTCGGACGGCTCGGGATCAGGGAGGGAATTCTCGGCGCGCTGAGCTACGCCGCGGCCACGCCGCCGGTCGCGTTCACGCTCGGGCTCATGGTGGTGGTGAGTCTCGTCGTCCTCAACTTCAACGTGATCGTGCCGCTCGTGGCGCGAAACGTCCTGAACCAGGGCGCCAACGGGTTCGGGCTCCTGATGTCCTCGCTGGGCGCCGGCGCCGTCGCCGGCGCGTTCGGCGTGGCGCTGTTCCGGCGCGGCCAGCCGCCACTCGCGTTCCTCGTCGTGTCGGGCGCGATGCTCTGTGCCGGGCTCATCGCGCTCGGCCTCGTCGGCCATTTTGCCGTGGCCGCCATGGTGCTGGCGCTGCTGGGATGCTGCCAGATCCTCTTCACGACCGGATGCAACACGACCCTGCAGCTCATCGCGCCCAACGAGCTGCGCGGGCGCGTGATGGGTCTCTACACGGTCACCTTCGCCGGGATGACGCCCTTCGGGTCACTGCTGATCGGCTGGATCGCCGAGCATCAGGGCATCCGGATGGCATGCCTTGGCGGAGGCGCGATCGGGCTCATGGGCGTCGCCATCCTCGTGCTGGTCGCGCACCGCGGCGGCATCGTCTGGACTCACGGGCGCGCCGTCTAGCGCGGGCGGGCGTTACTCGTCGTCCAGGAGTGCCCGCACGCGGTCCATCATCTCGTCCTTCGGGTAGATCGCGCCGAGCGCCCGCGCGCGGGTCAGGGGATCGCTAGCGAAGAACCGCTCGTAGAGCACCTGCCGACTGCCGAACGCGCTGCCGGCGACGTCCCACGCCAGGCGGAAGAGCTTCACGCGATCGCGCGCGCCGGTGCTGTCGGTCGCGAGGTACTGCTCGATCTGGGGCGCGAGGGGTCCGCTGAAGTCCGCCTCGGTCGGCGTGATCATGAAGCTGCTCGACCCGAGCAATTGTAATATTTCGACCATCCGCGGGTAGGCGGTCATGAACAGGTTGCGCGTGCTCTCGGCGGGCAGCGGTGCCGGGCACATGACGCCCCATTCGTCGAGCTCCGCGTCGGCCTCGCAGGCACGTATGCAGGCGCGGGTGAGCTCGGTGTAGAGCATCAGCTCGGCCAGCCGCTCCTCGGAGTGCGGCAGGTGCGCGTTGCCGAGCGTCTTGGTCATCAGGAGCGCCAGGCCCAGGACGAACTCGCACTTGGCAAGGTTCTTGGCCGCGCCCTGGTGCGCCGTGTGCGTCATCGAGTGCGTGGCGGTCGCGGTGGCGTTGAGCAGATCGACGTCGCCCAGCAGGAACACGCGCTCCCAGGGCACCAGGACGTCGTTGAAGAAGACGACGCAGTCCATCTCCTCGAAGCGCGAGCCCAGCGGGTGCTCGAAGTGCGAGCGGCCGAGGTCGAAGCTCTCTCGGCAGAGGAACTTGAGTCCGGGGGTCGCGCAGGGGATCGCGAAGTTGAGTGCGAACGGGCTGTGGGTCTCGGTGTGCCGTGCCACGCGCGGCGAATAGACGGCGATCTCGTCGGAGAGCGGTCCCAGCGTGGCCAGGATGCGCGCGCCGCGCACGACGATGCCCGCGTCGGTCTCGCGGATCACCTGGAGCGCGGTGCCTTCTTCGAGGTTGAAGGTGCCGCTGACGTTGCGGCTCCGCTGCAGGTTGATCAGCGAGTGGGTCAGCGTCAGATCGCGCTCACTGATGTACTCGTAGTAGCGGCGGATGTTCTCGCCGAACTCGGGCCGCCCTCGCGCGAAGTAGCGCGCGGCCGCCGCCCAGGCAGCGAAGGTGACGTTCATGAAATCGGGCGAGCGGCCCATCATCCCGCACGTGGTGCGGGCCCAGCGCAGCATCATCCGGCCGCGCTTGGCCAGCTCTTCGCGAGTCCGCGGGATGATGAACGAGAGCCCCAGGCGCTCGCCGCTGGTCGGCGACACGAACGTCATCTCGTCGCTTAGCTCGGGATCGTGCTGCAGGTCGTAGAGCGAGGCGATCGCGCGCACCCCATTGGCGAGACCGGGGTGCGTCGTCACGTCCTTGACCCGCTCGCCGCGTAGCCAGACTTCGCAGTCCTGTGCTTGCAGGCCCTTGATGTACTCGGCGCCCGTCCGCGCTGCCATGATGAAGCTCCTTACGCGGCCTGCCCGCCCTACTTGACCTTGAGATCCTCGCAGGGCGCGGCGTAGGGATAGCCCTGGATCAAACCCGCGCCGGGCGCTTCCACGCGCGCATTCACGCCCCAGATGAATCCCTGCTGGAAGATCGGCGCGACCATCGCCTGGTCGATGATGATCTTCTGGATCTGATGGAGCGTGGCTTCGCGCTTCTTGCGGTCGAGCTCCTTGGCCTGCTGCTGGAACAGGTCGTCGATCTCCGGCAGCGAGCCGTACGCATAGAGGCCGCCCTTGGTGAAGAAGGGCTCGAGCCGTGCCGGCGCGTTGCCGGCGGCACCGGTCGCCCCGATCAGGAGGCCCTTGATCTTCTTCTCATGCCAGTTGGTCATGAACGTCGCGCGCTCCATCGTCCGCACGCGCGTGCGGATCCCGATGCCCTGGAGGTAGCCGCCGACGGTCTCGGCCAGCGACGTGTACGGCGGCAGCGGCGTGAGATCGCCCGCATCGAAGCCGTTGGCGTAGCCGGCCTCGGTCATGAGCTGCTTGGCCCGCTTGACGTCGAGTGCCGGCGGCTCGACCTTCAGCGCGAAGTCGAACTCGGGCGGGACGAAGGCGCCCGCGGGCTTGCCATACCCGAGCATCTCGGCCTGGTTGATCGCGTTGCGGTCGATCACCAGGCTCGCCGCCTGGCGCACCCGCTTGTCGTGCCACGGCGACTTCGGGTCCCACTGGTCGAGGAAGTCGAGCCAGTAGACCCCATAGAGCAGCGGCGCGGTGATCTTGACGTTCGGCGAGCGCTTCAAATCCTCGGCGGCCGCGCCGACGAAGAGGTACGCGATGTCGACCTCGCCGGTCTTGACGGCCGCGGCGCGCGTGCTCTCGTCGGGGATGCTCTTCATAATGATGCGCTTCACCTGCGGCGGCTTGCGCCAGTAGTCGGGGAAGGCATCCAGCACGAGCTCGATGCCCGGCTGGAACGAGACGAACTTGAAGGGCCCGGCGCCGACGGGTGCCTTCTTGTAGGCTTCCTCGCCGACCTTCTCGATATATTTCTTCGGCACGATCCAGGAGGCGCCGGTGGCCGAAGTGCCGTAGAACGCGATGAAGTCCGGCCACGCTTCCTTGAGCACGAAACGCACCCGGTTGGGCGCGACAACCTGGACTTCCTTCACCTTCTCCTTGAGCAGCCGCGCCGAGGCGCCCTTGTAGCGCTCGAAGGTGAACTTCACGTCCTCGGCGGTCACGGGATCGCCGTTGTGGAACTTGGCGTTCTTCCGCAGCACGAACTCGTAGTTGAGCCCGTCCTTCGAGACCGACCACGACTCGGCGAGGCTCGGCGTCGAGATGTTCCCCGGCATCGGCTTCACGAGCGCGTCGTGAAGGGCATAGAGGACCATGAACGGCGTGATCAGCGCTTCGGTGTCACCCGGATCGAGCCAGCGCGAGACGAGCGTCACGTGGACGCCCCAGACCATCGTGCCCGGCTCCGGTGCCGCGAGCACGGGCGTGACACATGCCAGGGTCAAGACGACCGCGAGGAGGACACCGAGCCGCGAACGAGCGGGCATCAAGACACCTCCAGAGGGGTTGGTTGGCGGGCGGCGACGCGCTCGGTGGCGGGCGCCGCCGGCTCAGGGAACGTCATGCTCACCGGAGCATTGGCCTCGAAGGGACTCCAGAGGCCGAGCTCCTTGCCGATCTCTCTCAGTGCGGGCAGCACTTCCTCGCCGAGCAGGCGGATGCAGGTCCGCGTGTCCGCGCTCGAGACGAAGCCGTCGGCCGCCCAGAAGCCGACGATGGACGGCCGCGTCTCCTCGAGCAGGCGGCGAAGCTTCGGGATCACAGTCTTCGGTGTGCCCGCCACGATCATCTGGCTATTGATCTGATCCTCGAACGACGCCCCGCGCGGATTGGACCGCCGCCCGACCGCGTACTCGACGAACTGCGAGCGGATCGACGGCGAGAAATAGCCGGACGGCGTCGACCAGACCGGGTGCGCCAGGCCGGTGAACTCGCCCTGCATCCACATGAACTGGCGCGCGTTCTCGAGCGCCTTCTCTTCGGTCTCGGCGATGTGGCAGCGCTGGAGATAGCCGCGGTACTCCGGGCCGCCGGCGTAGCCGGTCTCGGCGGCGACCTGGTCGTAGAGCTCCCAGATCTTCTTGGTGGCCTCGATCGCGGTGCTGAGCGCGATGTACGGGTAGCGCTTCTTCGCCGCCCAGATGATCGTCTCCTTGCTGAGCACCCCCGGGATCCATACCCGTGGATGCGGCTTCTGCAGCGGCACCGCCCACGGGTTCACCACGCGGTGCTGATAGTGCGTGCCTTCCCAGCGAAACGGCCCCGGCTGCGTCCACGCGCGCACGATCAGGTCGTGGGCCTCCTCGAAGCGCTCGCGGTTGTAGGCGGGATTGACGCCGGTGGCGAGCTGCTCCTGGCCGCCGCCACGCACGAAGCCCGACACGAGCCGGCCGCGCGAGACCATGTCGATCATCGCGAGCTCTTCGGCCAGACGCACCGGATTGTCGGCGAGCGGCAGCGGGTTGCCGAGCAGCACGATCTTCACGCGCCGGGTGGTGGCCGCCAGGATCGACGCGAACACGTTGCACTTGGCCTGCATGCAGAACGGCGCGTTGTGATGCTCGTTGAGCATGATGCCGTCGAAGCCGACCGCTTCGGCGAGCCGGTAGTGCTCGAGATACTCGTTGTAGAGACGGCTGCCGGCGGCCGGATCGAAGTGGCGATTGGAGAACATGAGCGCCGTGGCGCCGAAGTCGCGTCCTTCGGCCTCCGGGTACGCCGACATCGGCTGCTCCGTGAAGTACATGAGGTGCATCAGACGTCTCCTTGGGTCACGAAATTGGTCACGAGCCGCGCGAGCTCGTTCGGTTTCTCCATCTCGACGAAGTGTCCAGCACCCTCCACGATCTCGAGGCGTGCCCGTGGCAGCGCCTTGGCGTACCGCTCGCCGCACTCGAGCGGCACGATGCGATCGTCGCGCCCCCAGACGACCAGGGTCGGCGTGGCGACACCGCCGAGCAGGTGCGGCAGCGAGGCGTTGTACATGTACGGCTTCCACGCGATGCGGAAGGACATCTCGCGGTTCAGATCCCAGTGCTCGAGTCGAGCCGTCTCCGGCTCGGCGCCGAACAGGCCGTCGAACGCCGCCTGATCGCTGAAGCCCAGGCGCACGTATTCGATGTAGGAGACGAGCGCCTGATCGGCGATGACGCCGCGCTCGGGCTTGATGCCCATCGCGCCGACGAGCACGAGCTTGCGAAACGCGCGCGGGGCCTGGGTGGCCATCTCCGCGGCGATCCAGCCGCCGAAGCCGAGCCCGACGACCGACACGGTTTGCGGGGCGCGCGTGACGGCGAGCTCGCTCAGCAGCCATTGATGCGCGGCCGCGAGGTCACGCACGTTGCGCATCCACTCCGGGCGCTGAGAGCCGTCGTAGCCCAGATGCGAGGGCACCAGTACCGTGAAGCGCTCGGCGAGCTCGTCATAGAAGGGCAGGCGCGCCAGCGTCCCGATATCGTGGTGCAGAATCAGCAGCGGCGGTCCGTCGCCGGCGCGGGCGAGCTGCATCCCGACTCCGGCGATCGGCAGGGTCTCGGTGGTCCAGGTGACGGATGACGTGCTCACGGTAGCGAGGCTCCCCCCGTCGCGCGGGCTCGTAACCCCGCTCGACGTCTGCTCAGACTACTCGCTTGGCGCGGGGGCTGGCAATCGCGCGTTTTCTGTGGTCGCGGGGCGGGGGTGGGTGGGGGTGGGGGGTGCGGGACCACGCGGCGCGCGTGCGCATGCCCGCGGCGGCTGGGCTCCATCTGGGCGCGCGACGCCCGAGGTGCGCTTGGAGGGAACGGGTCCCGCACCCCCCACCCCCACCCACCCCCGCCCCGCGACCACGTCTTTCGGCGCGGGCTTAGATCATTCGAAAATTTCGGTGATGCGTTGCTTTGCGGGTTTGTCGGCGGTCCGGTTGCGTGTTGGTTGCGGGTGCGAGCGTGGTTGTGAATGGGTGCGGATTTTGTGGG
>Ga0075433_10001832_pt1 | contig 15958 bp, 9 predicted proteins | sample RhiMethybrSRZTD2_FD_75299 | JGI IMG/M metagenome (GOLD analysis project Ga0075433, IMG submission 75299) | Populus rhizosphere microbial communities from Tennessee, USA - Rhizosphere MetaG P. TD hybrid SRZTD2 | ecosystem: Host-associated > Plants > Roots > Rhizosphere > Soil | place: USA... | reverse complement strand
CCAGGATCGCGTCGGCGAGGGGCGGGGAGAAGAACCGCTTCAGCCGGCCCATCTGCTCGAGCTGGTCCACCTGCTCGGCCACCCGGCGCTCGAGCGTCGCGTTCCAGCGGGCGATCTCGTGAGCCTGCGTGGTGACCGTGTCGTGCAGCGCCTTGATCCGCAGCATCGAGCGGACGCGGGCCGATAGCGCAGCGTGGTCCACCGGCTTGGTGAGGTATTCGTCCGCCCCCGCCTCGAGCCCGGCGACGATGTCCTTCGCCTCGGTCATAGCGGTCACCAGGATGATCGGCGTGAACGAGGCGGTCTGCGCCTGCTTCAGCCGACGACAGACCGTGATGCCGTCGACCTTCGGCATCATCACGTCGAGCAGAATCAGATCGGGCTGAGCCTCGCCGGCGACCGCCAGCGCCTCCTCGCCGTCGCGGGCGGTGACGACGTCGTAGCCGTCGGCGGCCAGGCGCATGCTCAGGATGCGGACGTTCGCCGGATTGTCGTCGGCGATCAGGACCCGCGCCGGATTCCTCACCCTGACCCCTAGCGCGTGACGGTGATCTTCTTCGAGCTCTCCCAGCCCGCCGAATGCGTGGGCTCGGCGATCGCCCGCAGCGTGCCGCCCTCGTCGAGGGCGATGGTGAAGACCGCCTTGGGATAGGAGAACACCGGGTGCAGATAGACGCGCGCGATCTCCGCGGTGTCCTTGTAGAGGGCGATGTAGCGCACGAAGTGCTCGGCGAGCGACGGATGGACGCCGCCCGCGCCGATCGTGACGGTGACCTCGAACCACTGCCCCCGCTTGACCTGGTCCGGCGCCTCGATCTTCGGCGTGTGCTTCTCGTCGTACGTGCGGCGGACCTCCCGGAACTCCGGCGTGAACTGCTCGGCTTGACCCTGGGCGTCCACCCGGGCGGTGCCGGAGACGAGGACGAGGGCGACCACGGCGAGGACGGCCGGCGTCTTGGCGTAGCTCATGAACCGTCTCCTCAGTTCTCGGGGAGAAACTTGTGGATCAGCGCCATCAGGTCGCGCGGACTGTACGGCTTGGCCAGGTACGCCGAGGCGCCCGCGTCCATCGCCTTGCGGTCGTCGCCGCTCAGAGCGAACGACGTCACCACCACCAGCGGGATGTTGGCGGTCCGCGGATCGGCGCGGAGCAGGCGGGTCGCGTCGAGTCCCGACAGCTTCGGCAGCTGGACGTCCATCAGGATGAGATCGGGCAGCTCGCGCTTGGCCACCGCGAGCCCCTCCTCGCCGTCGGCTGCCTCCAACAGGCGGTAGGTCGTCCGGCTCAAGAGCTGTCTCACGATCTTCCGATTGTATTCGTTGTCCTCGATGTGGAGCACTGTCCGGTCCTTCATGCGGGTCCTCCGTCCGCGTGCAGCGGCACCGTGAAGAAGAACGTCGAGCCACGGCCGACCTCGCTCTCCACGCCGATGCGTCCGCCGTGCAACTCGACGAGCCGCTTCGTGATGCTGAGTCCGAGCCCCGTCCCACCGTATTCCCGGGTGATGGTCGTGTCGACCTGACGGAACTCGGCAAAGATGTTCTCGACCTCGTCCTTGGGGATGCCGATGCCGGTGTCGGCCACCTTGAACGTGAGCCATCCGTCGGCCAGGCTCACGTCGATATCGACCCGCCCCTGGCGCGTGAACTTGAGCGCGTTCCCGGCGAGGTTCAGCAGACACTGGGTGAGCCGCCGGCCGTCGCCCCAGGCCGCGGGGATCCCCGGGGCCACCTGCACGCCGAACGCCAGCCCCTTCTCGATGGCTAGGGACCGGAGCGACGCATGCACGACCTCGACGATCTCCTGCACCGAGTACTCGCCGAGGCCCAGCTCGAGGCGGCCGGCCTCGATCTTCGACAGATCGAGCACGTCGTTGATGAGCCGGAGTAGGTGGCGGCCGTTGGTCTGGATGTCGACGAGCGGCTCGCGCAGGTTGGCCGGCACCTCGCCGTACAGCTCGTCGAGCATGATCTCGGTGAACCCGAGGATCGCGTTGAGCGGGGTGCGCAGCTCGTGGCTCATGTTCGCCAGGAATTCCGACTTGGCGCGGCTGGCCAGCGCCAGGCGGTCGTTCAGGCTCCGCAGCGTGGCCGCCGCCACCCGCTGCTCGTCGTCGAGCCGGTGCAACTCGCGGCTCATCCACGTCATGTGCTCGGCGAGCGCGCCGAACTCGTCGCGGTTCGGCACGACCACGGTGCCTCCGAACCGGCCGGCCGCCACGTCGCTCAGGAAGCCGTGGGCCGCGCGCACGGGCAGGATGAACGACCACGAGATGACGAAACCGCCGATCAGCGCCAGCATGACCGAGGCGACAGCGAAGCCGGCCATCAGCCGCATCGAATGGCGGCGCGTCGCGGCCAGGCTCTCGCGGAACTTCGCCATTCGGCTCTCCTCGGCGGTCACGAGCGAGCCCACCAGGGTCTCGATCTTCTGGTAGATCGGCTCCTGTCGAGTTCTGAGCGCCGTCAGGGCCTCTTCGAGCTTCTTGTCCCGGACCGCATTGGCAATGTCGGCAACCGTCGCCATCGCATCGTCCTGAGCGCCGCGAATCGCCTGGATGAGCGCGCGCTCCTCGGCGGGCGCGGCGGTTTCGAGCCGGGCCAGGGTGTCGTTGAACCGGTTGTTCTCGCGCAGGATTAGGCTGACCGGTTCTGAGCCCTGGGACAGGAGCGCCATCGAGGTGAAGTGCATCTGCATGGCGAGCGCGTGCTCGATCTGCCGCGACCAGCCGACTCGCTCGTGGGCCTGGTCGAGCAGGGTCGTCTCGCGCGCCGCCTCGCTGACGGTCCGGATGCTCACCGCCGTCATCGCGATGAAGAGCACTGTGATCAAAAGGAAGCCGGCGAGGAGCTTGATATGGACCGACGCGCGGATCTTCGCGACCCAGCGCACCGGAGCGCCCAGCGGCGAATCGAGTAGCGCCATGACGGGCGGCGGCGTTCGCTCGGAAGCCGGCGCTCGGCTCATGGTCCCCTCCCGCGCGACTAGCGGGCGGGCATCTCCAGGGTGACGGGGGTTGGGTCCTGGTCGCCCACGACGACTTCCTTCGAGACCGTGCCGAGCCGCTCCTGCCAGACTTTCAGAGTGTAGCGCCCGGGCGGAAGGCCCCTGAGCTCGAACTCGCCGGCGCCGTCTGTGAGGGCGTAGTACGGATGCTCGGCCACCACGACCCAGCCGCGCATCCACGAGTGCAAGTCGCACGTGACGCGAATGATCTCGGGCTTCTCGAACGCGATGGTGATCGTGCGGCCCTTCGGCTGCGTCCGGTTGAAGGGCGGATTCGCGCTCGGCGTGCTGTGCAGGTTGTGCAGGAGCCGGTCGCTGTTCAGGAAGTCGATCTTCCCGCCCGCGGGCACGACGACGACCCGCGGGGCGAACACGCAATCCTTCTGGTCCATCGTCGCCGTGGACGCCAGCGCCGCTGCGGGCGCCCCGGCCGGCGGCTTTTCGAGCCAGACGACCGCGCTCCGGATGCCGCCTTGCGGCGAGAGGACGAGCTCTTCCGGGTTCTTCTCCTTGCCGCACACGTACTGGTCGATCGTCACGGCGAGCTTCTTCAGCTCCGGGGCCGTTCCCTTCAGCGTGACGTTGCCCTTGATCGCGCCGGCCGAAGCATCGCCGGGCGTCGCCAGGCCGGTCGCCAGCGCGATGACGGCCACACCGAACACGATCGCTCGCCAAAATCCCACGGTCACCTCCGGGGCCACAGTGTACGCCAGGTGGCGGGCTTTCCTTCTCCCCGAGAGTTACCGAGCGGCGCGCCGGTTCTCCACCAGTTGACCGTAGTCGAGCTTCACGAGCCGATCGCCGAGATGATAGTAGCGGTCGTCGTGGCTGATCACCACGACGGTCTTGCCGCGGGCCCGAAGGTCGGCCAGGAGCCGCGTGTAGAAGATCTCGCGGTAGTGGACGTCCTGGTCGGCGGCCCACTCGTCGAAGACGTAGATCGGCCGATCTTCGAGGAAGGCGGTCAGAAGGGCGAGGCGCTTGCGCTGGCCGTGGGAGAGCGCGGTCGTCGACAGCACTCCGCCCCTGATCTGCAGCTTCGCATCGAGCTCGAGTTCGACCAGATAGCGGCGGGCGCGACCGTCCAGGTCATCGCCCCCGAGCCCGAGCAGACGGTCAAACAAATAGAAGTCGGTGAAGACCGCCGAGAAGTGCTCGCGGTACCAGTCCTGGTTCGTGTCGGTGATCAGCTGTCCATCGAGGCGGATCGCGCCGGCGCACGGCGTGTAGAGCCCGGTGAACAGCTTGACGAACGTCGACTTGCCGCTGCCGTTGCCGCCCACGAGGAACACCAGCTCGCCCGGGGTGAGCGTCCAGTCGAGCGGGCCCAGCACGAACGCCCGGCCGTCGATATCGGGTGGATAGGTGAACGTCGCGCCGTCGAAGTCGAGACGATGCCACGCGCGCGGTCCCTCCGGCCGGGCCGGAGCCGACGCCGCATCGTCGGGCCGGCCGAGCGAAACGCCGAGCTCCGCGATTTTCTCGAGCGCGATCCGTCCTCGCGCGAAGATCGGCCAGGCCTCGATGATCGACCACACCGGCGCCATCATGTACAGGATCGCGAGGACGTAGCCGGTGACCGTCTCGGTGTCGCGGTTCGAGCCGCTCGGCGCCCAGAGGAGCATGCCGACAAGCAGACCGTAAAAAAGGAGCTGGTTCCAGATGTCCGCGACCAGGTGGTGTCGGACCCCGGTGAGCGCGTGCCGGCGCAGCTCTTCCGTGGTTGTCTCGATCCGCTCGCTCAGAAAGGCCTCGCGACGGGCCGTGTGGAGCTTGAGCTCCTTCATCCCCTCCGTCAGCGCGCGGAAGTGATCGAAGAGGACATCGCGTGTGTCGCGCGCACGCTGCAGGTACCGGTAGGCGCGCGTGGTCAGCACTCGGTAGCCGACCGCCCCGATGCCCACGACTAGGGCGGCGACCAGCAGGATCGATGGAGAGAGCCATCCGAGATAGATCCCGCAGCCGACCAGCACCGCGGCGTTCATCGCAGCCGTCGGCACGTTCTGGGCCGCCCAGCCGAGCCACGCGACGTCGTCGGTGAGCGTGGCCAGGATCCGTGGAATCCCGACGTGCTCGAGATGACGCAGCGGCGCGGCCAGCAGGCGGCGGCTGAGATCCCGGCAGAGATCGGCCAGCGTCTGCTGGCTGAACTGGTTCAGCAGGAGGCGCGCCACCGCTTGGCTGCCGATCTTGGTCGCGACGAGTCCTGCGAACGACGCCATCAGCCGACCCGTCGAGAGGTCGCCGTGGTGGAGCGCGGTGTTGACGAGGGCGATCAACCCCGCGCTGGCGGCGCCGCTCACGAGCCCGGCCAGGATCGCGCCCACCGCCACGAGCCATGAGCGCAGTGGAATGAGCGAGACGAGAGCGCTCACCCTGGTCGCGACGATGCCTGCGCCCGGGAAAGGCACGCCGTAAGCTGGGTGGCCAGGGTCCTGACGTGGGGCTCCGTCAGCATCAGCCCGGAATCGTCGCCGGGGGCGCTGTAGACCTCGTGGCCGCCGAGAGCCAGCCCAGCCCAGACCATCCGCAAGTCGGCGCTCGGAGCGAGCGGACGCCCCTCGGCGCAGACGAGCACGACCGATCCCGGATAGGCGCGTGGCACGTAGCGCCGGAACGCGAGCCTGTTGGCCTGCGTCACGGCGTGCAGGAACACCTCTGCCCTCGCGTCGCGGAGCACGTCCCGCAGCCCACGCCCAAGAAACCGGAGCCGCTCCAGGCCAGGTACGCGCCTCAGCGTCTCGACATGAAGCCGCAGCCGTCCGGTCAGGATACCGAGCAGCGCCGACGCGCGAATGGCGCGCGGAAGCGGCAGAGCCGAGGCGACCTCTGGCGGCCACGTCTCGAGAAGTCCCAGAAAGCCGACTTTCTCGCCGGCGGCATGAAGCTGCTGGGCAATCTCGTAGGCCACGACTCCGCCCATGCACATCCCGATGAGATGGTACGGCCCGCTCGGCTGGATCTCGCGAATCTCGGGCAGGTATGCCGACGCGATGTCCTCGATCCTCGTCAGCGGCGGCTCAATCCCATCGAGGCCGCGCGACTGCAGCCCGTACAGCGGTTGGTCCGAACCCAGGAGCCGGGCGAGCCGGTGATAGCCGAGGACGGTTCCCGTCACGCCCGGGATCACGAACAGCGGTACGCGACTCCCGGTCGCGTGGATCGCGACCAGTGAGCGTCCGGAGGCCGGACGCAGGCCACGGCGTATGACTGCGGCTAGGTCCTCGATGGTGGGGGCCTCGAACAGCGTCGCGAGCGACAGAACGATGCCGAGCGCGTTCTCCGTGCGGGCGACCATCCGCATGGCCAGGAGCGAGTGGCCCCCGAGGTCGAAGAAGTTGTCGCGGATGCCCACACGGTCGATCGAGAGAACGTCCCTCCAGATCTTCGCGAGCTGCCGCTCGAGCCCGTCCCGTGGCTCGACCGGTGCCGGGAGCTCGGTCGGGGGCTCGGGCAGAACCCGGCGGTCCACCTTGCCGCTCACGCTCAGGGGAAGACGGTCGAGTCGAACGAAGGCTGGCGGGATCATGTACGGCGGCAGCGTGCGCTGGAGGAACTCGCGGAGCTCACGCGGATCGAGCGGCTCGGCGCTGACGACGTAGCCCACGAGGCTCGCCTCGCCGCCGGGCCGGCGTCGCGCCACCACCACTGCGCTCTGCACCCGCGGGTGGCGGGTCAGGGTGGCCTCGATCTCGCCGAGCTCGACCCGGAAGCCGCGAATCTTCACCTGGTCGTCGAGCCGCCCGATGAACTCGATCGTTCCATCGTCGAGCCATCGGACCAGGTCGCCGGTGCGGTACAGGCGCTCCTGGAGCGTCGGGGACAGCGCCTGGACGACGAACCGCTCGGCGGTGATCTCCGGGCGCTCGACATAGCCCCGCGCGACTCCGTCCCCCGCAATCCACAGCTCGCCGGGCACGCCGACAGGTACCGGTCGGCGGTGGCGATCGAGCACGTAGACGCGGGTGTTGGCGATGGGCCGACCGATTGGCACGGAGCGTCCGGGTGGCGGCGCGCTCGTGATCGTGTGACAGCACGCGAAGGTTGTTCCCTCGGTGGGGCCGTATCCATTGATGACGGAGAGCGTCGGGAAGGCCGACAGCACGCGCCGTACATGCGGCGGTGAGACAACGTCGCCCCCCGCGAGAAGCTGCCGGAGCGGTCGGAGGATCTCGACCCGGTGATCCACGACCTGCTCGAAGTGCCCGGCGCTGAGCCAGAGCGTCGTCACGCCGTGGCGGGCCAGCAGCCCGCCGAGCTCGTCGACGGAGGGGACGTCGGGCGGCGCCATGACGAGCCGGCCGCCGTTCAGGAGCGCGCCCCAGATCTCGAACGTCGAGACGTCGAACGAGAGCGCCGTGAGCTGCAGGACGACCTCTTCGGGGCCGAAGCGCGCGTAGCTCGTTCCCCTGACGAGGCGGACGACGTTTCGGTGTGTCACCGCGACGCCTTTGGGCGCGCCGGTAGAACCCGACGTGTATGTGACGTAGGCGAGGTCGTCACCGCCCGCGGTGCTCTCGAGCCGCGTGCTGGGCCGGGCCGCGACCGCGTCCCATTCCGCATCGACTGGGATCACTCCCACCGCGGAGGCCGGAAGCCGGCTCAGCATCCGCGTCTCTGTGAGCAGGACGCCGATCTCCGTGTCAGCGAGCATGAAGGCCAGGCGTTCCGCCGGCGCCAGCCGGTCCAGGGGCACGTAGGCGCCTCCCGCCTTGAGGATCGCGAGGAGGGCGACGATCATCTCCATCGAACGATCCATCAGCACCCCGACCCGATGGCCCGCGCCGACGCCTGCCGCTCGAATGTGGCGGGCGAGGCGGTTCGCCCGCACGTCCAACTCGCGGTAGGTCAGCGCAGGGCCCTCGACCACGAGCGCGACCGCGTCAGGCGCCGCGTCGACCTGATCCTCGAAGAGGCCGTGCACGGATCGGTCGCGCGGATAGTGAGTAGCCGTCGCGTTCCACTCGACCAGGAGCTGGTGGGTCTCGGCGTCGCTCATCATGCGCAGGTCCGAGATCCGGCGCGTGGGCTCGGCGACCACACTTTCGAGCAGGGTGCAATAGTGGCCTGCCAGACGCGTCATCGCCGCCGGCTCGAACAGGTCGCGCCGGTACTCGAGGGTCGCACTGAGCGCGCCGTCGGCGCGGTCGCGAACGAACAGCGTCAGGTCGAACGGCGTGGCGACCGTGGCGAACGCGACGTCGCCACCTTCGATCGCGTCCTGCACGACGAAGCTAACCTGGAACATTGGGTTCAGCCCGAGCACCCGCTCGGGCTGCAGCTCCTCCACGAGCTTTTCGAACGGCATGTCCGCATGGGTGTGAGCGTCGAGGCACGTCTGGCGCACGCGCGCTAGGAGGTCCTGGAAGGAAGGGTCGTCGGCCACGTCGCTGCGGAGGACCAGAGTATTGACGAAGAGTCCGATGATCGGCTCGAGCTCCACATGGCTTCGGTTCGTCACCGGCGTGCCCACCACGATGTCGTCCTGCCCGGAGGAGCGGGCCAGGAGCACCGTAAAAACCGCCAGCATGGTCATGAAAAGCGTCGCGTTCTCACGGCGGCCCAACGCGCGCAGGCCGTCGGCCAGCGGGCGCGGCATGGCGAAGTCGTGGCTCGCAGCGGCCGACCCCGAGGGACCGGACCGCGGGCGATCGCTCAAGAGCTGGAGCGGACCGGGCAAGTTGGCCAGGCGCGCGCGCCAATATTGTCGGTGGGCGTCGAGGACCTCGCCGCTGAGCCGATAGCGCTGCCAGAGCGCGAAGTCCACGTACCGGATCGGAAGCGCCGGCAGCGACGAGGAATGCCCGGTGAGACGTGCCGCGTAGAGGGCAGTCAGGTCCCGGACCAGGATGCCCAGCGACCACCCGTCGGCGACGATGTGGTGGACCACGATGCAGAGCTCGTGATCGTCGGGCCCGAGTCTGATCAGGACGGGACGGAAGAGCGGCCCGCTCGCCAGGTCGAACGGACGCCCGGCGTGCTCCCGCACGAGCTGCCACGCAGCGGCCGCTCGCGTGGCCGCCGGCTCGTGCTCGAGGTCGGCGATCTCCAGGGATACCAGCTCCGGGGGACCGATCCGCTGCACGGGCGCGCCGTCGGAATCCGGGAAGATCGTCCGCAAGGACTCGTGCCGTTGCACGAGGTCGCGGAGGGCCAGTTTGAGCGCGGCGACGTCCAGCGGGCCCCGGAGCTTCCGCCGCGCGGCGATGCTGTAGGCCGTGGAGCCTGGCTGGAGCTGATCGAGGAACCACAGTCGTTCCTGCGAGAAGGAGAGCGGAAAGTCCTCCTCGGAGCCGGGGTGGCTCGTGACGAGCGACAGCGAGTCGACGCCGCTCTCGACCGTGACGGCGTCGGGGTTCTCGCCGGCCGCGCGGAGCCACGCCACGAGCTCGGCCTTGCGAAGGCCGAGCTCGGCCCGCAGGGCGTCGCTCAGGGCCCCCCGGGGCGCGCTGCAGCGCAAGCCGTCGCCGTCGACCGTCAGCCGGATGTCGAGCGCGCGAAGGTGGGCGACGAGGTCGGCCGCGGTCATGCGCAGGCCGTCTAGAATTCCTCGATCACGCGCTCGTCTGGCTTCGCCGCGGGTAGACTCTTGAGCACGGCATCGATCTCCGCGTCGGAGAGTCCGGCCAGGCGCGCCAGCAACTGGTCGCGGCTCGCCCCGCTCCGGGTCGGCGCCGGTGCCGGCGCGGCATCGCCGGACCTCTCGGCTCTCGCGATTTCCCGGCCGAGCCCCGCGATCGTCGGCTCCTCGAAGAGACGGCGGAGCGGTAGCTCCACCCGGAACACCTTCCGCACGCGCGAGATGACCTGGATGCCCAGGAGCGAGTGACCGCCGAGCTCGAAGAAATTATCGTGCACGCCGACGCGATCGAGCTTGAGCACCTCCGCGAAGATCTTCGCGAGCGCTTCCTCCTCGCGCGTGCGTGGCGTGACCGGCTTGCGCTCGCGCGCGGGCTCTGGCGGTCGGAGGGCGTGCCGGTCGACCTTGCCGTTGGGCGTCAGGGGCAGCGCGTCGAGGGTCACGAACGCCGCGGGGATCATATAGTCGGGGAGTCGCTGCCGGAGGAAATCCCGGAGATCGCCCGTGACGAGGCCGCCGCCACGGGGAACGACGTGGCCGATCAGCCGCTCGTTCCCCCCAGCGCCCGCGACCGTGACAACGGCCGCCTCGATCGCCGGATGCGTCCGCAGGACCGCCTCGATCTCGCTCGGCTCGATCCGGATCCCCCGGATCTTGACCTGGTTGTCCACGCGCCCGAGGAACTCGAGGTTGCCGTCGGGCAGGAAGCGGCCCCGATCGCCCGTCACGTAGAGGCGATCGTCGGGCTCGCGCCCGAATGGATCCGGGATGAACTTCCGCGCCGTGAGCTCCGGATTGCCGAGATAGCCGCGAGCCAGTCCGTCCCCACCGACATGGATCTCGCCCGGCACGCCGATCGGCACCAGGTTCGAGTGACGGTCGAGCAAATAGACGCGGGTGTTGGCGATCGGCCGCCCGATCGGAATCCGCTCGAGGGACTGGGGTTTCTCCACGACGTAGGCGGTCGCGTCGGCTGCGACCTCGGACGAGCCGTACAGGTTGACGAGCGTGGCGCCGGGCAGGGCGTCCGCGAAGCGCCGCACCAGTTCGGGCGTGATGGCCTCGCCGCTGGTGACCCAGAATCGCAGCCCCGAGAGCCGCTCCCCGATGTCGGGGACGCTGTCAAGCAGGAGCCGGAGCAAGGAGGGCACCAAGACGATCCGAGTGACGCGACTAGTCGAGAGAATCTCCACCAGCCGGGCCGGGTCTTCCATCGCGTCGTCCGGAACGATCACGGTCCGGACGCCCTGTAGCAGCGGTCCGAACACCTCCCACATCACGTCCACGAAGCTCAACGCCGTAGTCTGACAGCAGACGTCGTCGGGCGCGAACGGCCACCGGCGCCACATCCACGCGAAGCGATTGATCGATGCCCGATGGGGCGATAGCACCCCTTTGGGCGTTCCCGTCGAGCCGGACGTGTAAATAACGTAGGCGGGGTCCTGCGGGCTCGCGTCGCTGCTCGGATGCCCGCCGGCTCCGGCGTCGGCTTCCTCGATGGTATCGAGGCAGACGACCTCACTCGCGCCGGCCGGAGCGCGTTCGAGGAGCCGATGGACGGTCAGCAGAATCGGCGCGCGGCTGTCCTGCAGCATGAAGGCGAGCCTCGCCGGTGGGTACGTGGGGTCCATCGGGATGTAGGCACCGCCGGCTTTCAGGACCCCCAGCAGCCCCACGACCGCGTCGATCGAGCGCTCGACACAGAGACCGACCGGGATGCCGCGCCCGACTCCTCGGGCGCGGAGGTTGGCGGCGAGCCGGTTGGCCCGTGTGTTCAGGTCGGCATAGGTGATCTGCTGATCTCGGTAGAGCAGGGCGACGGCGCCCGGGGTCCGGGCCGTCTGCGCGTCGAAGAGCTGATGGATGCAGCGATCGCGCGGGTAGTCGGCCGCGGTGTCGTTCCACTCGACTAGGAGTCGGCGGCGCTCCGGGTCACCCATGAGCGGGAGGGCAGACAGGCGACGTCCCGGGTCCGCGGCGATACCCTCGAGCAGAGTCTGGAAGTGTCCGAGCATGCGACTCACGGTGGCGTGCTCGAAGAGATCGGTGCTGTACTCGAAGCCGCAAAACAGTCCCTCGTCGGTCTCGGCCATTTCGACGGTCAAGTCGAACTTCGCGGTGCCGCCATGGATGTCCAGCTCGTCGAGCCCCAAGCCAGGCAGGTCGAAGGTCTGCTTGGGAGCGTTCTGGAGGATGAACATCACCTGGAACAGGGGAGAGTGGCTGAGGCTCCGCGGCACGTTGAGCGCCTCTACGACCTTCTCGAATGGGATCTCCTCGTGGCTGTAGGCGTCGAGCGCGACCTCGCGCACTCGGGCCACGAGCTCCGGAAACGTCGGGTCGCCGGACAGATCGACTCGTAGCGCCAGCGTGTTCACGAAGAAGCCGATCAGGCGCTCGAGATCGAGCTCGCTGCGCCCCGCGGTCGCCACACCGACTACGAAGTCGTCGCGGCCCGTGTAGCGGGACAGCAACGTCTGGAACGCCGCCAGCAGCGTCATGAACAGGGTCGCGTTGACCGCGCGGCCAACGGCCTTCAGGCGTTCGGCCAGCGCCGGCGAAAGCACCCGCGTCTGGACAGCGCCGAGCGCGGTGCGGACCGCCGGACGCGCTCGGTCGGCGGACAACTCGAACACGGGATCGGCTGCCGCGAGCTGGGTACGCCAGTACGCGAGGTGGCGCTCGAGCCTGTCCGGGGTCAACGCGGCACGCTGCCGCCGAGCGAAGTCCGCGTACTGCATCGGCAGGTCGTCCGGCGGCGGCGACGCGCGCCCGGTCGTCGCCGCCTCGTAAGCCCGCGTGATTTCCTTGAAGAGAACGCTCATCGACCAGGCGTCGGTGACGATGTGGTGCATCAGCAGGAGCAGGATGTGTTGCTGTGCCTGCAGGCGCAGCAGGATGGCCCGCAGGAGCGGGCCTCGGCTCAGGTCGAACGGACGGCGCGCCTCGACGCGGATCAGCCGCTGGGTTTCGGCGTCGCGCGCAGCGTCCGGAAGACCGCTCAGATCGAAGATCGGGAGCTCGAGCGCGTGGCCGGCGGTGATGACCTGCATCGGCCGTCCGTCAATCTCGTCGAAGGTCGTCCGGAGCGATTCGTGACGGGCGACGACTGCGCGGAGGCTGTCGCGCAGCGCCGGCACTGAGAGGGCGCCGCGCATCCGGATCGCACGCGCGAGGGTATACGCGGGCGTCCCGGGCTCGAGCCGGTCGAGAAGCCAGAGGCGTTCCTGAGCGTAGGAGACCGGAGCGATCTTCTGGAAGACCTCCGGCGCGCCCGGTGTCACGTCGACGGCTCCCGCCACCGATGACCCTCCCTCCGGGCCTCCGGGGTTTCGACGGCGATCGCGACGGCGCAGCCGGGAACCGCCTCGAGCGCCTCGAAGCGCCACCGGCCCGCCGCGACCGCATCGCCGTCGACGTCCTCGAGCCTGGCGGGCTCGCCCGGCTCGAGCGAGACCGTGAAACGCGTGAGCGGGTGAAGCAACCCCGTGCCGACCGCCTTGACGTACGCTTCCTTCCGCGTCCAGCAGTTGAAGAAGCCCTCGGGCCGCCGAATCGGCGGCAGCCCGTGCAGCGCTCGTCGCTCCGCTGGCGAGAACATGCGCTCGGCGATGTCGTGCAGGTCGGGCAGCGGTTGGATGCGCTCGATGTCTACCCCTATGCGCGCGCCTCGGGTGACCGCGATCAGTCCGATGCCGTCCGAGCGCGACGCGTTGAATTGCAGACCCGATCGGTCGAAGGGAGCCGCCAGCTCGGGCTTGCCGTGGGCGCCGTAGTGGAAGCGGATCGCCGCCGGCGCGACGTCGAGGCACTCGGCGAGCCGCTGGCGCAACGAGGCTCGGCCCACCACGAAACGGATCGCGTCGCGACGGAAGTGAAGTCGTCGGGCCCGGGCAGACTCGTCGTCGCTCAGCAGGTCGGCGAGGCGGCCCACGGCCCGCGGCCCCAGATCGAGACTCGCCAGCCAGACTCTGACCTCATCCTGGCGCAACCATCCGGTGGTCGCCGGCGCCGACCAGGCAGTTGCCGCATCCATCACACTGGCCCCCTTGGCGACGATCAGATCGGTTCCGAACCGATCCGGACGATCGTATACGGTAACAAAAGATCCGGTCCGCGGGTGGGTCTTGATGGGCTCGCCATGCCGCGGTATCCGTCGAGGGCGATATCCGGGGGCGTTCGGAGCGGGGCCAGCACCCGTCGAGAGGGAGGAGGGCGCTCTATGGTAAGCCGACGAGTCGTCAGATCCTACCGGGCGCGATACAGCATGGGCGCCAACAAGGCGGCCATGTACGACCTCACCGACGCGATTGACGTCCATGCCCATGCGCGCGGTCACGACGAGGAAGAGCCGTTTCATGCCGCGCAGGAGGCAAGCCGGGCCGGCATGAAGGCGATCCTCTTCAAGAGCATCTCGCCCGGCCGTCCCTGGCAAGTCGCCCGGCAGGTCCAGGAAGATGTCGACCGCTGGGCCGAGCGGGAGAATCTCAGGCCCGTGAAGTGTCTGTCCGCCTGGGTGATCGGGATCCCGCTGAAGCCTGTCGACTTCACCGAGATCAAGGCCGCGGTCGAGGGCGGCATTCTCGGCATGTGGATGCCGCCCGTCACCTCGGCCTGGAGCATCTACCGTCTCGGCGGCCGTGGCGTCTGGTTCGACAAGGCGCGGCGCTACGACGATCCGGTAGCGCCGGTGGCCTGGGAGCAGGCGCTCAAGACGGGAATGTACGTACTCGACGACCACGGCCGGCTCCTGCCGGCCATCCGCGACACCGTGCGGCTCTGCGCCGACCACGGCGTCGCGCTGTCGTTCGGGCATCTCTCACCGCAGGAGATGGACGCACTGGCCGAGGAGACCGGCGCCATCGGCTACACGCGGGCGTTCATCGACCATCCCTTCAGCGAGGTGTTCGAGTTCGACGTGCCGAAAATGAAGCGGTGGGCCGACGCCGGCGTGCGCTTCGCGCTCACGTGGGACGAGCTCTCGCCGCTACTCGGCGTCGACACGCAGGACATGGTGGCGGCCATCCGCGCGATCGGGCCCGAGCACTTCATGCTGTCGAGCGACGCGGGGATCCCGCTCCTGCCGCAGACGGTCGAGGCCTACCGGCTCCTGGCGGCGATGCTGCGGGCGTACGGGATGACGGAGGCCGAGATGCGCCAGCTCATGAGCGGCAGCGCCAAGGAGCTCCTGACCCTCTCCTGACGCGTCAGGCCAGCGCGGCGAGGCGCGCCAGCAGCGCCTGAAGGCCGGGGTCGTCGGCGCCCTTGGGCTTGATGCGCGTGAACTCCTCGCGCTCTTTCTTGCGCCAGAGCGGCGGCTTGGTGGCGTCGATGGCCATCTTGCCGCCGACCCGCATCACCGTCACCTCGGAGCGATCGACGTTGGGTGCCGAGATGTCGAGCGGATGAATGCGCTCGTGCGGGATCACGATGACGTCGCGCTCAGGGTTGAGGCGCGTCGAGATCGCCCAGAACACCTCGCGCGGATCGTAGATATTTACGTCCTCGTCCACGGCGATGGCGATCTTCGGGTGCAGGTACGGGCTCGACAAGACACCCAGCAGCACGTCGCGCGCCTGGCCGTCCCAGCGCGGCGTCATCTGCACGATGACCGTGAACATGGTCACCCACGGCGGGATGTAGACGTCGTGGATCTCGGTGCGGCCGTGGATCTCGCTGAGCCGCCGGTAGAGGCTCGCCTCCATCGGCACCGACACGAGCGGCTGATGGTCGGTGAAGACGGTCGCCTGCATGTGGCGATAGATCGCGTCGCGGCGCCGGGTGACCGCCGTCACCTCGAAGACCGGCGCGGGTCCCTCGGCGCCCTTGCTATAGCCGGTGAACTCGCCGAACGGTCCCTCGGGCTCGCGCACGCCGGGCGGCACGAAGCCCTCGATGACGATCTCCGCCTGTGCCGGCACCTCGAGGTCGACTGTCTCGCACTTCACCAGCTCGAGCGTCTCGCCGAGGACGCCGGCGCCCATCTCGAGCTCGTCGTATCCCTCGTGCCGCCCGCTGAAGTTGGCGAGGATCTCGTAGCCGGGATGAAGCCCGATCGCGAACGCCATCGGCGCCCGGAGCCCGCGCTCCTGGTACTTCATGAGATGAGCCCAGTTGTGGCGGGCCGCCATCCAGAAGCCCATCTTGCGCGGCCCCCGGACCAGCGCGCGGATGATCGCCTCGTTGCGGACGCCGGTGTCCGGATCCTTGGTGATGGTGACGCCTGAGCCGAGGTAGCGGCCGGCGTCGCCCTCGGAGTGGATCGGAATCGGCAGCTTCGTGATGTCGGCGTCGGCGCCGAGCAGCTTCATTTCCTTGCACGGCCCGTCGGAGACGAGCTTGGAGCCGCCGGGCACGCGCGTGAACATGCG
>Ga0075433_10001830_pt1 | contig 15962 bp, 13 predicted proteins | sample RhiMethybrSRZTD2_FD_75299 | JGI IMG/M metagenome (GOLD analysis project Ga0075433, IMG submission 75299) | Populus rhizosphere microbial communities from Tennessee, USA - Rhizosphere MetaG P. TD hybrid SRZTD2 | ecosystem: Host-associated > Plants > Roots > Rhizosphere > Soil | place: USA... | reverse complement strand
AGGACGGCGCCGGCGTCGATGCGCTCGTGGTCGAACGCGGCCGCGTCACTGCGGTCGTGAGGACCGACGGCGCCAGGACTCCGTGCGACGTCGCGCTCGTCGCGGGCGGCGCGTGGAGCGCGCCCCTGCTCGGGAAGATCGGGCTGAAGCTTCCGCTTCGCGGGCGCGGGCTCCAGATGCTGCTGACCGACGCCGCGCCCGCCAGCCTCGCCCCCGTCGTCGGCTGCTTCGGCCGGCCGCTCAGCTTGAAACAGCTGGCCGACGGCGCCTATCTGATCGGCGGAGGCTGGCCCGCCCGCGTTCCCGACGAGACCGTCAACCGGTGGGAAGTTCTGGACGACAGCGTGCGCGGAAGCTTCGAGGTCGCGCGGTCGGTCTACCGGCCGCTCGCCGGACGCGCGGTGGCGAAGAGCTGGGCGGGCATCGAGGCCTTCATGTCCGACGATCTGCCCGTGCTCGGTCCCGTGCCCGGCGTCGAGGGCGTGCTGGTCGCAGCCGGCTTCTCCGGCCACGGCTTCGCGCTGGTGCCCACGGTCGGCGACGTGCTGGCGCGTCTGGCCCTCGGGCTCGATCCGCTCGCCGACCTCTGGCATGGCCTCCGGGCCGACCGGTTCGCATGAGCGCGCCCGTCATCGACGTCCGCGATCTCAGAACCCACATCGTCACGCGCTGGGGCACGATCAAGGCTGTCGACGGCGTGTCGTTCTCGGTGGGCGAGGGCGAAACGCTCGGCCTGGTCGGCGAGTCGGGCTCGGGCAAGAGCATGACGTGCCTGTCGATCCTCCGACTGGTTCCGCGCCCCGCGGCGCGCATCCTCGGCGGCGAGATCCGGCTCGACGGCGACGATCTTCTGAAGAAGAGCGAGCGCGAGATGCAGCGCGTGCGTGGCAAGCGTGTCGCGATGATCCTGCAGGATCCGATGAGCAGCCTGAACCCCGTGTTCTCCATCGGCATGCAGGTGCGCGAGCCGCTCGCGAGCTATCACGGCATCTCCGGCCGGGCGCTCACGACCCGCGCGGTCGAGCTGCTCGCGTCGGTCGGGATCTCGTCGCCGGCGGCGCGGCTGCGCGCGTTTCCGCATCAGATGTCCGGCGGCATGCGACAGCGCGTGGTGGGCGCGATGGCCATCTCGGCGCCGCCACGCCTCTTGATCGCGGACGAGCCGACGACGAGCCTCGATCTCACGATCCAGGCGCAGTACCTGCGGCTGCTCAAGGAGCTGCAGGCGCGGCACCGGCTCGCGATGATCTTCGTCACGCACAATCTCGGCATCGTCGCGAAGATGTGCGACCGGGTCGCCGTGATGTACGCCGGGCGCATCGTCGAGGCTGGCCCGGTCGCGACGATCTTCGCCGCGCCCCGGCATCCCTATACGCGGGCGCTGCTCGAGTCGGTGCCGCGCCTGGGAGCGCAAACCGAGTGGCTCACGGCCATCGAGGGCCAGCCGCCCGATCTAGCCGCGCTGCCAGGCGGTTGCTCGTTCGCGCCGCGCTGCGCGCACGTGATGGCGCGCTGCCGCGCCGAAGACCCGCCCGAGCTCGCGGTCGGCGCCGGCCACACGAGCCGATGCTGGCTCGACGCGCCGGCATGACCGCGGCGCTCATCGAGGCCGACGCGCTCACCAAGCACTTTCCCGTGCGGCGCGGCATGCTCGGACGTGCCGCCGGGCTCGTGCGCGCCGTCGACTCGATCTCGTTCGCCATCGAGCCGGGCCGGACGCTCGGTCTGGTCGGCGAATCGGGCTGCGGCAAGACGACGACGTCGCGGATGATCTTGAACGTCGAGGCCCCGACCGGCGGCGTCATTCGTTTCGAGGGCGCCCCGCTGTCGGCGCTCGATCGTGGCGCTCTCGCGCGCTACCGGCGCGCCGTGCAGGCGGTGTTCCAGGATCCGTACGCGTCGCTCGACCCGCGCATGCGCGTGGGCCCGATCATCGGCGAGCCGCTGGTGATCAACGAGCGGCCGCCCGCCGCGACCTTGCACAAGCGCGTGCTGGAGCTGCTCGAGCTGGTCGGACTCCCGGAGCGCGCCGCCGAGCTCTTTCCCCACGAGTTCTCGGGTGGCCAGCGGCAGCGCATCGCGATCGCGCGCGCGCTCGCGCTATCGCCCAAGCTCGTTGTGCTCGACGAGCCGGTGTCAGCGCTCGACGTCTCGATCCGGGCGCAGATCCTCAATCTGCTGAAGGACCTGCAACGGCGGCTCGGCGTCGCCTATCTATTCATCGCGCACGACTTGGCGGCGGTCGCGCACATGAGCCACACGATCGCGGTCATGTATCTCGGCAAGATCGTCGAGCTCGGCGCGGCTGCCGATGTCGCGCTCGCGCCGAAGCATCCCTACACGCAGGCGCTGTTCTCGGCGGCGCTGCCGCTCGACCCGGGCGAGCGCCGCGCCGAGATCATCCTGAGCGGCGAGATTCCGAGCCCGCTCGATCCGCCGCCGGGCTGCCGCTTCCACACGCGCTGTCCGCACGTGATGGAGCGCTGCCGCCGCGATGAGCCACAGCTGGCGGCGGAGAGCGGCCGGCTCGTTGCCTGTCATCTCTATCCAAGCCCCGTGTAGCTCTCTCTCGGCCCCGCGGAGCGGCGCGCCGGGCGACGCATTGACAACGCGCAGCTTCGGCGGATAATCGGCGGCACTTTCGGGTTCCGTTCGTCGGTCCCTCGGCTTCGCTCCCAAAACGACTCGCGAACGCAGAGGAGGATCCTCATGACCGAACGGGTGTCGTTCCGACCGTTGTCCCTCTCCGCGCTGATCCTGGCTGCGCTGCTGCTCCTGGGACTGTGCGTGCCCACGAAGGCGCGCTCCGAGCCGGCGGGTCAGCTCACCTGGGCCGTGCACATCTCGCTGGCGCCCGGCTGGTTCGACCCGGCCGAGACGACCGGCATCATCACGCCGTTCATGCTGCTCTACGCGCTCCACGACGCGCTCGTGAAGCCGATGCCGGGCAATCCGATGGCGCCGAGCCTCGCCGAGTCGTGGACGATGTCGCCGGACGGCCTCAGTTACGAGTTCGTGCTGCGGCGCGGGGCGAAGTTCCACAACGGCGATCCGGTCACCGCCGAGGACGTGAAGTTCTCGATGGAGCGCTACCGCGGCGCGGCCTCGGGGCCGTACAAAGCGCGGATCGCCTCGATCGACGTCATCGACCCGCAGCGCGTCCGGTTCCGCTTCAAGCATCCGTGGCCGGACTTCATGACGTTCTACGGCACGATGGCCACCGGCGCGGGCTGGATCGTGCCTAAGAAGTACGTCGAGAAAGTGGGCGACGACGGCTTCAAGCGGGCGCCGATCGGCGCCGGCCCGTACAAGTTCGTCTCGTTCACGCCCGGCGTCGAGCTCGTGCTCGAGGCCAACGAGCAGTACTGGCGTAAAGCGCCCAACGTGAAGCGGCTCGTGTTCAAGTCGATTCCGGATGAGTCGACGCGGCTGGCGATGCTCAAGCGCGGCGAGGCGGATATCGCCTACTCGATCCGCGGGGCGCTGGCCGAGGAGCTCAAGCGCACGCCCGGGCTCACGCTCAAGCCGAACTATCCGCCCGGCACGTTCTGGCTGGTCTTTCCCGAGCAGTGGACGGATCCGAAGTCGCCCTGGGCCGACAAACGCGTGCGCCTGGCCGCCGGCTACGCGATCGATCGGCCCGCGATCAACCGGGCCGAGACCCTCGGCTTCTCGCGGATCACCGGCAGCATGATTCCCCACAACTTCGAGTTCTACTGGCCGGCGCCGATGCCGGTTTACGATCCCAAGAAGACCAAACAGCTCCTGGCCGAGTCGGGCTACCCGAACGGATTCGACGGGGGCGAGTATTTCTGCGACTCGTCCTACGCGAACATCGGCGAGGGCGTCGTCAACTATCTGCAGAGCGCCGGTATCCGCGTGCAGCTGCGGCCGCTCGAGCGCGCCGCGTTCATCCAGCAGAACAGCCAGAAGAAGCTGAAGAACATCATCCAGACCGCGAGCGGCGCCTTCGGCAACGCCGCCACGCGCCTCGACGCCTTCGTGGCGGCCGGCGGTACCTTCACCTACGGGACGTACCCGGACATCGAGGGACTCATCGGCGAGCAGGCGAGCGAGATGGATCCAAAGAAACGCGAGGTCGTCCTGCACAAGATCCAGCAGCTCATCCACGAAAAGGCGATGATCGCGCCGATCTGGGAGCTGGCGTTCATCAACGGCCACGGCCCCCGCGTCGCCGAATCAGGCCTGACGCTGATCACGAACCACGCCTACTCAGGCCCGTACGAGGACCTGAAGCTGAAGTAGAGGCTCCGCTAGCGCCGCCGAGCCTGCTACCAGGATGGATACGTTTGAGGGGATAAACCGTCCACGTCCCGCCCCGCCCAGTCGAACGGCGCCACCTTCGCCCACATCCGCTCGCCTCCCGCCTGCAGCGCCTCGAGGATCTTGCGTTCGTCGCCCGCTTTCACGTGGCCGCCCTCGACCACGAGGCGACCGTTGACCCACACGCGGTCGATGTCCTCGGCGGTGGCGTTGTAGACGATGTTCTTCACCGGATCGCGTAGCGGCGTCATGCCCCACGAAGTGCCCTTCCAGAGGACCAGATCAGCCTTGGCGCCGGGCGCGATGCGGCCGAGGTCGTCCCGGCCGAGCGCCCGAGCGCCGCCGAGCGTCGCGGCGTCGAAGACGTGCGCGGCGGTCGTCGCCTCGGTCTGACGCTCGACGATCTTCGACACGACCGCCGCCCACCGCATGGCCTCGATCACGCTCTGCGGATTCGTGTCGGTGCCGAGCGACATGTTCACGCCGGCGCGGCGGTAGCTCGCGAACGACTCCATCACGACGCCGCGGCGCGCGAAGACCCAGACCGCGTGGGCGACGGAGCAGCCGGCGTCGGCCATGATCGCCACGTCGCCCGCCGGATAGTTGGTCCACGACGAGCCGCCGATGACGATTGCGTGACCGAGGACCGCGCTCGGACCGAGCACGCCGAGCTCGCGCAGCCAGGCGACCGGAGTCTTGCCGTGACGGCCGAGCATCTCGTAGAACTCGACGACCGATTGCGAGGTGTGGAGCGTCCACGGGCGCTGGCGCTCGTCGGCGGCGCGCTTGGAGGCCTGGAGCAGCTCGGGCGTGCATGTGTCGACCTGGGCCGGTGAGAAGAAACAGCGGACGAGATCGCCGTGCGCGCCGTCGTGCTTCTTGTGCAGCTCGATGGCCCGGGCGAGGCCCTGGCGGCCCTGCTCTTCATCCCACTCCCACTGCACGCGCCGCCCGTCGCGTGTGAGCCACCGGCCGGAGCGGAAGGCGAGGCCCATGTAGACGCGCAGACCGAACTCGCCGGCGCGGGCGATCACGTGCTCGGCGCCGCCGCCGATCTCCATCACGGTTGTCACCCCGCCGCGCAGGAGCTCGGCCATCGAGAAGTCGACGCAGGCTCGCGTCGCCTCCTCGTCCTGCGCCGAGCCGCGAACCGGCAGGAGCTCGAAGAGCCCGGAGTAGAAGAACTGCGGGTTGCCGCGGTCCTCGATGAACGAGCGGTCGAGCGGCGAGCCGCCGATGTGAGCGTGGGTCGAGATGAGCCCGGGCGTCAGGACCGCGTCCGGCGCTTCGACGGTCTCGATGTCGGCGCCGACGGGCGCGGCTTCTCGCGGACCGACCGAGACGATGCGGTCACCGTCGACGACAACGGCGCCGTCGCGGAGCAGGCGATGCCCGCGGCCGTCGAACGCGATGACGTGGCCGGCGTGAATGGCGATGCGACGGGCCATGGTCGGTCCTCCCTGGGGGCGAGCGATTCTCCCGCTCGGCGAGCGATCGTACCGCGGTTCTGCGCGCCTTGACAGGCCAGGCGGCGGCGTGGTCTGCTTCCGGCACCATGCGCATCCCGGCGCTGGGGCTCAAGCGTAAGCAGTGGGAACCCCTGGCCTTTGCCTCGCCCTCGATGGCGTTGATCGCCTTTGTCATCGTGTTCCCGCTCGCCTACTCCTTCTATCTGTCGTTCCAGAACTACGACCTCTCGATCGGCCCCGAGTACGAGTTCGTCGGCGGCAAGAACTACGCCGAGGCGATCTTCAGGGACGAGCGCTTCTTGGGCTCGATACGGAACACCGCGGTGATCATCGCGCCGGCGCTGGTTCTCGAGCTCCTGCTGGGGCTCGGGATCGCCCTCCTGCTGAGTCGCGTGCTCCGCGGGCGGCCCATCATCACCGCGCTGCTGGTCGTCCCGTCGATGGTCTCACCGGTCATGGCGGCGATGGCGTGGCGGATGATGTATGGGGTCAAATACGGGGCGATCAATAACCTCGGGCGGCAGCTTGGGATCCTCGACGTCTACTTCGACTGGTTCTCGTCGCCCACGGTGTCGATCATCGCCGTCGTGCTGGTCGACGTCTGGCACAACACGCCGTTCATGATGCTGGTGCTGCTGGCCGGGCTGCAGTCGATCCCGACCGAGCTCTACGAAGCGGCCCGGGCCGACGGGGCCAGTGCCTGGCAGCGCTTCTGGTCGATCACGCTGCCACTGCTCAAGTTCACGATGGCCGTCGGCATCATGATCAGGCTGATCGATCTGACCAAGCTGTTCGGGCTCATCTACGTGCTCACGTTCGGCGGGCCCGGCGGCAGTACCGAGACGGTCGCGTTCACGACGTTCCTGATGGGCTTCAAGGACTTTCGCATGAGCTACGCCGCCGCGCTTTCGTACGTGATCGTCGGCGGCGTGCTGGTTCTGACCCTGGTCTTCATGTGGTTCCAGCGAGTGCGGGAAGCCCGGGCGGCGGCCTGATGGCGATCGCGCTCGAGCGCAGTGCTATCGGCGCCCGCCGGGCTAGGCGGCACCGTCTGTGGCAGCGCGTGGGCCATGGCCTGACCTATCTCGGGCTCTTCGCCGCGCTCGTGTTTTTCCTGGGACCCTTCTTCTGGATCGTGACCACGTCGCTCAAGGGCAACGAGGATTTCTTCGCGTTCCCACCGGTGTGGATCCCGGTGGAGCCGTCGCTCAAGCACTACGCCGCGTTGTTCACGCGCTCGAGCGGCGCGCGCTACTTCATGAACAGCCTCGTCCTCTCGACGATGAGCATGATCGCGGCGCTCGTCGTCAGCCTGCCCACGGCGTATTCGATCGCCCGCTGGCGCTTCGGCGGTGGGTTCCTGTCGATCTTCCTGCTCGTGCTGCGCATGCTGCCGGCCATCGCGCTGATCATCCCGATCTACATCGTCTACAAGCTGCTGGGGATCACCAACAACTACCTGGCGCTGGTCGTCATCTACACCGTGCTCTACATCCCGTTCTCGGTGTGGCTCCTGGTCGGCTTCCTCCGCGACTTCCCCGTGGAGATCGAGGAGGCGGCGATGATCGACGGCTGCTCGCGCCTGCGGGCGCTCATCCAGGTGGTCGTGCCGATCATCGCGCCGGGCATGGCCGTCGTCGCTCTGTTCTCGTTCATTGCCACCTGGAACGAGTTCCTGTTCGCGATCGTGCTCACCGGAATCGAGACCAAGACCATGATGGTCCTGGTCACGTCGTACACGTCGGGCGGCACCGACATGTTTTACGGCGAGGCGTCGGCCTCGGTCGTGCTCGGCGTGCTGCCCGCCTTCGCCGTCGCCTTCATGCTGCAGCGGTATCTGGTCAAGGGTCTATCGCTCGGCGGGACGAAGGGCTGAGCCCACGAAGACAAGGGAGATCCCCATGAAACGGTTCTGGTCCGCGACTTCGGTCGCCATCCTGCTCGCTGGCGTCGTCACCCTCGGCTGGCTCACGTGGCCGGAGCGCGCCCCGGCCGCGCGCCCGTACGAAGGCCAGACGATTCGCGCGGTGGTCAACGCCGAGTTCGTGAAGTACTCGCTCACCCTGATCGAGCAGGACCTCTACGACAAGCTCGGCGTCAAGATCGAGACCGAGGTGATCCCGGCCGACGCGTTCGTGGCCAAGACCTTGCTCGAGTTCAACAGCGGCGGCAGCCCGTGGGACCTCGTCATGTTCGGGCCGTCGAATATGCCCGACTACGGCCGGCACTTCGAGCCGCTCGAGCCGTGGATCGAGAAGATGAAGCTCGATTTCGCGATGGACGACATCGTCCCGGTGTTCGCCAAGGTGATGTTGCGCTACCAGGGCAAGCTGGTCAGCATGCCGTACGACGGCGACATCCACATCATGTACTGGAACAAGCCGGCCTTCGAGCGCCCCGACAACAAGACCAAGTTCAAGGCCAAGTACAAGTACGACCTGCAGCCGCCCAAGACGTGGAAGCAATGGGACGACGCCGCCGAATTTTTCCACGGCTGGGGCTGGGACGGCAGCCAGCAGAAACTCTTCGGCGCCGGCGCCTCCTACAAGCCGTCGGGCAGCGGCTACTCGTATCACTGGTGGCGCTCTCGATTCTTCTCGTACGGCGGCAACTACTTCGACGCGAACATGAAGCCGCTCGTCAACACCGCGGCGGGCGTGCGCGCGCTCGAGGAGATGGTCAAGACCATGCCGTACTATCCGCCGGGCGTGCTCCTCTTCGAGTCCGAGGAGCCGAAGACCATGCTCGTGAAGGGCGAGGTCCCGCTGCTCTATTCGTGGACGTCGACGGGCAAACGCGTCGGCAATCCGTCCGAGTCGGTGATCGTCGGCAAGGCCGGCTTCGGGCTCGTGCCCGGCGCCGACATCGACGGCAAGATCATCAACCGGCCGGCCATCACGCCCGGCCGTGGCATGGCCGTCTCGAAGTACTCGAAGAAGAAGGAAGTCACGATGAAGGTCCTGGAGTTCATCTCGAACCCGGACCAGAGCCTGAAGATCGTCATGGACGCCAAGACGATCATGGACCCCTGGCGGGTGAGCCACCTTCGCGCGGAAAAGTTCAAGAAGCTGTTCCCGGACGCCGACAAGTACCTGGCGGCCATCGAGCAGAGCTTCCCGTACCTGGTGCCCGACCCGGTCATTCCGGCGGCCGACGAGTACCAGCGCAAGCTTTCGTTCGAGATCACCGAGGCGCTGGCCAAGCGCAAGGCCCCGAAGGACGCGCTCGACTCGGCCGTGAAGGAGTGGGACAAGATCACCGAGCGGCGCGGGCTCGAGAAGCAGAAGGCGGCGTGGGGCGAGAAGCTCGCCGAGATGAAGTCGCTCGGCATCGAGTACCACGCGGACTGGGCCGCCAAGGCCAAGTGACAATGGCCCGGGGAGCGCGGAGCGCGCGCGCGTGAGCGAAGTCGGCTGCCCCCTGTGTGCGGTCGTCGCGGCGCTCGAGCGAGCCGACACCTGCCCGAGCTCGACGGCCGGGCAGATGCTCCGCAAGGTTCGCGACCTGCCGGCGTCGATCGCGGTCCTGGCCCCCGACCAGTATTACCAGGGCTACACGATGGTCGTGTCGAAGACGCACGCGACCGAGCTCTACGACTTGCCCGAGCGCCAGAGCGCGCAGTACTACCAGGACATGGTGGCGGTCGCGAAGGCGATCGCCACTGCGTTCCGGCCTCGCAAGATGAACTACGAGGCGCTCGGCAACACGGTCGGGCATCTGCACTGGCACCTGTTTCCACGCTACGAGTGGGACCCGAACCCCAAGGGTCCGACCTGGGAGACGAGCCACCAGCCGCGTCTGCCGAGCCCTGAGGAGTACGCGGACATCCTCGCGGCAATTCGCCGCCATCTTGCCTGAGCCGTACGGCCCCGAAGGCCGGGAGCAGTCACCATGATCGTTCCGCTCACCCTGGCTGATTTTCTGGAGCGCGCCGAGCTCGTCTACGGCGATCGCGAGGCGATCGTCGACGAGCCCAACCCCCCGGGCGGCGGGCTCGGCCGCATCACGTACGGACAGTTCGCGGCGATGTCGCGCAGCCTGGCCGCCGCGCTCGACGAGATGGGCGTCGGCGACGGCGAGCGCGTGGCGATCGTCTCGCCCAACGCGGCGCGCTTCCTGGTGAGCCTGTTCGGCGTGAGCGTGTTCGGGCGCGTGATCGTGCCGGTGAACTTCCGGCTGAATGCCGAGGAAGTCCGCTACATCATCGAGCACTCCGGCTCGACCGTAGCGCTGATCGATCCCGAGCTCGACGACGCGCTCAAGCACATCGAGGTCAAGCATCGCTTCGTGCTCGGCGCCTCGACCGACGCGCAGCTCTTCCTGCGGCCCAACGCCGCGCCGCGCGGGCGCGTGACGGACGAGAATGCGACGGTGTCGATCAACTACACGTCGGGCACGACGGCACGGCCCAAGGGCGTGCAGCTCACGCATCGCGGCTGCTGGCTCAACGCGGTGACCTTCGGCTGGCACCTCGGCCTCTCCGACCGCGACGTCTACCTGCATACTCTGCCCACGTTTCACTGCAACGGCTGGGGCATGCCCTATGGCGTCACCGCGATCGGGGCGCGCCAGGTGATCATCCGCAAGATCGACGGCGAGGAGATCTTGCGCCGCGTCGATGCCCACGGCGTGACGTTGTTCAACTGCGCGCCCGCGGTGATCGCTGCCGTGCTCGACGCCGCCACCGCGTGGCGTAAGCGCGGGGAGAGCATCCCCGGCGCCGGCCGGGTGCGGGTCGTGGTCGCCGGGGCCCCGCCGCCGTCGAAGACGATCGAGCGGATCGAGGCCGAGCTCGGCTGGGAGTTCATCCAGATCTACGGGCTCACCGAGACCTCGCCGCTGCTCACGATCAACCGCGCCCCTCAAGAATGGGACGGAGTCGACCGGAGCGAGCGCGCCCGGCGCCTGTCGCGCGCCGGCGTGCCCGCGGTCGGTGTGCGCATGGCCGTCGACGAGAACGGGGAGATCCTCACGCAGACCAACAACGTCTTCGAGGGCTACTGGAACCAGCCCGAGGAGACCGCCAAAGCGCTGGCCGACGGCTGGTTCCACACCGGCGACGGCGGCCACACCGAGGACGCCTACGTCGTGATCGCCGACCGCAAGAAGGACGTGATCATCACCGGCGGCGAGAACGTGTCGTCGATCGAGGTCGAGGACTGCCTTTACCAGCACCCCGCCGTGGCGGAGGCCGCGGTGATCGGCGTGCCCGACGAGAAGTGGGGCGAGACGATCAAGGCGCTGGTGGTGCTGCGCGCCGGCAGCCAGGCGAGCGCGGCGGACTTGATCGCGCACTGCCGCGGGCGCATGGCCCACTACAAGTGCCCGACCTCGATCGAGCTGCGCGACGCGCTCGCCCGCACGGCGACCGGCAAACTGCAGAAGTTCAAGCTGCGCGAGCCGTACTGGGCCGGCCGCGAGCGGAAGGTGAACTAGACTAGCGGCAGCATGTCGCTGCGGTTCGCCGTCATCGTCGCTGTTGGCTTGTGCATGGCTCCGCGAGTGGCGGCGGCCCAGACGCCGTCGAAGACGTACCGAGTCGGCGTCCTCGCCTCGGGCCCAGAGACGAACTTCGCGCCAAGCGTCAAGGTTTTCCGCGAAGCTTTACAGGGCGCAGGATGGGTCGAAGGCCAAAATCTCGCTTTGGACGTTCGGTACTCCAGCGCATACGCACAGCTCCAACAGCTGGCCGTCGATCTGGTCAGGCTCAAGGTCGATGTGATCGCCGCCCTCGGCACCCCGGCGACCTTGGCGGCCAAGGAAGCGACGACCACGATTCCCATCGTGATGGAGTCACTCTCGGACGTGGTGGCCAGCGGTCTTGTGCAGAGCCTGGCGCGGCCGGGGGGCAACCTCACGGGCGTATCGGGCTTCGCTCCAGAGCTGAGCGGCAAACGACTCGAGCTGGTCCGCGAGATCCTTCCGCAGGCCGAACGGATCGCGGTTCTGGTGAACCGGTCCAACCCGGTGACCGCTTCGGTGCTTCGCGCGACCGAGTCGGCCGCTCAGCAGATGCGGATGAAGCTCAACGTCATCGATGTTCACCGACGCACGGAGCTCGCGCCGGCATTCGAGGCGATGCGGCGCGAGCGCGCCGACGCGCTGGTCATCGTCGCCGATCCAATCCTCTTCACCGAGCGGCCGCTGATCGTTCAGCTTGCGGCGAAATACAGGCTGCCAGCGATTTACGAGTTTCGACTGTTTGCTGAGTCCGGGGGACTTCTCTCCTATGGGCCGCGCTCGCAGGAGCGGTTCCAGCGTATGGCCGCGTACGTGGACCGCATCTTGCGCGGCACCAACCCGGCCGATCTGCCCATCGAACGGCCGACGACGTTCGAGCTCGTCGTCAATCTGAAAACCGCTCAGGGGCTCGGGCTCACGATCCCGCGGTCGGTGCTGGTCCGAGCGGACGAGATCATCCGGTGAGCCGCTGGCGCGCGGGGCGAGCGCCGACGAACTTCGCACTCTCTTCGCACCGGTCGCACGAGCCCTCACGCGAACTTCGCGCGCTCCTCGCGGCGATAGAACCTCAGCGCCAGCGCCAGAAATAGCGCCGAGTACCCGCCCAGCCACACGAGACTCACCCCGAGCGACTCGTGGCCGGCCCCGATAGCGCTCCACCCGAGCTGCGCATAGTGATAGCTCGGCAGGAAGGGCGCGATGTTCTGGATGAATTGCGGGAGTTGGCTCAGCGGCACGAAGAGGCCGGAGGCGAACGAGAGCGGTAGATAGATCAGATTCGCGACCGCCGGCGCCGCGTTGGGTCCGGACCAGTAGCCGATCGCGAAGCCGAGGCCGATGAAGGGCAGGGAGCCCGCGAGCAGCCGCGCGATGACCGTCGCCCAGATGATCGGCGTCTCGCGGATGCCGCCCACGACGATCCCGAAGCCGATCAGGAGCACCAGGGCCAGCAGCGCGAACAGGAGCGCCGTCAGCACCTTGGCCAGCATGAACACGTAGGGCGGTAGCGGGCTCGCGCGCATCAGCCGGTCGATCTTCATCCCGCGCTCGTTGGCCACGCCGATGCCGAAGCCATAGACCATCACGTTGCCGACCGCGTAGGCGCCGAACGAAGCCAGGAGATACGCACCGATGCTCACGCCGTCCGCGCTGCGCAAGTGCGCGATCGGCAGGCCGAAGAAGGTGAAGAAGACGATCGGCAGCACGAGGTTGGTGACGCTGAAGGCCGGGACGCGCCAGCGGATCAAGAGCTCGCTCTTCGTCTGGGCCAGGAGCATCCTCAGCAAGGGCGCGGCGGCCGGCGTCGTCATCCGCGCTTCGTCAAGCTGAGGAACGCCTCCTCGAGATCCGCGCCGGTCACCTCGAGGTCGCGCACGCCGACGCCGCGTTCGAACAGCGCGCGGAGCACCACCTCGGGCTCGTTGCTGAGCAGATGCACCCGATGGTCGGCGATCTCGAGATTCTGGACCGGCAGCCCCTGGAAGGTGGCGTCGCCGACCGCGCTCTCCGCCCGGAAGTTGACGCGCTTGCTGGGAATGCGCGCCTTGATCTCGCGCGGCGTGGCGTCGGCGATGACGACACCGTGATCGATCACGACGATGCGATGCGCCAGCAGATCGGCCTCTTCCAGGTAGTGCGTGGTGAGCACGATCGTCTTGCCGGCGGCGGAGAGCGCGCGGATGCTCTCGAGCACCCCGCGGCGAGTCTCGACGTCCATCCCGACCGTGGGCTCGTCGAGGAACAGCGCCTCGGGATCGCCGCATACGGCGAGGGCGAAGTAGAGACGCTGGCGCTCGCCGCCGGAGAGCGTGCCGGCCCGCGCGCCGGCCTTGGCCTCGAGACCGGCCAGCGCGATCGCCCGGTCGGCCGGTAGTGGCGACGGGTAGTAGGCGCGGAACAGGTCGACGAGCTCCCGAACCGTGAGCATGCCCGTCGTGCCGGACTCCTGGAGCATCACGCCGCATCGGCTCCGCGCGCGCCGATCGTTGGGCTCGAGGCCGAACAGGAGCGCCTGGCCGCCGGTCGGCTGCCGCAGGCCCAGCATCAGCGCGATCGAGGTGGTCTTGCCCGCCCCGTTGGGCCCGAGCAGCGCGACGAGCTCGCCGGCGCCGATCGTGAGATCGACGCCCTTGACGGCCTCGACCTCCCCGAATCGCTTGCGCGCCCCGCGCAGCTCGACCACGCTCGCCATCGCGCCCAGATTATCAACCATTCCAGTGGCCTTCGGACTGGCGGCGGTGGGAGTTTCCCAGAAAGCCCGGTTCCTGTATCTTTGCTGCCATCCGACAAATCAAGGAGCCCGGCCAATGGCAATGAAAGAGCTCAATATCTGGATGAACGGCAAGCTCGTGCCCCCGGCGCAGGCGGTCCTGCCCGTCAACAGCGCCGCGGTGTTCTACGCGACCAACGTGTTCGAAGGGCTCCGCGCCTACTGGAACTCGGCCGACGACGAGGTGTACTCCTTCCGTCTGCCCGAGCACTTCCAGCGCTTCCGCGAGTCGATGAAGATGATGCGCTTCACGATTCCCTACAGCGATCTCGACCTCTACGAGGCCGTGCGCCAGGTGCTTTCCGGAAACGAGGTCAAAGAAGACATCCACATGCACATGTGCGCGTACGTGACGGGCACCGGGCTCAACGCCACGACGCCGACCGGCATCTACATCAACCCGCGGCGCCGGCCGCGTGTGGAAGAAGGCAGCGGGCTCAAGTGCTGCGTGAGCTCGTGGGCGCGCACGTCGGACAACGCGATCCCGATTCGCCTGAAGTGCGGCGCCAACTATCAGAACGGACGTCTGGCGACCCTGCAGGCCAACGCCGACGGCTACGATCAGCCGATCCTCCTCAACCGGGAGGGGCACGTCGCCGAGGGTACCGGCGCGACGTTCTTCATGGTGCGCAAGGGCCGGCTCGTGACGCCGCCGATCACCGCGGACATCCTCGAGAGCATCACGCGCACGACGTTGATGGACTCGATCTGCCCCGAGCTCCTTGGCATGGGCGTGGTCGAGCGCGAGATCGATCGCACCGAGCTCTACGTAGCGGACGAGGCGTTCCTCTGCGGCAGCGGCTACGAGATCACACCGATCCTCTCGATCGACAAGTTCCCGGTCGGCGACGGCAAGGTCGGCCCGATCACGGCGCGGCTGACGCGCGCATACATGGACATCGTGCGCGGCGTCGATGCGCGGTTCCCGGAGTGGCGGACGCCGACCTACCGCCCGGTGCGGGTCTAGTCACGCCCCACTTCCCGGGCTTCCGACTGCCGGACGAGCTGCTCGCGCTCCGCGAGCAAATCCGGAGAGTCGTGCGCGACGAGATCATTCCCGTCGAGCAGCGCATCGACCCCGACGCGCCCGAGCTGCCGGACGAGGACTATCAGAAGATCGCGGCCAAGACGAAAGCCGCGGGGCTCTGGGCGCTGGGCGCTCCCGAGAAATACAGCGGCGGCGGCCTCGACACGTTCTCGATGTGCGTGGCCCTCGAGGAGATGTCGCAGCATCGGATGGGTCTCTACAACCCGGGTTGCGGCGTCTTCGGCCGCTATCCGCCGCCCGCGATCTGGGCCGGCAACCAGCAGCAGATCGAGAAGTACGCCGTGCCCACTATTCGCGACGGCCTCAAGACCTTCTTCGCCATCACCGAGCCGTCCGGCGGCTCCGATCCGGCCGGCGCGATCCAGACGCGCGCCGAGAAGCGCGGCGACCGCTGGGTGCTGAACGGCCGCAAGGTGTTCGCCTCGCGCGCCCACGACGCGCCGTGGGGTCTGGTGTGGGCGCGCACCGACAAGGCGAAGGGCCGCGGCGGCATCTCCTGCTTCATCCTCGAGCGGGGCACGCCGGGGTTCACGGCGAAGCCGATCAAGGTCATCAGAACCTCGGCGATTCCGAACGACGTCACCCTGGAGGACTGCGAGCTCCCGGCCGAGAACCTCGTGGGAGCCGAGGGGCAGGGGCTCGACCTCGCGTTCGATCTGCTCGTGAAGAATCGCTTCCCGTACTCCGCCTGCAACCTGGGGGTGGCCGTCGCCGCGCATCGCATGGCGATCGCCCACGCCAAGCAGCGCTCGACCTTCGGCGCGCCGCTGTCCCAGCGTCAGGCCATCCAGTGGATGCTCGCCGACGCCGAGGTCGAGCTGCGCGCCTGCCGCTGGATCATCTGGGACGGCGCCTGGAAGGCCGACCGCGGCGAGGACGCGCGCGTCGAGGCCTCGATCGCCAAGCTCTACTCGAGCGAGGTGCTCGGGCG
>Ga0075433_10001828_pt1 | contig 15968 bp, 11 predicted proteins | sample RhiMethybrSRZTD2_FD_75299 | JGI IMG/M metagenome (GOLD analysis project Ga0075433, IMG submission 75299) | Populus rhizosphere microbial communities from Tennessee, USA - Rhizosphere MetaG P. TD hybrid SRZTD2 | ecosystem: Host-associated > Plants > Roots > Rhizosphere > Soil | place: USA... | reverse complement strand
GTGCGAACGTCACCGGTACGCGCGCTTCATCACCGTCTTGGGTCGGGCGGCCTTCGCGCGTCCACTTCGCCCATCCGCCATCGAGTAGGGCAACCGCAGCATGACCGGCGTATCGCAGCAGCCACCACAGTCGGCTCGCATACATGCCCACGTCCTGGTCGTAGACGACGACCTGCGTGTCGCTGGTGATGCCCCATCGCCCCAGTGTCGCTGCGAGCGCATCGAGAGGTGGCAGCGGATGCCGCCCGTTGCTGCCAGTGCGAGGCCCGGCGAGATCGTCGTTCAGGTTGGCGTGGACTGCGCCAGGAATGTGCGCGGCGAGGTATTGCTCGCGCCCCAATCGCTCGTTGTGCAGATCGAACCGGCAGTCGACGATGGCCCAGTCCCCAGTCAGATGGCTGGCCAGGATGTCGCTCGACACGAGCGTTGTGTACGGCATGACGTCTCGAAGCTTACGCCACCTGCAATCGCGATCGCACGGCGCCAGAGCTGAGCCATGTTCGGCCTGCACGTGGCGAACGTTGACTGTAACGAAGGACCCGCACCAGATCACCACCCAGCGGAGGCACTATGGCACGACTCGCAACGGCCTTCCTTGTCATCCTGCTGGCGGCACCGCTGCGCGCAGGGGCGGATGCGCAGATCAACGAATGGATTGGCGATTACGCGATGAACCACGACGGCTTCCAAGGCACGCTTCGCATCGGCGACTCGAGAGCCGACTGCGCGGCGCCAGCGTGGTGCCGTCTGATGGCGTCCTACGTCGACTCGAATGGCACGCCGCTGCGGGCGACCATTCGCTTCATGGATCAGGCATGGCAGCACATGGTGCTCTACATCTCGTTTCCCAACAACCTGCAGCGGTTCGATGCCTATCTCATGAGCTGGGACAAGAACCGGATCGCGGGCACGACGACATGGCAGGGCCGCACGTTCGGCTTCTATGCACTCAAGCGTCCTGCGCTCGATGCCGTTGGGGTACTCACTGGACGCCGCGGCCGCGGCGATCAGTCCCTCGTGACCGACGGCGCTCGCGGGGGATCTGCGGCTCCGGCGAATCGACGGACGGTCAACGCCAACGGTGAAGTGGAAACCGTCATGCCCGATGGCAGCCGGCGGCTCACCAAGCCGGGACAATGCGGAGCCACGATCATCGCGCCTGATGGGCGGAAAACCATCATGAGCTGCAATCAGATTCCGCTCGCGACGCCGCCATTTCCCGATACGGTCACCGCGAAATGGCTCGACGCGCATAGCGCCTCGTTGCTGGAGATCATTCGCTCGCTTCTGGGCAACGATCAGACATCGGTGGACAACTACTTGCGCAACAACGAGCCGTCGACGATCGGCCCGTATGATCGGATTCGCACGCGGGCGTCGATGATCTCGGCGCTGACCTCGCCGTCATGACGCGGGTGACGTGCTCTCGACTTGCGGCGGTCGCAGTGGTCGCGACCACGGTTGCGACCAACGCGCTCGCGCAAGAGGCCGCCCCCACCGCCCCGACCGCGACGTCCACGGAAGGGCGCGCGTCCTCCGATGGTCCGCCCGCGCGTATCGTCAAGAAGTCCGTGCTGCCAGACGGATCCATTCAATTCGAGTACTCCGATGGAACGACGCGCCGAGTGCGGGGTCCGATCGCGCAGTCGCCGATCGAGAGCGACGACGCGGCGAACGGCCTCGCGCCAGCGGCGCCGCCGGAGTGGTTGAAGGATGCCGCCACCAATCAGGCGTTTCTTGATTCGGCGCGCGAGTACTACGTGTACAAGGCCTCGGGGCTGCGCTATCGGAGCCGCGTGTTCGAATGGCAGCTGTTCTCGTCGCGGATCATCTTCGCGACCGTGATCCTACTGGTAGCGTCGGGCATTATGTTCGCCGCCATTCAGTTTCGCGCCGGGCTCAAACGGCCGCACGTGTCGACCGATGCCACACAGATCGATCTCAGCGCGGGCAGCATCAAGGTCAGCTCGCCAGTGCTCGGCGTGATCATCCTCGTGATCTCGCTGGCGTTCTTTTACCTGTATCTGGTGTACGTCTATCCGATCAGCGAGGTCGTGTGAGGCGGGGCGGCCGGCGTTGCGTTATTGGCGTTCGAGCGCGGCGATGCGAACCTCGAGCGGGGGATGCGTCGAGAAGAGCGTGGCCCATTTGCGCGCGCCGTTGATCTTCATCGTGGCCAGCGCCTGGTGCGACGGATCGACCAGTTCCTGATTGGCCTTGAGGCGCTGCAGCGCCGCGATCATGCGCGGACGCCCGGCGAGATGTGCGCCACCGGCATCGGCCCTGAACTCGCGCTGACGCGAGAACCACGCGACCAACATGTTGCCGAACAGTCCAAGCACGATCTGCAGCACGATGATGATGAGGAATTCCAGTCCGCTCCCGCCCCGCGATCGCGAATCGCCTGAGCGCGCCACGGCGTAGGCGATGATGCGCGCAAGGAACATCACGAACGCGTTGATGACGCCCTGCAGCAGCGTCATCGTCACCATGTCGCCGTTGGCGATGTGAGTGACCTCGTGCGCGAGCACACCTTCGACTTCTTCGGGCCGCATCGATCGCAGCAGTCCCGACGAGACGGCAACCAGACTCCGGCTCTTGCTCGGCCCGGTGGCAAACGCGTTCACCTCATCGGATGGGTAGATGCCGACTTCGGGCATCGGCAGGTTCGCCTGCCGCGTGAGCCGCTCGATCGTCTGATAGAGCCAATCCGCCTGACTGTTGCCGGTCTTACCGTCAACGAGCTTCACCCCGGTGGCGCGCTTGGCGATCCACCGCGACATCTGCAGCGAGATGAAGGCGCCGCCCATGCCCCAGAACAGGCAGAACACGGCAAGGCCGCCGATGTCGATCCCCTGCCGTCCAAAGTAATTGCCGATGCCCAGGACGCTGGCCAGCACCGACAACGTCAGCACGATGGCAATGTTGGTGGCCAGGAACAGGAAAATGCGTTTACCCATAAGTAAATTCAGGATATCACCTGCCGGTTACGACGCTGACGGAGCCACTCCGGTTCCCGCCCCCTGATTCCTCCCCGAGTCCGACATTGTCTGTCCGACATGTGGATTGATTGCAGCGCAATGCGTATATTGCGGCAATGACAATGTGGCTGCCAAACCTCGAAACCCGTCGGGGTCCCGTATATCGCGCGATCGCCGATGCCATCGACGACGACGTGCAGAAAGGCGCGCTGCGGGCGGGGGCGCGTCTGCCGCCGCATCGCGATCTCGCCGACCACCTGGGTGTCACCGTTACAACTATTACCCGCGCATATGCGGAGGCGTCGCGCCGCGGCCTGATCTCGGGGCACGTCGGACGCGGGACGTTCATCCGTGGCGCCGAGCCGGATGAGAGCGAGTACGAGCCCGGGGTTCTCGATCTCAGCGTCAACATCCTGATGCCCGACAAAGAGGTCGTTCACCTCGAGGCCCATCTGTTTCAGCGGCGCACGCTGCCGTGGACGCAGCTGCTTGGCTACGCTCCCAAACGCGGGCACCTTCGCCATCGTCAGGCGATGGCGGCGTGGCTCAAGCACATGGGGATGCCGGTCGATCCCGAGTCGATCGTGCTCACGGCGGGCGCGCAGCACGGGCTGGCGACGAGCATGGCGGCGCTGCTCGATCCGGGCGATGCGCTTCTCACCGAGGAGCTCACCTACTCGGGCGTGCGGTTGATCGCGCAACAGATGCGCCTCAAGCCGCGTGGTGTAGCCATGGATGGTGAAGGGCTGCGTCCCGACGCGCTCGAGGCGGCGTGTCGCTCCACACGAGCGCGCGTCCTCTACTGCATGCCACGCATGCAGAACCCGCTGTCGACTGTCATGTCAGAGAAGCGCCGGCGGCAGATCGCAGCCGTGGCCGAGAAGTATCGACTCACGGTGATCGAGGACGACACGTATGGATTCCTCTCGCCCGAACGTACGCCGCTGCGACCGCTGATTCCGCATCGCACCGTCTACGTCACCAGTCTTTCGAAGAGCCTGTTCCCCGGCATGCGTCTCGGGTGCGCGGTGGCGCCCGCGCCGATGATCGAGAAGATCACGAGAGCCGTGTGGGCCACGATGATCAGCACGTCGCCGATTGGTGCGGATCTGCTGAGCGGCTGGATCGAGGATGGGACGGCGGCGCGCATTGCCGCCTGGAAGCGGAGCGAGGGCGCGGCGCGCCAGATGATGGCGAGACGGCTTCTCGAGGGTGAGAAATATCAGACGCATCCGACCAGTCATCACCTGTGGCTGTCGCTGCCGCAGCGATGGACCTCGGATGCATTCGTCGCGCAGGTGCGGTCGCGCGGCGTGGTCGTCAATGCCTCGTCTGAGTTCGCGGTCGGCGATCACATGCCGCGCGCGGTGCGGCTGTGCCTCGGCACGCCTCGTACCCGCGCCGGGCTCGAGCAGGCGCTCACGCGAGTGGCCGAGTGTCTCCAGGATCGCGCCCCCGCGGCTCGCGCGGTTGTGTAGCACGCGCGAACTTTTTCGTATCGAATGGTGTCTAAAGGGTGTCACGGAAGGGGGGACACCTGCGGGTCATCGCTCTGTCCGTTTTCGGGATCAGCATATTCACGATCGCGATCGCGTCGGGGCAGTCGCCCAACGCTGACGCATCGGCCATCATCGCCTCGACTCGAGAAGCGCTTGGCGGCGAGAAGCGGCTCGCCGAGATCAAGACGTTCGTCATCTCGGGTCGCACCCGGCAGGTGCAGGGCGACAACCTCGTTCCCATCGAGTTCGAGATCTCGTGCGAGTTGCCCGACAAGTGCGTCCGCCGCGATGAAGTTCCGGCGCGGGAAAGCGGTCTCACTGCCAGCGGTTTCAACGGCGACACATTGATTCAGCTGCCGGCGCCTCCTTCGGGCCCGGCCGCTCCTCCCGGCGTACCAGGACGAGGCGGTCCTCCGCCTCAACTGTCGGGCCAGCGCCTCAACACCGTGAAACAAGACTTCGTGCGCTGGTGGCTCGGAATGTTTGCCGCATCGTTCAGCAGCTTTCCCGTGACGTTTGCACGCGCCGGTCAAGCCGAAGCGCCGCAAGGGCAGGCCGACGTCCTCGATGTGAAAGGCCCTGCGGATTACACATCGCGGCTGTTCGTGTCGAAGGATTCGCATCTGCCGATCATGTTGAGCTGGGAAGCACCGACGCTCGGCGGTCGAGGCAGGTCCGCCGACGCAACTCCGGCTAAACCCTTCGACTCCGCTCAGGGCAAGCCCGTCGAGTATCGCCTCTACTACGCCGACTACCGCGACGTGGATGGATTGAAGCTGCCATTTCGTCTGCGGCGTGCGGTCGGCGCTGACACCACCGAGGAAACGAACATCGATCGGTTCCGCATCAACACCCGCATCGACCCCAGGAAGTTCGAGGCCCGATGATGACCCGAACGATCAGTGGACTTGTGCTGCTGTTGCTGCTCCCGTCGCTCGCGTTCGCGCAGGCGGCGACCGGAGGGCGGCTGGCGATCACCGTGACCGATCAAACCGACGCCGTGATCCCGGGTGCGAAGGTGACGGTGACGCGGCTGGACGGACCCGAGCCGCGTGCCACGCGAACGGAAGAATCGACCGAGCAAGGCATCGCGACCGTCACGGGCCTCGCGCCTGGACGCTATTCGATTCGAGTGGAATTCCCCGGCTTCGAGAACGGCGCCCTGCCTGATGTCCGCGTTCGCGCCGGCGACAACCGTCAGCGCATCGTCCTCGCGATTCAGAAGGTCGAGGACACCGTCACCGTCGGTCAAGACGCCGACCGCGCCGCCTCCGACCCGCGCGGCTCGGCGTTCGGCACAACGCTGACGCGCGAGCAGATCGATGCGCTGTCGGATGATCCCGACGAGCTCAAACGGCAGCTGCAGGATCTGGCCGGACCTGGCGCGCTGTTTCGGGTCGACAGCTTCGAAGGGGCACAGCTTCCGCCGAAATCGCAGATCCGCATGATCCGCATCTCGCGTGATGCGTTTGCCGCAGAGAATCATTTCGCCGGTGGTATCCAGATCGACATCCTCACCCAACCGGGCATCGGGCCGATCCGTGGCAACGTGAGCTCGAGAATCCGCGATGGGTCCATGACCGGCCGCAGTCCCTTCGTACAGAAGAAAGGACCTGAACGATCGCAGGACTACAACATGGGCCTGAGCGGATCGCTCGCGCGCAACCGCACCTCGTTCAATCTGAATCTCGGCGGGGTGGCGTCATTCATCACGCCCAATCTCAACGCAGCGTTGGTGACCGGCACGCGATCCGAGGCCCTCGCGGTCCGGCGGCCCACCGACCAGTGGAATGCGAACGTCAACATCGATCACGCGTTGACCAAGGATCAGACGCTGCGCCTGGGATTCAACCGCAATAGCCGCTCGAGCGACAATCTCGGCATCGGCGACTACGACCTGCCGGAGCGCGCGTACGAGACCGACAACCGCAATTACAACTTCCGCGCCCAGCATGTGGGACCGCTCGGGCGTCGCTTCTTCATCAATACCCGCGCGACCGTCAACTGGAGCGAGTCGGCGACACGGTCGGCCCTCGAAGCACCGACCATTCGCGTGCTCGACGCCTTCACGAGCGGTGGCCAGCAGCTGGCTGGCGGCACGCGAACCCACGGAGCGTTCGTGGCCTCGGATCTCGATTACGTCCGCGGCATCCATTCGATGCGGATGGGAATCACGATCGACAACGTCTGGTATCACTCCAATTCGACGTCGAACTATCTCGGCACCTACACGTTCGAAAGTCTCGAGGCGTACCAAGCGAACCAACCTCGCAGCTACACGCGCCGCATCGGCGATCCGAACATCGACTACTTCAACCTGCAGGGCGGGCTGTACGTGCAGGACGACATTCGTGTGCGGCGCAATCTGACGCTCAGTCCTGGGATGCGCTACGAAGTGCAGACGCACGTGTCCGACTATAACAACATCGGTCCGCGGTTCGGCGTGACCTGGTCGCCAGGCACGAGCGGCAAGACGTCATATCGATTCAGTACCGGTCTCTTCTACGACTGGCTCGGCACCGGCACGTACGAGCAGACGCTGCGCGTCGACGGGTTCCGTCAACAGGAGTTGAACATCGCCGATCCGCTGTATCCCGATCCGGGTTCGACTGGTGTGATTCCGCCGGTCAATCGCTACCTGCTCAGCGACAACGTGCACATGCCGCGTCAACTGCGATTCAGCGGCGGCATCGATCGTCAGCTGTCGCGGCAGTCGCGCGTCGGCGTGACGTGGACGCATCTGACGAGCACTTCGCTCCAGCGCGGGGACAACATGAATGCACCGGCCGACGGCGTGCGGCCGTTCCCCGAGTTCGGCAATGTCATTCAAGTCGTGTCGGATGCGCGTCTGCGTCAGAATTCCGCGACGGTGTTCTTCAACACGAGCTTCAATCGTCCACCGCCTGCGCCGCCGCGGCCGCAAGGAGGAGGTGGAGGTGGAGGGGCGGCGTCGCCCGCGCCGCTGCTGCCCCAGGCGCTTCCGGGTCTTCCACAGGCGAATCAACGGCTATTCGACTGGCGGCGCATGTCGGTGAACGGGCAGTACTCCGCGGCGTGGCTGCGCAACAACACCGACGGCGATTTCAGTGTGCCGGCAACCGGAGATCTCGGTGCCGAGTGGGGCGCGGCTCCGAATGATGTCCGCCATCGAATCAACGTGGGGTGGAGCGCTCAGGTACTGCGCAATCTGACCACGACGTTGAACGCGAACGTGTCGAGCGGATCCCCCTACACCCTGATGACCGGCTTCGACGACAACGGGGATCTCATCTTCAACGACCGTCCCGCCGGAATCCCACGCAACACCGAGCGTACGAAAGGGCAGGTCACGCTCAACGGCTACGTCAACTACTCATTCACGTTCGGCAAGGCGAATTCGGCCACGCCACCGCTCACGGGGGTCACGGTCACGTCGATCAACGGCGTGATCTCGGCTCAGACGATCTCCGTTCCGCAGGCCGGCCGCTACCGCATCTCGCTCTACGCGCAGGCGCAGAACCTGACCAACCGCGCCAACTACGTCGGCTACAGCGGCGTGCTCACGTCGCCGTTCTTCGGCCGCGCCCGCGACGTGATCAATCCGAGGCGGGTCGACATCGGCGTGAACTTCGGGTGGTAGACGAGACAGGAATCAGGATTCTGGAATCAGGAATCAGGGCTGGGCCAGGCAGAAGCGGTCAGGCACGAGGAATCAGCGTAAAGCTTCTGCCAGACGGTGCAGGAAAAGTCCCACGTCCGTGACGACGCCGACGGTCTGTTGTGACCCGCGATCGCTGAGTTTGGTGACGACCGCAGGGTTGATATCGACGCACACCACACGCACCCACGACGGAAGCATGTTGCCGACGCCGATGCTGTGCAGCATCGACGACAGCATCAGCACCAGCTGCACGTTGTTGGACAGCGCTGATGCGTACTGCTCCTGCGCCTCGATGAGATCCATCATCGTCTCGGGCAGCGGTCCGTCATCGCGAATGCTGCCGGCGAGTACGAACTCCACGCCGTGCTTGACGCATTCGTACATCACACCCGACGTGAGGACGCCCGAGTCGACGGCAGCGCGGATGCTGCCGGCGCGGTTGATGGTGTTGATCGCCGCCATGTGATTGCGATGGCCCTGCTCGACGGGGGCACCGGCGACGAGGTCGATGCCGAGCGACGTACCCGACAGTGCGAACTCGATGTCGTGGACGGCGAGGGCGTTGCCCGCCAGCACGACGTTGACGTAGCCGCCGCGGATCAGCGCCGCGAAGTGCTCGACACCTCCGGTGTGCACGACGACCGGACCGGCCACCACGGCAATCCGCCCGCCGCTCTTTTTCACCTCGCGCATCATCTGCGCGATGCGCGCGACGCTGCCTTCGACGCGCCGCTCGGACGACACGTCGTTGCTCATGAACGCGAAGCCCAGACGGTCGCGTTCCCTGAACTCGGGCGTTACGCGGATGCCGGCGTGCCCGCAGACGATGCGTTCGCCGGCCTTGACGTCGCGCAGCTTGCGGCAGCCCGCGCGCGAACCGTCGACGACGATCACCGCGTCCATGCGCTGGTTCTCGACGTCCACCCAGTGGCCGTTGAGTCTCACCTGCGTGCGATGGTTCGTCGTCGAGTAGAAATCGTCAGGGACGCAGCGATCTTTCTCGGCTGGCTTGACGAGCGTGTCGCGCTCGCGAACCGCGTGGGCGCCGAAGATCGTCATCTGCTGCAGCAGGTCGGCCAGTGTCGCGCGGTCGGGCGCCGTCACGCGCATCTTGATGCGCGAGGGGTCGTCGTTGGTGCGGCCGATGTCGAAGTCGAGGATCTCGTACGATCCCTTGAGCTCGATGATCTTGTCGAAAATCGCCGACAGGAGGCCGGAGTCGATCAGATGGCCCTGTGCCTCGATCGTGTCGCTGGCTGACATGTGGAACCCATTCTAGAAGGGGGCAGGGGGTGGGGGACAGGGGCAGGGCTGTTTCAGGGAAAGGCGCCAGGGTCGAGGGGGAAGGGCGATAATGCTCGCGGGTGTGAAGAAGTGATCGCGGTGATCTAGAATCTCGCCTTCCAGTAGCGGTGACCGTGAAACGACCCAAGCAGCATTTCGGAACGTGGGCAGCCGTAACGGCCTTCATTGCCGCGGCGATCGTCGCGGCGTTGAGCGGCGAGTCACCGCGGGCACAGTCGGCATCGGCCGATACCGATGCGCCCGTGCTTGTGCAGCTGCGGCCGAACTTCTACCTGATCGCCGGCGCCGGCGGCAACATCGTCATGCAGGTCGGACCCGACGGGGTGATCCTCGTAGACTCCGGCGCGGGGGAGATGTCGGACAAGGTGCTCGCCACCATTCGCCGCATCACGCCGCTGCCGATCCGCTACATCATCAACACCAGCATGGACGCCGATCACGTCGGCGGCAACGACAAGCTCGTCAGGGCGGGGCTCAGTATCCTCCCGGGCGCGGTCGTGGCCGGTGCGGGCTTGAGCGACGACCTGGTCTCTAACTCGGGCAGGGCCAGCGTGCTGGCACACGAAAACGTGCTGGCCAGAATGACGGCCGCGACGGCCCCGGCCATCCCGTTCGGGCTGTTTCCCACGAAGACATTCGCCTACAGGCTGTACTCGATGTACCTGAACGGCGAAGGCATTCAGGTGATTCACATGCCGGCGGCGCACACCGATGGCGACACCATCGTGTTCTTCCGGCGTGGCGACGTGATTGCGACAGGCGACATCATCGACACGACTCGTTGGCCCGTCATCGACATCAAGCGCGGCGGCACCGTCCAGGGCGAGATCGATGCGCTGAACCGCCTGATGGATCTGAGCATCCTCAACGTCCCGCTGCAGTGGCAGCCAGACCGTACCTTCCTGGTGCCCGGGCACGGCTTCGTGTACGACAAGCTCGATCTACTGGAGTACCGCGATGCGGTGACAGTGGTTCGCGACCGCGTTCAGAACCTCCTCGACGAAGGGAAGACACTCGCGCAGGTCAAAGCCGCCAATCCCACGCTCGGATACCGGAGCCAGTACGGAAGCGACAGTGGCCCCTGGACGACGGACATGTTCGTCGAGACGATTTACAACGAGCTCGCCGCAAAGAAGGGAAAGAAATGAGGAGGGCGGCCTCGACGTTGTTGTTCGTGACGCTCACGCTCGTCGCGCTCGAGGCACAGCGCCGTGGCGGCGCTCCGCAACCGCCTCGCAGCGCAGCGCCAATCGATCTGACTGGTTATTGGGTATCGATCGTCACGCAGGACTGGCGTTGGCGCATGGTGACGCCTGCGAAAGGCGACTATCAGGGCGTTCAGATGACGCCCGAGGCCGCAAAGGTTGCCGACGCCTGGGATCCAGCGAAAGACGAAGCCGCAGGCGAGCAATGCAAGTCCTACGGTGCGCCCGCTTTGATGATGGTCCCTGGGCGGCTTCACATCACCTGGCAGGATGACACAACGCTCAAGGTCGAGAGCGACGCGGGCATGCAGACGCGACTCCTTCGATTCGGCAACGTCCAAACGCCCGCGGACGCACCGCGCACCTGGCAGGGCGTCTCGCAGGCGCAGTGGATGATGCCGGGGCCGAACGTGCCGCTGCAGTTGAGACCAGCGGATCGCGCCGCAGACACACCGCCGCTTCGTCCGACCGGCGGATCGCTGCAAGTCGTCACCAAGAATCTTCGCGCGGGATACTTGCGGAAGAACGGCGTTCCCTACAGCGAGAACGCGGTCATGACCGAGTACTGGGATCTCTACAAGCGGCCGAATGGTGAGGAGTGGCTCACGATCACGACGCAGCTCGACGATCCGCTCTATCTGCGCAACACGAGACTCACAGCGCCGCTCTTCAAGAAGGAACCGAACGGCACCAAATGGGACCCGACCCCCTGTTCGGCGAGGTGGTGAAGCCATGCGTCGCTTTCGATTGGCCGTCCTGATCTCGTGCGTGATCGCGGCGACTCCCGCGTTCGCTCAGGTCGATCTCACCGGCACCTGGCAGCGCGTCGGACAGAACGACAACGGCAACGCGCGCGAACCGGTCGATCTCCTTGGCATGCCGCTCAACGCAGATGGCCGGGCGAAGGCGTTGAGCTACGACATCGCCGCCCTCTCCGCGACCGAGCGTCAGTGCCAGATGTACCCGCCCTTCTACGCGCTTGTCGGTCCGTTCCCGCTGCAGTTTGTCATGGTGCCGGACCCCGTGACGCAGAAGCTGCTGGCCTGGAAGATCATGGGGTGGGGTGATCGCGACGAGACGATGATCTGGATGGACGGGCGGCCGCATCCGTCCAGGTACGCGCCGCACCCGCACGGCGGCTTTACCACCGGCACCTGGGAGGGCGACACGCTCACCGCCATCACCACGCACGCCAAGCTTGGTGACATCAAGCGTCACCGTGGCTTCAGCAGTGACCGGGCGACGCTGACATATCGCTTCAATAGGCACGGCGACCTTCTCACGGTGACCGGCATTCTCGAAGACCCTGTGTACTTGGCGGAGCCGTACGTGCTGACCGAGAACTTCCGCCTCACGACCAATCCCAATAACTTTCCCCTCACGGCGTGCGAGCCAATCGAGGAGCTGCCGTCGCTGCACGAGAATCCCGCACTCGTTCCGCACTACTTGCCGGGCAAACATCCGGCGATGAACGAAATGACCCAGCGCTACAACATCCCGCTCGAAGTCGTGCTCGGCGGTCCGGAGACGATGTATCCGGAGTTCAGGAAGAAGATCAAGGACAAGTACGTGATGCCGCCGCCATGCAAGCAGGGATGCGGCGGACCGCCTGGTGCAGCGCCTGCGGCACAACCCGCGGGTCGAGGGGCGACGCCGCGGCCGTAGGTCAAAGGTCAAAGGTCAAACGCCAAACGTCAGGTCAAAGATGTAGGGGTAGGCGTAGGTCCCGGCGTAGGGACAGACGAAGGTGTGCGGTCACACCGACACCTACCCCTACATCTTGACCTACACCTACAGCTACACGTGCACCTACCTCTAAACCTTTGACCTGACCTTTGACCTTTGACGTTTGACCTTTGACCTACGCGTGACCTACGCGCGCGGCACGAACTTGTAGCCGACACCGCGCACGGTCTGCAGGATCTTCGGGGACGCGGGACGATCTTCGAGATATCGGCGTAGGCGGACGATGAAGTTGTCGATTGCCCGCGTGTCGGTGCTCTCGTGCAGATCCCATACGTTCTCGAGGATCGATCCGCGCGAGACGGCCTGACCGGCGTTCTTCACCAGATAGCGGAGCAGGTCGCACTCCATTTGCGTCAGCGGATACGCCTTGTCTTGCCAGCGCACTTCCATCGCGCCGAAATCGAGCGTGCGCCCCGCGAAGGTGTAGGTGTCCTTCGTCGTGTCCTCCACCACCGGTGTGTCCTGCTCGTTCCATCGCCGTCGTCGTAGCAGGCCGTTGACGCGCGCGATCAGAATGGCGAGCTCGAACGGTTTCGGCAGGTAGTCGTCGGCCCCCGCCTCGAACCCGCGCAGCACGTCTTCCGGGCGGCCGCGCGCGGTGAGCATGAGGATCGGCACGAACTGTTCGGCGGCACGAAGGTCTGCGGCCACGGTGAAACCGTCTTTTCCCGGCAACATCACGTCGAGCACGATCACGTCGAAGACGCGCCGCTCATCCAGCAGCATGTGGAGGGCCTGCTCGCCATCGGCGACGACGACAGCCTCGTGCCCTTCGGCCTCGAGGTTGAAGCGCAGTCCGTCTGAGATGTGCTGCTCGTCTTCGACGATGAGGATGCGGCTCACGCCCGGCCAATATAGCGTGACCGAGCGCCGATGACTAAGGCGGTGCGGACGCCGACTCGGCGGCGCCCGCGCTCGTGGACGCACCTGTGGTGAACGACCAGATCGGACCCAATATGGTGCCGGCAGCGTTCCTCGCGACGACCCGCCAGAAGTACGTCGTGTTTGGCAGCATCGTTGGCGAGTAGCTCGCGCTCGTGACAGATCCTTGAATGATCGGCGGCGACGACGTCGAGAAATAGATGTCGTAGCTCGTCGCCCCCGGTGCGCTCCACGTCAACACCGCGTTCGTCGCGATTCCGGTGGCGCCGTTCGCAGGGCCTGGAGACGTCGGCGCACTTGGGAGCGGCGGCAAGGTCGTAAACGACCACACCGGTCCGGATGCCGACCCGGCACTGTTGCGCGACGTGACCCGCCAGTAGTACGTCGTGTTCGGATTCAACGTCGGCGGCGTGTAGCTTGGGCTCGTGAGACCGGTTGCGGCCGTCGATACGGGCGGATTGACGGTGCCAAATGCGACGTCGAACGTCGTGCCAGTCCCTCCTCCAAACCAGGTTAGCGTGGGAGACGACGGGACGTTCGTGGCGAGATCCAGCGGAGTCGGATTGCTTGGCGCAGGAGGCGGCGCGCCCACGGTGAACGACCAGACGGGCCCCGCCGCCGACCCCATCGCGTTGCGAGCGGTGATGCGCCAGAAGTACGTGTTGCCGACGATCAGCGAAGGCGCGTACGTCGGAGAAGTGAGCCCGCTTGCGACGATGGTCAGCGGTGGATTGAACGTGTTCATCGTGACGTCGAACGTCGTGGATCCCGTTGCGCTCCACGACAGCACCGTCGACGACGCGACACCCGCCGCGCCAGTTGCCGGCGTCGGATTGCTCGGGACTGCCGGCACCGCTCCGGTGGTGAACGACCAGATCGGCCCTTGCACGGAGCCCCCGCCATTGCGAGACGTGATGCGCCAGAAATACGTCGTGCTCCCGCTCAGAGGAGAGCTCGGGGTGTACGACGCGCTCGTCAGGTCTGTTGCGACGGTGGGCGGCGGGCTGACCGTGCCGAGAGCGATGTCGTAAGTACTCGCACCCGTTGCGCTCCAGGTGAACGCCGTCGTCGTAGGCACATTGGTCGTACCGGACGCTGGAGCGGGTGTGCTCGGCGCACTCGGCAGCGCTTGAGTCGAGAACGACCACAGGGGGCCTTGAACGGGCCCATTCGACGTTTGTGTCGTGACACGCCAGAAGTATGTCGTTCCGGGTAGCAGTGAGGGCGTGTAGATGCCGGTGAGCAGGCCCGTTGCGACAGTGGTCGGCGATGTTGTCGTACCAAGAGCGACGTCGTAGCTGAGTGCCCCATCGGCGTACCACCGTAACGTCGAACTCACAGGCTGGCCGAGGGACGCGTCCCGGGGGCTGGGCCAGCTCGGCACAGCCGTCAGCTTCGTTGCGATCCACGACTTCGGCAGCTCGCCGATACACGCGTTGATAATGACGAGACTGCCGCTCGCGTTGTTGGTCGAGGAGAACGTGCCGGTGACTTGGAGACCGTTTGGACCACTGGCGAATAACGCGTCGAAACTATTGTTCGTGATCGGGGCCGAGATGTTCGTCGCGTTGACGTTCGCGCCTCCGCCGCCAATGCAGGTCATCGAGGTGGCGAGGCTCGTAATACTGGACGCCCCAACAGTGAAGGTGATCGGTACGCCCTGACTGGTTTCGCCCCGCCATGACCCGACGATGGACCCTCCAGTAGTGGTGAAGGACCAGACCGGTCCAACGATGGAGCCGCCAGCGTTGCGTGCGGTGACGCGCCAGTAGTAGGTTGTACCTGTAGCGAGTGTCGGGGCGTACGTCGGGTTGGTCAGCCCGGTCGCGACTGTTGTCAAAGGCGGGTTGACGGTACCAAACGCGATGTCATAGCTGGTTGCGCCGCTAGCGGTCCATGACAGCGTTGCATTCGTCGCGATGCCGGTTGCGAGGTTCGCTGGAGTGGGGCTTGCCGGCGCGCCAGGTGGAGTGGCGGAACCGCTGTTGCTGCGGATGTCGAGATTGTCGAATGCCGCCGTCGCGTCGAATGCGGTGTTCCAGTCGAACCCGTGTCGCGTCGCCGTCTGCTGGATCGTGTCGGTTGCGTGCACCACCTGCACGCCGTTCCACCAGCCGGAGAGTTGACTGCCCGAGGTGCGCACCTCCAGCCGCTGCGTGCTGCCGCCGGCAGCCGGCGGCAGCGCCGCCGACGATGCCAGCAGCGTGTAAAGGCCGGCTTGGCGTCGATAAATGTGCAGCGCGTTCTGATAGAACATCAGCAACAGGTGGTTGTTGACATCAGTGAACCGAAAGGCGAGCGCGGCGAGTTGGTCAGCGCTGGCGCCGACGCGATAGTCGACCGCCATGCGAATGTCAGACGCGTTCGTCTGCAGCGTGGCTTGTACATGACCGCTCCCCGCGGTGACTCCCAGGGATCCGTTGCTGAGTGTCGGTGTGCCGGTTGCGCCCGTCACGCTCCACGGTCCACCGCCGACATTGACGTCGGGCGCATGCGCCGTCAGGAGCGTTCCATTTGCCCCTGTGAACGTATCGGTCGCGAGGAGATCGGCTGGGCCTGCAGTGGTGGTGGTGAACGACCACAAAGGACCCGCGGTCGACCCGCCGGAGTTACGGGCGGTGATGCGCCAGTAGTAGGTCGTGTTGGGCGCGAGGGTCGGCGTATACGACGCGCCGCTTTGCCCCGTCGACACCGTCGGTGGTGACGAGAC
>Ga0075433_10001826_pt1 | contig 15988 bp, 6 predicted proteins | sample RhiMethybrSRZTD2_FD_75299 | JGI IMG/M metagenome (GOLD analysis project Ga0075433, IMG submission 75299) | Populus rhizosphere microbial communities from Tennessee, USA - Rhizosphere MetaG P. TD hybrid SRZTD2 | ecosystem: Host-associated > Plants > Roots > Rhizosphere > Soil | place: USA... | reverse complement strand
TCTGGACTTCTCCACTCGCCAATCCGGGCGAAGCGCGGCAGATCACATTTGGATCGGGAAGCGAGGACGCAATCTTCAGCTTGAGCGCCGCCCCCAACGGAATTTTCGTCTCCGGCCTGAAGGGAGATCGTACGCACCTCTGGTTCATGGATCCCGATGGCAGCCATCGCACCCAGCTGACTCCCGACACCTTTGATGAATTCGCTCCGCTGGCCCCAAGAGGCGGGGGGAAAATCGTCTTCGGGTCGCGGCGCGAGGACGGTCTGCCGCACGTTTGGCGCATGGATCGCGACGGTGGAAATCTGACCCAGGTGACGCACGGAACAGGTGAATTCCTCTCAGCGGTTTCCCCGGATGGCGAATGGGTGCTCTATCAGAGCACCGCCGATGGCGGACTGTGGAAGGCCTCATCCGATGGTGCGCCTCCGCTGAGGCTGGCCGATACGTATCTCAGCGAAGCCGACATCTCTGCCGACGGGAAGAAGATCGTTTACAGCCAGTACATTCAGGATGGAGGCTTGCTCCGGCGGCATCTGGCGGTGATCGGCCCCGAGGGGGGTAAGCCGATTGGCAAGACCATTCCATGGCCGGATGGATATGCCGTGCGCTGGGACCCTTCCGGAGCGGCCTTGATCTACGTCAAGGAGACGGAGGGTGTCGGCAATCTCTGGAGCCAGCCGCTGGACGGGTCCGCGCCCAGACAAATCACGAATTTCACCGCCTTGCAGATTTTCTCCTGCGATTGGTCGCCCGACGGCAAACAGCTCTTTCTCTCGCGCGGCCAGACCTCCAACGACGTGGTCCTCATCAGCGACTTCCACTGAGCTCCCCGCTCCTTTTTTTCCGCACCTTGCGGTTGGATTCTTTCAATCTATGTCGTATATTTCGCTTTCCTTCGCCCCGCGAAAATCGCGGCGACAGTAATTTGACTACGCCGAATCGATAGGATCTTTTGGATGCGAGCCGCGGAGCATCGCGGCCGGACGGATTCCTGTCTGAGGCAGCCCGGGGTGGGACTCGCAAGATGCGGCAGCCGGAAAAACCAATCCCCTCGATGGGTGTAAATCCCCCATCCTCGCTCGGGCTGGAATACCGCCCCGACATCGAGCGCGAGTACGCCGACCTGTTCACCCCCGCGGCCCAAGCCGCACTCGCTTTTCTATCCCACTGGGATGCCGATCGGGTCTCGCTCATGGAGGCTCGCACCCGCCGCCGCCTGGAGCGCGCCAGGGACGGGCGACGGATTGAATTCCTGGATCCCGACAGCCTGATTCCTCGAACGAGGCTCAAGGTGCGTGATGCCCGCGACGGCCGGTTCGAAGGAGCTGACATCCCCGAGGATCTGCGGCGCCAGTGGATTCAGGGAACCGGCCCGGCCGCCCGCCCCGGCGCCCCCGCGGAGACGAGCCTGCGCAACGTGGCCTACGCGCTGCTCTCCGGCGCCGACGGCTGGATGTTCGACGGTGAGGACGCCCTGGGCCAGGTTTCGACCATGTCGCTCGACAACCAGCGGAACCTCAAGCAGGCAATTCAGCGCAGCCCCCTGTTTCTCCACATTGCCCAGGAGGTGGCCGGTGAGATGAATGCCTGGGCCCGGGAGTTTTTCGGCCGCCCGATTGTCTCCGACTGGGAACGACAGCTCAGCTTCACCACGAAGCTGTTCCGGCCCCGCGGGCTTCACCTGGACGACCGGCACGTGCGACGCTCGGACGGCGCCGGGTTTTCCGCCTCGCTGGTGGACACGGCGCTCTACGTGGTCCACAACCATCAGGCGCTGCGCGACGCCGGCTCCTCCATCGTCCTCTACCTCCCCAAGATCCAGACGGCCGAGGAGGCGGCACTGTGGAACGACATCCTCGGCTCGCTGGAGATGCACCTCGAGCTGCCTGCGGGAACCCTCAAGGCCTACGTGCTCATCGAACAGGTCGAGGCCAGCTTCCAGCTCATGGAAATCCGCGCCGCGCTCGGGCAACACTTCGTCGGCTTCAACACGGGGCGCTGGGACTACATCAACAGCGTTTCCGATGCGCTGGCCTGGGACAGCGGCTTTCTGAATCCCAACATCGATGCGATCACCATGACCTTCGGCTACATGCGGAATTACGAAGACCGGGTTCGCCGCGCCGTGAACACGCCGGACGGATCGGGCCGCTTCGCCCTGTGGCAGGGCGGCATGGAGCCCAACATTCCGGTCGGCTCGAAGCAGGGCGTCGAGAGCAGCATGCGCAAGGCGGTTGCGGGCGCCGAGCGGGAGCAGCGCGAAGGGGCCAGCGGCAAATGGGTGGCCCACTGGAAAATGGTCCACATCGTGCGCCCGGTGTGGGAGAAGGTCGGTCAGGACAATCAGCTCGGACGCAAGTTCTCTCCTCTCACTTACACGCCAGCCGACGCCGAGGGCTTGTTCGAGCTGGAGCCGGCGCCGCGCACCATTCGAGGCGCCAGAGATCTGCTCAGCGTCGCCCTGCAGTACGGCAACGCGTTCGGGCAGGGGTTCCAGGCGGCCGCGCTGAAGCCCGCGGATTATTTCGGAAACGACGACGTGCTTTACCTGATGGAGGACATGGCAACCGGCGAGATCCGGCTCAGCATCCTCTGGGAGTGGCTGCACAAGGGAGCCGACCTGACGCAAGACGATGCCGCCACGGGCGCCAAGGTGGGAGACCGCTTCAGCGCCGACCTGCTCGAGCGGTTGCTGGAGGAGGAGTATGGCAAGCTGCTCGGCGCCGGCGACCGGGACGTCCACGACAACTCCAAGCTGACCACGCTGCCGATCGCCCGGGAAATCGCGCAAGCCTACGTCACCTCCTCGGTCAAGCCACCGTGGTACGTCGACCTGCTGAATCTCAACCTCAACCAGCAGGACCTTGACGAGGCCCGCCGGCGCATTCGCACCTATCTGGAGACTTTCGCCAACACCGGCGAGCGCATCACTCAGAACCTGGACTTCAACCGCCCGCTGCCCCGGGTGAAAGGTGGAACCCCCTGATGAAATCCTTCGAGCAGCAGATCGCGGAAATCAGAGAATGGCTCAGCAGCCCCCGCTTCCAGGGAATCGTGCGTCTGCACACGCCGCGCGACGTGGCCGAGCAGCGCGGCGCGATCCTCATCGAGTATCCGGTCGCCCGGGCCACGGCCGAAGGCTTCCATGCGCGGCTGCGGGAGCTGTTCTCCCAGAAAACGCAGATCACCACCTTCGGCCCCTACTCCCCGGGCCAGGCGGTGACCATCAAGCGGCTCGGAATCGAGGCAATCTATCTGGGTGGCTGGGCCACCTCCGCCAAGGGATCGATTTCGGAAGATCCGGGCGCCGATCTGGCGAGCTACCCGCTCGGACAGGTCCCGGACGAGGCGGCTCCCCTGGTGCGCATGCTCCTGGCCGCCGACAAGAACCAGTCTTTCGCCCGCTCGCGTATGACGGAGGAGCAGCGCAAGGCCACGCCGATCGTGGACTACCGCCCCTTCATCATCGCCGACGCGGATGCCGGGCATGGAGGCGACGCCCACGTCCGCAACCTGATCCGGCGGTTCGTAGAAGTCGGTATCCCCGGGTACCACATCGAGGATCAGAAGCCGGGAGCCAAGAAGTGCGGCCACCAGGGAGGCAAGGTGCTGGTGCCCCAGGATGAGCAGATCAAGCGCCTCAACTCGGCCCGCTTCCAGCTGGACGTCATGGGGGTCCCCGGCATCGTCGTGGCACGCACCGACGCGGAGGCGGCGACTTTCCTGGACGGCCGGGGCGACGAGCGCGATCAGCCTTTCATCCTGGGCGCCACCAACGTGGACCTGCCGAGCTACAAGGCGGGCTATGTGACCTTGCTGAAGCGCCTGCACGATCTGGGAATCGACGACATCCGCGGACACCTGCTGTTCGCCCTGTCGCCCGCGGAGCAGCTTGCGGCGGACGCGTGGCTTCAGCGTGCCGGGCTGCAGCCCGCCATCGACGAAGCCGTGAAATCCTTCAGGTCCGCGAAGGACCCGGTGCTCGATTCCATTCTGGACAAGGTCGTCAACCGCTATCTGGATGCCTGGCAGGCTGAGGCGGGACTGAAAACCTACGGACAGGCGGTCGCTGACGTCATGGCTTTCCGGCTGGCGGAGGGAGAGCGCTTCGCCATGAGCCTGGAGGTGTGGAACGCCTTCGCTTCCAAAGCCTCCTTCTTCACCGCCCACGACAAGGCCCGCTCCCTGGGAATCCAGATCATCTGGGATTGCGAGCGCACCAAGACCCCGGAGGGCTACTACCACCTGGAGAATGGCCTCGATCTGGCCATCGCCCGATCCCTGGCTTCGGCGCCCTTTGCCGACATCCTGTGGATGGAAACCAAGACGGCCAATCTGCACGAGGCCGCGAAGTTCGCCCAGGCGATCCACGCGGAGTTCCCCGACAAGATGCTCGCCTACAACCTCTCTCCTTCGTTCAACTGGGATACGACCGGCATGAGCGACGACGAAATGCGCCGCTTCCCCCAGGAGCTGGGAAAGCTCGGCTACGTCTTCAATTTCATCACCTACGGAGGACATCAGATCGACGGCCTGGCGGCGGAGGATTTCACCACGGCGCTGAAGCAGGACGGCATGCTTGCCCTGGCGAGGCTGCAGCGCAAGTTCCGACTTCTGGAGTCGCCCTACCGAACGCCGCAGACCCTGGTGGGCGGTCCAAGGCTGGACGGCGCACTGATGGCCTCCACCGGTCACACCGCCGCCACCCAGGCCATGGGGAAGGGATCGACTCAGACCCAGCACCTGGTCCAGACCGAGGTGCCGACCAAGCTGCTCGCCGAATGGCTGGGCGCCTGGGCGAAGCACTACGCGCTTCCCATGAAACTGCGGATCAAGCTGCGACCCCATACCCCCGGCTCCGATGTGCTGGAGCTGGGAGTGTTCAACGACGGGGGGGCCGAAGTGGCCAACGTCATCTTCTCCGACATCCACGACCGGCGGGGGCGCATCATCCTCTCGGTGCGCGACCAAAACACCTTCGAGGAATCGCTGCGCAAGAAGCGGCTGATGACCCTGATCCACCTTTTCCTGATTCACCGCTACAAGGCGGTCTGCGTGCACTACGTCAGTCCCACCGAGGACAACCGCTACCAAGCCACGAAAATGAAGAACCACGGGATCTACAGCGACGTCCACAGCGAAGTCGGCCAGATCATCGTCGCCGACGTCAACAAGGTGCGCATCACCGAGCTGCTGGAGCAGGACGGCAAGGCCCTCGCCAGGCTCATCGACAAGACCGGTCCCCCCTCCACGTAAGATCCGCAGGCGCCGCTTCAGAGTGCCCCTCGAAGCGACCCCAGCTCACACAAGCCACCCGCACGCGGAGCGCCGGGGTTGTTGAAAAATTTGCGATTCAGCGATTGACACGACGCCCCGGGTAGGCGTAGCCTGTACCAACCTTTTTTTCCGCCGCCTACAGACCAATACCTAGCCCGGAGACCGGCCGTGTCTTTACGCAGGCCGCAAAGAGAGTCTTCTGCAGGGCGGCGCGGGATTTTGCCCGAGCTACGCGCGGCGCTCGTCTCCCGCATGAGCCTTGCCCCTCGCAGCCCACCTCCATCGCGCCGAGATGAATTCCGACCAATCAAGATTCCCAAACGTCCGACTCACCCTACGAGGAGTCCGCTATGCCCAACATCCATGTCGTCTTCCCGGTCTCTGGAACTCCGATTCTCCTCAACGGCGCAGAGATCTGCGCTCGCGGCGAGGTCATCACCTGGTGTTTTCACAGCGACAACACCGCCATCAAGTCGGTCGAGGTCGTCTTCGCGGACCCGGGCTCGAGCTTCTTCGGGAACACACCCACGCCTCTCTCGCGTCGCGTTCCCTTGGTCCATGGTCAAGCGGATTTCTACGGACATGTGCCGGATTACACGGTGCCCCTACCCTTGCCCAAGATCGCGAAGTACACCGTGAGAGGATACGATGCGCCGACGGGAGGCAACGTGGTGGCGGAAGTGGATCCCATCATCCTCACGCCCCAGCCGTAACGGGATAGAGGGTGCGTCGCTCAAGCTCGAGCCGCTGAAGCTCAGCTGGCCAAGGCGATGATTCGCTGGTAGCGGGGATTGTCGTGAAGCTGGATGAGAGCCGGATCGTGCTCGATTTCGGCCTTGCTTTGCCCGAGCTTCACGGCCTCTTCGAGAAGATCCAGGGCTCCCTCGACGTTTCCGAAGATGGATTGGGTGATGGCGTTTCGGAACACGATGTCCGAGCTTCCGGGCTGCATCTTGTCCGCCAGTTTTCCCTCGCGGAGCGCGCAGGACTTGTCCTTCGCCCGCGCGCAGTAAAGACCCAGAACGGAGTGGGCCCTGGGATCGCTCGGCACGCGCTCGGCTTCGATCCGGGCGTCCTCGACGGCTCTGAGATAGACTGCATGGGCTTCGCTTTCCTGCTTCAGCATGGTCAAGGCGTCACCCAGATTGCCCCAGTGGTCGGCGTTCAGGGGCTGCAGCTCCGTGGCCCTCCGGTAGCTGTTCGCGGCCTCCTCGAACTGATTCTGATAAAAGTAGGTGGTGCCCAGATTAGAGTAGCCTAAGGCTTTTCCTTCGATCTTCAGGGACTGGGACATCGCCTCAGCGGCCTCCTTCGGACGCCCCATTTTGAGATAGGCGGCCGACAAGCAATCCCAGGCACTCAGGCTGTCCGGCTTGAGCTCGAGCGCCTTACGGAAGGCGGCGACCGCGCCGTCGAACTCACCGGTTTTGTACAGGAACAATCCCAGATAGACACGGTGCCGGAAATAGCGCGGTTCGAGCCTGATCGCGGTCTGGATGGCGCCGAGCCCCTGGGCATACTTCCCCAGCTCTCGATAGGCCACTTCAAGATTCGCCCAGGCATCGTTCAGGCCGGGATCCTGCTTGACGGCCTTTTCCAGGATCTCCTTGGCTTCGGCGTACTTCTTCTCCGCGATGAACCCCCGACCGCGGGCATAGAGAACCTCCGGCGCTTCCGCATCGAGCGCCACAGCGCGATCCATCGCCCGATGGGCTTCCTCCTTGGAGGGCTCTTCGGGAAGCACCTCATAGCGAAGCCAGTAGGCTTCAGCCATTCGGGCCCAGGCCCGCGCAAGCTTGGGGTCGGCCTCGGTGGCGCGATGCAGCATGTGGATGGCATCGTCGATCGCTCGGACGGTTTCCTGGTCCTGAATGTATTGCAGTCCGCGCTGATAATAGGCCCATCCGGGGGAGCGAACTTCCTCCCCGGCATGCGAGGACCCCGAAACGCCACGCCGACTCTCCAGCACGAAGATGAGCGATGCGGCGAGCAGGACTGCCGCCGCCGACAGAATCCAACCCAGCCGGCGGGGTCGAAGGCTGCCGCTGCCCTTGCCGAGCCGCCAGCGGAATCCTCCGCCAGTCCGAGCGGCTCGAAGCTCCTGCACCGCCCTCTCGGCGGACGGGCATCGGGCCTCCTTGCGCTCCGCGAGGAGGCTCTCGAGCGCCGCCCCCGTCTTCCGGCGCAACACCGGCGGGAGCTGCGTGAGCACTTTCTCTCCCGGCCCAGGCGGTTCATAGCCGAGCATCTCCAGCAGGAGGAGCCCCAGCGAGTAAAGGTCGGAACGAGCGTCCGGTCTCTCACCTCGCCATTGTTCCGGGGACATGTAGGCCGGCGTGCCGCTGGGTGGCTCCGCAGCAGCGCCCGGCCCCACGGCAATGCCGAAATCCATGACATGCACGGCGCCGGCCGCGTCAATCATCACGTTCGACGGCTTCAAGTCGCGATGCACGATGCCCCGCGTGTGCGCCGCACCCAGAGCCAGTGCGATGCCTTCGGCGATTTCCAAAGCCCGGTCGGGCGCCATCACCGGCTGGGCCCTCAGAATCTCGAAGAGAGTCTCCCCTTCCAGCCACTCCATGGATAGAAAGAGCAGTCCATGACTGTCGCCCAGGTCATGAACCCGGCAGACGTTCGGATGGCTGATCTGACGGGTCAGCCGGACTTCCTGCTTGAAGCAGTCGACGAAATCCTTGTCCCCGGCCAGGTCGGCGCGGATGAGCTTCAGGGCCACTTCCTGATAGAGGGAGGTATCGAACGCCTTGTAGACGATGCCCATCCCGCCGATTCTGGCTTCCTCGAGGATGGTGAAGCGCTCGGCCAGCAGGGCGCCCGGTGGAAAGTGAAGCGCCGGGTCTTCGAGGATGGGTAGGTGCCCGGATACGGTCGTGACGCTGGTGAAGTGGAAAGAGCTGCCGCATGCCGGACAGCGAGGTGCCCGGAACTCAAGCGGAGAGGAGCACTCGGGGCATTTCATCGCTTTGCGCTACCGGGGAAATACATTGCAGCAGCCGAATCCGCTCCCCTTACGGTCTGCCTGGCCTTGCCGATAGCTGTCTCTGGGCGTCAGGTTCCTGAGGAAAACGTGCTCCTCTTATAGCTCATACGACCGGCTCCTGTCACCTGGCTCGCGTCTCCGTCCGCCGGCGACCCGGCGCCCCATGAAGTCAGTCTCAGCTCCGATCCTGACACTCGCGACTCCTTCATCCTTTTGCCCAGCTCCCCGAGCCAGCTGAATATCAGAACTACGTGGGACTTGCAGCATCGCTCCCTTCGTCAGAGTCATCGAAGCCTTTGCCGGTCAGGGATCGTGAGCCGGGTGCATGGGAATTTCCGCGGGATCAATCTAGTAAATCTGCGCCGAGAGTGAAGCACGATCCTACAGCGATCATCGCATCGGCCTCGAACGAGATCGGCAAGGAACACCTCCGCACACGGCTTCGTGGCCAGGCTTTGCGGCCCAACCAGCGCGCATTGCCCGGCTCGCATTCGATGGAGTAGACTGCCGATTGGAAGCGTCATCGACCCGCAGGGAATCTGCAGCCTCCACCCGGTGCGGGGGAACGGCCCGACCGGCACGGGCGATCCAAAAAGTGTTACGCGACGCAAACGCAGCAGGAGGTAAAACGAAAATGAAATTGACCACCGCACGCATCCTGGGGCTTGCACTCGCCCTGGCATTTCCGATTCTTTCATCGGCCAACGACGTGCCGGAGCTGACGGCCACCTACACCACCGCGAATGTTACCAAGGGGGTGGAGACTACCGACATGACCTTCTCGTTCACGCTGTTCAATGGGGGCGGCGGGGCGGTGACCGTCCAGAAAATCGTGCTGGCAGACCCGGCGACGGCCGACTCGGCGTTCGGGACCTTTGACGGTGGAGCCATCCCCGCCGGGGGCAACCTGAAGCGCTCGAAGAGTGTGACGATCCCCAACAAGATCGCCGACAGCTGGAAGAGCGGAAGTCAGCCGGCGTTGTTCGTCTACACGAAAACCGACCAGGGAAACGTGGCGCGTACCCGCATCGACGCCGTGCGCGGAGCCCAGTAGCGAGGAATCTTCCGGCGCGATCCGGATCCCGAAGCTGAATCTTCGGGAACGCGCGGATGAGACCGCCCGATCCGGACGCGCCGGCCGCCTCAGCGGCCCGGGCTCGCCGAGCCGAATTCTCCCCGGAGCTCCTCGGGCCAGTTGAACACCAGGATCACGTGGGTGCGGGCCATGCTCGCCTCGTCTCCTTCCGGAACGAACATCACGAAGCGCTTCCCGTCGGGAGCGACATCGTAGCCGGGCGTGAAGTTGTATTGCGCAAAGCGGCCTCGAAACAGCTCGCGGGACTTCTCTGCCCGAAACGACTCTCCCGTCGCCGTGTAGCTCACGGCCAGCATCGCGTCTCCACTTCGATAGAACAGCTCTTTTCCAGCGTGCGCCCAACGAGGGTAGACGCCTCCCTGGCTGGAGATTTGCCATTTCCCGCCGGGCCCGGGAAAAGGACGCACATAGACTTCGAAGCGTCCCGACTCATCGGACTGATAAGCCACCCAACGACCGTCGGGGGAGAAGGTCGGGAAACCCTCGATCGCCTCGGTCTTCAGAAAAGTCTCGGGCGGCGATTTTTCTCCAGGGCGGAGCGTGGCGAGGTCCCAGATGGTATCGGGGTCGCGCTCGAAAAACGCGAGAATTTTCCCATCCGGGGTCCAGGACTGAGCGTACTGGGCGTGTGGCGAATCGAGCAGGCTCTGCGCGTCGCCGGCCCCATCGGCGCGCTTCCAGTAGAGGTTGGGAACTCCCTTGTCGCCCAGGGAGGTGAAGGCGATTTTCTGCCCGTCCGGTGTCCAGACAGGCATCGAGTTGCCCGCTCCGTTGAAGGTGAAGCGCGTCATCACCCCGCGCTCGATCTCGTAGATCCAGATGTCGGAGCCGCCGGACCCGCTGATGACCACGGCAATCTGTTTTCCGTCCGGCGAGACAGCCGCCGCGTTGTAGCCGTTCTTTTCGCCGGTCACGGGAGTGGTGGCCCCGCTTCGATCCACCCAGACCATGCTCAGGGACGCCTGCCCCAGCGCGCCGCTGCGGTACGCCAGGGTCCCCGACTCCGACACGTCGAACTGGGCGCTCCCATCCCCGGCTTCCTGGTCACCGGCCAGGGAGGCCACGGAATCGACGACCGAGCGGGGCGAGCCTGAGACCTCCAGCTTCCGGGCGTCGAAGGGAATGGCGAGCAGCGCCTCGTTGCGGATAAACAGCAGGTGTCCGCTGGCCACGTAACGGGGGAACGCACCGCCCTGGTAGAGTTTTTTGCGCTCCCCCGACTCTAGCGAAACCACGTCGATTTCCCCTTCGTCGTAGCGCTGGCCCGCCAGCTGCACGGCGAACAGGATGTGCTTTCCGTCGGGCAGAAACACCGGCCACCGGTGTGAGCGTTCCTTGCGGGCGGATTCCAGCTTGGTCAATGGCTCCGCCTTGCCCCCCGTTTCCGAGACCCGGAAAAGCCCGGATTCAAACTGCGGCGTGAAGACGATGTCCCCGCCACGCCCCCAGCTCCCTCCCCGGGCCTGTTCGCCGGATTCGGTTTCCGCGAGCGTCAGCGGTGACCCACCGGAGACCTGCACCTTGCGCATCTTGTTGGCGGCGAAAAAGCCGACCCATTGGCCGTCGGGAGAGAAGAAGGGGGAATAGGCGTCTTCGGTCCCGGCAAGCGGCGTGCCCTCCAGCTGGTCCAGCCTGCGGATGAACAGCTGTCGCACATTGGCATGCTCGGCGACGTAGGCCATGGTGCGGCCGTCCGGCGACAGGACGACCGAGGAACCCAGCTCCCCCATCAGCCCATTGGGGGTGGAGAGGTCGACGTTGAGTCGCACGGGAGCTTTCGCTGCCGTCGGGCCCACGGGAGCGAAGAGACGCGCCGCGAAGGGGGTTGCAACGAGAACCAGGCCGAGAAGCAGCCACGGGAGAAGACGCAAGACCAGGGGTCGTTCCACGGGGACGGAAGCGACCGCCGCCGCCTCGGGCTCCCACGCCGCGCCCGTTTGCAATTCCTCCAGCGCTACCCGGCCATCGCCGATGGATTGCAGGCGCCGCTTGGGATCCTTCTGCAGGCAGGCGCGCAGGAGTCGATTCAGTGGGGCCGGTAGATCCCGCGGGACATTCTTCCAGTCGGGCTCGGTCTTCAGCACCGACGCCAGGCTGTCGGAAATCGTCTCGCCTCCGAAGGCCTGCTTTCCCGAGAGCATTTCGTAGAGCACGCAGCCGAAGGCCCAGATATCTGCGCGACGGTCGACCGGTTTGCCGCGGGCCTGCTCCGGACTCATGTAGGCCGCCGTGCCGAGAATCATGCCGGCCCGGGTCCCCGCCGAGGTCATGGTGGGCGACATGGAGGGGCTGCCGGAGGTCGACTCGGTGTCGAAGGCTTTCGCCAGGCCGAAGTCCAATACCTTGATCTTGCCGTCGGGGGTGATTTGAATGTTCGCGGGCTTCAGATCCCGGTGGACGACACCGTTTTCATGGGCTGCCTCCAGGGCTTCGGCCACCTGCTTCGCCGCTCCAATCGCCTCCTCCATCGGCATCGCGCCGCGCTGCAGCCGTTGGGCGAGGTCTTCGCCTTGTACCAATTCCATGGCGAGGAAGTGCACCCCTTCCGCGTGGTGCAGCCCGTGAATGACGGCGATGTTCGGATGATTCAAAGAGGCCAGCAGCTTGGCTTCGCGCTCGAAGCGGGCGAGGCGTTCCGTGTCCTCGGAGAAGATCTCAGGAAGGATCTTGATGGCGACGCTGCGGTCCAGGGTCGTGTCGGTCGCTTTCCACACCACTCCCATTCCACCTTCGCCGATCTTCTCGTCGAGGCGGTAGTGGGAAAACATTTGACCGGAACTGGGAGGCACGACCGGGGTCCCCCGAAGCACGGAAAACGGCGCACAGTCTACCCCAAAAGCCCTTGAATCAGGCGATTAGGACGGAAAAATCGCCCCGATCCGTGCGCACGGCGCCATTCCAAGCTATTCTAGTGCCTCTCAGAAGCACCCTCTCATGACTGCGGAGGCCGCTTTGTCCAGGCGCGAACAGCTCGACTCCTTGCTGCGTCAGAGGATCCTCGTCCTCGACGGCGCCATGGGGACGCTGATCCAGGCCGAGCGGCTGGATGAGGCGGGATTTCGCGGCAAGGCCTTCCGTGATCATCCGCGCGATCTGCAGGGGTGCAACGATCTGTTGAGCCTCACCCGGCCGGAAATCGTCGAGTCGATCCACCATCGCTATCTCGCCGCCGGCGCCGACATCATCGAGACGAACACTTTCACGGCCACCTCCATTTCGCTGGCGGACTACGGCCTGCAGGAGCACGCCCACGCCCTGAACAAGGCCGCCGCGGAGGTGGCGCGGCGCGCCGCCGATGCGGTCACCGGCAAAGACCCGTCGCGTCCGCGCTTCGTGGCCGGCTCCATCGGCCCGACGAACCGAACGGCGTCGCTCTCTCCCGACGTGAACCGCCCCGGCTTCCGCGCGGTGAGCTTCGAAGATCTGGAGCACGCCTACCACGATCAGGCCCGGGGGCTGCTGGAAGGTGGAGTCGACCTGCTGCTCCCCGAGACCACTTTCGACACGCTGAACTTGAAGGCGGCTCTGTTCGCCATCGCGCGCTGCTTCGACGAGCTGCAGACTCGAGTGCCGGTGCTGGCATCGCTGACCATCACCGACGCGAGCGGCCGGACCCTCTCGGGGCAGACGCTGGAAGCCGCCTGGATTTCGATCCAGCACGCCGATCTGTTCGGCGTGGGGCTGAACTGCGCCCTGGGCCCCGAGCAGATGCGCCCCTACCTGGAGGAGCTGGCGCGCATCGCGCCCTTATGGGTTCACTGCTACCCGAACGCCGGACTGCCCAATGAGCTCGGCGCCTACGAGCTGAGCCCGGAATCGATGGCGGCCATCCTGCGCGGCTACGCCGAGGAAGGCTGGCTCAACCTGGTGGGGGGCTGCTGCGGCACCACGCCGGAGCACATTCGCGCCATCGCCGAAGCCGTCCGGGGGCTGCCGCCCCGCCGCCCGGCCGAGCCGAGCCCGTTCACCCAGCTCAGCGGACTCGAGCCGCTGACCATCCGCCCGGAATCCAACTTCATCCTGATCGGGGAGCGCACCAACATCACCGGCTCGCGGCGCTTTGCGCGGCTCATCCGCGACAACAAGATGGAGGAAGCCCTGGGAGTCGCCCGGGATCAGGTGGAAGGTGGAGCCAATCTGCTGGACGTGAACATGGACGAGGGGCTGCTCGATTCCGAGAAGGCCATGACCGAGTTTCTGCGCCTGATCGCCTCCGAGCCGGAGATCGCGCGCCTGCCCATCGTCGTCGACAGCTCCAAGTTCTCGGTTCTGGAAGCGGGGCTGAAGTGCCTGCAGGGAAAAGGGGTGGTGAACTCGATCAGCCTGAAGGAAGGCGAGGAAGCCTTCGTGCGCCAGGCCCGTCTCATCCGGCGCTACGGCGCGGCGGTAGTGGTCATGGCCTTCGACGAGCAGGGACAGGCGGTGGAAACCGAGCGGCGCGTGGCGGTCCTCTCCCGCGCCTACCGCATCCTCACGGAGCAGGTCGGCTTCGATCCCTCTGACATCGTCTTCGACCCGAACATCCTGGCGATCGCCACGGGCATGGAGGAGCACAACGACTACGCAATCTCCTTCATCGAGGCGACCCGCGAGCTCAAGCGGCTGTTCCCCAAGGTGAAGATCAGCGGCGGCATCAGCAACCTTTCCTTTTCCTTCCGCGGCAACGACCGGGTCCGCGACGCCATGCACTCCGCCTTCCTGTACCACGCCATCCGCGCAGGCATGGACATGGGGATCGTCAACGCAGGTCAGCTGGCGGTCTACGACGAAATCCCCCCCGACCTGAAAGAGCGGGTGGAAGACGTGCTGCTCAACCGGCGTAGCGATGCCACCGAGCGTCTGGTGGAGTTCGCCGCGACAGTGGACGGAACCACGAAGTCCCGCGAGAAAGACGAAGCCTGGCGGCGCGAGCCCCTGGAGAGCCGGCTGTCGCACGCGCTGGTGGCCGGGATCACCGAGTACATCGACGTCGACATCGCCGAGGCGCTGCAGCACTACCCGAAGCCCCTGGCGATCATCGAGGGGCCGCTCATGGCCGGGATGAACGTGGTGGGAGATCTGTTCGGCGCGGGCAAGATGTTCCTGCCGCAGGTGGTGAAGAGCGCTCGCGTCATGAAGAAGGCGGTGGCGATCCTGGAACCGCTCATGGAAGCGGAAAAGAAAGCCGCCGGGCGCGAAGGGGCCCGGGCCCGCATCGTCATGGCCACGGTCAAAGGAGACGTGCACGACATCGGCAAGAACATCGTGGGAGTCGTGCTGGGTTGCAACAACTACGACATCGTCGATCTGGGAGTCATGGTCCCGGCGGATCAGATCCTGCGTGCCGCCCGGGAGAAGAAGGCCGATCTCATTGGCTTGAGCGGGCTGATCACCCCCAGCCTGGATGAGATGGTCCACGTGGCGTCCGAAATGGAGCGCACCGGGCTGCGGTTGCCGCTTCTCATCGGCGGGGCCACTACCAGCCGCAAGCACACTTCCATCAAGATCGCGCCGCACTATGGCGGCCCCACGGTCCACGTGCTGGACGCGTCCCGGGCGGTGGACGTGGTGGGCCAGCTCCTCAGCGAGAATGCCCGGGAGGGGTTCCTCGGGAAAATCCAGGGGGAGCAGGAAGCGGATCGGAAGCGCCACGAAGCCTCGCAGGATCGGGAGATCCTCCCCATCGCCCAGGCCCGTGGCCGGCGACTGCAGCTGGATTGGCAGAGCTCGCCGGTCGAGCGCCCGTCGTTCCTGGGAAGGCGGGTCTTCTACGAAGCGCCGCTGTCGGACCTGGCCCCCTACATCGACTGGACTCCCTTCTTCCATGTTTGGGAGCTGCGCGGAGTCTATCCGGACATCCTGGATCATCCGGAGCAGGGTGCGGCGGCCCGCGACCTCTACAAATCAGGCCGATCTCTGCTGGAGTGGATGATTCGCGAAAGGCTGGTCACCGCCCGCGGCGTCTACGGTTTCTATCCCGCCAACAGCGAAGGAGAGGACATCATCCTCTACGCTGAAGAGGCTCGGGATCGGGAGGTGGCGCGCTTCCATACGCTGCGACAGCAGACCCCCGCTCCCGACGGGCGGCCACGACTCGCCCTGGCCGATTACATCGCGCCGCGCGACACGGGCCACGCCGACTACCTGGGGGCCTTCGCCGTGTCGGCCGGATTCGGTGTCGATCGCCTGGTGCGCCGGTTCGAGCGTGACCATGACGATTACAACGCCATCCTGGCCAAGGCGCTGGCCGACCGGCTGGCGGAGGCGTTTGCCGAGAAGCTGCACGAGACGGCCCGTCGCGAGTGGGGGTATGGACGGGACGAGCGGCTGTCACGGGAGGATTTCATCAAGGAGCGCTACCGTGGCATCCGCCCGGCGCCGGGGTACCCCGCCTGCCCGGATCACACCGAGAAGCGCCTTCTGTGGGAGCTGCTGGGAGTCCACGAGGCGGTGGAGATCGAGCTGACGGAGAGCTGCGCCATGGATCCTGCGGCGTCGGTGTGCGGACTCTACTTCGCCCACCCGGAGGCGCGCTATTTCTCGGTGGGGAAGATCGGTCGTGATCAGGTGGCCGATTATGCCGCCCGCAAGGCCATGTCGCTGGAAGAGGCGGAGCGCTGGCTCGCCCCCAACCTGGC
>Ga0075433_10001819_pt1 | contig 16033 bp, 16 predicted proteins | sample RhiMethybrSRZTD2_FD_75299 | JGI IMG/M metagenome (GOLD analysis project Ga0075433, IMG submission 75299) | Populus rhizosphere microbial communities from Tennessee, USA - Rhizosphere MetaG P. TD hybrid SRZTD2 | ecosystem: Host-associated > Plants > Roots > Rhizosphere > Soil | place: USA... | reverse complement strand
AGCGGCCGGTGCTGCGTGCCGCCGATGCGGAGGTCGGCCAGTTCGAGGCCCAACGCGTCCAAGCGGGCCCGAAACGACTCGACGAGGCTGTCGGAGAGCATAAAAAAAAGCGCGGGCCCACCTTCGCCCGCTTCACCGGCCGGAATCTAGCCGCCCGGAGGCGGCTGTCAAGCGACCCTACAGGACTCCTTGCGCTCGCCCCTTACGGGCTCGCTCCAGTCGCCGGCAATCCTGCGTAGGCGATCATGCGCCCGTCGCGGCCGCCCGAAGCCCGGTGCGAGAAAAAGTGCTCGCGGTCATGCGCGCTGCACCACGGCGAGCGCGTGATCTCTCCCAGTCCGAGCGTCTGCCCCTGCTGCGCCAGCGTGGCTCGCAGATCGACGTGGCCGGGTCCCGTCTCGGCGCGCCCGCTGAACTGGCTCAGAACCTCAGAACCTACTTCATAGCACTCACCGCAAATGCCGACACCACAATGCATTACAATATCTGTTGACCGCGCGAACGCGAGCCGTTTTACGAGCTCCACGCCGCGCTCCAGGATGCCGCCCGCCGTCCCCCGCCAGCCGGCGTGCAGCAGCGCAACCACCTGTTTCTCGGGCACGGCGAGGTAGACCGGGATACAATCGGCCACGGTGACCGTGAGTAACAGCCCGCGCGCTCCGGTGGCATGCCCGTCCACGCCATCGAGGATCAGCCACCCGTCGCTGGCCGCCGGATGCCACTGCACGGTCGTGCCGTGCACCTGGTGCGCCAGCACCACGCCGGGGAAGCGCGACCGCACCGCCGCGCCGACCGCGCGCCAACGCGACATCACCTGACCGACGTTTTCTTCGCTCCACAAGCCGAGGGAGAACCCGTGCCCGCGCGTGGTGATCCCGGCGACGAGGCCGTAGCGGGCGGCCCACTCCTGGACCTCCATCCTGGGGACGGCCGCGTCGGCCACGGCAACCTCACGGAGGACGGTTGGGGCGGCAAGGCCGGCAGGGGCGGCAGGGAGATCGTTCATGTGCCGCTGCGTTCGATCTGGCCGCCCACCGCGCGCAGCCGCTCATCGATCCGTTCGTAGCCCCGCTCGATCTGGCCGATATTGTGGATCACGGAGTTTCCCTGGGCGGCCAGCGCGGCGAGCAGCATCGCCATGCCGGCCCGGATGTCCGGACTGTCCACCACGCCGCCGTGCAAGGGCGAGGGCCCGGCGATCACGGCTCGATGGGGGTCACACAGCACGATGCGGGCACCCATCCCGATCAGCTTGTCCACGAAAAAGAGTCGCGACTCGAACAGCTTTTCGAACACCAGCAGGATCCCCTCGCACTGCGACGCGACCACGATCGCGATCGACATCAGATCTGCCGGGAAGGCGGGCCACGGACCGTCCTCCAGCTTCGGCACGTGCCCGCCCAGGTCGGGGCGAATGCGACGCTCCTGACCCGCGTCCACGATCAGCCGGGTGCCGTCGAGCCGGGGGCGCACGCCCAGCCGCTCGAACCCCAGGAGGATGCTACGCAGATCCTCGCTGCGCACCCCGTCGATCGTGATCGCGCCGTTGGTCACGGCCGCGAGCCCGATGAACGAGCCGATTTCGATGTGGTCCGGCCCCACCGTGCACGCGGCCGCCTTGAGCGGCCGTCCCCCTTCGATCGTGATGGTATTGGTGCCGACGCCCTGGATGCTCGCGCCCAGGTCCGACAGGAAGCGCGCGAGGTCCTGGACGTGCGGCTCGCAGGCGGCGTTGCGCAGCATGGTCGTGCCGCGGGCGGCGACCGCCGCCATGAGGGCGTTCTCGGTCGCCGTCACGCTGGTTTCGTCGAGGAAAATGTCGGCGCCGGCGAGGCTCTTCCCCTCGAGCTGGTAGGCAGCGCCGACGGTGACCTCCGCGCCGAGCCGCTCGAGCGCGAGAAAATGGGTGTCCACGCGCCGCCGGCCGATCACGTCGCCGCCTGGAGGCGGCAGACTCACCCGGCCGAAGCGCGCCAGCATCGGGCCGGCCAGGAGAATCGAGGCGCGGATGCGCGCGCACAGCGCCGGGTCGAGCTCGCGCGGCTCGGCGCGCGCGGTATTTACCTCCACGGTGTTCGGCCCCAGCCAGCGGACTTCGGCCCCGAGATGCGTCAGCAAGGCGAGCATCGTCTCGACGTCGCGTATGTGCGGTACGTTGTCGATCCGGCAGGGCCCGTCGGCGAGCAGCGTGGCCGCGAGAATGGGGAGGGCCGCATTCTTGTTGCCGGCCGGGCGGATCGTGCCTTTCAAGGCACGGCCGCCCGTGACCGTAAAGGAGGGTGGCATGGGTCAGCCAAGCTATGCGGCGGCTTGCGCCGCCGTCAAGCGTTCGCGAACGTTCGCGACGTGAACGTGAGTCCGGTTCTCGCGCTCGCGGGCCTGGCCGCGATCGGCCTGCTCGCGACGCGGCTGCCGCGCATCCCGTGGCGCCACGTGACCAGCCTCGACCTGGTTCTCGCGGCCGGCGCTCCCCTCGTAGTGCTGGGTCTGCTACTCGGCCCGGGCATCGATCTCATCGATCGACCGGTGCTCGGCGCCCTCGCGCCCATCACGGCGCTCGCGATCGGGTGGATCGGCGCCGGCCTCGGAGCCCGGTTCGAGTGGCGCTACGTGCGGCGCATCGGGCGGGGCACGTGGCTCCTGGCCGCGCTCTCGGCCGCGGCGGCCTTCGCGGTGGTCACGCTCGGCGCGTGGCTGCTCGGTCGGGTCATCCCCGCCCTCGCCACCGCGTGGACGCCGCGTCTGCCGGCGCTCTTGACTCTCGGGGCGGTGGCCGCCGCGTCGGGGCCGGCCGCGGTGACCCTGGTCGCGCGAGCGTTGGGGACTCGGAAGAGCGCAACGCGGGCGTTCGCATTGGCCGCCGTGCTCGAAACCGCGTGCGGCGCGCTCGCCTTCACCGTGCCGCTCGCCCTGTACCGCGCCGACCAGGTCATCGGCCGCGTGGGGCTGGCCTGGATCGCGTGGCTCGTCCTCGCCGTCGGGAGCGGCGCGTTGGTCGGTATGGTGTTCATCTCGCTCACCCGACCGCGGCCGGAGCGGGTCGACGTGGGCTTCGTGCTCCTCGCCACGCTGCTGTTCGGTGCCGGCATCGGCTACGCGGCGGAGCTGTCGCCCTTCGTCGTCTGCGCCCTCGCGACGGCTCTGATCGTAAACGGCTCACCCCAGCGGCATGCCGTGCGCCGGGTGCTCGCGGACTGGGAGCCGCCTGTCTATGCAGTGCTCCTGGTTGTCGCTGGGGCGCTGCTCGGGCTCCCGACGTGGTGGATCCTCGTCGCGGCACCGCTGCTCGCGGCTGCGCGCGCGGTGGCCAAGTGGGCAGCGGTGCGGTACGGCAGCGGCGCGCTCCGGCTTCAAGGGTTCCGGCCCGACTTCGGAGTCGGCACCGTGGCGCAGGGCGGCGTCGCCATCGCGCTGGGCCTGAACTTCGATCTTATGTTCGGAGGCGATGGCACGGACGCGCACGGCGCGCTGTTGACGACCATCGTGCTCGGCGTGGCCGCAGCGCAGCTGGCCGCGCCTCGGCTGATGGCGCTCGCCCTCCGCACGGCGACCGCGATTCCCGCACCCGCGCCGTTGACACCTGCCGCGGCGCCGGCCGAGCTTAGTGCCAACGCTCCCGTGGACTGGCCGCGATGATCCCAACCTGGGTGGCGGTGGTGAGCGGGATTTCGCTCGCGATTCTGGCCCTGGCGGCGATCGTGATCGCGGCGGCGTCGGTGGCGGCGGCGCTCGGCGTGCGGGCGTTCCTCGGGGTGCTGCGCGAGCTGGCGGGCCCCGCGATGGGCGATGTCCGGGCGCTCGTGGCCACGATCCGCACCGAGGCGGAGGGTTTGGTCGGGACGTCACGCGAGCTGCGGCAGCGGATCATCAGCGCCGCGGATGCCGCGGAGGCTCGGCTCGCCGAGCTGGACGCGGTGGTCGAGGTGGTGCAGGAAGAAGTGGAGGCGACGGTGCTCGACGTGGCGGCGACGATGCGCACGGTGCGGCGCGGCATCTCGCTCCTCGAGTGGGGCCGCCGCACGCTCAAGCGGGGGAAGAAGCCCTGACGGGGAAGCAGCTCCTCGCGGCCGCAGCGGCCGGCTTGATCGGGGTGGCGCTGTTCCCCGCCGCCGCGCACGCCTGGACGCCCGGCACGCATGTCTACCTGGGCGAATCCGTGCTCGCGAACCTGCACCAGCTGTCGAGTGTCGTGGCTGACCTGCTGCGCGCGTTTCCCTACGACTTTCTCTACGGCAACATCGCCGCCGACACCTCGATGGCCAAGAAGTACGCGCCCGTGGGCCGGCACTGTCACGCGTGGCACGTGGGCCAGGAAATCTTCGATCTGGCCCACACCGATCCGCTGCGCGCGTTCGGTCTGGGCTATCTGTCGCACCTGGCCGCCGATGCGGTGGCCCACAACTTCTTCGTGCCGCGCCAGCTCGTCCTCACGTCCAGCTCGGCGGCGCTGGGCCACAGCTACTGGGAGAGCCGGTTCGAAACTCATCTCGGCCCGGCGTACGCGAGCACGGCCAAGGAGCTCATCCTCCAGGATCACACCCCGAGCGACACCCACCTCGACACGATCATCTCACCCACGCTGTTCAGCGTGGGCACCAGCCGGCGCCTGTTTCGCGGCATGGTGCACCTCACCGAGAGCGAGAGCTGGCGCTGGGCGTTCCAGATGATCCTCGAGAACACGCGCTGGGACCTGCCCGACGCCGACGTGGAGCGCCACATGGCCGTGGCGTTCGAGTACGTGATGGAGATGTTGGCACAGAAGGACGCGGCGGCGCGGCGGCTCGATCCGGCCGGCGACCAGGCGCTCAAGCTCGCAAAGCGGATGCGGCGCCAGGCGCTGCACGAAGGGGGCCGTGAGGACCCCGAGCGCATGCTCGAGACCGCGGAGCACCACTTCGGGTTGCCGACACCGGCCCTCGCGTATTGGCGGCAATCCCAGGCGCAGCGCCCGTGGCGCGACCGGGAGCAAGACTAGGAGCGGGACCCGGCATCCAAAGCCTCGATGCGACGCAGCTCGTCCGCCGCGAACCGGCGCCGCATGACAGGCAGAATCACGAGCGCGATGACCGCGGAAACCCCACCGATCGCCAGGAGCGGGTACCAGACGTGGCGCGGTTGGGAGCTCGCCACCGCCGCCGCCCCGACAAGTACCAAGCCGCCGCCGACGGCGATCATCCCGACCAGCAGCGTCAGCACCAGGCCACGGGCTCGGCCGCGGCCGCCCAACACGCCGATGATCGCGCCGACCACACCCAGGAAGCTGCCGAGCATCGTGCCGACCAGCATACCAGCGCGCTCGCTCCACCAGAGGCCAGGCGCGCTACCCCCCGCGGCTGAAAGGTGAAGCGGCCCGAGCCAGACCGTACCCGGCCCCGGGAGCACCAGGTTGATTTCGAGGCGGCTCGGCGCCTGGGACGCGCTGCTCAAGTCAAAGGGGAGCTCGAACCGCCGCCAGCTGGACGAGCCGTGCAGCGCGGCCAGCAGGCCCTGCGGGGCGAGCGTCCGGCTGAAAAACCGCTGGCCGTCCGGGAACACGGTCCACATCTCGAGGTAGCCCTGCCCCTCCACACCCTCGTACCGGACCTGACCGGTGACGGCGTAGGCCGGACCCGTGATCGGCGGCCGTTCGATGGTGACGAGGTGAAAAGACGTCGGACCGGCGGCCCGCAGCTGCAGGCCCGCTGTCCCGTTTTCCGGTCCCGCGCCGGGCAACAGCACTCCGCCGGTCACGATCGTCCGCGACCAGTCAATCGTCAGGTCCTGGGCGGCCAGCGCACGCGTGGCCACAAGGATCGCTATTCCGGCGCTAGCGAGCACGTGTCTCATGTCGCTCCTCCTGCTCCTTCCGATGAGCTTCCAATAACGCGTGAAACGTTTCGGCGCTGAGCAGACCGTCCGCGTACGCGGCACGCAGCCGCAGCTCGAACGGACCCGCGTTTGGCGCGGCGTCGACCAGCTTGACCTTCTCGATCAGCCGGTCCAGCCGCAGACGTACCGTGGGATAGGAGATCCCGTACTGGGCCGCGAGGTCCTTGAGCGTTCCCCCTGCCAGCAGGAACCGCTTCAGGAAGCCAAGATCCTCATCGCTCAGGTGCTCAATCCACGGTTTCGGCACGTGCTCATGCCTTTCAATATATTCAGCTAAACATCAATATTATTTATATCATAATTAAAGTCAAGTTCATGAAAAAAGAAGACGCCGGGACTTGCCTGGCGCCTTCGTAATTCGTTGCTATCGCGGGTGTTTAGGGCCTTAGGACGCCAGTTTCTCCTCCAGCACCCGTTGAGCGAGTTTCGGGTCCGCTTTGCCGCGTGACACCTTCATTACTTGCCCAAGGAAGAACTGCGCCAGTTTCGTTTCGCCCGTCTTGAAGCGCGCCACCTCGGCGGGATGGGCTGCGAGCACCTCGCTCACCCACCCGGCCAGTACGCCGGAATCCCCCACTTGGATCACGCCGAGCGCCTCGGCCACGTTGCGCGGCTCGCCGCCGCGCTCCGCCACCTCCGCGAACACCCGCTTCGCGGCCTGGTGGCTCACGTACCCGCCCCGCACCAGTCCGATCAGATTCGCGAGCGCGCCGGGCGGCACGCGCAGGCCGTCGCCGTGATCCTTCGCGTCCGCGAGCACTTCTGTCATCACCCAGTTCGCGGCGGTCTTGGGCTCCGCCCCCGCGTGCACCACGGCTTCGTAGTAGTCCGCGACGGCCCGATCGGCCGTGAGGACGGCGGCGTCCGTCACGCTGAGCGCGTATTTCTCGACGAAGCGCTCGCGCTTTTTCGCCGGCAGCTCGGGCAGCTGCGTCTGCTGCTCGGCAATGAACTCCTCGGTGAGGACGAGCGGCGGCAGGTCGGGATCCGGGAAATAGCGGTAGTCGTGGCTCTGTTCCTTACTGCGCTGCGGGCGCACGCCGTTGGTCTTGGAATCGTACAGCATGGTCTGTTGCGCGACCGTGCCTCCGCGTTCGAGCACGGCGACCTGGCGATCGCGCTCCACGGTCAGGGCCTTCTCGACGTAGGCGAACGAGTTGATGTTCTTCACCTCGGTCTTGGTGCCGAGCGTGGTCTCGCCCGCGCGGCGCACGGAGACGTTCGCATCCACGCGCAGGCTCCCCTTTTCCATGTCGCAGTCGGAAATCCCCGCGTACTCGAGCACCTGCTTGAGCGTGAGCAGATACGCGCGGGCCTCGTGGGGCGACCGGAAATCCGGCCCGGTGACGATCTCGATGAGCGGCACGCCGCAGCGATTCAGGTCGATCGCCGTCTGCTTCGGGAAACGGTCGTGCAGCGACTTCCCGGCGTCCTCTTCGACGTGCAGGCGCTGGATCGTGGCGGTGGCGATCCCACGGTCCGGCGACAGGTACGACAGCGATCCGGCGGTCGCGAGCGGCTGCTCGAACTGCGAGATCTGGTAGCCCTTGGGCAGGTCGGGGTAGAAGTAGTTCTTGCGGGCGAACACGCTGCGCGGATGCACGGTGCACCCCAGCCCCAGCGCGGCGCGGACCGCGAGCTTCAACGCCTGCTCGTTCGGGACCGGAAGCGCCCCGGGGAGGCCGAGGCAGACCGGGCAGACATTGGTGTTGGGCGGCGCCCCGAACGCGGCCGAGCAGCCGCAGAACATCTTCGAGACGGTGCGCAGCTGGACGTGGGTCTCGAGCCCGATGACCGTCTCCCAGGCGCCCGCCATCACGCCTCCTCGCCGGCCGGGACGGCGCGCTCCAGCGCGTAGGCCGCCTCGAGCATTTCGTCCTCGAGGAACGCCTGGCCGACGAGCTGCCCGCCGATCGGCAGTCCCTTGATCCGACCGATCGGTAGGGAGATCGCGGGCAGCCCCGCGAGGTTGGCCGTCACCGTGAAGATGTCGGAGAGGTACATCGCCACCGGATCGTCGAGCTTCTCGCCCGCCTTGAAGGCCGGGGTCGGCGTGGTCGGGGTGAACAGCAGATCCACGCCGCGATCGAACGCGTTGCGGAAGTCCTGAGCGATCAGCGCGCGCATCTGCTGGGCCTTGCGGTAGTAGGCGTCGTAGTAGCCGGACGACAGCACATACGTTCCGACCAGCACCCGGCGCCGCACTTCGGGGCCGAATCCTTCACCGCGCGTCGTGCGGTACAGGGCACGCACGTCTGCCGATCCGTTGAAGCGCGGGCCGTAGCGCGCTCCGTCGTAGCGCGCCAGGTTGGACGACGCCTCGGCCGGCGCGATGATGTAATAGGTCGCGACCGCGTACGGCGTATGGGGCAGCGAGACCTCGCGCACCGCGGCGCCCAGCTCGCGCAGCAGGCGGATCGCGCGGTCGCAGGCGCGGCGCACCGCCGGGTCCAGGTCCTGCGGGAAATACTCCTTCGGCACGCCGATCACAAAGCCCTGGAGCGACTCGGGGACGTTGGGCAGGCGCAGCGAATCGCGGTCTTCGCAGGTCGCATCCCTGGGGTCGCGCCCGCTGATCACCGAGAGAACGCGGGCCGCGTCGTGCACGCTCCGACCCAGCACGCCGATCTGGTCGAGCGAGGAACCGAACGCCACGAGGCCGTAGCGGCTCACCCGCCCGTACGTGGGCTTGATCCCCACCACGCCGCACAGCGACGCCGGCTGGCGCACCGAGCCGCCCGTCTCCGAGCCCAGCGCCGCCGGCACTGCGCCCGCCGCGACGAGTGCCGCCGACCCCCCCGACGAGCCGCCCGGCACCCGCGCCTTGTCGAACGGGTGGAGCGAGCGGCCGTACGCCGAGTGCTCCGTGGACGAGCCCATGCCGAACTCGTCGCAGTTCGTCTTCCCGGCGATCAGGGCGCCGGCCGCTTTCAGCTTCGCCACCGCGGTCGCCTCGTACGGCGAGCGATAGCCCTCGAGGATCTTGGAGCCGCAGCTGGTGGTGAACTCGAGCGTGCAGATGTTGTCTTTCACCGCCACCGGCATGCCGTACAACACGCCCGAGGGATGCGCCGCCGACGCCTGCGTGACCAGCGACTTGCGGAGCTCCTTGATCGGGGTGAGGCAGGCGTTCAGCCGCTTGACTCTGAGGATGCGATCGGCCGCCGCCCGGGCGCTCGCCAGGGCTTCGCTGGGATCGCTCACGCGTCGGCGTCCTCGAACTGCCCGAGCTTGGGCACCAGGAAGAAGCCGTCCCGGAACGCGGGCGCGAGCTCGGCGGGCCCGAACGCCAGCGGTGCGGGCTTCACTTCGTCGGGTCGGAACCGCACCGCGTCCGGCCCCGGCACGAACGGCTTCACGCCTTCGCTCGCCGGCACGGAGTTGATCTGGGCGACGTACTCGAGAATTCGCGACATCTGCTCCGCCAGGAGCGGCAACGCGTCCTCGCTCACGTCGAGCTCCGCGAGCTGTGCGATCTTCCGAGCCTCGTCATGCGTGACGCTCATGCGCTCTCCCACTCGCGCTCGAGCCCGGCGTAGGCGACGAGCAGCTGTTTGGACCCGATCTCCTGATCGTCGAATTCCACGGTCACCTTGAGCTCACGGCCGGAGCCCGAAACCGCGCGCACCACCCCGCCCCCGAACTTGCGGTGCCGCACCCGCTCACCGGCCGCGTAGCGCGGCGCGTCCTGCGACGCTTCGACCTCCCAATCCAGCTCCACCGGCGCCGGCACGCGTTGCGACCGGCCACCCCGCGCGCCCCGCGCGCCGCGGTCCCACAGCGGGGTCGTGCTCCGCTCCTCGAGCGCGCCCGCCGGCAGCGCCTCCAGGAAGCGCGACGGCTGCGACAGCTCGAGTCGCCCGTTACGGTATCGGGTGCGCGCCCATGAGAGATACAGTTTTTCGCGCGCGCGCGTGAGTCCCACGTAGCACAACCGTCGCTCCTCTTCCAGTCCCCCCGGCTCGCCCGCCGATCGCGCCAGCGGGAACAGTCCGTCCTCGAGCCCCGCGAGCGTCACGGCCGGCCATTCGAGTCCCTTCGCCATGTGTACCGTCATCAACGTGACCCCGGTCGGGTCGCCCGTGCTCTGGTCGGCCGACGCCACGAGGGCGGCTTGCGTGAGATAGCGCTCGACGAGGGTCGCGCCTGTCCCCGTTCCCCCTTCCCCGGCATCATCCCCGGCCTCTTCCCCGTCGTCCTCCGCCGTCTCCGCCCACGCCGCGGCCCCGGCGATCAGCTCCTGCACGTTTTCGAGGCGCTCGACCCCCTCGGGTCCCTCGTCGGCGAGATACTGGGCGTAACCCACGGCCGCCACCGCCTGCTCCAGCGCCGTGGCCGGATCGGCCGCGGCGTGGCGCGCCCGCAGGTCGTCGATCAGGGCGGCCACGCCGGCGAACGCCGCTCGCACGTTGGGCCGCAGATCGGCGATCCGCTCCGCCACACGGGCGGCCTCGAGCAGCGGCTTGCCCCACTGCGTCGCCGCGCGCACCAGCGGCGCGAACGACGCGTCGCCGATGCCGCGCCGCGGCACGTTCACGATGCGGGCGAACGCCTCGTCGTCCGCGGGATTGGCGATCAGCCGGAGGTAGGCAAGCACATCCTTCACCTCGCGGCGCTCGTAGAAGCTCACGGCCCCGACCAGGCGGTACGGGATCCCCCGGAACCGGAACGCCTCTTCCAGTGGCCGCGACTGCGCATTGGTGCGGTACAGGACCGCCATCCCTTCGTACGCCACGTCGCCGTCGGCCGCCCGGCGGCTGAGCTCGCCGGCGAGCCACTCCGCCTCGTCCCGCTCGTCCGCCGCGGTGAGCAGCGTGACGGGCTCCCCGCCCTGCTCGGCGGTGAACAACGTCTTGCCCAGCCGGCGGGCGTTCTCCGCGATGACGCCGTTCGCCGCATCGAGGATCACCTGGGTGGACCGGTAGTTCTGCTCGAGCTTGATCAGCGTCGTGCCGGGGAAGTCCTGTTGGAACGACAGCATGTGCCGCACGTCCGCCCCGCGCCAGCCGTAGATCGCCTGGTCGTCGTCGCCTACCACACACAGGTTTTTGTGTCCGCTGGCGAGCTGCTTCACGAGCCGGTACTGGGCCGCATTGGTGTCCTGGAATTCGTCCACCAGTACGTGATCGAACCGCCGCTGCCAGTACGCCAGGCGCTCGGGACGCTCGGCGAACAGCGTGAGTGGGAGCAGCAAGAGATCGTCGAAATCCATGGCGTTGGCCTGGCGGAGCGCGGGCCCGAGCGCTGCATAGATCTCCGCCGCCACGCGCTCGAGCGGACCGTCGGCGCTCGCGCCCAGCTCTTCGGGGAGGAGCATGCGGTTCTTCGCACCCGAAATGATGGCGTGGATGGCGCGCGGGGGATTGGCCTTGGGGGAGTGACCGCGTTGCTCCAGCAAGCGCTTGATGAACGATTCCGAGTCGTCCTGATCGTAGATGGTGAAGTTCGGCCCGAACCCCAGCAGGGCTGCCTCGCGCCGCAGCAGGCGCGCGGACAGTGAGTGAAAGGTCCCGATCCACAAGCCGCGCGGATCGGCGCCGAGCAACGCACCCACCCGCGCGCGCATCTCGCCCGCCGCCTTGTTCGTGAACGTGACGGCGAAAATGCGCGACGGCGCCACGCCGCGCTCCCGGATGAGGTATGCGATCCGGGCCGTGAGGACGCGGGTCTTGCCCGAGCCCGCGCCCGCCAGCACCAGGAGCGGGCCGCCGGGATGGCGCACCGCGGCGTCCTGTTGCGGATTCAGCGCCAGGGTCACGTCGCGCTCACGAGCGGAAATTCGAGCACGAACTCGGCGCCCTCCCCAGTCGGCGCCGGCCGGTACACCAAGCGGCCGCCGTGTTGCTGCTCGACGATGCGACGCGCCAGGGCCAGTCCGATGCCCCAGCCCCCCGGCTTGGTCGATACGCCCGGCTCGAACAGCTGAGCTCGCACCTCCGGGGGCACGCCGGGACCGTCGTCGCGGACGCTCAGCCGGGCGGTGCGGGCGGCCGCATCGACCGCCACGTCGATCCGCCCGCCACGTCCCGAGAGCGCGTCGATCGCGTTCTTGATGACCGCCTCGAGCGCCCATTCGAGCAGCACCGGATCGCCGAGGGCGGTGGGGCCCGGCCCGGTCGCGCGCAACGCGAGCGTCACCGGACTCGCCAGCGTCGGGAGCCGCGGACGGAAGTAGCTCACCACCCGCTCGGCCATCGCGCCCAGCCCCACCGCCTCCCGGCGCGCCGGTCGACCGATGCGCTCGAACCGCTTCGCCACCCGCTCGAGACGTTCCGCATCGGCCTGAAGATGCTCGGCCAGCTCGGCTCCCGTGGTACCCGGATTCTCCCGCAGGTAGGCAATCCACCCCGTGAGGCTCATGAGCGGCGTGCCGAGCTGGTGGGCCGACTCCCGGGCCATGGCCACCCACAGCCGGTCGCGCGCGGCGGCGACCTGCGAGCGGTAGGCCCACCCGGCGAGCAGGGCCAGGCACAGGAGCACGGCGCCTTCGAGCGCGGCGATGCTCGCGAACCGCCGCGCCGCGGTACCGGTGCCGTAGTGGATCGTCCCCACGCCCGGCTGGACCAGCGGAGGGTTCTCGATGTCGAGTGCGGCGATCCAGGCCCGCAGCCGCGCCATGTCGGCGCCGATCTCCGGCGGCGCGTTATCGAGCGCGGTGATGTGACCCGCGGTGTCCATGACCACGATCGCGATGCCGAGCGAGCGCACCTGGCGGGCGAGGTCGAGCAGCGCGTCGGTCGCGGCGTCGGGTCGCGGATCGTTCAGGCCGGCGAACACCCGGCCCAGCAGGCTGCTCGTCTGCCGCGCGTCGTCCCGCAGGTGGCGCGCGACCACCCAGGCGTACCAGACGGTGATCCCGCCGAGCAGCAGCGCCAGGCCCGCCACGACGGGAGGGCCGGCGCGGCGCAGCGTCGCGTTACGGGCCAACGGCGGAAGGCGGCCCGAGGCGCTCCATCCCAAGGTACGGGACCAGTGCCGCCGGAACCGTCACGGAGCCGTCGGGCTGCTGCCGCGTCTCGAGCAGCGCCGCGATGGTGCGCGGCAGCGCCACGCCCGACGCGTTGAGGGTGTGCGCCAGCTCCGGCTTCGCACCGGCCGACGGGCGGTACCGGATGTTGGCGCGCCGCGCCTGGAAGTCGGTGAAGGTGCTCGAGCTCGACACCTCGAGCCACTGGCCGACGCCCGGCGCCCAGACTTCGAGATCGTACGTCTTGGCGCTGGCGAACCCCAGGTCACCAGCCGCCAGCAGCACAACGCGATAGGGGAGCTCGAGGCGCTGCAGCACGGCTTCGGCGTGCGCGGTCATCCGCTCGTGCTCGGCCGGCGAGTCGGCGGGCCGCGCAAACCGAACCAGCTCCACCTTGTCGAACTGATGCACCCGCAGCAGTCCCCGGGTATCTCGTCCGGCGGCCCCCGCTTCACGCCGGAAACACGGTGTGTAGGCGGTGTAGGCGAGCGGCAGCGTTCCGCCGTCCATGATCTCGTCGCGATGCAGGTTCGTGACGGGCACCTCGGCGGTCGGGACGAGGAAGAGATCGTCGGGCGCCGTTTTGTACGCGTCGTCCTCGAACTTGGGGACCTGGCCGGTGCCCTGCATCGTCTCGCGCTTCACCACGAACGGCGGCTCCACCTCGACGTAACCGTGCTCCCGGGTATGCAGGTCGAGCATGAAGTTGATCAGGGCGCGCACCAGCTTCGATCCGGCGCCCACGAAGACGGGAAACCCCGACCCCGAAACCTTCGCGCCCCGAGCGAGGTCGAGCAACCCGAGCGATTCGCCGATCTCCCAGTGCGGCTTGCCGCCCTTCGGCGCCGGCTCGCCGCACGTGCGGACGACCGTGTTGTGCGAGGCGTCGCCGTCGGGCACGTCCGGGAGCGGCACGTTGGGGACGTAGAGCAGCTTCGCTTCGAGCGCTTGCTCCACGCCCTTGAGCTCCGCCTCCAGCGCTTCGATCCGCTCGCCCAAGGCGCGGCGCGCTTCGCGCACGTCCGGCGGCAACGCCCCCTTGTCTTTCATCAGGCGCGCGTCGGTCTTCGCCGCTTCATTGCGCTCGGCCTTGAGCTGGTCGAGCCGCCCGGTGAGCGCGCGGCGGCGCATGTCCAGCGCCTCGAGCTCGTCCAGCAGCCGCGTGACCGTCGCATCGCCGCGCCGGGCGAGCGCGGCGCGCACCTGCTGGGGCGAGGCGCGCAGGAGCTTGAGATCGATCACGCGACTACTGCTTCGGAAGGCCCGGCTCGAGTCCGCGGTAGCCGCAGTTCTGGTCCACCAGGATCTCGAAATCCAGACGGCGGGCCGTCGAGTCCACGCCCAACACCCGCAGCTTGGCGTACAGCGATACCGTCGCGCCGAACAAGCACTGCGTCGGTCGCGAGCGCACCAGCACGACCGTGCCCGTATCGAGCGCCAACGGCTTGTCGAAGATGTAGCCCGAGGTCGGCGCGAGCTTGATCTGCGCGAACGGCGTCGTGGAGCGCTGCAGGCCGGACAGCTGGCCCAAATTGATCGCTCCCGTAGGAAACAGCGCAGGGGCACCGAGCGAGTCGAAGTCGAAAGCGAAGTCGAAGGCGGTCGTTTGGTCCGTCCGCACGGGCAGCGCGCCCTCGAGCGTGTAGGCCGACGGCAGCGTGAGGGCCGTCCCCCGCAGCGCGTACAGCGATGCGGTGTCCACCACGTTGGTGAAGAAGGGAGCGGGGAGGCCCGTCGAGTCGCCGCACGCCGCGGCGAGCAGTGCGAGCGCCGTCGGCACAACGTGGCGCAGGGAAATTCGACGGTGGGGAGGCATTCGGTGCGGGGAAGATACCGCGCGGCGTCCAAGTGGGTCAACCCACGGTGGCTGCTTGACTTCGCTAGTTCCGATTCCTAGCTTGGCCGCCGTATGGCGACAATCCGGGATGTGGTCGAGGCGCTCGCCCGCCGCGGCGGCGTGGACGCGGTGGTGGTCGTCGGGCGCGACGGGTTGCCGATCGACGCCCGCGCCGCCGACGGCCTGGACGCCGAGAACGTGGCCGCGCTCGTGCCGTCGGTCATCAACGGGCTGTCGCAGCTGGGTCAGGCGGGGGGCCGCGGAGAATTCGGCACCGGCGTGCTGGAGTTCGGTTCGGGCCTCGCCGTGGTCTCCGTCCTCAACGCCGACGCCTTGTTGGTCGTCTTGGTGCGGCCGTCCACCAACGTGGGCCCCCTGCTCTACGACCTGCGGCGCCACCGCTCGGCGATCGCCGGGCTGCTCTGACCCGGAGTCACCCGCCTTGTCGCCCACCCGGCGGCATCTCCTCGTAGTCGACGACGAGCCGCATATCGGGTTGCTGCTGCGCCCGCACCTCGAGCGCCACGGCTACGTGGTGAGCCTCGCCCGCACCCTCGCCGAAGCACGTCGCGCGTTGCAGGCTGACGCTCCGCCCCTCGACGCCCTGCTGCTCGACCTTCATTTGCCGGACGGCTCGGGGCTCGATCTGCTGCGCGAGCTCCGTGCCGCAGCGGCCACGCGCGCGTTTCCCGTCATTGTCCTGACCGCGGAAGGCGAAGAACGCATTCTGGAAGAAGCGGAGGGCCTGGGCGCCGGGTTGCTCACCAAGCCGTTCAGCCCGAGCAAGCTCACGGCGCGCATCGCCGCGCTGCTGGGCGACGCCCCCCCGCCCCCGGTTCCCCAAGACCCGCGATGAGCGTCTGGGCCGCCATCCTCGCCGGCGGGGCGGGAACCCGATTCTGGCCGCTCTCGACGCCCGAGCGGCCCAAGCAGCTGCTGCCGCTTGCCGGCGACCGCCCGCTCCTGGTCCAGGCGGTGGAGCGGCTCGACGGGCTCGTCCCGCCCGAGCGGATCCTGATCCTCACCGGGCCGTTCCTGGTCGATCAGGTGGCCCGCGTGGTGCCGCAGATCCCCCGGGCCCAGATCTTTGCCGAGCCGCGTGCGGCCTCCACGGCACCGCCGCTCACCTGGGCCGCGCACTGGATCTCGCAACGCGACCCCAGCGCCCAGATGCTGTCGTTGCACGCCGACTGGGCCGTGAGCGACGATCGCGCCTTCCGCGCGGCCGGGCGGCAGGCGCTCGGCGTGGCGGCCGAGTACGACGTCCTCGTCACGGTCGGCGTGAAGCCGACGCGCAATGAGACAGGCTATGGATACATCATCCCCGCAAAGCCGCTGGGCGGAGCGCGGACCGTGCGGCG
>Ga0075433_10001818_pt1 | contig 16033 bp, 14 predicted proteins | sample RhiMethybrSRZTD2_FD_75299 | JGI IMG/M metagenome (GOLD analysis project Ga0075433, IMG submission 75299) | Populus rhizosphere microbial communities from Tennessee, USA - Rhizosphere MetaG P. TD hybrid SRZTD2 | ecosystem: Host-associated > Plants > Roots > Rhizosphere > Soil | place: USA... | reverse complement strand
CCGGCGGGAGAAGACGCGACGGCTTGGTGGTACTGAGCCCGCGCGAATCCCTGCGAGCCGTGGAGTCGCGGCGAACGAGCACTGCCGGCATCTGAACCGTTCCACCAATCGAGCGCACCACGCTCGACTGGCACGCCGTTCGCGCCGCTGTCGCGCTCATCCCACGATCGTCGTGGCGATTCTCGCAAAGGAGGAGCGATGGCGGGCGGAACTGCAGTTCAGACGGGCCCGGCGCTGTGGCACCTGGACCCGGCGCACTCGAGCGTCGAGTTCTCGGTGAAGCACATGATGATGACCACGGTGCGCGGACGCTTCAAAGACGTGAACGCGAGGCTCACCGGGGACAGGGACCACCCCGACGAGGCCGGAGTCGAGGCCACCATCGAGGTGAAGAGCGTCGACACCGGCGTCGCCGATCGGGACGGCCACCTGCGCGGGCCAGATTTCTTCGACGCCGAGCACTTTCCGCAGATCACGTTTCGCAGTAAGCGATTCGACGGGCCGCCACCGAAGCAGGAAGGCGATCGCTTCCGTCTCGTCGGGGATCTCATCGTCCGCGACACCACCATGGAAGTGGTGCTCGAGTGCGAATACGAGGGCCGGGGTTCCGACCCGTGGGGGAAGACGCGGGCGGGGTTCAGCTTCCGGACGGAGCTCGACCGCCGGGAGTGGGGCCTCAAGTGGAATCAGGCGCTCGAGACCGGCGGCGTGCTGGTCGCGAACAAGGTCCGCGTCGAGGGAGAGCTGCAGTTCGTGAGGGTTTAGCCGCGCATCACCGGTCGATGCGAATGCGGCCGTCCTGCAACTCACAATGAGCGTTCAGGACCGAGCACACCACGTTCACGACCTCCTGAACAGGACGGTCAGTGAACGTGGCGGTGATCGTCTCGCGCGCCAGCGTCGTATCGATAATGGTCACCGGAGTTCCGTACACGCGCTCGATCTCGCGCGCCGCCTCGCCTAACGGCGTGGCCTGAAACGCCAGGAACGTCCCGACCCACGTGGCGACAGCCGGCGTCGTCACGCGCGCCGGCCGTGTGACGATGCCGTTTCGAACCGCGCCTTCCTCGCCAGCACCGATCTCGATCCGGTCGCGAGCAGTATTGAGGGCGACCATCCCCTCCAGCACCCGGAGCTCGAGGCGGTCCGCGTTCGTGGCCACCTCGAAGCGCGTGCCGAGCACGCGGGCGTCGCCGGCGACGGTGTGGACGACCAGCGGGTGGCGCGGCAGGCGCTGTACCGCAAAGAACGCGCGACCCTCGAGGTGAACGGCGCGCTCACGGCCGGGAAGGACACGGAGGCGGCTCGATGGCGCGAGCCTGACAACGCTTCCCTCCCCCAGCTGCACTGTGGCGAGCTCCGCGACGCCGGTGACGACTTCGGTCGCTCCCCAGCCAGGGATCGAATCCGCGCTGCGCGTGCGCGCTCGCAGGGACACAGCCGCCATGACCACGGCTGCCGCCGCGATGGCCCAGGGCGCCCAACGAACGACCGCGGTCGCACCGCTGAACCGGCGCCGCGATTTCGTCCGTGCGATGATCTCCGCGCTCGACGGCCGCGCGATGCCCGGATCGGCGTGGCCCAGAGCACGCGCAGCATCGAGGAGCCGCATGGTCGCCCGGTAGCGGCGCTCGTTCTCCGGCGACTCGCTACGCCACGCAGTCAACTCTCCCAGCTCGGCCTCCGTGGCTTCGCCGCGGCGGGCGCGGTCGATCAGCTCGTCCATGTGGCGACTCCTGGCTTACTTCTCGGGCAGCCGCGACGTCACGTTCCCCGCCGCGTCGAGGAACTCGAGGCTCGGCGTACCTAACGAATCGACCGTGAGGCGGATCCGTGGCTTGCCGTTACGGTCCGAGAGGTTGACGACGGCTGACTTGGTGATGTCCCGTCCGACGTAGACGCGCGGCGCGAACAGCGGAGTTCCGTTCCGCGGCTGCGCCCACTTCTGCAAGGCGGCGGTGCGGGCGGGTCCTTCGGGGATGGATTTGTTGATGGAGTCGCGTTCGGCAACCAGGTCGTAGATGTCGACGTCGGCACGATCGGCGATCGTCAGCCCCATGTTGCGGCGGCCGTTGTTGTCGTTGTACTGGAAGTACAGGACCTGATCCTGATTGAATTGGTCGAACGAAAAACCGCTCTGCGCGCGGAACGTCCCGTCCGGCTGGCGCTTGCCCTCGAACGTGAGGCCGCCGTTTTCGGTGCCTTCGTCGTTGAAGAAGATTATCCCGGGCCGCGAGCCGCCTGCATAACCGAACGGTTTTCCCTTGTAGATCGGGCCGATCGACCGCGGGCGATTCGAGATGACCATGCGGAGCTTTCCGTCGGGCTCGACGACATTGATGCGTTCAACGTCGATCTCCGTGAACCGCTGTTTCTGCGACGCCTGACGAAATGCGGCCAGCGACACGGTGCCGAGCAGCGCGGTGATGACGACCGCGTAACCCTTGAGCAGGCGGAGCTCGCGGCGAATCTCGTTGTCCATGATCGGGGCCTCCGAAGTGAGAACCGAGGTTATCAAGTGGTGGGATAGCGGCGAACTGTGCGACCCGTTTCGTCGAGGAAATCCATTGCCGGCGTCCCGGCGGAATCGACCGTTAGGCGCAGGCGTACGCGGCCGGCCGGGTCCGCGAGCATGAGCACGGACGAGCGGTCGGGCGTCTTTCCGACGAAGACACGCACCATGCTCTTGCCGGCTTCACCGACAGGCGAGTCCCGGAGCTGCTGCAACCGTCGCGTTTTCTCCGGGCCGTCGGGCAGCGCCTGGAACGCCATCGCGCTGTCGGCGACGATCCTGATCGGGATGTTCGACCGGTCGGCGATCGTGAACCCTGCGCGCGCTCGGCCATCGACATCGGTGTAGCCGAACGAGACCGTCTCGTCCTGGTCGAACTGGTCGAAGGTCACGTGCCCGTTCGCGCGGTAGCCCGTCGCGGTCTTGTGGCCAGCGTAGGCGAGGCCCCCGTTCTCGTTGCCCTCGTCGTTGAAGAAGATGATGCCGCCGGAGCCGGCACCGGTGCCGCCACGGAGTGGATACGACTTCCCGCCGATGATCGGGTCAGGAAGGCGAGCGGCGTTGGAGATCGTCAGGCGGAGCTTGCCGTCGGGTTCGATGACGTTGATGCGCTCCACATCCATCTCGGTGAAGCGCGTTTTCTGCGACTGGCGAAATGCGCTCGCGGCGACGATCGCGGATACGATGCCGGCTGCGATCAGCAGCCTGCGCACCTGGCGCAGCTCTCGTACGGTACGTGCGTCCATCGGCGCTCCGGTGTTGGCGTCTAGCCAATCACGCGCGCGTCGGGCGTTGTATACCATCGCCAACGCCAACTGGCCGGCGGAGTCAATGCGTCCGGAGGCAGTTCCATTTCATAATCCCGGCTCGTTGCGAGCGGAGTTGTCACGGTGGAGGAGCGATCCGGAGGATCCGAGTTATCTGGTGCATCCGTTCCCCCCTTCGTCTGTGGGGTCGGCCCTCTTGGGTCCGGCATCTACGACCAAGGGTTGTTCGGATGCTTCGGATCTCCCGGATCCTTCGGATCGCTCCCGGACAGCCGAGTCACATTCACGCATTGGAAGCTCGGAATCCGCGTTAGGTGTTGTCGTTCCGGATCCGGCCCTGTCTGGATGCTTGGGCGCCGGCAGGACCGGCGCGAAGGTATCGTTCGACCCACAGCCCGTATTGCGACATGAGCGTGCTTCCGGCGAAATAGATCAGGCCAACGAAGACGTACGCCTCGGCGTGGAAGCCGAGCCAGGCCGGATCCTGCGCGGCGAAGCGGGCGGTATTGAGAAGATCGAAGAGCGCGATGATCACTACGAGGCTCGTGTCCTGAAAGAAACCGACCGCGATGGACACGAACGACGGAACCACGACCCGAAGCGCCTGCGGCAGGATCACGAGACGATGGACCTGCCACGCGCTCAGACCGAGAGCGCGGGCCGCATCGTACTGCCGGCGCGGCACGATCTGCAGCCCGGATCGCACCGCTTCGGCCAGATACGCCGACGCGAACACCACGATCGCACACTGCGCGAGAAACAGCTTGTCGATCTCGAGCCCACGGGGCATAGCGAACGGAATGACGAGCGCCGCCACGTAGAGCACCGCGATGAGCGGTACGCCACGCACGACTTCGACGAACGTCGTCGCGAGTGTTCGCGGGACAGGCAGCCGCGAGCGCCTCCCGAGCGCGAGCAGGACGCCCAGTGGGAAGCCTAACGCCAGTGCGAGTGTCGTCAGCATCAGCGTGATCGGCAATCCGCCCCAGAGTCGCGTCGGAACGCGCGCGAGCCCGAGGCCGCCGTGCATGAGCCAGAACCCCATAGTGAGGCCGACAGCCCAGCCGGTGAGCGTTCGGCGACGCCAGAAGCGCGGCAGGGCGGTGCTGACGATCAGACCGGCGAGCACCGTGAGGGCGACCGCAGCGCGCCACCGCTCCGCCGGCGGATACAGACCGAACACGATGAACCCCAGCTTGTGCGCCACGAAGGCCCAGCAGGCACCCGTTGCCGCACGACAGTCGTCGGCGGTGCCGGTCCAGACCGCGTCGATGAGCGCCCACCGCGCCAGCGGAACCGCCGCCGCGAGCACCACGATCGCGACAGTCGCCGAGAGCACAGCATCCGTGCGTGTGGCAAAGGCCCGCCGCAATGCGGCTGGTGCGTTCATCGGGTCACGCGCCGGGGCGCAGCAAGCGCCGGTTGTATGCGTTCATCGCCCCGGCGACGCCGAGGCTCAGTGTGAGATACACGACGATCATGATGAGCATCGTCTCGATGGCGTGGCCCGTCTGGTTCGCGGTCGTGTTCAGGATGCTCACGAAGTCCGGGAATCCGATCGCCACGGCAAGGCTCGAGTTCTTCGTCAGGCTCACGCAGTTGGTCGCGAGCAACGGCACCATCGCGCGCAGCGCCTGTGGGATGACGACGAACCGCATCACCTGAGCGCGGGACATACCTAACGCTGATGCGGCATCGCGCTGCCGCTGAGACACGGCGATCACCGCACCACGCACGACCTCCGAGATGTGCGCCGCGTGGTGGAGTACGAGCCCGGCCAGCAGTGCCGTCAGCTCGGGCGAGATCGTCAGGCCGCCGACGAAGTTGAATCCCACGAGATGCGGCCGATCGATCGACCATGCCCTCAAGTCAACGGACGGCAGCACGAGGCCCCGATCGGAGATGAACACCCCGGGCAGCAGCTCGAGCGCCGCTCGTGTCGGTGGAAGCGCGTGCATCGCCGCGATGAGGAAGAACAGGAGCAGCAGCAATGGCACGTTCCGCACGAGCTCAACCACCGTACGTGCGACGCCGCGAACGGCCGAATTCGGCGCAAGTCGCAGCACGCCAAGCACGAACCCGAGCAAAACAGCGAAAACCCAGCCGAGCACGGATACGCGCGCCGTGTTCGCGAGACCGACGAGGATCGCGCGAACGAAGCTGTCCGCTGGCGAATACGCGATCGGCGCGTCGCCAATCTCGAAGTTCGCCGGCTGCCTCAGGAAACCGAAGCCGAGCGAAATTCCGTGCTGATCGAGCGTCGCGGTGGTATTGCGGGCGAGCCACCAGACGATGATGGCCGTGACGCCCAGCGCGATTCCCTGCGCCGCGACCGACCGCCTCCTCACCGGAACGGTGGCGCGTACATCAAACCGCCATCCGTCCAGAGGGCGTTCATGCCACGCGTCATGCCGAGGGGTGTCTTCGCTCCGAGGTTCCGCTCGAAGATCTCGCCGTAGTTGCCGACCTTCTCGATCACACGAGCGGTCCATCGCGGGTCGAGGCCGAAGCCATCGGTGACGCCGGATTCGAGGCCGAGGAACCGCCGGATGGATGGATCGGTGCTCGACTCGAAGGACGCGACGTTCGCCTGCGTGATCCCAAGCTCCTCCGCCTGTACCGGGACGCGGAATACCCAGTTGATGAGCTCGAGCCACTGGTCGTCGCCAAAGCGGATCACCGGCGCGATCGGCTCCTTGGAGATGCGGTCCGGCAGCACGACGTAGTCGTTAGGGTTGCGGAGCATCGTCCGGGTCGTCGCGAGCCCTGCACCGTCCTGGCTGATCACATCGCATCGCCCGCTCGCGAGCGCCGCCACGGCGCCACGAAGATCCTCGATGACGACGGGCCGGAACTTGATGTTGTTCCGGCGCGCGAAATCGGCGAGGTTGAGCTCCGTCGTCGTACCCTGCTGGACGCAGACCGTGGCGCCGTCCAGCGCGGTCGCCTTGCTCACGTTGAGCGCTTTCGGGACGAGGAACGCCTGGCCGTCGTAGAGATACACCGGCCCGAAGTGAAAGCCGCGCAGCAGTGCCCGACTGCTCGTGAGCGATGTGCCGTTCACGAGAACGTCCACTTCACCGGATTGAAGCCCCGAGAATCGTTGCGACTGCGTGTAGGGCACGAACTCGACCTTCGCCGGGTCGCCGAACACGGCAACGGCGATGGCGTGACAGAAGTCGACGTCGAAGCCTTGCCACTGGCCGGCGTCGTTAGGTGTCGCGAACCCCGCTGCCAGTGAAATGCCACAGCGCACGGTGCCACGAGATCGCACGGCCTGCACCGTCGCGCCGCTCCCGCCGGCGCGCGCCGCACCCGATTTCGCAGCAGTATCGGCCGAGGCGCCTTCGGTGGATGTGCATGCCGTGAGCACCGCGACCGCGGCGGCCAGGGTCAGGCAGGCGCGTCTGGCGGCGCGATCGACTGCGATCACGGGGTCTCCGCGGCGACCGCGTTCAGCTGCGCAAGGCCCTGCTCCAGGTCGGCGATGAGGTCCGCCGGGTCCTCGAGGCCCACGTGCAAGCGGATGAACTTGTAGTCAGAGGAGCCGATCAGGTGGCGCAGGCGCGTGGAGTCCATCGGGATCGCCAGGCTCTCATAACCGCCGAAGCTCGCGCCCATACCGAACAACCGCTGCGAGTTGAGCATGGCATCGACCGCCGCCTTCGGCACGGGATGCAGCACGACCCCGAACAACCCACTCGCTCCCGTGAAGTCGCGCTTCCAGATGGCGTGCCCCGGGTCGCTCGGCAGTGCCGGATACAGCACCTGCTTCACTTCTGGCCGCGCCTGCAACCACTCGGCAACCTGCAGCGCGCTTTTCTGGTGACGCTCCAGCCGCAAGCCTAACGTGCGAAGCCCCCGCAGCCCCAGAAACGCGTCGTCCGGGCTCACGCAGTACCCCAGCTCCGCCACCATCGAACGCACCGTCTCGTAGAGCGGCTCGGTCGTCGTGATGGTGCCGAGCATGACGTCGGCGTGACCCCCAATGTACTTCGTCGCTGCGATGACCGAGACGTCGGCGCCCAACTGCATCGCCGGAAGGAAGTACGGCGTCGCCCAGGTGTTGTCTATCGCAACCAGAGCGCCGCGCGCGTGCGCCACCTCCGCTATCGCTGGCAGGTCCTGTACATCGAACGTGATCGATCCCGGCGACTCGAGAAACACGACCCGTGTCTCCGGACGCATGAGCGACGAGATCCCGGCACCGATGCAGGGGTCGTAGAAGGTCGTTTCTATGCCCAGGCGCGCGAGGTGTGCCTTACAGAAGTGCCGAGTCGGCTGGTAGGCCGAGTCGGTCATGAGAAGATGGTCGCCGCTCTTGAGGAGTGCGAGCAGCACGGTGGTCGCAGCGGCGAGGCCGGACGGGAGCAGCATCGCGCGGTACCCACCCTCCAGCGACGCGATCGCCTCCTCGAGCGCGAACGTCGTCGGCGTGCCGAGCTGGCCGTATCGGATGACGTTGAAGCGATTCGCGTGCACGCGCGACGCTTCCCACTCGGCTACTGTCGGAAAAAGGATCGTGGACGCGCGGTAGACTGGCGGATTCACCGCGCCGTGCCGGTCGGTGGGCGTCCCGCCGACATGCGTCAGCAGCGTGTCGCGGCGCAACGGCCGATCGCCGTTAGGCGGAGGCTCGGTCAACGGGACGTGGTCGCGTTGGCGGCGTGCACCGCGCCCTGTTGGCGAAGGCCCCAGCGATTGTTGGGCCGCCACGCCAGCCGCTCCCACAGAAGCTCTCGGGCTTCGTCGTAGCGGCGACCGCGGCAGGCGGCGTCGATCAACAGCTGCTGGAAGAGGTCCCGCTGCGCGTGGCTTGCGCCGATGCGTCGAATTCGCTGTCTCACGGGATACAGGTGGTCCACCACATCGCCATAAGCGCCACGTCGGTGGGCCACGACCGCGCGGGCGAGAGGCAAGCCCACATCGGCCATGACCTCCGCCTCGGTTCCCGACTCGCTCGCCGCGAACCGCTCGCATGCGCGCACGAACTCCTCCGCTGCAGTCGGGTCTGCGGCCGCGAGAGCCATGAGATAGTGCATGTCGACGAACACGAGCGCGGGATCATCGAAGTGTCCAGCCGCGCGCGAGGCGAGCTCCTGCCAACGCGGGCCGACGTCGACGTTGGCCTGCTCGAGCCGCCACAGGAGCGACACCGCGTTCGCTATGTCGAGGTACTCATCGGTCGACTCGGCTCGAACGTCACGGTCATACAGGGCGAGGACGCGGTCATGCTGCTCGAGCTCGAGGTGATACAGGCTCTCGTGCCACTTGAGGTGCAGCGCGAAGTTGCTGCAGTCGCTCCACTCGCCCGCGAGCGAGGCGATCCAGCCGATACCATCCTCGAGCCGGCCTTCCATTTCGGCCACGTGTGCGACCGCGTGCGCAGCCCAGATGTCTCCAGGATCCAGGTCGACCGCGCGGCGACCAGCATTCTCTGCTTGCGCGTAGTCGCCCGACTCCTCGAGCGCGTATGCGTGGCAGCCGAGCACGAAACCGAATCCCGGATGGTCGCTGGTCCACGACGGAAGGACACGCGCGACACGGTCGCGCATGCGCTCACTCTCGCCGAGGTACGACAGGACGAACTGGGAGACCTTGAGGGCGACGAGGTCGCGAGGATGCTCGTCCAGCAACGTGTCCCACACACGAGCGGCCCCACGCATGTCGCCCCTCGACCACGCGTCGAGCGCGGCAACGTGCAGGCCTTCGCGCCGCGGGAGCTCCGCGTGCCCGCCAGATGAGCTGGACGCGCGGCCGAGCGCCTGCCGGGCCCGCACCATCCCGTCACGCTTGCTCGACAGCATGTACAGATAGCCGTCGAGCGCGTGTGCCATCACGCACGTCGGGTCGCTCTCGAGAACGCTGGTCAACCGGTCGCGGGTGTCACGGCGAGCACGCGCATACCGTGTGACGGCGTGGTCGAGCAGCCGCACCGTCTCACGGCTCGCGGCCTGCACCGGCTCGTCGTTCATGTCACGCAGGTTCGACACCCGAGTTTGCCTCCGCCTAACGATCAGACGATCCAGTAGCGCACGATCGGATCGCCCGTGTTCACCACCTTGTGCGCCCACACGAGCCCGGCGATGCCATCGCCGGTCGATCGGACGCTCTCGACCACTTCACCGAACACGTTGCATACCTCGGCGACCTCCTGCCCCGTGCGGAGCTCGTCGCCGATCTTCACGCGCAGTCGCAGCAAACCGGCGCGAGTCGCGCGCACGACCTTGCGATCGCGCCCGGCGACACGGGGGCCCACGGGGGCCGGCGAGCCGTCGATCATGCGAAGATAGCGCATCACGTTCGTCACGCCATCGACGTGCACACGCACGTCCGCCTCTTCCAGCGTTCCGTTTCCGCCGGATTCCGCGAAGATCGACACCACTCCGCGACGAGTGGCCGCGTAACAGATGCCGTCAGCGAACGGGGGAACTTTTCCGCTCGAATCCGCGAGCGAAATCAGCTTTGGAGCGTAGAGCCGCGCCAGTGCCTCGCCCTGTTCGTCGAGCGCTTGATTGCCCGTAAGCGCATAGCCAGCGAACGGAAGCAGCATCTCACCGAGGTCACCGGCATGCAGGTCGATGTGGTAGCCGGCTGCGCCGATGACCTCGTCGAGCAGAACCTTCGCGAGGATCTCGGAGATCGATCCGTCGGCGCGCCCGGGCGCGACCTTGTTGAGGTTGAGACCGTCCAACGGCGAGACGAACCCCGTCCGACTGTCGAACATCCGCATGTTGACGACCGGCACGGCGATCAATGTGCCGCGGAGCTTCGTCGCGTCGACCGACTGAATGATGCGCATCACGGCATCGATCGGCGCGTACTCGGTCGCATGTACGCCCGCCGTGAGGCAGAGCGTGGGACCGTCCTCGACGCCGTTGATGATGACGAGCGGGAACTGGATCGGGCCCGACGCCGCTTCGCCGATCGTCACGAAGCCTTGCGCCCGCTCACCGCCTTCGGCCGTGATTCCGCGAAGTTGGAACGCGGCTTTCCTCGTCCGGGTGGTCATCCGACCGCCGCGGCGGCGCGGCCGACGCTCATCGCGCGATAGGCAGTGGCGAGATGACGGATTCCCTCGACGACTTCGTCCTGCGTCGCGTGGCTGTACGCGATGCGGAGGTGATTCTTCGGGTAGGGGACGTCACGGTTCGCGAAGAACTTGCTCCCAGGCAGCACGGTGACGCCCGTTTTGCTCGCCGCCTCGGCGAGTCGGTCGGCGTCGACGTCCTCCGGAAGCGTAACCCACACGTAGTAGCCGCCTTCAGGGACCGTGAACGTCGCCTCAGGCAGCTCGCGTCTGAGGGCGGCGACCATGGCGTCCCGGTTCTGCCGGTAGGCAGCCTGCACGCGGTCGATGTGCGACGGCAACCGACCGGCCCCGAGAAATTCCGTAATGATGCGCTGCGTGAGCGGGCACGAGCCGCCGTCGGACTTGAGCTGGATCATGCGCGCAATCATGTCGGGCGCGGCGATCGTCCAGCCCACCCTCAGTCCGGGCGCCATGAGCTTCGAGAAGGTCCCGACATAGAACACCGTGTCGTCGAAGTCGAGCGCCTTGAGTGACGGGATACTGGCGCCGGCGAATCGCACTTTGCGGTACGGGCTGTCCTCGACGATGTGAATGCCGCGCTCCGACGCGAGTTGGCCGAGCGCCTTCCGTCGCTCGAGCGACATCGTGACGCCCGTGGGGTTGTGAAAGTCGGGGACGTTGTAGATGAACTTCGGCGTCCGAAGTCCTTCGCGCTCACGTATGGCGAGCACGGTGAGGAGCTCGGCGACGTCGATGCCATCGCGGTCCTGGCCGACTTCGATGAACTGAACGCCGAAGCTCCTGAAGATCGGGATCGCGGTGAAGTACGTCGGCCGCGTGACCACGATCGCGTCACCTTCATCGAGCAGCACTCGGCAGATGAGATCGATGGCGTGCTTGGCCCCGTTGGTGACGAGGATGTTCTCACGCGAGGCGGTGATGCCGTCGGCCTCCGCCATCTCGACGATCCGGGCGCGGAGCTCAGGGAGACCGGGGCGCGGGGCGTATTGGAGCGTTTCGGCCCGGTAAGTCGTCAGCGCACGCTCCGCCTCTCGCGTGAGGTCCGGCAGCACCGCGTTGGCGGCGTGTCCCGAGTCAAACGCGAGGTTCGACGCAGGGGCGGCGGCGGGGAGTGTCGGTGCCAGCGCAGCCGCTCGGCGAGAGAGCGATTCAGATCGCAAGGGGTGTCTCCAGGTTTCTTGTCAGGCCGAGCTCCTTGTTGTCATCCGAGCCGACAGCCGTGTTGTCATCCCGAGCCATCAGGCTGGTTGTCATCCCGAGCCATCAGGCTGGTTGTCATCCCGAGCCATCAGGCGAGGGATCCTCAGGTGCCCGGTAGAGGGCTCTCTTTCGGGACGATGAGGATCCCTCGCTGCGCTCGGGATGACAATGAGCTCGCAATGACCTCAATGTTTCACGAGTCCCAGTGACTCGACGTTCTCCAGAAGTGCCAGGACGGCTTCGGGCCTAACGACGCCGTAGTAGTACTCGCCACCCTCGCGCGCCTCCGCGGAGACCAGGCGATAGATATCGAGACCCGTGCGCGTGCCGTCAATTGCCTGAAGGACCTCGCGGGCAACGTACCCGTTGAGTGCGCCGCCCCAGTCGATCCGGTCGTACTGGCCGAGCCACTCGCGAGGCGTCGCCGACCGCGACGGGCGCATCGCCGCCAGCTTCGTTTCGGCTGGCGTGAGCGCAGGGCGGGACGGAAGCGGGCCACCGCCGCTCCGCGTCCACGCCGCGTTCACGTCGCGGACCGCCTGCGCCTCGCGCCGATCCAGCTCGGCCAACAGCGAGACCACGTTAGGCTGCACCCCGGGAGCGAGCTGACCGAGTGATCGGACGGCCCGTCTCTCACGGTCGGCACCGTAGCGAACCTGGTCGAGAGCAGTCGCGTACGCAGCGACCCGTTCGGCGGACGTCGCCAGCAGCTGCAGGGCGATTCGGACGCTGCCGCCAAGCCGCTCCTGCCCTCGCCCGACGACTTCGGCGGCGAGCTTGTCGAACGAACGGGCGTCCGCCACCGCCATTGTATAGCCGATGAGCGCCGCGGTCAGCGCGTTGCGCCCGAGCTGGGTGCGGTCGATCTGGAACAGGTCGTCGAGATTCGAGTGGATGTATGGGTCCGGATTGTTCGTGAACGTGATCGCGGGGAGGCCCGCGTCGAGAAAGGACTGATGGTCCGAATCGCCGAAGTACCACACGGCCTGTGCGTTGAACCGCTGGCGGCTCCCGTTGTGCGCCAGGTGCGGTTTCGGATACAGTCCGTAGCCGTTGCGGTATTGCGTGATGTTCGAGGTGTTCGCGGCCACCATGTAGTCGACCGACGCCTCCATGACATCGTTCAGGAAATGGAAGCGCGCAGCCGGGAGCCGCGTGACGTCCTGCGTGCGCATGACGCCGATCGCCTGGTCGGCGCCGACCATGTCCTGGTTGATGTTCACCCAGAGCGTATCGAGCACCCGCGGGTTCGCCGCGAAGTACTGGCGCTCGGCGTCGTTTTCCGTCGTCCACCAGAGACGGATATTGCGCTTCGGGCGCGGGATCGTGCCGTCCGCGATGAGCTTCGCGAGAGCACGCCCTATCTCGAGGAGGCTCGCGCAGCCGCTGGCGTCATCGTTCGCGGAGTGCTGCTCCTCCTGCAGGTGCGCGCTGAGGACGACGTCCTGGCCCGACGCAGGGTCGGTGCCCGGAATGAACGCCTCGACGAGCGGCATCCATGGCTGCCCGTGTTCGCGAGAGCCGAGCTCGGATCGGACGACGGCTCTCACGCGGGTTGGCGTGCTGGATGACGCGACGCGATTGCGCAGGGCCACCCCTTCGCGCAGCGACAGGATGAACGCGAACGTGATGTCCTTGCCCTCGATCCGGCGCGTGGAGAGCGTGAGCCACGGGACCTGGTCGGGCTGATCGACGCCGAAGCTCAGGAACCCGCGCGACGGCGTGTAGGGATCCGGGTACCAGATGACGCCTAACGCGCCATGCCGCTGGACGGCATCGGCCATCACGCCATTGAGGTCGCCCGTCGTCAGGACGATCTTCCCAGCGACGTCCTTCGCGCGATACACGCTGTCGCCGCCGGGGCCGATGTCGATCAGCTCCGCCGTGACGTCGGCCGGGCGACTGCGGTCGGCGAGGTGGATGCGGTTCTGAATTGCGCTCGCGATTCGCTCGGGCCGCGCGCCGACGATCCACAGGTCGGAGTTGCCGGGATTCCACGTCTGGCGTAACGACGGCAACTCGATGTAGCGCACCTGCTCGAGCCCGAACTGCCTCGCCATGCGCTCCACATACCGGGCCGCCACACCTAACGTGTCCGACCCTTGCGGGCGATGATAGCTCGTCAGGACACGAATGTGATCGTAGGCGGCGTCGCCCGAGATCTCGCCACTGAGCATGGCGACGGCGGCGGAGTCGAGCAGCGGGTAGCGCTGTGCCTCCACGAGCGATGGGGTAAAGACTGCCGCGGCCGCGGCGACCGCCACGAGCGCGGCGCCGCGGGCTGCTCGAGGCAACCGCACGATCTACTGGCCCTGCGGCAGGCGGCTTACGACTCGGCCCGAGTCGTCCAGGAACTCGAGGCGCGGCGCGCCAAGCGAGTCGACTTGCAGCACCACGCGCGGCCGGCCCATGGGATCGAACAGCCGGAGCGCGGACGCCTTGGCGCGATCGCGACCGATGAACACGCGCGGCGCGGCTTGGACGACGCCGTTGCGGACCGGCTGGCGCAGCTGCTGCATCGCCGCCGTCTTCGCCGGTCCGTCAGGGAGCTTCTGAATGGAGTCCAGCTCGTTCGCGAACTCGATGATCGGTCGATCGGTCCGGTCGCTGAACGTCAGCCCCGCCTGCCGGTTCCCGCTGTCGTCCGAGTAGTTGAGCACGACGATCTGGTCCTGGTCGAACTGATCGAACGACATGTGCGTGCTCGCCTGGTATTTCCCGTCGGGCGCACGCGAACCGCGCAGGGTGAGGCCGCCGTTCTCGGTGCCTTCGTCGTTGAAGAAGATGATGCCTGGGCGATTGCCGCCGGCGTAGCCGAACGGCTTGCCCTTGTAGATCGGCCCGATGGAGCGGGGCCGGTTGGAGATGACCATGCGCAGCTTGCCGTCGGGCTCGACGATGTTGATTCTCTCCACGTCGATCTCGCCGAATTTCTGCTTCTGCGGCTGCCTGACGAACGCGCTAGCCGCCATCAACACGATCAGCGTGGTCGAGCCGTAGGCGTACCGCTTGAGAAATCGAATGTCCTTGTCGCGAGTATCCATGATCGCCTCTGTGTCGTCCCCAGCGAAATTGTCATCCCGAGCCGTCAGGCGAGGGATCCTCAGGTTCCCGGCAGAGTCTTCAGTCGGGACGATGAAGATCCCTCGCTTCGCTCGGGATGACACCTCGCTCGGGATGACATCTAGAAGTTCGGGTTGTTCGCCTTCTCCGCGAACGGCACGGGCAGACACGCCATGGGAAGGAAGTTGCCGAGCTCCGGCTTGTAGAATGGGGATCCCGCCGGCGGGAGCAGCGCCGCGGCAGACGGATTCCGCAGCACATCGCCCAGATGCTTGCCCTCGAGCCAGAAGTCGCGGGCACGCTGGTCCATGAGCTCTGCCAGCACCTCGGCCGTCGTCGTCCCCGCGAATGCCGGCTGGTTACCGGCGGTTCGTCGCTCGGCGATCAGCGCCAGCGCCGGCGCCGTGTTCCCGTTGATCTTGAGCTGCGCCTCGGCCACGATGTAGCGTGCCTCGAGCCCGGAGGCGATGCGCACCGGTGCCGTGACCGCTGCAAACTTGGTCTGCCGGTACAGTCGATTGCGGCCGTCCTGCGCGTTGATGCCGGCGTCCACCGCCGTCACGCGCGGGTCGCCTAACGTGCGATACGGGGTGGCGGCGATTTGCGTCGTACCCGACGACGTCAGGTACACACCGTTGCCGAGTCGAGCGCGGGCCTGCGCGTCGTCGACAGCGGCGGTCGACGCCACGAAGCTCGGGGACACAGGAGTCGCTGCGGCCACTGCGTTCGCGTTGTCACCCTTTTGCAGATAGGCGCGGGCGAGCCCCACCCGGGCCGCATTGAGAATCTTCGTCGCCTCGGCGCTCGTGATTCCGCCGGCGACCGTGATCGCCTGCTGGAACCGCACGATGGCCGAGTCGAGCATCTGCGCCTTTGTGAGTGCGGGGCCGACGTGCAGGGTGCCTTCGCAGAAGCTCTCTGCCAACAGCTCGATCGAGAACGCTGACCAGACTGACGACCGCGCGACCGCGATGTCCGTGTTGAAGTTCGGTTCACCCTTCAGAACCGCGAGCACCTGGTCGTTCGTGCCGATTGCCGTCTGGAGTGGGACCCAGAACTGGCTGTTGAGATCCAGGTTCGTGTCGACGATCACGTGGCGTCCGATGTCGTTCGTCTCGTTCCGGACCGCCCCGCTCCACGTCTCGTTCGAGTAGATGGCGCTGATGTTGATGTAGTTGCCGTTCTGCCCGCCCTGGCCCGCATACGCGACGTAGAAATCCTGCTGGGCCGAGAGCGAGAACACGCGCGCGTCGGCGACCGGGTCGATGGTCGACGCTTCGACGACAGCGGGGTTGCTGACGTCCATGCTGCATCCGGCGAGCGCGAGCGCGGCGACCCCCGTCGTGGCAACCCGGCGCAGTGAGAGAAGACTGTGCATGGTGAGTGCCTCAGAACTGGAGGTTGAGCCTAACGATCCACCGGCGATTCGGTGGCGTC
>Ga0075433_10001817_pt1 | contig 16037 bp, 13 predicted proteins | sample RhiMethybrSRZTD2_FD_75299 | JGI IMG/M metagenome (GOLD analysis project Ga0075433, IMG submission 75299) | Populus rhizosphere microbial communities from Tennessee, USA - Rhizosphere MetaG P. TD hybrid SRZTD2 | ecosystem: Host-associated > Plants > Roots > Rhizosphere > Soil | place: USA... | reverse complement strand
CAGCATGGTGGCCACCCGCACCGCCTTGCCGTCCATCACCCCCTTGATGATCTCGTCCGCGTCGATCGCGTAGGCGAGCGCCTGGCGCACGCGCTTGTCCGCGGTCGGTCCCGCGTAGGGGCCGGTGGGCTTGTGGTTGGCGTCCATCTGGTGCGTGTAGATCATGAGCTGGATCGTCCGGATGGACGGGGCGGTGCTGAGGTAGATCTTGGGGTGCTTCTCGATGATGCCGGCCAGGTGGGGTGGGATGTTCACCGCCACGTCGATCTCGCCGTTCTGCAGCGCGGCCACCCGCACCGCGTCGTCGGGGATCGGCTTGAACACCACCGTCTTGATCTTGGCGGCCCCGGCCCAGTAGCCCGGGAAGGCCTCCATCACGATCTCCTCGTCCTTCGACCAGCGCACGAACTTGTAGGGCCCGGTGCCGATCGGGGTCCGGGAGATCGCGGCCGGGTCCTTCCCCGCGTACTCCTTGGGGGGATACATCGCGGCCTGGCGCAGGGCCAGGTGGACCACGAACACCGGCCACGGCTTCTTGGTGTGGATCTTCACCGTGAAGGGATCCACGATCTCCACCCGGTCGATCGGCGCGAACGACGTCGAGCCGCGCAGCTTGTTGGCCGGGTTGGCGAGGCGCTCCAGGCTCCACTTCACCGACTCCGCGTTGAAGTCCTCCCCGTTGTGGAACTTGACCCCGCGGCGCAGCTTGATCTCCCAGACCGTCGGCGCCACCAGCTTCGGCATCTCGACCGCCAGCGCGGGCACGATCTTGAGATCGGGGCCGCGCTCCACCAGCGACTCGAAGATCTGCGCGCCCACGTTGGAGGCGGGCTGCTCCTGCTGGTGCATCATGTCGAGCGTGGTGGGGTCCACACCCTGCGCGATCACGACGCGGCCCTCGGGAGCCGCCTCCGCCGTCAGCGGGCCCAGCGCGACGCCGATCAGCATCACCGCGATCCGCCATTTCCTCATGCGCGCCACCTCCATTGGGGGTCAGGTCTTACACTACGACATCCGGAATATTGCAGGATGGCCGGTCCTCTGCCGGGCGAGCTACTGGGCGAGCGCGCCGCCGTCGATGACCAGCTCGCTGCCGGTCATGTAGGAGGAGTCGTCGGAGGCGAGGTAGAGCACCGCGCTCACGATCTCGGGGACGGTGCCCATCCGGCGCAGGGGCACGCGCTGCAGCCGCTTCTCCATGGCGTCGCGGTCGCGGAAGGCGCTGTGGAACATCTCGGTGTCGACCGGGCCCGGGTGGACCGAGTTGCAGCGGATCTTGTCCTTGGCGTGCTGCGACGCGGTCACCTTGGTGAAGATCCGGATCGCGCCCTTGCTCGCCGCGTAGGCCGGCTCCTGGTGCAGCGACTGGCCGATGCCGGCCACCGAGGAGATGTTGACGATCGAGCCGCCGCCCGACCGGCGCATGGCCGGGATCGCGTACTTGGTGCCCAGGAAGACCCCCTTGGCGTTCACCGCCATCACCTGGTCCCACTCCGCGACGGTGCGGTCCTCGATCGGCACCCTGGGGATCACGATGGCCGCGTTGTTGACCAAGACGTCGAGTCGCCCGTGGCGATCGAGCGCGGCCTGCACCGCCGCCCGCCAGTCCGCCTCGCTGGTCACGTCCAGGTGAAGGTAGGTGGCCTCGCCGCCCCCCGCCCGGATGGCCGCCTCGACCTTCTTGCCCTCGTCGTCGCGGATGTCACCGAACACAACCCGGGCCCCCTCGCGGGCGAAGGTCTCCGCCTCCGCTGCGCCCTGCCCGCGGGCTCCGCCGCTGATCAGCGCGACCTTCCCGTCCAGCTTTCCCATAGTGTTCTCCCCGGCCGGCGGACCCCGTCCCGGCGCTTCCGGAGATAGTAGTCCGGTCAGATCGGAGGAGCGGAAGAAATGTGCTCATTCACCGGGGCGATCCTTCCGGTCGGCCCGATCGACCCGGTATAATCTCCCTCGATCACGCGGCGGTGCCCCTACCGGCGGAGCACGGCGCGGGTCCGGCGGGAGGCGGGGGGCGACGCGGTGGCCGGCTCGATCACCACGAGGCGCCGGTCGGTGAGGCCGTCGAGGCGCGCGATGAGGTGCTCCTGGAGCTGTCCGATCGTCTCGGCGAGCTCCTCCCCGGTCAGGTCACGGGCGAACGTCACTCCGAGGACGATCAGGATCCTTCGCGGCCCGAGATTCATCGTGTAGAGCTCGCGGATGGCCCGGACGTCGCGGTCCGCGGCCACCACCGAGCGAATCGCGCGCTCCACCCAGACCGGCGCGCGCTCGCCGATGAGCAGGGAGTGGCTTTCCACCGCGAGGACGAGGGCGACCGCGAGGAGCAGGAGCCCGATCGACGCGGACGCGGCCGCGTCCCACACGCCGTCGCCGGTGATCTGGCTGAGCCACAGGCCCGCACCCGCGATCACGAGCGACACCAGCGCTGCGCTGTCCTCGGCGAGCACGGTGATCAGCGTCGGATCCCGGTTCTCGCGCCAGTACTCCCGGAACGGCCGCGAGCCGGCGGCGGTCCGGACTCCGTGGAGGGCGACCCCGAGCGAGATCGACTCGAACACGAAGCTCCCGGCCAGGATGGCGTAGGCCCACATCGCCGGGGTCCGGGGGACCGGGTGGAGGTAGTGACGGATCGCCTCCCAGATGGAGAAGGCGCCGCCGACGGTGAACAGCATCATGGAGACGACGAAGCTCCAGAAGTAGACGTTCTTACCGTGTCCAAACGGGTGCGCCCGATCCGGCGGGCGCCGCGCGAGCCGCATCCCGACGAGGAGGAGGACCTGGTTGCCGGTGTCGGCGATGGAGTGGAACGTCTCGGCCAGCATCGCCGCACTGCCGGTGAATCCGGCCGCGGTGCCCTTGAGCGCGGCCAGGGCCGCGTTGCCGAGGAGCGCCGCCGTGACCGCCGTCCTGGATTCGGCCATGTAGCGCGGAGAACATTGCACGCGCTGTGCCTGGTCCTCGCCGCGACGGCCACTGGGCTGGCACGGCCTATGCGGCGTGAATCATCGCGCGGTTTCATCCGCAGCGAAAGGAGAAGATCGATGCCCGAGAAAGCCACGATGGAGCGGGTTCGAGAAGACAAGCGCGAGAGGAAGGCGCCCTCGACCCAGGCGGGCGAGTTCGTGCGGGAAGAGATGGACCACATCCGGGAGGGCAAGCACGGCGCGCGGTCGACCAAGCAGGCGATCGCCATCGGCCTGTCGAAGGCCCGGCGCGCCGGCGTCGGCCTGCGGGCTCCGGCGAGGGGGACGACGTCGAGCGAGACGCGGCGCAGCGCGCAGTCGGCCCTGCGGGCCGGGCGATCCGGGCGGAAGCCGTCCGCGCGCCGCTCGCGCGCCACCCACGCGGCGCTGCGGCGCGAGGGCCGCGCGGCGGCCTCGCGCTCGGCGCTGGCGAGCCAGGCGCGCGCCTCGGCCCGCCGCCGCGGCCCGCGGGCCCGCGCGGCCGCGGCCGCCCGGGCGGTGCGAACCAAGGGCCCGCAGGGTCGCCGCGCGTCGGCCCGGAAGGCCGCCCGCACCCGCGCCCGCTCGACCCGCTGACGCGTCGGGCCGCTCCTGCCGCCGGCCGCCCGCGTTGACAACGCGCGGGCGGCCGTGCGACAGAATCGGCCATGCTCGAGGAGCCCACCTCCCTCCGGATCGACGACCCCGGCGTGCGCGCGCTGTTCACGGAGGCCGCGCGGTTTCAATCGTGGCTCGACGTGGAGGCGGCGCTGGCCCGCGCCCAGGCCGAGCTCGGGATCATCCCGGAGGCGGCCGCGCGCGAGATCGTGCGCAAGGCGCATCTCTCATTCCTCGACCTAGCCGCGGTGCGCGAGGGCCTGGCCCGCACCGGCCACCCGCTCGTGCCGCTGGTATGGGAGCTCGACCGGGCCTGCGAGGGCGACGCGGGCGGCTTCGTGCACTGGGGCGCGACGACCCAGAACGTCACCCAGACCGGCCAGCTCCTGCAGGTGCGCCGCGCGCACGAGATCTTCCTGCGCCAGCTCGCCGCGATCCTGACCACGCTCGCCGACCTGGCCGAGCGCACCCGTGACGTGCTCCTGCCCGGCCGCACCCACGGCCAGCACGCGGTGCCCGCCACTTTCGGGTTCAAGGTCGCGGTGTGGATCGACGAGCTGGGTCGCCACGTGGAGCGCCTGGAGGGCTGCGAGCGCCGCGTCTTCGTGGCGATGCTGGGCGGCGGCGCGGGGACGCTCGCTTCGCTCGGCGAGCTCGGGCTGGCCACCCAGGAGAAGATGGCGGCCCACCTCGAGATGGCCCCGATGCCGATGCCCGCGCGCACCATCGGCGACCATCAGGCCGAATACGTGGCCCTGCTCGGGATGCTCGCGGCCACGTGCGGCAAGATCGGCCGCGAGATCTACACCCTGATGAAGCAGGAGTTCGGCGAGGTCGAGGAGCCGGTGCCGCCCGGCACCGTCGGCAGCAGCACGATGCCCCAGAAGCGCAACCCCAAGCTCTCGCAGGACATCATCGCGGCCTCCGCCCAGATCCGCGCGCTGGTGCCGCTCGCGCTCGAGGCGATGCAGACCGAGCACGAGGCCGACCGCACCACGAGCATCATGATGAGCCGCGCCCTCGTGCAGGCCTGCGAGCTGACCGGGGACATGCTGGCCCGCCTCGCGGTGCTGATGGACGGCCTGCAGGTGTTCCCGGATCGCATGCGGGAGAACCTCGACCTCTCCGGCGGGCTCATCATGGCCGAGGCCCTCATGCTCGAGCTGGGCCGCCAGATCGGGCGGCAGCGCGCCCACGACGCGGTCTACGAGGCGGCGCAGGCCTCGGTCACCCAGGCGCGCCCGTTCCGCGAGATGCTCGCGCTCGATCCGCACGTGAGCGCGGGCCTCACCCCGTCACAGATGGAGGCCCTGCTCGATCCCGCGCGCTACACCGGGCTCTGCCGCGAGTTCGCCGAGCAGGGCGCCGCGCGGGGACGGGCGATCGCGGCGGCCATCGAGCGGCGGCCGCCCCGCCGCGTCACCTGAGGCGCCGCCACGAGTCGGTGCGGTACTTGTTGCCCCTCCTGCTCCCGACGGTTACACTCGTGATTGTCTCTGGGGAGTAGTCGCCCTCCGCGGGAGGGGATCGCGTCAACACACTTGGCCTCGCGGCCATGGCGCGTTCGGCCGGTTCGGCTTGGCGAGACCAAAGGCTCCGCGTTCCGTCCGGCTGGGCGGGAACTCGGCGGCCTCTGGTCATGAAGCCCGGCCAGGAACAGGCCCCATGACCCCCTTCTTCGTTTCCGCCGCCGTTGTCGCCCTCGCAGAAATCGGGGACAAGACCCAGCTGCTCGCTTTGTTGCTGGCCTCCAAGTTCCGCAAGCCGCTCCCGATCATCTTCGGTATCCTCATCGCCACGCTCGCCAATCATGCCGGTGCCGCGGCCGTCGGCACATGGTTCAGCCGGATGATGGGACCGGACGTGATGCGCTGGGTCCTCGGCGTGTCGTTCATCGCGATGGGAGTGTGGACGCTCGTGCCTGACAAGCCAGGGCTCACCGACGCGAAGCAATCACCCAAGGGCACCTGGGGTGTGTTGGGCACGACCGTGCTGGCATTCTTCCTGCTCGAGATTGGAGACAAGACCCAGATCGCGACGGTGGCGTTGGCCGCGAAATACTCCAATCTTCCGCTCGTGACCGCCGGCACGACGTTCGGGATGATGCTCGCGGATGTTCCCGCCGTACTGCTTGGTGATGTCGCGGCGAAGAAGCTGCCCCTGGTGGCTGTACGTGCGGTCGCGGCCTTGATCTTCGTGGCGTTGGGGGTGTTCGCCCTAATCGGGTTCGTGCCGGAGTTCGCAAGCCATTGAACCGAAGCGGCCGGGTGGTCGCGCCGCGGGTCAGGGCGCGGGGGGCGACTCGGCGCGGCGAAGGCCCACCACCACCGCGCTTCCGTCGAGCGGCACGCGCTGGACCGCGAAGCCGGCCGGCGGCTCGCCGAGCGTGAGGTGGAGCGCGAGCGTCTCCTCGCACAGGTAGTCGCGGTGCGCGTCGACGACGGCGAGCCGGTCCGGGTCGGCCGCGATGGCGAGGTGGATGCGGTCGTCGACCGCGAGGCCCGCGGCCTTGCGCGCGAGCTGCACGTGATGCGCGAGCTGGCGCGCGAAGCCGGCCCGCTCGAGGGCCGGGGTCAGGCGCGTGTCGAGGGCGACCACGACCTCGCCGTCGGCCGCCGCCCGCAGCGGACCGTCGTCGGCGGCGAGCTTGACCGGCTCGCCCTCCGCCGGGGCCCACGTGGCGTGCCCGCCGCTCCGGAGCGCCTCGGCGAGGGCGGGATCCGCGGGCGCGGTGTCCATCGCCTCCACGTTCAGCTCCGCGAGCACGTGCGCCTCGAGCTCCCGCAGCCGGGGCAATCGCTCCGCGGGAGCGAGCACGAGCACCCGGGCGAGCGGCTGGCGGACCTTCAGCCCCGCCGCGCTCCGCACCCCGAGGCCCACCCGCACCACCCGGCGCACGAACGCCACGCCGTCCTCGAGCTCCTCGTCGACCAGCTCCGCGTCGGGTTCCGGGAACGCGGTCAGGTGCACGCTCTCCGGGAGCGCGGGCGCGTGCCCCGCGGTCAGCGCGCGGTAGATGTGGTCGGCCACGAACGGCGTCACCGGGGCCAGGAGTTGACAGGTCCGCACGAGGACGTGGAAGAGGGTTTGATAGGCGAGCGCCTTGCTCTCGCTCATCTCGCCCTTCCACAGCTCGCGGCGGCGCCGCCGCACGTACCAGTTGGAGAGGTCGTCGCGGACGAAGTCCTCGACCGCGCGCATCGCCCGCGGGAGCTGATACGCGTCGAGCGCCTCGCCCGCCTCCCGGATCGTCGACTGCAGGCGGGCGAGGATCCAGCCCTCGAGGCCGCCGCGCACGCGCGGGGCGGCCGCATCCGGCGGCAGCATGGGCCGGTCCACCGCCGCGTAGGTGGCGAAGAGGGTGTAGACGTTCCACAGGGTGAGGAAGCGGCGCGTGACCTCCCGGCCCGCGTCGGGTCCGAGCTTCACCGGGTCGGCGATGGCCTGGGTGGCGAAGAGGTAGCGGACCGCGTCGGCGCCCATCCGATCGAGGGCGTCGTCGAGCCGGATCGCGTTGCCCCAGCTCTTGTGCATCTCGCGGCCGTCCGCTCCGAGCACGCGCTCGTGCGCCATCACGGTGCGATAGGGCGCGCGGCCCTCGAGCGCGGCGGACATGAAGAGCTGGGCGTAGAACCAGCCGCGGATCTGCGCGGTCATCTCCACCACGAAGTCGGCCGGGAACCAGCGGGCCCACGCGGCGGGGTCCTCCAGGTACCCGAGCGTCGAGAAGGGGACGATGCCGGCGTCGAGCCAGCAGTCTCCGACCTCCGGCACGCGGGAGACCGTCGCCGCGCAGCGGGGGCAGCGCACCGCGACGCGGTCGATCCACGGGCGGTGGAGCTCGGGCAGCTCGTCGACCGCGCCCGGCGTCACCGCGAGGGCCCGCAGCTCCTCGCGCGAGCCGACCACGGTGAGGTGCCCGCACGCCTCGCACGGGTAGAAGGGCAGGGGCAGGCCCCAGTAGCGCTTGCGCGAGATGCACCAGTCGCCCATGTTCGTGAGCCAGTCGCGCATGCGGAGGCGCATGTGGTCGGGCGTCCACGTGACGCCCTCGTTGGCCGCGAGGGCCACCGGACGCACCTCGTCCGCGCGGATGAACCACTCGTCGACCCGGCGGAAGATCAGCTCCTGGGCGCAGCGCCAGCAGGACGGATAGCGATGCCGGTGCGGCGCCTCGCGGAACAGCAGGCCTCGGGCGCGTAGGCTCTCCACCACCAGCGGGGTCGCGTCCCACGCGGTCCGGCCCTCCAGCTCCCCGAAGCCGGCCACGTACCGACCCTCCTCGTCGACCGGCGCGACGAACGGCAGCGCCTCGCGTCGGCCGAGCTCGAAGTCCTCCTCCCCGCAGCCGGGGGCCACGTGGACGATGCCGGTGCCGGCATCGGCCGCCACCTCGCTCCACGCGACCACGCGGTGGGCGACGCCGCGCTGAGCGTCCAGGTGATCAAACGGCCCCGTGTAGGCGAGCCCCACGAGCGCGCGCCCGGGCACGCGCGCTCGCACGTCGGTGAGGCCGGGCAGGGAGGGCCGCGCGGGGGCGGCCACGTAGTAGCGCCGGTCGCCGACCGCGACCAGCTCGTAGTCCAGCTCCGGGTTCACCGCGAGGGCCACGTTCGCGGGCAGGGTCCACGGCGTGGTCGTCCACGCCAGCAGCCACTCGCGGTCGCGCCCCACGACCGGAAGCGCCACCACCACCGACCGGTGGGTCACCTCCGTGTACGAGTCGAGCATCTCGTGCTGCGAGATCGAGGTTCCGCAGCGCACGCACCACGGCATCACCCGATGCCCGCGGTAGAGCCAGCCGCGCCGGTCGCACTCCCGGAGGAAGTACCAGATGTACGTCATGTTGACGTCGGACATCGTGTAGTAGGAGCGCGGCCAGTCCATCCACTGGCCGAGGCGCCGCGACTGCTCGGTCTGCATCGCGGCGTAGTGCAGCACGCGATCCCGGCACGCCCGCGCGAAGGCCTCGTGACCCATCGCCTCGATCTCGCGCTTGCCCTCGAAGCCGAGTGCCTTCTCGACCTCGACCTCCACCCACAGGCCCTGGCAGTCGAAGCCGTTCTGGAAGCGCTGATCGAACCCGCGCATCGCCTTGTAGCGCTGGAAGACGTCCTTGTAGGTCCGCCCGCGCGCGTGGTGCACGCCCATGGGATTGTTGGCGGTGATCGGCCCGTCCAGGAAGGCGTAGCGCGGGCCCCCCCGGTTCTTGGCCACCAGCCGGGCGAAGACGTCCTCGCGCTCCCAAACCTCGAGCATCTCGCGGCCGATCCTGACGAAATCGAGCGTGCCCGGCTTCCTGAACATGTCGTCTCCCGGTGTTCGATGTCGTTTCCGTGCTCTCGTGACCCGGGACCCGCGACGACCGCGCCGCCGCCCGCGGAGCGGGCGGAAAAGCGAAACGGCCGCCGGGAGTCCCCGACGGCCGTGTGGACAACGTGGAACGTGACCGTCAGATCAGGGAATGCCCCCCGCGGTGATCGACGGTCTAATTCGTGACATGACGGTACTGTAGCACGAGCGCGCCCGCCGAGACAATCCGCGCCGCTCAGTCGACGACGGCGATGACCTCGACCTCGACGAGCAGGTCGGGGTGGGCGAGCCGGCGCACCTCCACGGTGGTGCTGGTGGGCATCGCCCCGAAGTACTCCATGCGGACGTCGACGTGCTTGAAGAACTCGTCGATGTCGGTCACGTAGGTGTTGGTCTTCACGATGTCGGCGAGGGTGGCCCCCGCCGCGGCGAGCGCGGCCTTGACGTTCTCGCCGACCTGGCGGATCTGCGCGCGCATGTCGCCCGCCCCCACCACCTCGCCCGCCGGCCCGCGCGCGAGCTGCCCGGACACGAAGATCGTCCGCTTGCCCTCCACCACGACCACGTGCGAGTAGAGCACGTGGCCCCCCACGACCCGCTTGCTGAGCGACGGCGGCTGGATGTTCTGGCGCTTCACGCGGTCCTCCTCGCTTGAGCCTCTGGGAGGCGAGAGCGGTGGGTGGCGGTTGGCATGCCGCATACCGTAGTCTGAGGGGCCGGGAAGGTCAACCGACGGGAGGTCGGATCGCATGCTGCCGACGCACGGACGCTACGAGTACTCGAACATCACCACCCGGCCCGACTACGCCTGGCCGGGGGGCCGGCGCCTCGCGGTCTACCTGGCGCTCAACATCGAGGCCTTCGGCTTCGGGGTGGGGAAGGGCGCGGCCATCGCCCCGCCCGACCAGGCCCAGAGCCACAGCGTCTACAGCTGGCGGGACTACGGCAACCGGGTCGGCATCTGGCGGCTCTTCGAGCTGCTGGACGAGCTGGGGCTCCCCGCCGAGGCCCAGATGAACGCGGCGGTCTACGAGATGGCGCCGGACATCCCCGCGAAGCTGCGCGCGCGGGGCGACGAGATCCTGGGCCACGGCCTCACCAACTCCGACGAGCAGGGGCATCTGGCCGAGGATCGCGAGCGCGCGCTGATCGCGGAGGCGACCGCCGCGATCGAGCGGCACGAGGGCGCGCGGCCGGTGGGCTGGATGAGCCCGTGGCTCTCCAACAGCGCGGTGACCATGGACCTGCTGCAGGAGGCGGGCTACCGCTACGTGATGGACTGGACGATGGACGACCAGCCGGTCTGGCTGAAGACGCGCAAGGGCCGCATCCTCTCGATCCCGTACCCGATCGAGGTCAACGACACCCGCGGGGTCATCTGGTACCACCACACGTCGCAGGAGTTCGCGGAGATGATCACCGACCAGTTCGACGAGATGCTGGCCCAGTCCGCGCGCCAGCCGCTGGTCTGCCCCATCTCGCTCCACCCGTTCGTCTTCGGTCGCCCCTACCGCATCCGCCGCCTGCGCCGCGCGCTCCAGCACATCCTCGGCCACCGCGACCGCGTGTGGATCACGCGGCCGCGCGACATCTGCGCCCACATCGAATCGCTGCCGGCCGGCGTCGTGCCCGGCAGCCGCTGACTTGCGCTCACCCAGGAGGATCATATGAACATCGGCGTCGTGTTGCCGCAGACCGAGATCGGGAACGATCCGGGGGCGATCAAGGCCTACGCGGAGGCGGTCGAGGAGATGGGCTTCACCCACATCCTGGTCTTCGACCACGTGCTGGGCGCCAACCCGGAGCGGCCGGGCGGATGGAAGGGGCCCTACACGTATCGCCACGCCTTCCACGAGCCGTTCGTGCTGTTCGGCTTCCTGGCCGCCGCCACGCGCCGGGTCGGCCTCGTGACCGGCATCGTCATCCTGCCGCAGCGCCAGACCGCGCTGGTCGCCAAGCAGGCCGCCGCGGTGGACGTGCTCTCGGGCGGGCGCCTGCGCCTCGGGGTCGGAGTGGGCTGGAACCCGGTGGAGTTCGAGGCGCTCGGCGAGGACTTCCACACCCGCGGCCGTCGCATCGAGGAGCAGATCGAGGTGATGCGCGCGCTTTGGACGAAGGAGCTGGTCACGATCAACGGCGCGCACCACCACGTCTCGGACGCGGGCCTCAACCCGCTGCCGGTGCAGCGCCCGATCCCCGTGTGGATGGGCGGCGAGACCGAGGTGGTCCAGCGGCGCATGGCCCGCGTCGCCGACGGGTGGATGCCGCACTTCCGTCCCGGCGGCGAGTCGCAGGGCGTGATCGATCGGCTGCACGGGTGGATCCGCGAGGCCGGCCGCGATCCGAAGCGCTTCGGGATCGAGGGGCGCATGACGCTGCCCCAGATCCCGCCCGCCGACTGGGGCAAGGAGCTGCAGGGGTGGCAGGCGATGCGCGGGGTCAGCCATCTCTGCGTGAACACCGGAGGCATGGGGCTCAAGACCCCGAAGGATCACGTGCAGACCCTCCGGCGGTTCCGCGAGGCGGTGGGCCTCAAGTAGCGCGGGCGCTCCAAGGTTTCATTGATCGGCCGCACCGCGTAAAGTTGTAGGGACCCCATGGCCACGCGCGTCGCCCGAGCCATCCCCCGCCGGCCCCGCGCCGGACGCGCCCGCCGCGCGATCCGCTGGCTCCGCTCGCCGCGGGCCCGGCGGCTCTGGCGCCGGGTGTGGACCGCGCCGCTGGCCCTGCGCCTCGTGGTCGGGCTGATCGTGCTCGTGGTGGTCTGGTCCGCGGTGAACTGGACCTACCACGTGATCCGCAAGCCCACCGAGCTGTTCTTCCCGGTGAGCGGCACGCTCGCGAAGGCCCCGCCCGACACGTGGCGGCAGTACGCCCCGCTCTTCCGACGGCACTCGACCGCCACCATCTCCCCGGAGCTGCTCGCCGCGCTGGCTCAGGTGGAGGGCTCGGGCGACCCGGTGGCCCGCACCTACTGGCGCTGGCAGGTGGCGTGGAACCCGTTCGACGTGTACCGGCCCGCCTCGAGCGCGGTGGGCATGTACCAGATCACCGATCCCACGTTCCGGGAGGCGCGGCGCTACTGCGTGCGCGACCACGTGGCGATCGAGGACGGCTGCTGGTTCCGGGCGCTCTACGTGCGGGTGCTGCCGAGCCACGCGGTGGAGATGACCTCCGCGCTGCTTGACCGCGACGTGGCCCGCACCCTCGAGCGCCGGCGCATCGTCACCGCGCTGCCGCGCCAGAAGCAGGACCTGGCCGCGATCATCCACCTGTGCGGGACCGGCCCCGGCGACGACTTCGCCCGGCGCGGGTTCCGGGTCGCCCCGGGGCAGCGGTGCGGCGACCACGACGTGGCGGGCTACCTGGCGCGGGTCAACGGGATGAAGCGGCAGTTCGCGCGTCTCGCCGCCGCCGAGGCTCCCGCCGAGCCCGTCATCTCGAACCCCCGATAGCCGTGGACCATCACCCCGGAGGGACCGTCATGCCGCAGGTCATGCTCAAGCTCGGGCCGCTCACGCGCCTGCTCGTCGGTCTCGCCCTCGCGCTCGCCATCGCGGGATCGCCCCCGCCGGCCGCGGCCCAGGCGGGCAAGCCCATCAAGATCGGCTTCCTGGCCCCGCTCACCGGAGCCGCGGCCCAGATCGGCCGCGACATGGAGAACGGCTTCGCGATGTACATGGAGGAGGCCGGGCACCAGATGGCCGGCCGCAAGGTGGAGGTGATCGTGGAGGACACCGCGGGCAATCCCAGCACCGCGATCACCAAGTTCCGGAAGTTCGTGGAGAGCGACCGGGTGGACATGGTGGTGGGGGAGGCCTTCGCCCACATCGGCTACGCCCTCGCCCCGAAGGCCGACGAGTACAGGATGCCGACGATCTTCCCGGTCATCGCGGCCGACGATCTGACCCAGCGCAAGCCGTCGAAGTGGGTGGTGCGGCTCGGCTGGACCGGCAGCCAGCCCTCGCATCCCTTCGGGGAGTACGCGGCCAAGACGCTCGGCTACAAGCGCGTCGCGGTGTTCGGGACCGACTACGCCTTCGGCTACGAGGTGGTGGGCGGCTTCCAGCGCGCCTTCGAGGAGGCGGGCGGGCAGATCGTCCAGAAGCTGTGGGCCCCGCTCGGCACCAGCGACCTGGCGCCCTATCTGAGCCAGCTCAAGCGCGACGCCGACGCCGCGTTCATCATCGTGGTCTCGAACTCGGCCCTGCGCTTTCCCGCGCAGTACCGCGACGCGGGCCTCCAGGGGCGCCTGCCCGTGATCGGCGGGGCGGTGATCGCCGACGAGTCGGTGCTGCCCACCTTCGGCGACGAGGCCCTCGGCATGGTGACCCCCCTGATGTACAGCGCCGCGCTCGACACCCCGGTGAATCGCCGCTTCGTGGCCGAGTACCGCAAGAAGTTCGGCAAGGTGCCCTCCTACTTCTCTGAGACCTGCTACACCAGCGGCCGGTGGATCGCGGAGGCGGCCAAGGTGGTGGGCGGCCGCGTGGAGGACCGCGAGAAGTTCATGGCCGCGTTCCGCACCGTGGAGATCCCCGACGCCCCGCGCGGGCCCCTCAAGCTGGACCAGTGGGGCAACCCGATCCAGAACATCTACGTGCGCAAGGTGGAGCGCAAGAACGGCGAGCTGCAGAACACGGTGATCCACACCTTCCCGGCCATCTCCCAGTTCTGGACCTACAAGCCGGAGGAGTACCTGAAGCTCCCGGTGTACGCGCGCGACTACCCGCCCTGCCGGTTCTGCTAGGATCGCGAGGCACCCGTGCTGACCCGCGTCGACCACGTGATGATCTGCGTGCCCGATCTGGCGCGCGGGATCGACGCCTACCAGCGGCTCGGGTTCAACATCTACCCGGGGGGCACCCACACCGGCCGGGCCACCCACAACGCGATCGCCTTCACCGGCGAGGAGTACATCGAGGTGCTGAGCCTGCGCGACCGGAGCGCGATCGTGCCCGGCACGCCCGACGAGGCTCTCGCGCGCTATCTCGACGAGGGCGGCGGCTTCCGGGTCGTCGCGCTCCAGAGCGACGATCTGGAGGCGGACGTGGCGGCCATGCGCCGGCGCGGGGTGGACGTGGGCGAGATCCGCGACGGAGGCCGGCGCACCCCGGCCGGCCAGGAGCTGCGCTGGCGTGCGGCCTTTCTCGGCCCCGGCGATCCGCTGCCGATCTTCTTCATCCAGCACCTGACCCCCCTCGAGGCGCGCCGCCGCCAGGTGCCGAAGGCGGGCGACCATCCGAACGGGGCGCTGCGCGTGGAGCGCGTCTACGTGACGGTGCCCGACGTGGCTGCCACCGCGCGGCACTACGCGCGGGTGCTCGGGCGGCCCGAGCCGCCGGTGCAGCGCGGAGCGGTCATCAAGGCGGACATGGCGGTGTTCGACCTGGGGCCGACCGGCCTCACGGTGGCCCAGCCCGCGGAGCCGGGGCCCGCCGCCGAGGCGCTCGCCCGCCGCGGGCCGGGGCCGTTCCAGGTGCTCTACCGCACCAGCGGGATGGATGCGGCGGCGCGGTGGATGACCGACCACGGCCTGCCGGAGCCGGCGCGCGGCGTGCGCAACACCGGCGAGCAAGCCATCCTGGTGGACCCCGCGCACGCGGGCGGCGCGTACGTGGGCTTCGTCGGTCCGGCCTAGTCCTTCCGCTCCCGGTAGTCGCCGAACGCGGCGTCGCGCTGGCTCAGCAGGTCGCGCACGCTGCTCCCGTCGCGCTTGAATTGGGCGCGGTAGGCCTGGCTCGCCGCGGTCGAGAACGCGAGCGCCTGCAGCTCGGTGCCCGCGCGGATGGCCGCGCGCAGGCCCATGACCTCCATCGCCCGGTGGACCGCGCGCTTGTTGATCTGGCTGAGCTCGGTGGGCACCAGCGCGACGCGCTCGGCCACCGTGAGCACCGTCTTCTCGAGGTCGGCGGCGGGGACCGCGCGATTCGCGAAGCCCTTGGCCGCCGCCTCGGTCCCGCTGATCGCGTCGCCGGTGAGGTACATCTCCATCGCGGCGCGCATGCCCATCAGGAACGGGTGGAACTGGTTGTCGGGCGGGCTCATGAGCCGGGTCGGCGGGTAGCCGATCCGCGCGTCCTCCGCCACGTAGACCAGGTCGCAGCACGCGGCCAGCTCGCTGCCGCCGGCCAGGCAGTAGCCGTGCACCTGGGCGATCACCGGCTTGGCCAGATCCCAGATCGTGAACCAGCCCTCCACGACGTGCCGGGCCCACTGCCCGGGCCCGCCCGGGGAGTAGAAGGGCTGGTCCTTGGTGTTGTCCGCGGAGAGATCGTAGCCGGACGAGAAGCACGGTCCCGCCCCGCGCAGGACGGAGACCTTGACCGCCGCGTCCGCGTCCGCCGCCCGCAGCGCGGCGAGAATGGCGCCGCGCAGCTCGTTGCTGAGCGCGTTGCGCTTTTCCGGGCGGTTCAGGGTGAGGCGGCGCACGCCGGGGAGCGGGTCGTCGAGCACGAGCACGGAGGTGGTCATGGAGCCGAGCATGCCTCAGGCGGTGCGGCGGGCGCAACGCCTGGGAGAGCACTCGCGCCGCGGCTCAGCCGAGCTGGGCCCGCGCCGCGCGCGCGCCCTCGACGAGCGCGCGGAGCTTCCCGAACGCGGTCTCGCGCGGCAGGTACTTCATCCCGCAGTCCGGCGCCAGGACGAGGCGATCCGGGGCGACCCGCGCGAGCCCGGCGCGGATGCGGGCCGTCACCTGGTCGACCGTCTCGACGGCGGGATCGGCGAGGTCGATCACGCCCAGGATGATGGTCTTGCCCGCGAGCTCGTCGAGCACGCCCAGGTCGAGGCGGGGCTGCGCGGCCTCGATCGAGATCTGCTGCGCGTTCGTGGCCGCGAGCTGAGGCAGGAACGAGTAGCCGGAGGGCTTCTGGTGGCGCACCACCGCCGCGTAGCCGAAGCAGAGGTGGAGCGCGGTCGGCACGGTGAGGCCCTCCAGCGCCCGGTTGATCGCGGGCACCGCGTAGCGCTTGGCCCCCTCCGGATCGTTGCGCAGCCACGGCTCGTCGAGCTGGATCAGATCGGCCCCCGCCGCCTGGAGGTCGCGCGCCTCCTCGTTCACCGCCGCGGCCAGGTCCATCGCGAGGGCTTCCATGTCCTCGTAGAACTCGTTCTTGGCCTGCTGGGCCATGGTGAACGGGCCGGGCAGGGTGATCTTGGCCG
>Ga0075433_10001816_pt1 | contig 16042 bp, 16 predicted proteins | sample RhiMethybrSRZTD2_FD_75299 | JGI IMG/M metagenome (GOLD analysis project Ga0075433, IMG submission 75299) | Populus rhizosphere microbial communities from Tennessee, USA - Rhizosphere MetaG P. TD hybrid SRZTD2 | ecosystem: Host-associated > Plants > Roots > Rhizosphere > Soil | place: USA... | reverse complement strand
CGCTACTGTCGCGAGGCGGCGCAGCGCTCTCGAACGCGCGATGGCAATCGCGAGGCCGTGCAGTTATTTGAGCGAAGCCTCCACGCGTTGGACCAGCTGCCGAAAAGCGACGTGCCCTCGCGACTGCGGTAGACGTGCTGGCTGAACTCCGGACCGCCTATTGGCGTCTGAACCAAGCTCGACGGGCCCTCGACATCTCATTTCGGGCGGAGGAGCTGGCGCGAGTTCTCGGTGATCGACGGCGGCTGGCGCTCAGCTATGCAACGCGAATCTCGGCGCTGTGCTACTTCGGAGAATACGATCGCGCGTTTGAGAACGGCCGGCAGGCCGTGCAGATTGCGGAGGATCTCGGCGACATGCCACTGCAGGCAATGGCGCACTACTTTGCCGTCTGGCCGCACCGCGGCATCGGCGACTATCAGACCGCAGTGAGGCATGCGGATCAATCATTAGCGCTTTTCGCGACACTGCCCCTCGAGGTACGCAACGCGCCCGACCTCATCTTTTGGCATGAACTCTCCAAGATGTTTTCCGCATGGTGCCGCGCGGAGACCGGAGAGTTCGCGCAAGGAAAGGTCCACGGCGAAGACGCCCTCCGCGAGGCGGAAGAGCGTCAGGATCGCTACGTGATCGCCACCGCAGGCCTTCACGTCGGCGACATCTACCATCGACAAGGCGACTTCGCCCAGGCTGAACGACTCCTCCGCCGCAGCATGGAGATGATAGAACGCGCCGACATCTCGCAAATCTTTCCCTACATCGCCGCGCGTCTCGGGCTCATGCGCGTCATTCTCGAAAGATCGGACGAAGGTATTCCGCTCATCCAGGAGGCTGTCCGTTTAGCAATGGACGACAGCACGTGGGAGATGGCGCCGGCAATGACGATGTTGGGTGAGGGTTACTTCGTGCGCGGTCGACTTGAGGACGCGCACCACTGGCTCAGCCGAGCCCGTGAGGTGGCCCTCGCGCGACGCGAGCGTGGCCACGAGGCTTGGGCGGTGCGTCTGCTTGGCGATATTGAAGCCCATCCCGATCGGTTCAATGCCGAGAGCGGCGAAGCTCTCTACCGAGAGGCCTTGGCGCTCGCCGAGCCGCGTGGCATGCGCCCCCTCGTCGCCCACTGCCATCTCGGCCTCAGCAAGCTCTACCGGCGCACGGGCAAGCGCGAGCAGGCGCAGGAGCATCTCACCACCGCGACGTCGATGTACCGCGAGATGGGGATGACGTACTGGCTGGAGAAGGCAGAGGCAGAGAGATGAAGGAGTTGGGATGACGAATTAGCGGAGATCAAGGTATGTCGGACGGAGAAACGGTCGGTTCTCAAGGAGGGCGCTATGGCTGGGCAAGAGAACCTTCAGATCATCCGTGAGATCTTTGCCGCCTGGAACGCGCACGATATCGAGGCGTTCATCAAGCGACTCGACCAGAAGACAACCTGGGAGTCCGATGCGTTTCCCGCTGCATTCTCGGGCCATGAGGGAGCGCGGCAGTTCTTCAAGCTCTACGTCGGGGCGTTTCCAGACCTGCACTTGGATATCGAGCAGATTCTGGCGGTTGACCCGTATGTGATCGTGCGTTGGCGTTCGACGGGAACGCACCTCGGCAATCTCGGCGATATTCAACCCACTGCTCGCAAAATCAGCCTGCACGGCTGCAGCGTGATGGAAGTCAAGGCTATGAAAGCAGGCCACACCTGGGTTTATTTCGACAACGCACACCTCCTGCGGCAGAGTGGTGTGCTGCCACGGAGCTGACGTCCCGATCGACTGACGGGCGCCTGGTTCCGCCTTGAGAAGCGGAGGCGGAAGTTAGGCCATGGCTCAAAGCGAGCCACCAGACGACAGAGGCATGAGTTGATGAAGAAGCTCGAGGAGCTCACAGCTCTGGACTGAAGGAGGAGGTAGGCCATGGGATTCGTTGGTATCGAAGAAATCTTCCTCAAAGTCGAGGACCTGGACAGGGCGATCGACTTCTACCACAACAGGCTGGGCATCCCACTCGACAAGCACGATCACGAACGCGCCTACCTCCAGTGTGACCGAGGGCATTTGGTGCTACAGATCGCGAACTCCACGGGTCGGCATCAAGCCGGTGGTCCGATGCATTTTGCCTTTACCGTCACTGAGGAGACCTTCGACGAGGTCGTTAAGAAATTTGTCTCTTCAGAGTATCGGACGCGCGGACCTTTCGAGCGCCAGGCGCCGTTCAAAGGCCGGGCGCTGTTTATCTTCGATCCGGACGGGAACGAGACAGAAGTGAACACGCGCTACCTTTATGGTGCTCCGTTGCGCTAATCACTGCGGGGGCCAGCTGCCAAGGATTTCGAGCTAGTCATCGACGGCAAGACGGCGAAGGCTCTCGGCGTCACCAGCCCTCAGGGCATGCTGAACCGGGTAAATCGGGTGATCAATTAGCGCCCCCTCCTCGCCGAACCGCTCGCTGCCGGGGCCCAGCCGACCAGAGTCTCCCAGCTTGGCATTTCTGTTCGGCCATAGAGCGCCACCAGCCGTCGGTTCGTGAACCGCATAGCACCCGTATCAGACATGGTGTCCGCTCTCAGCGGCCAGCACGTCGGTCTTCGCCGCCATGATGAAGTCGTTCCGATGCAGGCCACGGATCTTGTGGGTCCACCAGGTGACCGTGACACGTCCCCACTCGGTGAGCAGGGCGGGATGGTGACCCTCCGCTTCCGCGAGGGCGCCCACCCGGTTCGTGAAGCCCAGCGCGTCGGCGAAGTTCTGGAAATGGAAGACGCGCTCGAGCCGGGCGATCCCATCTCGCTCAAGCAGCTGCCAGTCTGGGACGTCATGCCTAAGCTCAGCGATCTCCGCCTCGGTCACGCGGGGCGAGTCGCGGCGGCAAGCCACACACTGTTCGCGAGACAGGGTGCTCATGGCAATCACCTCTCCTCCCTGGCGACAATGACCTCGGAGAAAGTTGAGCAGATCATTTGGAAGCCTCCGAGTAGTGATCAACCTACGAAGGCCGGATACGCTCTTCGGGGACCTCGACACGCTTGACGCCCTTGAAACTGAAGAGCAATTCGACGAGATATGTAGGCGGCTCGGCGGAGACCCGCTGCATGATCGTCCCGAGTGCCTCCTGAACGTTCTGGCTAAAGATGACGCCCTTGATTGTGAGGCCGCTCAGGTTCACCTTCACGCGCTGGTTCGGCTCAAACACGGCCGAGCCTCCAGGATTCCTTCTTCTCGGCTCGAAGGTTCCATCCAATATGGTAGGCGCGGCTACCCACATCCGCAAATGCAGCGATGGAAAAACTGGCGCCCCTTCTGCTGCGGCCAGCAGGATGAGCGCCGGACGGCGTGTCGATGGCGAGTGGCGGCCACTTCGCTGCGCTGGAGCAGCCCGAGGCACTGGCCATGGACATTCGTGCCTTCTTTCGGTCGTTTCGTGTTTGAGGCGTACGCGGTGTCCGGCCGGCGCAACAAGGTAAACTGACACGAAAGGCCGCGTAGCACATGCTCGACCCACGCGGCTGACTCCTGCGATTAGCCGTCGTCTGCTAGACTCCCGCCAGCCATCCCACCTGAGGTGTGTGCATGCGGCGGATCGGGCTCGCGATCGTTTTTGCTCTCGGTCTCTTTCTTGCGCCGTTCGCTGTGGAAGCGCAGCAGCAGGCGGAAAAGGTCTATCGAGTCGGCTGGATCGGCTCCTTTCCCACGGCCACTCCTCGCCTGCAGGCAGCCTTCCGGCTCGGCCTCAGCGAACGTGGGTACGTTGAAGGAAAGAATCTCATCTTCGAGTGGCGGTACCTCTCAGTTGATCGCCGTGGTGGCCGAACCGGCGGTGCTGCCTGGCTTACCACGGTCGCAGAGATGAAGGAGTCGAAACGGCTACGAGACGAGCAGACCAAAGGCGCGGCGAAGGGCCTCTAGATGAAGGAGCGCAGCGAGAATGGCGGGCGCACCTGGACGCTGCTCGACAAGGGCCTGGGGCCCGGAGTGGTGGGTACGCGGCTGCTCTTCCCGCTCCAGCCCTCCTCCGGTCACGAGATCTTCCTGGACACCTACCTTGGCGTCTGGCACAGCAGCGACGGCGGCCTGCTGTGGACTCACGCGGGCAACATGGACGAGGCGGTCCTGGCCCTGGCCACCTTTCTCCCGCGGGCGCCGTTGGCTCCCAAGCGCAAGAAGAAGTAGACGGTGGCCTCGTCCCCCCGGGCGCGGACCTTCGCCCTTCTCTCGCTTGCGGGCGGTCTTCTCGCGGCCGTCCTCGTTGGCGAGGTGGGTCTGCGTCTCCTGGGCCGGGGACCGGCCCTTACCAAAACGCATCCGAACGAGCCGGTGATGCTGGAGCCGGACTCCGTTCTCGGCTGGCGGAATCGTCCGGGGACGTATGCCTATCCGGACTACGTGCGGGGCGCTCCCGAGGTGCGCGTGACCATCGGGCCCGACGGCACGCGCGCCACCGCGGCCGCGCCCGTCGCGCGCGGGGACGTGGTGGACCTGCTCGGCTGCTCCTTTACGTTCGGGTGGGCACTCTCCGATGGGCGCACCCTCGCCTGGAACCTCCAGCAGGCGCTGCCCGACCTAGAGATCCGCAACCACGGCACCCCCGCCTACGGCACGCTCCAGTCCCTGATGGCGCTGGAGGCGTTGCTGGCCGCTGGCCGCGTGCCGCGCCTGGTGGTCTACGATCTGGCCGAGCTGCACGCCCGGCGCAACGTGGCCGCGGCGCAGTGGCTGCGGACCCTGGCCGCCACGCGAGCGCGCAACAACGTCAGCGTTCCCTACGCGACGATGGAGAACGGCCGGCTCGTGCGCCATCCACCCGAGGCGATCCCGCTCGTCCCCCTGGCCGACACGTCGGCCAGCCTCGGGCTCGTACAGGACGCGCTCATCCGCTGGCGGGCGCGGGGCCGGACCGGGCAGCGTCGCGCGGTGACGGAGGCGCTCCTGCGCGAGATGCGGGACGTCGTGGAGAAGGGCCACTCGCGCCTGCTCGTGGCCTGGCTGGCCCACGTGCCCGACACCGAGGAGCCGTACCTGCCGTTCCTGCAGCGGGAGGGCTTCGCGGTGGTGGACTGCCGCACGCCAGAGTTCTCCCATGCGAAGGTGGCGGGGGAGGGACATCCGGACGGGCAGGTGAACACGCGCTGGGCGGAGTGCCTGGCCCCGGCCATCCGGGCCGAACTTGCGAGGAACTGAGATACGCTTCATGAAGGCCCACGGCCGGGCAACGACTTCCTGCTGGTGGACGCGGAGGCTAGAAGTGGTGAGGCGCGAGCCGTTTCTCGACGACGTCGACAAGGACCCGGCCGACGACGTCGACGGGCTCGACGATGCGTAGCGCGATCGCGATCAAGGAGAGGACGACGATGACCAATGACGCGAACAAAACCCACGGCGAAGGGGCCGAAGCGCGGCCCGAACTGTCAACACCCGTCGTGCGGTTCTATCTCAATGTCGCGACGGCGGATTCAGTGGTGAGCCGTCCGGGACTCGAACCCGGGCCCCCTGATTAAAAGTAATGCCCAGAGCACATCGACCGGCACCCAGGACGACCTAAGCATCGAAGATCACGAAAGTCAGGACTGAGCAATGCTCCGGATGGATCGGCATGGTTCGGGATGGACTGGTAGCGGCGCGGTAGCGGCGCTTTGCTACCGACGATGCTACCGAGGAGTCAGGACGTCGTCCTCACTCTGGCCGCCTCCTGGGGGCACGCCGGGCGCACCCCGCGGCCCCTCTGATTGTTAGTCTGTCACCGGCTTTTACGTCGTTTCAAATCAAGTACTTAAACCGCTGCGCTACCACGGTGCTACCGACGTGAAGCCCGCTCAAAGGCGCTCCCGCCACGGGTCTTAACGCCCCCATGGCCCGCATCAAACTAACAGGATTCGGCGCGATTGACCGCCGAACGGCGGCGGCTCGCGAGCATTTGGCTCTCAGAAGCGAGCTCGCGAACGCCGTGGGAGGTGAAGCGAATCTGACCCCTCAGGAGCGGAAGCTGGTCGACCTGGCGGCGAGAGCGTCGCTGCTCCTCGACCACGTAGACGCCTGGCTTTTCCAGCAGCCCCGCCTCGTCAATGCCAGTGCGAAAACGGTCTTACCGATCCTGGTCCAGCGCCAGGCACTCGCTGATCATCTAGTTCGTCTCCTGGATAAGCTGTCGGTGCCCGAGCACGCTCCCAGCGTGGATCGGGCAGTCATTTACATTCCCGATAACCACCGCGATCGGCATCTGGCCGCCGGACGCACGACGAATGGGCAGCATTCCGCGCAGCAGTCACCCGAATCCCGGTCGCCGACGCCGAGGGCCATCGTCGAGCTTCCGCCCAGTCGCCGCGCTGACTTCATCTCCCCCAATAGAGACCAGCCCCACGACGGAGCCGACAGCGACGGCATCGAACCTGGCCTCGGGCTGACCTGACGCGCCGCCGCCGCGCCCACGCCGAGTTGGATCTGCGGCGGATGGTAAGGCTGAATAGACCGGCTGTTACGCAGGTCACGGCTTCGGACTGAGGGTGCTGAACGCTAAGTGGATCATCCGCGCGCGCAGACGGCGAAATACTCGGACGCCCAGCAGCCCGCCTGCGAGACTGCGAATTATCTGCACCGAAGTCCACGGTTTGCTCTTCATCCCGATCAGTTGGAAATCGCGTACCGTCACGGCCGCTGGTCCGTTTCCGCTCGGGATGGCAACATTCACACCCGCCGCCGTAAGATTATCGATACTCGCGAGCTCAAGATGAACAAATGTCCAACTTTGGCTGTAGCCAAACGTCTGTACTGATGCGACGGCCGGTCCGCCCCAACGATCGACGAGAAGGTCGAGCCGAAAAACTGAATAGTCCACGTAGCTAATCCCGTCGTCGAACGGGCTTGTCTCGAACAACCACTTGTACACCCCGTCCGGAAACCAGTCGCCCGAATTGGGGTCGCCCCTGGGCGCAACCATTCTCACACCCCGAAGAAGGCATCGTAGTGGTTCGACAAGGTCAGTCTCGCGACAGGCCCTCTGCAGCGCGACTCGAACTGCCGTTAACGATCGCGCTTCGTCGGGAATTCCACCCTCGCGCGCAAGCACGACGGAGCCCCAGGCGTCCTTTGCTCCGTGCGGCCCCTTCAGGTCGAGAAATGTCGCCCTGACGATCAAGACATTGGCGTCTGGCGGCAGCGGGTTGAGGATAACGAGGCCCGCGTTGATGCTGAGGTTCTCGGCGAGACCGGTGGGCCTACTCAGAGTCAGCCGCATTCCCCCACTTGGCGCGCTCTTTCCCGGAGGCACCCAGGCTGTCGAAACCGCTCCCGCACTGATGTTCGTGGACATCGTGTGTTGCAGCGGCCCGAGGTCATACAAGTCGATGATCGGATTCATCTGCGCGTCAGCGAAGCCCGCCTGATAGAAGACAAACGGTTCGCCGACAAACCATTGCGCGATGGCCGCGAAGAATGCGTTGATCGCGTTCGGGTGTGCCATAGCGTCCTCACGTAGCCTTGGGCCAGCGTCAACGTCGGTTTGGGATGAGGATCGTGCTCACCATCTGCTCCATGCCGGGCGAGGTGCGTTGGCCGAAATGCGCTCTGGGATGGCCTAAAAGCACGAACACTCGTACCGTGCAATCGCAGTGCGCCTCATTTCGTGCCTCCAAAGGCTCGAAGAGCACTGACAACGGCGAGATCAACGTGATTATCCGAGCATGCGCTTACAGTCGTCGCGATCCGCCCCGACATCATGGCCCACCCACCCTGAGCGTCAGCGCACGCGGTGGGATTGGACGAGCCTGGTGCCGCCACGGTCGATCTCAAGCACGACCGCCGCCTGGTCGGGATCGCGCTGGAGGGTAGTGATCGCGGAAACCAGGCCTGTTGGAGGATAGCCGTTGATGCGGACGATCGTGTCGCCCGCCTCGATGCCGAGGGCCCGGGCGTGGCGCGGATGGGTCACAAGAAAGCCATCCGCGCTGAGGATGCCTTCGATCAGCTCCGACGTCACCGCGAATCGGCGTTCGCCGCGCGAGGCGAAAGGATTGAGCGGCGTGACCGACACTTTGCCCCGCACAAAGTTTGTGAGATCCAGCGCTGTCTGCGACCGCTCAGGCCCCGCCACCGTTTTTGGCGCTCCCGTAGGACGCTGGGCCGTTCCGCTCCGGTCCACCGGCGCCGTTTCTATGAGAGACGGCGAGACGGTTCGCCCGGGAGTGAGGGCGAAGACAACCACAAGCAGCACGCCGCCCAGCAACAGACAGATCACGGCCGCGGCTCTGATCCACCGTGCGTTTTTGCCACGCATCACGGCGAGCCCGAGCATGGCTCCGAGGGCGACGCCTGCGAGCGTCGTGGCGACCGCGGGCCGATCCAGCGCAAAGTCAGCGCCGACGGCAATGGGGCGCAGCAGGGTACGGACACCGGCCGCCAGAAGCGGTTGGCTCGCCACCGCGGCCGCCACTGGTGGGCTCACCCGGTAGTAAGCGCGAACGAGCAGGCGCCCAGGAGCATGGGAGAGGAGTGCGTGGTCTCGGAATCGCCGGAGCGTCGTCACCTCCCACGCGAGCGGCGAGCCGAATGCGGCGGTGGCGATCAGGCACTTACCGCCGGAGCCGTCCCCACCGGCAGAGTTCCCTCCCCCATTTCCAGAACTCCCTCCGTTGGCTGCGACGGGGTCCAGCCTGACGACGAACGCGTCACTCACACCCCCCGGCGCAGTGGACTGAAACGAGCCGGGTGAGGCGCCAAAGCTGTTGTCATATGTCACCCCCGTCACCCACAGACTGTGGCTGTTTGCAGCGATGGCCCGACCGATGACTTTGGAATTGTTAGCGATGTCAGGGAAGTCACCCCCCAACGCGATGAAGGAGAGCCTCTCGCCACTCGCATCGCGCGTCTCGACGTGGACATCCACCTCGCAGCAGATGCCGGATGGATCTGGAGGGGGCTGTAGCCGGCAGGTAGGTCCGTAGTCCCACACGCTGGCGCACACGACGTGACTGCCGACAAGGTGGGTCCGGCCCTGATCGTCGACCGCGACACCTTCGGCGGTCCCGGCGTTCCGCGCGGGGTCGAACGTGCCCTCCCCGCCCGAGGTTGATCGCGACCAGTCGATCGCGCTCCCGTCAGCGCGCAGCGTGAGCATAAAGCCCACTGGATTGTCGATGGGGGCAAACCGGTCACCGCCGGTCACGGGAAAGTTCGTCGAAGAGGTGCTGCCAACCACATGCGGACGTCGCCCGGGATCGACGGCGATACCGAAGCTGACGTCAATGTCGTTGCCGCCGAGATACGTGGCCCAGCCGAGCGCGGCATTGTCGTCGATTCTGGCCGCGAAGGCGTCGGTGGAGCCGCCTCCGAAAGTGGGCTGAAAGCTTCCGGGCGTGGTCGGGAAGGACGCGCCGCTGGAGCCTGTTAGGTAGACACTGCCGCGATCATCGAGGGCGCACGCATTCGCGACCGCGTCTGACGGGCCACCGAGGAACGTTGAGTACTCGACCATCCCCCGGGCATCGAGACGCGTGACGAACGCATTGCGGGGGCATGCGTTGATTCCGCACAGGTCAAAGCCGCCGCCGCCAAGCCGTGGTTGCAGCGCGTTGGCGACTGGGAAATTGGGCGAACGCGTGCCGCCGACCACGTGGGCCCGGCCGATCGCGTCCACGGCGATCCCCAGCGCGACGTCATCTCCTCGGCCGCCCAGGTACGTGGAGTACACGAGGGTGCCGTCCGGACCGAGCTTGAGCACGAACGCATCTAGCGGAAAATTAGAGGAGCCGCCGCCGTGCTGCGGCTGAAACGCCCCCGCTGTGGTCGGGAAGTCGGTCGAGGTGGTGAAGCCGGCCACATAGGCGCTCCCGCCGGGATCAAGCGCAACACCCCGCCCCCCGTCGGTGCCGCTGCCGCCGATGTAGACCGAGTACACAAGCGCCCGGCCGGTGGGGTTCAGCTTGGCCACGAACACGTCGGTCTGCGAGGCGCCGATCGCCAGGCGCGAGCCGTCAGTCGTCGGAAAATTAATGGAGTCGGTGTCACCGGTCACGTAGCTGTTGCCCGCGCTGTCGACGGCGATCGCAAAAGCCTCATCGGCTCCGTTTCCGCCGAGGTAGGTCGCCCAGGTGATGACGGGATCGATCACCAGTGCGTGCGAGCGGTTGTAGGAGCCGAGCCGAAATCCCGCCCCCCTGGAGCCGCGAAGGCGCCACGCTGCTGAGACCGCGCGACGGACGCCGTCGATCTCTTGATAGGCCACCGGCCGGCCCAGCAGGACGGGCGCCCCCGCGGTCGTGAGCACGAGATTCCCGGCGTCGTCTACCGCCACCTTTCGCACCCCATCGAACGCGAGGCGGATCGCAGCGGGATCGGCGCTCGGGCGAACCAGGAACTCCTGCTCGAACCGCGATCCGGTGGCGGTCTTGTAGATCGCGTCGATGCCGGCGTACGCCTCGCGGTAGGCGACGCGCGCGTACGTGGCCACAGCGGTGCGCCACTCGGCGTGGTCGCGCCCGCGGATGTAGTGGATCCGGCCCGGCAGCGGCTCGAGCCCTGCGACCTCCACGTCTGGCCGCGCGCCTCGAAGATGCACGCGCACAGCCTGTTTGTTTCCATGATCGGCCAGGACCGCCTCCGTCGTCGTGATGAAGAGGGCGTATCCCGCGCCGCGCGCCAGGAACTTGACCCGGGGATCGGCCTGGCCACGATTTTCCTCGAAGACGAGCGGCAGTGGCGAGCCAGACGTGGCAGCGCTGCGAGGCGCGGCGAGCACTGGGTCGGCAGCCACCAGCCAGGCCATCATCAAGAGCGGAGAGACCAAGCTAGCGGCAAGGTTTCTGCGGAATGGATTGTTCATGCGCGAGCAGTCCTCCCTCCAGGGTTGTAGGGCCAACTCTCGGCTTGCCGCTTGTCCCGATGTGATCTCGCGAAACCTCTGCCTCGTTCCATGGCAAAAGCAATGCCAGCGCAGAAGCTCAGGAAATCGGTCGCTTGCCGCTCGTGAAGGCTGGTAGCCACTGGTGGCGAAAATTCTCCGCCGGTGAACGCAGCGGCGTAGAATGCGGCGCACCGTGGCGGTGCTGGGCGCAGTAATAGGTGACAGCCCGGGGCTGGTGGCGGTGCGGAATCAAGTGGAGCAGCTGCTCCGGCGCCAGTCCGGGTCGGGACGCTTACCTCCCGTCTTGATCCTGGGTGGGACGGGCACGGGCAAGGGCCTGCTCGCCCGCGCGATTCATGACTCCGGGCCGCGAGCGGCCGGACCGTTCATCGCGGTCAACTGCGCGGCCATCCCCGAAACGCTGCTCGAGGCGGAGCTGTTCGGCTTCGAGCAGGGGGCCTTCACCGACGCCCGCCACGCCAAAGCAGGCCTGTTTCAGACAGCCAACCGGGGGACGCTCTTCCTCGATGAGATCGGGCTGCTACCGCCGAGTCTCCAGGCCAAGCTGCTGACGGTCCTCGAGGATCGGACGGTCCGGAGGTTGGGGAGCACCCGCAGTGAGCCGGTGGACGTCTGGATCATCTCGGCGACGAGCGAGGACTTGCAGGCCGGGGCACGCGGGCGCGGATTTCGCGAGGAGCTCTACCACCGGCTCGCCGTCGTGACGCTACAGTTGCCGGCGCTGCGCGAGCGAGGCCAGGACATCCTGATGCTGGCCGAGCATTTCTTGGCAGGAACTTGCCGCGACTATGGACTAGCGCCGAAGACGCTGGCCGAGGATGCGCGCGCCGCGCTCCTGGCGTACCGCTGGCCGGGGAACGTGCGGGAGCTGGCGAACCTGATGGAGCGCGTAGCGCTGCTCACCGACGGCCGTCGGGTGACGGCGGACGTACTGAAGCTTATTACTCCGCGGGGCCGCCCCGCCTCACCGCTGCCAGACGGTTATGCGCGCCCGTCCGGGACTGCCCACAAGGCGACATCCCTCGAGCACGCCGTGGGAGAGGTGGAGAAGGCGCGTATTCTCCAGGCGCTCCACGAAACGCGCGGGAACATCTCGCAGGCGGCGGACCGGCTCGGGGTCACGCGCGCCATCCTCCGTTACCGCCTCAAGAAGTACGGACTCCAGGCGACGTCCGGAACGTCCGAACCGCCCATCCAGACCGAGCCCGTGAGCCATCCGCTCGAGCCCACGCGCGTCGCTAGGACGGCCCATGTCCACTGGGAGCGCCGGCACATTGCTCTGCTCCGGGCTGACCTGGTCCCGACGGCGCCTGGCGGAGCCTTGTTCCCGGCGGGCGATGTTTTCGAGATCCTCGTGGAGAAAATCGAGAGCTTCGGCGGCCAGGTGGAGGAAGTGAGCCCGGAGGGGCTCGTGGCCGTGTTCGGACTAGAGCCGATCGAGGATGCCCCACGCCGGGCGGCGCACGCGGCCCTGGCCATCCAGAGGATCGCAGAGCGCTACCGTGGCCGTTCGGCAGAGGTCCCTAGAGCCCGCATCGGTTTGCACGTCGGCGAGGTCTTGGTCGCCTGGGTTGGCACTGCGGCTCGAATTGACCACACTGCAAAACGGGAAGCATGGTGGCAACTGGAAGCATTCATGCCGGGCGCCGAGGCGGGCACCGTGCTTGTGAGCGAGGCGACCCGCCCATTCCTCGAACGACGCTTTGTCCTGTCGACGGCCACAGCTGGCTCTGGAGCCGCCGGAACGGTTTACCGGCTCGTAGGCCTCGAGCAAACGGGGCTGGGGTTAGGTGCGCGGCTCGCGCCGTTCGTGGGTCGGGGTCGCGAGTTGGAGCAGTTCGCCCAGGCGTTCGAGCAGGCCCAGGCCGGCCACGGCCAGGTCGTCGCCGTCGTGGGCGAGCCAGGTGTCGGCAAGTCGCGGCTCCTGTGGGAGTTCATCAACTCGGAACGCGTTCGGGACTCCCTGATCCTCGTCAGCAGTGCGGCCTCCTATGGGAAAGGGACGCCCTATCTGCCGGTCATCGACCTGCTGAAGAGGTACTTCGAGATCGAGCCGCGCAACGATGCGGACACCGTCAGGCAGCGAATAACGGAGAAGCTGCTGTCGCTCGAGCGGGGGCTGGCGCCCGCGGTCTCCGCCGTTCTCGCGCTCCTCGATGTGGCCGTCGATGATGCACAGTGGCAAACGCTCGATCCACAACAGAAGCGGCGCCGGACACTGGAGGCGGTGAAGCAGCTGCTCCTTGAGGAGAGTCGCCACCGGCCGGTCATCCTCGTGTTTGAGGATCTCCACTGGATCGATTCTGAGACGCAGGCAGTACTCGACATCCTGGTCGAGAGTCTCTCGAGCCGTCACGTTCTGCTGTTCGCCAGCTATCGTCCTGAATATCAGCACGCGTGGGGCGGCAAGACCTATTACCGCCAGCTCCGGATCGATCCCCTGCCGCCCGAGAGCGCTGACGAGCTGCTCGACGCCCTTCTGGGCACCGACATGGCGCTCGCGCCGCTCAAGCGGCTTCTGGTCGAGCGGACGGAAGCAAATCCTCTCTTCCTGGAGGAGAGCGTGCGGGGTCTGGTGGAGACAGGGGCCCTGGTCGCGGAGCGTGGCGCCTTCCGGCTCACCCGGCCAGTCGAGCACCTGACGATTCCCGCGACCGTCCAGGCCATCCTGGCCGCGCGCGTCAACCGTTTGATGGCAGAAGCCAAGCGTCTTCTCCAGATCGCGGCGGTCGTGGGCAAAGATGTACCCATGCCGCTGCTCCTGGCCGTTGCCGACGTTGGGGAGGAGGAGGTGCGCGCCGGGCTCGCGCGCCTGCAGGCTGCGGAGTTCCTCTACGAGATCCGCCTCTTTCCGGATGTGGAATATACGTTCAAGCACGCGCTGACTCACGAGGTGGCGTACCAAGGGCTGCTCAGCGAACAGCGGCGCACTCTTCACGCGCGCATCGCCGGAGCCATCGAGCGGCTCTCGACCGAGCGCATCGCCGAGCACGTCGAGCGGCTCGCCTACCACGCCCTCCGCGGAGAGTTGTGGGAGAAAGCCGTCGGCTATCTCCGTCAGGCCGGGCTCCGGGCCATGGCACGAACCGCCTACCGCGAGGCGGTCGTGCACCTGGAACAGGCGCTCGCGGCCGTCCGCCACCTCCCCGGGAGCCGGGAGACGACCGAGCTCATCATCGACATTCGCATCGAACTCCGGCACGCGCTCAACTCCTTCGATGATTGGGCGCGCATGGGGGAGCACCTCCACGAGGCGGAGGGGCTGGCCAGAACGCTCGGCGACCAGCGCCGGCTTGCGCGGATCGCCACCTTCATGGTGATCGAGTGCCTGGGGGCCGGTAAGTACGCCGAGGCCGTCAGATTTGGCCAGGAGGCCCTCAGCATCGCCCAGACCCTTGGCGATCGCTCGATCGAGGTGGTCGCCACGACTTTCCTAGGCTTGGCACACGCCGGCAGAGGTGAATTCAGCAAGGCGATCACCTTTCTCGAGCGGAACATCGCGTTGGAGGGCGACCTCCGCTATGAGCGCTTCGGCGCGCCGGCCATCCAGTCGGCGCTCTCGGAGATTAACCTCGCCGAGGTGCTCTCTGAGCTCGGCCGATTCGACGAGGCTCTCGCGCACGCCGACGCCAGTGTCCGCATCGCCGAAGCGGTCGATCATCCGTTCACGCTGTCCTTAGGATGGTTCGGCCTGGGACTTGTCCTCCTCCGTCGCGGGGAACTCCCACGCGCGACCCGCGTGTTCGAACAGTGCCTAGGCCTGTGCCAGGCGTGGCAGTTCGCCCTCGTGCCGTATACCGCCACGACCCTCGCGGCCGCGTACACGCTTGGCGGCCGGGCCGACGAGGCGCTTTCTCTGGTCGCGGGCGCCGTCGAGGACCAGTTTTGTCGCCCACGATATGCTGCGCGCATCATTCCATTCGCGGGGATAATCTACCTCTCCGCCGGGCGGATCGCCGAGGCGGCCAGCTACGCTCGAGCGGCACTCGCGTTTACCCGCTGGGCGGAGGCTCGGGCCGGCGAGGCCCATGCACTCTGCTTCGCCGGTGACGTCGCGTCGATAGCCGGTGAGGACAACAAAGCGGCTGAACGCTCCTACCGCGAGGCACTGGCGCTCGCCGGCGAGTTGGGCATGCGCCCCCTCGTCGCCCACTGCCACCTCGGCCTCGGCAAGCTTTATCGGCGCACGGGCAAACGCGAGCAGGCGCAGGAGCACCTGACCACCGCGACGACGATGTACCGCGAGATGGAGATGACGTACTGGCTGGAGCAGGCGGAGGCGGCGTTGAAGGAGTCGCAGCATGGAAGTTGAGATCGGAGACGCGGCAGGCACGATCTGGCGATATCTCGACGAACACGGCGAGATGACCCTGAACAAACTTAAGCAGGGAGCGAAATTGCCAGAGCAGATAGTCCTTATGGCCATCGGCTGGTTGGCACGCGAGGGGAAGCTCAGACTCGTAAGGGAGGGGAGGACCGTGAGGGTCGACCTCCGGGAGGGCCAGGTAGCGTGAGCTTCACACCACTTCAGCGTTGTCGACACGCGGCCTCGGAGGCCGAGTTCGCTCGTAGATGTTGACGCTCCTCGCCGACCTCAAAAGGTCGTCCACGACCACCGCCCCCAGGGCCCTGAGCGCAGATGCCACCCCGCCTGCGTGGAATGGCTACCGGCTCATCGTCGCGTGTGGCTGCGTAGCCACCTTTGAGCGGTGGGTCACACCCCAGGACGCAAACTGGATCTGCTGCGGGCCGCGTGCCTGAACTGACCGGCGGCCGTTGACCAACAGCCAGCCGAAGTCTAGTCTCGATCCACGGTTCTGACCGTCAGCGGCCCAGACTCCGGAGGCGGCATGCAGTGTCTTCGGTGCCAGCAGGACAACCCCATAGCCGACGCTCAGTTCTGCCCTCGGTGCGGGGCGTCCGTGAGTGATACCACCGCGATCGAAGAGTCGTACGGGGATCTGAGGGCCGAGGTCGAAGCACTTCGGCGCTCGCTGGGTGAGTCGCGCGACCAGCAGACGGCGACCGCCGAGATCTTGCGCATCATCGCGAACTCGCCGACGGACATTCAGCCGGTGTTCGACGCTGTCGCAGAGAGCGCCGCCCGTCTGTGCGAGGCAGGGGATGCTAGCGTCTTCCGCCGCGAGGGCGATCGGCTCGTCTTCGTCGCGCATCACGGTCCGATCGCCCAGCGCCACGG